>JAAUYK010096469.1_pt1 | contig 12168 bp, 10 predicted proteins | sample 7278021 | NCBI WGS metagenome assembly JAAUYK01 (sample SAMN14350223, study PRJNA611818) | marine sediment metagenome | isolation source: surface marine sediment (1.8m) | place: French Polynesia: Moorea | collected 2018-08
CCGGCGTGGACGCCTGGCTGCGCACGCCGGCGAAGCGGAACGGGAGCGAGGGCAGCGGCATGGGGCCCACGACCGGATGCTCGAGGCGCTCGAAGAAGCCCCGCGCCGCCAGCTGGGCGTGGTCTCCGCCGAGCCTTCGCGGGACGGTGACCTCGGAGGCCGGGATGCCGAGCGCGCGCAGCTCCGCCAACAGCTCGGCGCGCGGGCGCTTTCGCGTCCACTCCCGGAGCCGCTCGTCGAGCGCTCCGTGCGCGGCGCGGCGGCCGGCGTGGTCGGCGAGCGCGGCATCGCGAGCCCACTCGGGATCGCCGAGCGCCTCGCGAAGCGCCTGCCACTGGGCGTCGCTCGCCACCGAGAGCGCGAGCCAGCACTCGTTGCCGGGCGAGCCGTCCGAGCAGGGGTAGAGGCCCTGGGGCGCGGCCAGCGGAGAGCGATTGCCCTCGCGTTCGATCCGAGCGCCGTAGGCGGTCCACTCGAGCACGGGCTCGGCGGCCACGTTCAGCGCGCTCTCGACCATCGTGCTCTCGACGTGGTGGCCGTGACCGCTGTGCCCCCGCTCGCAGAGCGCGACCAGCCCGGCCAGCGTCCCGTGCAGGCCCGCCAGCGGGTCACAGGGCCCGCGCGGAATGCGCGGCTGATCGTCCGGATGACCGGTCATCCAGGCCATGCCCGAGAGCTGCTCCATCGTCTGGGCGAAGCCCGTGTTGTCGCGCCAGGGGCCGCTCAGCCCGAAGGCGGGCATGCGCACCATGACGGTCTTCGGGCTCAGCTCGCGAACGCGATCCCAGGTCAGTCCGAAGTTCTCGAGGACGCGCGGCGTGAAGTTCTCGATCAGCACGTCGCATTCCGGAACCAGGCGTTCGAGCAGCTCCCGCCCGCGAGGCTTCGTGAGGTCGAGCGTCAGGCCCAGCTTGTTGCTGTTGGCGTGCAGGAAGAAGGCGCTCGTCTCCCACCACTCGGAGTAGTGGGCGGCCATCATGCCCCCCACCATGCGCATGCCGTCGGGCCGCGACGTCGACTCGACGTGGATCACCTCGGCGCCGAGGCTGGCCAGCAGGTGGGACGCCGCCGGACCCGCCCACCAGGCCGTGACGTCCAGCACCCGCAACCCGGCGAGCGGCAGGGCGCCGGGCTGCGCGGCCTCGCGCTCCCCCAGCGTCGACGTGAACGCGGCCGACCCGGTGTGGGCCCCCAGGGCCGGAGTGGGCCCGGGATCCCGCGGATCCGCGTCGTCGATCCGATAGGAGCGACGCGGCTGTACGAAGCGGCCCCCGTCGGCGGGCCGGAACACGTTCCGCTCCGAGAGCTGCGGGTGCTCTCGCACGCTCTGGCCGTCGCAGACCGGTGCCACCGGGATGCGGAGCAGCGAGGCCCGCTCCAGGCACTCCGCCGTCGTCTTGTCGCGCAGCCAGTCGCGCAGGATCCCGTTCCACTCCTCGAAGCGCATCAGGCGGCCGGCGAACTGGGCGAGCTGCTCGTCCTCGCGCAGCTCCGGACGCTCGATCAGGAGCAGAAAGTCCGAGAACTGTTGCCGGGAGTTGGTGCAGAAGCCCACGTACCCGTCGGTGGTGGGCTCGATGGACGGCGTCTCGACCACCGGCGCCAGGAAGGCGTGCTCCGGGTCCTCGGCGCTGCCGTTCATCAGCCGGTTCATGGTCTCGGAGAAGTTCGAGTAGATGAAGTTCGAGCACTCCAGCATCGACAGGTCGACGTGCTCCCCCTCCCCCGTCGACCGGGCGCGCAGCACCGCGGGCAGGGCCGCCACGGCCCCGAAGGTTCCCCCGGCCCACTCGCCGATGCGGCCGCCGGCCTGGAAGGGCTCCTGGCCCATCACGCCCCGCATGCCGAGGGATCCGCTCTCGGCCTGGAGGGTGAACTCGGTGGCGCGGCGCCCGGACCAGGGCCCCGTGAGGCCGTAGGGGGTGATGGAGAGCACGACCAGGGACGGGTGGCGCGCGCGCAGCCCCGCGACGTCGAGACGCTCTCCGGTGTCGGTCTCGAGGCCGTGGGCCTCGATCACGAGGTGGGCCTCGGAGAGCAGGGCCTCGACGTGCGGATCGCCGGCGCCGCCCACCACGGAGCGCTTGCCGGCGTTCAGGTAGGTGAAGAGCGCCGAGTCGCGGCCGCCGAGATCCGCGCCCGTGGCCGACCAGCCGCGCAGCGGATCGCCGTCCGACGACTCCACCTTCACGACCTCGGCGCCGGCGTCGACGAAGAGCTTCGAGCAGTACGGGCCGGCGATACCGGTCGAGAAGTCGAGCACGCGAGTGCCGGCCAGGCCCTCTCTCATCGGGAGAGTTTGTCGGAAACCCGGGAGTGGTTCAATATTCCGTCGTGCTCGAGGGCCGCCGCACTACCCGCGCAGCCACGCAGCGATCGACGCGCAAGAGGTAGACGCGCGAGAGAGGAGATGATGAGCAAGCCTAAGGACCTGTCGGGTCCGGGCGCCGCACCGCCCTCGGAGCTCGGCTTCGACCCGGACGTGCTGCGCGAGAAGTACCGCGAGGAGCGGGAGAAGCGGCTGCGTCCGGACGGCAACGACCAGTACGTCGAGATCCGGGACGAGCTCGCGCACTTCTCCCGCGATCCCTTCACCGCGCGGGGCGACGCGCGGAAGCCGCTCACCGACGAGGTGGACGTGGTGCTCATCGGTGGGGGCTTCGGAGGGCTGCTGACCGGAGCCCGCCTGCGCGAGCTCGGCGTGCAGGGCATCCGCGTCATCGACAAGGCGGGCGACTTCGGCGGCACCTGGTACTGGAACCGCTATCCGGGGATCGCGTGCGACATCGAGTCCTACGTCTACATGCCGCTCCTCGAGGAGCTCGGCTACGTGCCCCGGGAGAAGTACAGCCGCGGCGCCGAGATCTTCGACCACTGCCGCGCGATCGCCCGGCACTACGACCTCTACCGCGACGTCTGCTTCCAGACCGAGGTGACCGGCCTGTGCTGGTCCGAGGAACGGCGGCGCTGGATCGTCGCGACGGATCGCGGTGATCGCATCCAGGCGCGCTTCGTCTGCCTCGCCACCGGCTTCCTCCAGAAGCCCAAGCTGCCGGGGATCCCCGGCGTGGAGACCTTCGAGGGCCACTGCTTCCACACCAGCCGCTGGGACTACGAGTACACGGGCGGCGATGCGAACGGCAACCTGACGAAGCTCCGCGACAAACGCGTCGGAATCATCGGTACCGGTGCCACCGCGGTCCAGTGCATCCCGCACCTGGGAGCGAGCGCCGAGCACCTCTACGTCTTCCAGCGCACCCCCTCCTCCATCGACGTGCGGGCCAACCGCCCGACCGATCCCGAGTGGGCGGCCAGCCTCGAGCCCGGCTGGCACCAGCGCCGCATGGACAACTTCCAGATCCTCACCGCGGGCGGTTATCAGGAGGAGGACCTGGTCAACGACGGCTGGACGGACATCATCCGCAAGCTCCTGACCGTGATGCTCGCCAAGGGAGACCCGGACCTGTCCCCGGAGGCCCTGTCGGAATCGCTCGAGATGGCGGACTTCCTCAAGATGGAGGAGATCCGCGCACGGGTGGACTCCATCGTCGAGGACCCCGCCACCGCCGAGGCCCTCAAGCCCTACTACCGCCAGTTCTGCAAGCGCCCCTGCTTTCACGACGAGTACCTACAGACCTTCAACCGCGAGAACGTCACCCTGGTCGACACGCAGGGGAAGGGCGTGGAGCGGATCACGCCGAAGGGGGCCGTGGTGGCGGGCCAGGACTACCCGCTCGACTGCCTGATCTTCGCCACCGGCTTCGAGGTGGGGACCGGCTACGAGCGCCGCGCGGGCTTCGAGCTGATCGGGCGCGACGGCCTCGCGCTCGGGGAGAAGTGGCAGTACGGCATCCGGACCCTGCACGGCCTGCACGTGCGCGGCTTTCCCAACTGCTTCGTCATGAGCATCATGCAATCGGGCTTCACGGTGAACTTCCCCTACATGATCGACGTGCAGGCCCGCCAGATCGCGTACGTCGTCTCCCGAGCCCTGGAGCAGGGGATCCAGGCGCTGGAGGTCAGCCAGGAGGCCGAGGACGAGTGGGTCGACGCGGTCATCCGGCTGGGAGGCCGCACCACCGAGTTCGCCGAGAACTGCACGCCCGGCTACTACAACAACGAGGGGCAGCCCAGGGAGACCAGCCGTCAGGACGGCTTCTACTTCGGCGGCCCCACCGAGTTCGTCGAGATCCTGGAGCGCTGGCGTGCGAGCGGGGACATGAAGGGCCTCGAGCGGCGCTAGGCGTGCCGGTCCCGGGGCAGCGCGCGGACCTCCGCGGCGATCGACTCGAGGGTCGCGCGGGCCTCGGAGCACAGCCTCGTCATGGTGGCGAAGCCGTGGGGCAGCTCGGGCTCGTGCAAGTGCTCCACCGGGACACCGGCCGCCTTCAGCGCCCCGGCGTACTCGATGCCCTCGTCCCGCAGGACGTCGAAGCCCGCGGTGACCACGATCGCGGGCGGCAGGCCCGCGAGCGAGGGGGCGCGCAGCGGCGAGAGCTGCGGCTCGGCCCGGTCGAATCCCTCGGGTGGGTAGTGGCGCAGGTAGTCGTGGACGTCCAGGAGCGTGAGCCCGTAGCCGCTGGCGAAGGCGCGCTGGGACTCGCGATCGGTGCGGCTCCCGTCCAGGCACGGATACACGAGGACCTGGAGCGCGACCTGTCCGCGCCCTGCTGCGAGGTCGCGCTGGGCCACCACGGCGGCGAGGTTGCCCCCGGCACTGTCGCCGGCCACCACCACCGGACCCTTTCGCGCTCCCAGCGACGCCGCGTTCTCGAAGCACCAGCTCACCGCGAACGCGCAATCGTCGGCCGCCGCCGGGAGCCGGTGCTCCGGTGCCAGTCGGTAGTCGACGCTCACCACCACCGCCGGTGCGCGGGCGGCGAGGATGCGGGTGACGGCGTCCGTGTAGTCGGGGCTCCCCACCATGAACCCGCCGCCGTGGAAGTAGACCACGAGCGGCAGCGGGTCGGGGCCCTGGACGCTCGTCGGCGTGTACAGGCGCACGGGCAGCTCGCCTCCGGGCGCACCGGGCAGCAGGCGGTCGTGGATCGTGCCGTCGAAGGGCTCGCGCCTCGAGAGCAAGGCGGTGTTGCGCGCGAAATCGGACCGAACCTTCGCCCGCTGCGCAGGCGTGTCCATGTGCGCGGCCCCGATCGCGCGCTCGGCGGCCGCCGGGTTCAGGAGCGCCCCCAGCCGGAAGACCAGGGCGAAGATCGGCTTGAGGCGCCCGTGGGGCGTGTGGGACCAGTGCTGCGCGAGCCCGACCAGCAGGGCCGCCGCGAGCGCGAACAGCAGAAGGAGCGTCCCGAGCACGGTCACGTGGGCCTCCGAAGCCCGGATCGGGCGCCGCGCAACATAGCGCGCCAGCGTGCCAGGTCGTGCTAAGAGTGGGGCGCTCGACGAGGAGGACGCCGCCATGGGACGGAACCGCTTCGACCCGAGCCGCCACCGCTGGCGCGAGGTGGTGGGCGAGCCCGGGCTCCCCTACAAGGTGCGCCACGACTATACGATCCTCGGCTACGACCTCGGCGCCGGTACCCTCGACATGGTGGTGCGCTGGGCGGGAGACGGCGGCCACTGTCCGATCCACCGCCACACCGCCACCACCAGCGTGCTCGTCCTCGAGGGCGAGCAGCACCTGTGGGACCTCCACCCGGACGGCCGCCGCGGCCCCCATCGCGTGCGGCGCGCCGGCGACTACGCACTCACGTCGGGCGAGGCGCTGCCCCATCTGGAGCGGGGCGGGGACGAGGGAGGTATGGTGTTCTTCGGCAACCACTCGAGCGACGGCCTGCTCTACGAGGTGCTGGACGAGGAGCTGAACCTCGTCGCCAAGGTCACCATGGAGATCCTGGTCGCCGACTTCCAGGCGAACGCCTGACGAGGTAGGCGCCATGAGCCGCACGCGCGCCCAGATCGTCGGCGTCGGAGAGACCCGCTACACGCGCTGGGGCAAGATCGGCGACGTGACCGAGCACGCGCTGGCGTGCCAGGCGATCCTGAGCGCGGTCGAGGACGCCGGCCTCGGGATCGACGACGTGGACGGCCTCGCGTCCTTCGCCGAGGACCGCAACGAGGCGATCTTCCTCGCCGCCGAGCTGGGCCTGCCCCGGCTTCGCTTCGCCAACATGGTGTGGATGCCGGGCGGCGGCGGCGGCTGCGCGGCCGTCGGCAATGCCGCGATGGCGGTGGAGTCCGGCCAGGCGGACGCGGTCGTCGTCTACCGCTCGCTGTGCCAGGGCCAGTTCTTCCGCTTCGGCAACGCGGGGCGGGTCGTCGCGGCTGCCGCGGATCCCGCGCCGCCGACGGTCCAGCAGGCGAGCTCGCTGTTCCTCGCCTCCATGGGCTTCGCCATGCCCTACGGCCTGCTCATGGCCGCCGCCGCCTACGCGCTCCCGACCCGACGCCACATGCACCTCTACGGCACGACGAGCGAGCAGCTCGGGCGGATCGCCGTCACGTTCCGGGAGCACGCGAGCCGCAATCCGCGGGCCGTCATGGGCGGTCGCCCGATGAGCCTCGAGGACCATCAGGCCTCGCCGATGATCGCAGACCCCCATCGCCTCTTCGACTGCTGCCTCGAGAGCGACGGCGCCTGCGCGGTGGTGGTGACGAGTGCCGAGCGCGCCCGCGACCTCCCGAAGCGTCCGGTGGAGATTCTGGCCAGCGAGCAGGGCGCGCCGAAGGGCTACGCGTTCGGGCCCTTCACCAACGCCAACGTCCCCGACGACCTGTACGCGACCGGCGGTACCGAGGAGCTCGCCACGCGGCTCTACGGCCGAGCGGGTCTCGGTCCCGGCGACGTGGACGTCGCCCAGATCTACGACCACTTCACGGGCTGCGTCCTGATGCAGCTCGAGGACTTCGGCTTCTGCGGGCGGGGCGAGGGCGGTCCCTTCGTCGAGAGCGGGGCGCTCGCCTGGAAGGGCGGGAGCCTGCCCACCAACACCCACGGCGGCGGCCTGTCGGAGGCCTACATCCACGGCCTCAACCACGTGGTCGAGGGCGTGCGCGCGCTGCGCGGCGAGTCCACCTCTCCAGTGGACGGCGCCGAGGTGTGCCTGGTGACGAGCGGCGCCTGCGTGCCGTCGAGTGCGCTGCTGCTGGGGAGACGATGAGCGGGCGCTTCTTTCCCGACGGCATGCCGCCGCCGTTGGCGGACACCACCACCCTGCCCTGGTGGGAGGCCGCGGCCGAGCACCGGCTCGTGGTGCAGCGCTGCACGGCTTGTGGCCACACGCGGCTGCCTCCGGCGCCCCTGTGTCCGGAGTGCCGCTCTGCGGAGGCGGACTGGCAGGAGGTGCCGGGTCGCGGCGAGGTCTACACCTATACCGTCGTATACCGCCCCATCGCGGCCGAGCAGTCGCTCCCCTTCGTCATCGCCGTCGTCGCCCTCGAGGACGCGGGAGGCGTGCGCATGATCTCGAACCTGGTCGACGTGAACCCGGACGACGTGCGGGTAGGCCTCCCCGTCCAGATCGTCTGGGAGGACATGAACGAGGACCTCGCGATCCCGCGCTTCCGGCCCGCGCGCCGCTAGCGGTTCACCCACACGCTTCGGGTTTCGTCGGTCCCAGCCACCGCCGATGCTGCGGCGCCTGCAAGAGGGAGGGCGCCTGCGCGTGTCGGGACTTCGCGGTGAGGTTCGCGGGCGAGCCATCTCGCCTGGCGTTCGGCGAGCCGGTCGAAGCCGGCCCGGGCACTGGCTCCTCGCGGCCGGATTCCTGCTCCCCTCAGCTCCGTGACGGGTACTCACGCCGAGACCTCCGACCCGGAGGGGCTGCGCGAGCGTCTCGAGACGCAGCAGGAGATCCTCGACGCGCAGCGCGAGCAGCTCGAGCGCCAGCAGCGCGAGCTCGACGCCGTACGCGAACGGCTCGAGGGGCTGGAGCGGCGCGAGGCCCCGGAGGCCGAGGCGGAGCCGATTCCCGACACGGAGCCCGAGCGAGCGGCCGCGGAGCCCGAGTCGCCGAAGCTCACCGATGCGCGCGGCCTGCCCCAGCTGCGCTTCCAGGTGCCCAGGATCACCTCCGGCCCCGACCATCTCCTGAGCTTCGCGATCGGCGGCAACGTCAACCGCCAGGTCAACACCTCGGCGGACGCCAACCGCACCAAGGCGCTCTTCGTCGACAGCAACAACCTCCCCACGAACGCCTACCTGAAAGCCGCGGCGAAGCTTCACGACGAGATCACGATCCGCGGCCACCCGGAGGTCGCACTGCAGGACGACGCGGCCACCCAGACCAGCCAGACCAACGAGCGGGCGTGCTGTACCTCCCGACCGGTCTCGACGTCACCGCTGGAGGCTCCCTGCAGGAGGCACAGAGCACCGGGCACGAGGGGCACGGCTTCATCACGCGCCTGGGCTGGCGGCGCCTCCTGTTCGAGCTCGGCGAGACGAAGCTCGCCGTCGACTACACCAAGGCCTGGGACATCTCCACGACCAACAGCGAGGAGGTCTCGGCCGGCGCCTTCCTGTTCCAGAACGTGGACGCCGCAGGTCTCCAGCTCTACACCGGCTACCGTCTTCACGACGTCGACCTCGGCAGCCCGGACCTGGACGACATCCACGTCTACGTCTTCGGGGCGGCCTTCCGGTTCGACATCGCCTGAGAGTTCTAGACCGCTCGACTCGACCCCTTCGCAGGGCGTGGTCTCGAGACCGGTCGAGGAGGTATCGTGAGATCTCGATCTCGGATCGGAGCCCGCGTTCTGGTCGCCGCGGCCGCAGCGTTCGTCCTATCGTGCGCGAACAGCGCTCCGCCGCGCCCGGCCGACACGGTCTTCACGAACGCGCGCGTCTACACCGTGAGCTCGAGCCAGCCGCGCGCCGAGGCCGTCGTCGTGCGGGGCAACCGGATCGCCTACGTGGGCGACATCGACACCGCGTTGGCCTTCGTGGGAGGGGGAACGGAGGTCATCGATCTCGACGCCATCGTCTCCGACCGCCCCGCCATCCTGCTCGACTTCACCATTCACGACGCCTGGCTCAACACCCGGGCCCTCGAGGCCGGTGGGATCACGCAGGACGCCCCGGATCCGGTGCCGGGCGTCACCTACTGGGTTCGGGACGAGGAGGGCAACCGGACGAGCCGCACCTCGCTCCAGCTCGAGCCCTACGAAGGCGTGGACACGGTGGGCGCGGCCTCCGTCGACGCTGCGCTCATGAAGGAGATCGTGCTGGCCGCCAACGCGGAGGGACTCGACGTCATCACCCACGTGGACGGGAGCCAGACCGTGCGACACATGATCGACGCCATCGAGGCGTCTCGCGAGGCGGGCCGCTACGGCGAGCGCAACGCGCTCCACCACTTCTTCTGGGTCCACCCCGACGACCTGGCCCGCACCCTGGCGATGAAGATCTTGGTGAACACGACGCCCGTCTTCTGCAGCGACTTCACCGAGCAGGACGAGCTGGCGCTGGACCTGCTCGGCCGGGAGCGGGTCGAGAGCCAGTACTGCCCCTTCGAGGAGGTCGTGGCGGCGGGAAACGGGGTGAGCCTCTCGGCCGACATCCCGAGCTCTCTGCCCGAGATGATCGGGCCCCTCTTCAGCGTCCAGGGGGCCCTCACCCGCCCAATCCCGACGATCCGGACTCGAAGCCCTTCCCGGCGGGACGGCGAGAAGTCACCCTCGAGCAGGCCCTGCGGGCCGTGACGATCGACGCCGCCTGGCAGCCGAGGATGGAGCACGAGATCGGGAGCGTCGAGGTGGGGAAGTACGCGGACCTGGTGGTGCTCGAGAAGGACCTGGTCGAGGTGGAAACCATGGAGATCTCCCGAGTGAAGATAGTTGCGACGATGATGGACGGGAAGTTCCGACACCGAGACGGGATCTAGCCCGGTGTCGCGGTGCTCCTCGATCCGGCTCGGGCTCGCCTTGCTCGCGGTCCTCCATCCCACGGCGACCGAGGCAGCAGGAACCGGGATTCCGGCCACCGCCAACGAGGCGGGGCTGATGCGCGGCTTTCCGCCCGCCGCGGCCGGGCTCGTCACCAAGGAGAACTGGCTGGCGGCGCCCTACAACCGCTACGCGTTCCAGCACAGTCGGGCCCTCGTCCCCTCGCGCTCGCTGAACGCAGGCGTGCCGCCCGCGTCACCCCTCGAGAGCGCCCCCGACGGCCGGATCGGCGGCCTGCGGATCAAAGGCGTCGACGGTCGGCGCGTCGCGCTCGACGAGTTCTTGCGCCAGACCTACACGGACGCCTTCCTGGTGCTCCACCGGGGCCGCGTGGTCTACGAGCGCTACTGGAACGGCATGACGGCGAGCGCGCCCCACACGCTCTTCTCCATGACCAAGTCCTTCACCGGGAGCCTCGTGGGCCTCCTCGCGGAGCGCGGCCTCGTCGCGTACGAGGAGGTCGTCGCCCACTACGTGCCCGAGCTCGAGGGCAGCGGCTTCGGCGACGCGTCCCTCCGGCAGATGCTGGACATGGAGGTGGCGGTCGCATGGGACGAGTCGCCGGAGGGGGTGACGGACCCGAACGGGACCTTCGTGCCCTACATGAAAGCGATTGGCTTCCTCCCGAGTGGAGAGGTCAGCTCCACCTATCAGGTGCTGCCCACGATGGGCAAGGTGGGGGAGCACGGCGAGAAGTTCCAGTACGTGTCGCCGGTAACCGACGCGCTCGGCTGGCTGATCGAGCGGGTCGCCGGCAAGCCCTACGCCGAGGTTCTGCGCGACGAGATCCTCGTGAAGACGGGGCTCGAGGGGGAGGCCTACATCCTGCTCGACGGCTGGGGCAAGGCCCTGGCGACCGGAGGGCTCAACCTGACCGCCCGGGACCTGGCGCGCTTCGGCCTGATGGTCTCCCGGACCGGCCGCATGAATGGCCACCGGATCCTCAGTGAGGAGTTCATCGCCGACACCCGCTTCGCGGGCAGCAAGGAGCGCTACGCGCTGGGCGAGAAGGACAGCGCCTGGTTCCCCGGCGGGGCCTACCGCAACCAGTGGTGGGTCTCCGGGGACGAGGAGCCCTTCCTGATGGCCGTGGGTGTCTTCGGTCAGCTGCTCTACGCGAACCCCGCGGCCGAGGTGGTGATCGTGCGCCTCGCCTCCACGCCGGATTCCGCGGGTCCGCTGGACGACCCCTTCCCGGATCTCTTCCGCCGCATCGCGAAGACGCTCGGCGAGCGCTGAGCTCCCCGACGCGGATCCAGGCCTCGGCCTCCCCCCGGCCCGCGCGGGGACCGGGATTCAGGCCGGGCCGAAGCGCCAGCGCTGCTTCGGCTCGGAGCTGGGCGCGTGCTCGATCGTCTGCACGTCGAACCAGATGGGCAGCAGGTAGCGGACGTAGAAGGCCCGCACCGTGGTATCGCCCACCACCAGGTCCTCGTAGTCCTTGATCTCGAGCCTTGGATCGCGCTCGCGCCACTTCCCACACGTCTCGCGCAGCGCGTCCACCTCCTCCCGGGTCTCGTACAAGAAGCCCAGGTGGTCGTAGCCCCGTGACACCAGGTGGGCCGGCTGCTCGGTCACCAGGATGAACTGGCTGGTCTCCGGATCGGTGCGCAGCAGCAGGCCGAGCTGGCCCAGAATCGGGACGTCGAGGGCCTCGAAGCCGAACACGTCGGCGTAGAACGTCTTGATCTCCTCGCGGCGCGCCGCGAGCTCGCCCGGCGGCAGGGTGAGCTCCATGTGGTTGAAGCGGAAGCGGGGCACTGCAATCAGCTCCGTAGGCTGTCGAGGGAGACGAGCTGCGCCCGCGGAGCCTCGATCTCGCTCTCGGGCAGCATGTAGCGGAAGAAGACCAGCCCGAAGCTGCGGCCCTCGGTGTCGAGCCAGTTGGGGACGCCCGGGTCCTCGGCAGCGACCACGATGCGGAAGCTGCCGTCCGGCTCGGTCTCGGTCTGGCGGCGGTTCAGCGTCACCTGGCGGTTCAGGTAGTCGAAGGTCTGCATGTGGCGGTTCCACAGGCACACGTTCGCGCAGCGGCAGTCCTCGGGCCAGCGGCCCTCGACCACCAGCGCCTGGCCCTCGGGCACGAGGAAGGGCGCCATGCTGTAGGCTGCGTCGGCGGCCGCCAGCCCGAAATCCCCCGGCTTGACGGGCTTCGGAAACTGGTTGGGAATGCGGGAGACGAAGTCGGGCTGGTTCTCCCGAGGCGGTGGGCCCATGTCGAGGGTGGAGGAGCGCAGGAAGCTCGCGACGCGGCGGATCGCCTGCGCC
>JAAUYK010176841.1_pt1 | contig 12159 bp, 9 predicted proteins | sample 7278021 | NCBI WGS metagenome assembly JAAUYK01 (sample SAMN14350223, study PRJNA611818) | marine sediment metagenome | isolation source: surface marine sediment (1.8m) | place: French Polynesia: Moorea | collected 2018-08
AATGATGCGGGTTCGTAGGACTTTTTTTGTTACGTATACTGGGCCTAGTATGTGTCAAGATGCCCGAAATTTCAGCTTTCAAGAGCATCAGGATGACCGATTGCCCTGGAAGTGCGGCAAACCTGAACTAACATGCTTCATGCAAATTGGGCGGATATGACAAAAATTGTCCGAACTTATAAAGACAGGTCTAAGTTTTAGCTTATATGTATCGAATATACTACTATTCACGCATGCAGAAGTGTACCACTTGCTTTCTGAGCACGCGGCATTGCGATGTTTGCCAACCTGATTGCCGAAAGTTTGATCGATCCCGCCTCGAGCTGCTGCGTGGCCGGCGCGGGGCGGCGCTCGCTCCTCATTCCCCTCCTAGCTCGCCTCGCGTTCCCTTTTCACCGTCCCCTAATAGTGCCTCCCTCCATTGCATGAATGGCATGTCTTTCCGCTTTAACGGCGGCGGCGCGGCCCCGTTCCAAGCAAGGAAAGGATTGTGAAGGAGCCGGCCGGAGTAGCGTGTGGTGCTCTGCACGCATTTGCCATGCAGCAGATCAGAAATAATTACGGGTGGAAGGAAGATACGTGTCCTATGTGCAGTAGAGTACTATGTTCGATATTTAAGGGCCGTCTGTTCAATCCGGTTACTGCTTACTCCTGCACCGAATTTATTGCTCCTGCAATGATGGCAGCGTCTTGAACTGGTCGCCCTCGTTCGCTCGATCGGACAACATCAGACCTCTCACCTCACCTAGCTCGAAAGCAAGAAAGCAAGCCTGTTGTGTCGATTGGAAGGGAAGGTCGACTTCCTGCCAATAGCAGTTAGGGCGTACTGTAGGTTCTCGCCTTAATTACGTACGCGTACGCGGAAGTTTGGTAGCAAGCATACGCGTACGTAGTGCGAGAGGAGAGAACACACAATAAACCTTCCTTGCAACTTTAACGTCGTAATTCCTCAGTTTTCTGGTTCCTTGATTACCATCCTGCCCTTTTAGTCTCGGTCCTGTTGGCGCGTTGCATGACCGATCGCAGGCAGGAAAAGGGAGGAGGTGCCACTAACCGAAGTTTACGTGCAAAAGGTGGGCAAAGCAAGGCTGGCTAGGAATCGGCTTTGGCAAAATACGGCAGAAGACGGCCAATAGCCGTCCGACCGACCGACCGACCGACCGAAAGCTTGCTCAATAAAGTTGGCAGAGAGCGAACGATGCGGCGGCAGCGCCGGGGTAAATGTTTTTCGCCTAAAAGTAGGTTAACCCCGCCCGGCCGCAGAACGGTGGCGGAGTGGACAACCGCCAAAGCACTACACACGCGATCTTGAGGGAGCTACAGTTGGACACCAATGCGTTTGGTCTGCATTACGATAGATACGTACATTACAGAGAGATCTGCCCCATTACTGAAGCAGATCATCAAGTATATGTGTGGTCCTTTGTCCGTACCGAGAAAGCCGAGGGTCCCTCCCTCCTTCTCGCATACGTCTACTGGTTGATTCGCCTTCCTCCTGCCCGCTCGCTCCCTCGCCTTCCCCGCGCTAGCAACTTGCGAGGCGGAGGCTGCAAAGCTGAGGACGAGCGAGCGCTGCGCTGGCTGTCCACCAGAGCCCGGCGGCCTTCCTCCTCGGCGGCCTTTTGGTTTCAGCGGCCCAACCGAGCTGCCCAACCGAGCTGAGCTTCGAGCTAGGCAATAACAGAACTTTATAGATAGCAACGGCGGGCGGGGAAGGCACTGAGGAAGGCGAGAGAAGGCGCCATTCGTTCGTTGAGTGCAGCATTGACAGCACGACAGTGGACGACTGAACGACAAGTCTTTTTTACCGAACTCCACTAAACCATCAACCAACCTCAATCATCATGGTAAGCACCTCAACATGTATATTGTGCAAGCACACGCTTTTGAGGCGAGATGCATTTTACTCGTGCTGCCCAATATGACCTTTTGGGTGTGGTTCACTGCTCAAACATTACCTTTCGTATATTACTTTCATTCTGGATAGGCATTCACATTATGTACGTACTAACATATTTCGTGCACTTTCCAGCGTGAATGTATTTCCATCCACATTGGCCAGGCTGGCTGCCAAATTGGAAACGCCTGCTGGGAACTCTACTGCTTGGAGCATGGCATCCAGCCTGATGGGCAGATGCCCTCCGACAAGACTGTTGGCTCTGGAGATGACTCCTTCAACACTTTCTTCTCGGAGACTGGTGCTGGGAAGCACGTTCCGAGGGCGGTCTTTGTTGACCTCGAGCCAACGGTGGTGGATGAAGTCCGAACTGGTACCTATAGGCAACTCTTCCATCCAGAGCAACTGATTACGGGAAAAGAGGATGCGGCCAACAACTATGCGCGGGGCCACTACACCATTGGAAAAGAAATCGTGGACCTGGTTCTTGACAGGCTGAGGAAGCTGGCCGATCAATGCACAGGACTGCAGGGATTCTTGATTTTCCATTCCTTCGGTGGAGGTAGGTTTTCCGCTTTAGTATGCTATCTTGGATGTTTTGCCTGGACACACTTTTTTCTAGGCACTGGATCTGGGTTCACCTCTCTTTTGATGGAAAGATTGTCGGTGGACTATGGGAAGAGATCTAAGCTGGAGTTTTCAATCTACCCAGCACCACAGGTTTCTACAGCAGTTGTTGAGCCTTACAACTCCATCCTGACTACCCATACAACATTGGAGCACTCAGATTGTGCCTTCATGGTGGACAATGAAGCTATCTACGACATATGCCGCCGCAACTTGGATATTGAACGTCCAACTTATACCAACCTCAACCGTCTGATTGCCCAAATTGTATCCTCCATCACAGCTTCTCTTCGCTTTGATGGGGCCCTCAATGTGGATCTCACTGAATTCCAAACCAACCTTGTACCTTACCCAAGGATCCACTTCCCTCTTGCGGTTTATGCTCCAGTCATCTCAGCGGAGAAGGCCTATCATGAGCAGCTCACTGTAGCAGAGATCACCAATGCCTGCTTTGAGCCTGCCAATCAGATGGTGAAATGCGACCCTCGCCACGGGAAGTACATGGCCTGCTGCATGCTCTATCGCGGTGATGTGGTTCCCAAGGATGTCAATACTGCCATTGCCCAGATCAAGACCAAGAGGACCATCCAATTTGTTGACTGGTGCCCTACAGGATTCAAGGTTGGCATCAACTACCAGCCACCAACAGTGGTTCCAGGAGGTGATTTGGCCAAGGTGCCCAGATGTGTCTGCATGTTGAGCAACACCACTGCGATTGCTGAAGCATGGGCTCGCCTGGACCACAAGTTCGACCTTATGTATGCCAAGAGAGCCTTCGTTCATTGGTACATAAAAAAGATTTTATTCCGTATAATCCTGTACATGTGACTAGCCTTTCATAACTCAACAGGTACGTGGGAGAAGGTATGGAGGAGGGCGAATTCAGCGAGGCTCGAGAGGATCTGGCAGCACTGGAGAAGGATTATGAGGAGGTCGGAATCGATTCTCTGGAGGGAGAGGGAGATGAAGAGGGAGAATATTAAGGCAATGTAAAAGAAGAAATCGAGTCATCCATGGATATATTATTTTGTCTTCGAACAACCTTGCGCTTATCTCAACCTATCTTATTCAGGTCGTGTACCTTAATCTACCACACTGCGTAGCTATATCACACCCCTTGTAGTTCCACCCAAGCGTATAAGGAATAAACTGAAAGAAAGTGAATTGTACTACGCCCGAGCCCGTAGCACGTGACATAACCCTAGATGTTGAGCCGGCCGCGCCAGCACAGCGATGCACTTTCGTCACAACGTTTATTGGATAACAAGATCCGGCTAGCAGCTAGACGAAGCCGCCGCCGCCGCCGCAGATCGGCTCCACATCGCTCGTCGAATATAGGGGTAGAGCGGGTTATCCTAGACTAGCTGCTTTTTTGCTCGGTGTCTGCCAAGTGTCTCTTCCCTTAAAATTTGGCCGACGGCAGCGGGAAACTTCTCGATCGGCTCATGCCCTATGAAACTTTTGAGTGCCGCTTGCTTGTCATTAGTCTGTGCCTAATGGCGCTTCTGTCCTTGGAGATGATCATTTGATTCGTCGGTAATTGTTCAAGTCTCGCGATTGTGAACACTGCACGTTCGGCTCGATCGTCGTCGCGGACGTTCGATCGATCGATCGACCGGCTGTTTGAAGCGTTTGATCGTTGACATATTTGCTACCGTTACGAGATGCCTGACGAAAGCTGTTTCCAGTGATATGGACCGAGGGAGGCGACGATAGATGCGCAAGGATATGTACTACTACTACAATTGCCGAATGGATTCCTTACACACTTGTATCATGCTAGCGCGACAGAGTTGCAGCACTCTGGGGAGCATGACACGATTTTCCCCGTCTCCCACAAACTTGCTGTTATCCTTGAGCGGGTCGATGGGTCGATGATCGAGGCCTAGCTCCTGTGACCCGGCCAACCGAACCGACCGCGGAACTTCCTCCACATGCGCGTCTCTTGGGTCAAGTGCTAGATTCTAGCTATCCACTGCTGCCATCAAATGTACGTATAATCGTCACACGATCGATCTTACAGTTACGCAAGGATATACGCGTACGTAATAGGATAACGTCGTGTTAATACTCCGGCCTCATACACGGAGGTGACAAATTCTCTCACAGATTAAATAGTTGACGTTATGTACTTAACAATTCGCCTAGTAGTCTTTAAGCTGGAAAGCACCTTGGCAACGCACGTCCACGCCTTATCCTGAAGAAAGTGGAAAATGACCGGTCTTTATCTATCGGGTAGCGACTGCCGCGTCCGTCCGTATCTAAGAGCAGTCCCATCGGACCCGCGTTTCTCTCTCGCGCTAACGAGAAGGCGTCGTCGTCGGACCGTCGGCGCGGTGCCAGGGTCCGTTCGCCTGCCTGTCCGTACGGCGACGTACGCCGGCGTTTGGCCACCCAATAGCCCGTTTGACTGATCGATAGGACCGCAAGCTGTCTTGTTTATTGCAACTTTTTTTCTGCCCGACTCTGCCTTCATTCCTCTTAGAATCTCTGTGCATCAAGGATCATGCCGCCGCCCTCGACAGGGGTAATTTTCACGGTAAGTGGTCGAGTGTTTCCTGATCAAGTTGCGCTTACGATGAGTTGTAATTTGATGATGCGTATTTAGGTATATTAATACGCCACGCCAATCTCATTTGAATACTTAGGCCCTCTTGTTGACCCTCGGCCTCTTCGGCCCGCTTTGCTATGGCGATGCCAGCCCCGAACCTGATGCCGACCCCGAACCAGTGGCCGACCCCGAGCCTCAAGCGGATCCGGATGCGGATCCGGATGCAGGACTAGTAGAAAGCATGAGCGAGTAATTTACGTATACTTAACTAAACTTTAACTTTACTTAACGTACTTAATTTTCTCCTTCGACTAATGATACATAGTCTTTAGTATTTAACATTAAGCCATTACTCGTTCCGGTTACTTCGATCAGATCCGCAAGCGCAGCAATATTACAACCCCTACTACCCTCGTCCGAACCCCGGCATCGGCGGTATCGGCCAGTCGCCGTCTCCGTGCGAGCTGACCAACCGTTGCTGCGGGCTGGCCAACTCGAAGTGCTGCGTGGGCGGCCAGCGATGCTACACGGTATGGCGGCGCGAGTGCGAGACGGAGGACAACCCCGAGTGCAGGGTCAGGCTGTCGCAGAAGTGCTTCCCACAGAGCGTCAAGGACTGCAGGGTGGTGCCGGAGTTCAAGGAATTCGCATTCCAGGCCGAGTATTGCGTCCCCAGGCCGCTCACCAAGTGCTTCACTTACATGAAGAAGGCCTGCGTGCCCGCCGCAAAGACCGAGAGGAAGGAAATTGTGTGGATCAACGAAATGTTGCAGGTAATTCTTATCATACTGTTTCTTAGTCTACTATATATAGTATCCTATAAATGCATTTTTTGTACTAGGTGAGCAGCGGCGAGCGTCGCCAGCACTGCATGGACGTGCAGACGGTGAACTGCGAAGACGTGTCCGCGCCGAGAAACGTCTCACAGCAGGTCCGCAGGACGAGGATCGTGCCCGACTCGCAGAGGCAGTGCCGCATGGTTCCGTCCACGTCGCCCGGACAGGAGATCGAGGTGCCGATCACGCAGAACGTCTACCGCCAGGTTTGCTACGACGTCACCGTGCCGACCTGCTCGACCAACCAGTGCCAGACGGGGCTGTGCGGCGCCGGGCAGAGCGTCTGCTCGCAGACTGAGTTCAACACGCAGACCTACTGCCCTCTCACCGGCCAAGGCGGAGCGGGTCTGGCGAGACCTCTGGGAGGAGCCGCGGTTCAAGGCGCCACTGGCGGAGCTCAGGTCGTCGGAGGTGGGGCGAGGATCGGAGTGGTCGGCGGAGCCGCTTTCAGCAGTCCCTGTCAGCAGGTCCGCGAGCCGGTGTGCTTCGGCGGCGGGACAGCCTGCAACGCCGTCTCCCAGCAATGCTGCTCGCAGCGCACCCAGCGCGTTTGCAGACAGGTTCCGCAGAGGATCGTCAGGAAAGTGAAGCAGTTCCTGGCCGGCAGGACCAGCTGGAAGCGGGAGTGCGTCGACGTGGGCATCAACCGGACCGAGTACTACTACGAGACCGTCTGGAGGACGGTGGAGGGGACGCGCAAGGAGTGCCAGACGCTGACCAAGAACGAGTGTCACAACGTCACCATCCCCAGCTACGAGGTGGTCCGGGACGCCGCGAGGGACATCGTCGCCGTGCAGCTGCCCAGGTGCCAGCACAGACTGATTAAGGACCAGTACTGCCACACCTTCCCCACCGGCAACCTGGAGTGCCGAAACCAGACAGTGACGAAGAGGTTCCGCATCAACAAGATCGTCTGCGACCGCGTCTCCGAGAGGCCGTTCTGCATAAAGATTCCGCAGTCGGTCTGCCGCATGGGAAGCAGGTCGAGCTGCAAGATGGTCCCCAAGCAGGTCTGCCAGAACTCCTGCTCCAACTCGGCCACCTGCAATACTTGCAGCAACTTCATCCAGCAAGGACCCGGATTCGGATCTTGTCCGACGAGCACTTGCGGCAACTACTATCCTGGAACGAATGAAGGCGGATTTATTGGCAACGTGACGGGCGACTGGGAGTCTGGCGTCATCGTCGTTCCCGGCGGCAGCGGGGGCTTCTTCCCCGGAGGCGGAGTAACCGGTGGTGATGGCGGCTTTTTCCCGGGCGGAACTGGCGGCGAAGGTTTCTACCCCGGCACAGACGGCACCATAGTCGAAGGTGGTGGAGAAGGGGGCTACTACCCAGGCGGGGACTTGTTCCCCGGCACGGGAGGATCCGGCGGATTCTATCCTGGCGGAGAGACGGGCGCGGGCGGAGCTGGTTGGTACCCGGGACCTGGGGGACAAGGAGGATACTTCCCAGGAAGCGGTCCCAACCCCGGCGAAGAGATTTATCCCGGAGACGGCACCGGCGGACAGGGAATGTTCGTCCCCGGAGGAACCTACCCCGACGGCACCGGCGGCCAGGGCATGTTTGTGCCCGGAGCAACTGGCGGAGACGGCATGTACAATCCCGAGGGCACTGGCGCACAGGGAATGTACCCCGGCTATTCGGTGGGATACGGCGCCGAGAGCCCCGAGAGCCAAGACGTTGCCGCTGCGGCTTCCGACAACCCGGATCAAATGGACGCACTGACCGAAGACGAGGAGAAGATGGACAACTGAACGAACGATTCGATCGATCGCCGGCGGCGAGGAATCAGCCGTTATTCCCTGTCCACTCACGACGATAGATAGACTGCCAATGTAGCACTGCCAGTCCGACGTGTCATGCAATTGTAGTAGATCTCTTGAGTTCCTGCCAGGTATCACCTCGACGTGGACCCGAACGTTTCCGCCGTACTTACTCGATGCGTGTCTCCCTCCAGAATAGGAAATGTCTTGTACATAGGCAAACTCCCGTTGTAATCGCGTCAATGTACGTAGTTCATACGTTGAAATAGCGTTAAGTCATACTATGTAGTATGTTTAAAACAATTTTAACGCTTGGCAATAAAAAAATTGGGACGTATAATGGTACAATGATTATAATGATATACAAACAATCGCGTACACTGAAAAGCATAAAGCACATTTCATCACAGTTGTAACAAGAGCTGAACCTGTTCGGGCGTCTTGGGCATAAGAGTGGCCGCGTCGACGTAGCCGCTGCCCTCGCCGGTTACAGCCTGGTAGAGCTGCGCGTACGATGCGGCCACCACCTCGAGGGAGCGACGCGTGATGCTCTTCCTGTGGGCCGAAGACACCAGCAGTCGGGACTGTGGTAGGAGAAAGACGTCCGGGGCGACGAGAAAGCCGTCGAACTTGACGAGGAACTCCTTGAGCGTCGCCTGGTCCATGCCCGACATTTGGGCCAGCGACAGTCCGCTCTCCTCCTTTCGCCTCCTCTCGAAGTCGGCGACCATGCTGCACACCGGCTGCAAGCCGAGGTTCGCGATCAGGCAGCTCGTCTGCTCAGACGCCAGGGTGTCCAGATGAAGCTGAATCTCGGAGGCGAGAGAGGCGAGACGCGCGTCGTTCGACTGAAACAGCGACAGCGTGAGGTGGATCTGGTAGAGAGAGTTTAGGAGAAACACGTCTCGGTCCGTGGTGGGGAAGGGCGCGGCGAGCGACTGCAGAGACTCCATGAGCGGGTCCGCAATCGCCCCGACGATCTCCTGAAGCTGCTCCGGCCTCTCGTCCACCACAGACGAGCCCGATAGAGTTTCCCGCAGGAGCATGAGGAGCGCCATAGTGCTTGGCGTGGGCGCAAGGTCGTGAGCCAGGGCTGCCGCCAGAGTGTGTCCGTCGGTGGAACGGGCAATCTGACTCTGCACAGTGGTCTGCAGGACGGAGATGAACTGGGTGTAGGCCAGCTGCTCTAGGTCCTCCAGGGCGGAGACCAGTCCCGAGGCCACGTGCTGTTGCTGCTTCACAGTCGTCGCGTAGAAACGGATCAAATTTGTCAGCTTGTAAAGGACGATGGGAGCTGACTCCAGGAGGAGAATCTGTTCCACCCTGCTCTTGAGGGGCCGGCAAACGTCGTCGGTGATGGAGGAAGTGGACTCGGAGAAGGCCTTCTCGATGTCAATTTCCTCGCTGCCGCCGCCGCCACCGCCCCGACACTCCTTCAGCAGGGTCTTCATGTTCTCGTTTTCCGAGGGGATAGCTTGGTGTAGCCACGCGAGCATGTCGCCGATGTACCTCTGCGGGTCGTGCGCGTGCATCTCGATGGGCCGAGGAGTCCCGCCGGGTCCACCCACGGTCAAGGCGTCCAGAAAGGAGCGGACGAGGAGGGCGCGGCGAGAGGCGCAGTATTCGTCCAACACACTCCTGCAAACAGAAGAACAAGTGGTATAACGATACGAGAGGTCACTCAAAAGATTCAATTTCCACCCTTACTTGAACATGGTCGGTTTGGTCTGTAAATGCTTCATAGCGGTAGTTAAAAGAGAACTGGTGGTCGGAGAGAGGCTTTCGATAGAGCGGCATTGCGACGACGTCCACTTGTAAAGGCGCTGGAGCGCCGTCTCCTGCAGCGCCGTCATGTGGTCGATCACTTCCAGCGGGGTAGTCTGATTCAGCCGGCCGGGGGCGGTCGACAAATTTCTCAGCTCCAGCAGCTTCCTGCAGTCGGCCTCAATCAGCCTCGACCTCTCAAGGGCGGCGTAGAAGTCCGGTCCGACGTCGCCCGTTCCCAAAAGCTTCTCCTCCGCCTCCGTCAGCTGGTACTTGGCGACGAAGTTGTCCAGCTGCTTGGATTGGACGGCTAGAATGGCGCCCTCCTCCTGCAGTCGATTCGTCTGCTGGATCAGGTCCCTAGTCTTGGTCTTGGTCGCCTCCAGCGTCCTTTTCATGTCTGCGCAATTGGATTTCATCGACCCGACGACGTTGTGCACGTCTTCGACGGCCTCGACGACTTCGGACAGGTCTTTGAGAAAGTCTTGGTTTATCTGCAAACTGCGACGCTCGATCTGACCTCGCAGGAAGCGGCGCGCGTGCAGAGAGTTCTCAGTGAAGAAGGTGGACAGCTCCTCGAGCGCCTGCGCCGTCTCCGAGTCGGTCTCGAGGTCGGACTCGAGGATCTTCTTGAGCTTCCTGCCGAGGATGGAATCGCTACCGCCGCCACCGCCTTCGCCGCCACCTCCACCTGGCTGTGGCTTGTCCGAAGCACTGGGGTCGGTGTTCTCCTCCTCCATCGTGGACATTGCAACGTAATCGGAATCGCCAAGTCGAGTTAGTTGACGTACGGACACTACAGGTAAATTCAGAGTCAGAGAGGCACGACGGACGCCACAACAGCTCGACCCAGCTAAAACGTATGCACGAAGGAAAACCGCACACGTCAACACAAGAAGTAAGATTGTGCGGGGCGTATCATCGAAACGTTGCGCGACCAAATGCATTCGAATAAGAAGTTGATGTACAGTACGTAGTATGCTTTAGAAGTGCCTTAAAATTGTAACGTTGTTAACTGATTCGTACAATAAAGATGTACAGTACTGTACACCGTACATGGGTACTTGGTCCTTCGACAGTTGTTAGTCGCTCTACGTACTATGTAGGCCCAATGGCTAATGAAGAGTTCGCAATGCTTTTCGACTCCCTAAATCACCACGGTATGTATATTTTCTTATCCTATGTGAAGTCACTCCTCTTTTTCGTCTGGAACGATTTGTCTTGCCGACATCAGAGTATGAAGGCGAATGTGACGCTCCTTGTTGACCGGTGACTTTTCGAAGTCAGAGTCGGTGCCGTAATACCAGTCCCAGAAGCCAAGCCAGCCATAGCAGGTGTGGAACCTGCGTTCAATTCATAGCCGGTAATTAAGCCTTTCTAGTAGATAGCTATACGTAGATTTCTGGAGATATATCTTACTTGGAATGATGGAAATCATGGAACTCGGGCGAATACACCAGCGGCAGGTGATACCCGGAGTGGTCGTTTAAGGTCTGGAATAGCTCCCACATGAGCCTGAAAAACATTGGCCTCGGTAAGTACGTATATGTTATATATATATAATCTTGGTAAAAAAAAACTGTCTCTTGTACCAGGTCCACGCTACACACAGCGGCGGCAGCGTTACCATCATTCCTGCAGTGGGCGCGACGATGCCAACGAAGATGTGCTCGACCGGGTGCGCGTAGATGCAGGAGGCCGCGATCGGCGCAGTCCACTCGTGGTGCACCTTGTGAATGTACTTGTACACACGCTTGTGGTGCAGCAGTCTGTTATATTACGAGGGATGACAAAGGTGTATCTTGGACGTGCACCATCATCTCTAGATCACGTACCTGTGAACGTGGTAGAAGACGGTGTCGTTGCCCACCATTGCGGCAACCATGTGCAGCAAGAAAGCGGGAAAGGAGGGCACGGCGTAGACGTCCAAGTTGGAGTGCTTCTCAAAGTGGCGGTACATGAAGTGACACGCGGGAAGGTTCATCAGGAGGTTGAGATGGACAAGCAATAAAAGCTAATGGATAACGGGGAAGATAATTAAAGGTGCACGGCTATTCTATTATATATGAAATTCGCACCTTGGCCACCTTGGCTAACTTCAGTGGAGTGTTTGTACCGGGCTGGATCTTGTACTTCCGGATAAACTCCGGCCACTGGGCATAGTCGAGGCAAAAGTAAAGGATGGAACCTGTCCAGTAGGTAGAAAGCACCGCCAGAAAAGTGCCTGGAACAGCAATGGAATGAAAATGTGTACAAAGTTGACGAGGAAGTTATGATACCAACCATATACGACGAGGTTGTAGGGATCGGACGTGGTTCTGTCCAGCAGGCTATGCCATAGGAATTCCCACGGACCCCGGTCGTCCCTCGGGTCCAGGATGAGCCACGGCCTGAAGCACAGAGCGAGGCCGTGCGCCAACATGAAGGGTGCGAAGAAGTAGACAAAGTTTGTCAGGTACGCCGTTATAACTTTCGGTAATCGACCTAAGTCGCCCGCATTCTGCGCCGCCATGTTTCCAGCAAGCAAGTTCTTATGTGTTATGTAGGATCGGACAAGCAGAACGTACTATGACCAATTCGGATGCTGGAAGTCTTTATATATACGTATGATATCTTCCTATCTTTGACCTTAGCAACAATTTTTCTGATAATTTCTCCGTACCACATTTCTTTGTGCAACTTAAGTCGATCCTATCGCACCCCAGCCATTGTAGAAAA
>JAAUYK010174971.1_pt1 | contig 12158 bp, 13 predicted proteins | sample 7278021 | NCBI WGS metagenome assembly JAAUYK01 (sample SAMN14350223, study PRJNA611818) | marine sediment metagenome | isolation source: surface marine sediment (1.8m) | place: French Polynesia: Moorea | collected 2018-08
TTAAAGTTAAAAATATTAGAAATTTTACATCGGGAAGGGAAGTCTTTGGTCGCGCTTAATACAATGTTATACGCCGATGAAGTTAATGAGCAAATCGTAGCTCGTAAATTACAAATTAGGGAAAAAGCAGCTAACCAATTAATTTACAAAGCAGTGATGATCAAAGCCATGGCTGTTGCTTTAAACCCCGTTACAGTAGTCGATTTATTCACAGGGGCAGTGGTAGATGTAGCCATGATTTTGTCCTTGTCCAATCTCTATGGTATTGCCATGACCCAACAAGCAGCGATCGCCCTTTTGCAAAAAATTGGGGTGAGTATGGGTGGTATTAGTGCCACCGAGTTTCTCACCTCCTTGGGGTTGAGTTCCCTCAAAGGAATGTTAGGGTTGATGGTTCCCACAACCGCAGGGTTGTCTTTGCTTCCTTATGTTTCCATTGCCATTACCCAAGGTAGTGTGGCCGGGGTGTCTTGTTATGCTATTGGCCAGGTAACTAAACGTTATTTAGCCAATGGGGCAGCCTGGGGACCAGAAGGACCAAAAACAGTGGTGAAGCAGATTTTACTATCTTTGGATAAAACTTCGATTTTGAATCGCATTAAGTGGGAGTTGGGGGCTAAGTTGAAGCGAGATCAGGGTTTTAAGGTTATGTAGTGATAGGGCGTGTGGGAAGTGTGGGAAGTGTGGGGAGTGTGGGAAGAATATTAGTCTAACCATAAGAGCAACTTTTGCTAAGCATTAAGAAAATTTACAAAAAGGGACTTGACGAATCCTTAAAATTTGCTGTACTCTTCTATAGTAATTAGACTATGATTTATTTAAAACAAATAGAAGTTAGTCTATAACGTTATCAGCAACAGACTTCTCGCTCTGTTGAGGGTGTAAGTACGGGATTCATAAGAGTCTTGACCCTTTGCCCCCTCATCCATAAAGTAACTTTTGTCTGTAAATTTACGGAGATGTCTTAGCAAAAGGCACTAAGCACATAAAATCAAAAAATGAGAAAATTCTAAGCAAAACTTAACATTTAGTCATGCAAATAACAAATCGTATTCATTTTAGAAATGTCAAGGGGGATATATTCGGCGGGGTAACCGCAGCCGTGATCGCCCTTCCCATGGCCCTAGCTTTCGGGGTGGCCTCTGGTGCCGGTCCTGCTGCTGGTTTATGGGGTGCAGTGTTAATTGGTTTTTTCGCTGCTTTATTTGGCGGAACTCCAACCCTCATATCTGAACCCACTGGTCCAATGACGGTGGTAATGACGGCGGTTATCACAAAATTAACCGCAGACAACCCTGAAAACGGTCTAGCGATGGCTTTTACCGTGGTCATGATCGCAGGGATCTTTCAGGTTATTCTCGGTGTGTTGAAACTAGGTAAATATATTACCTTAATGCCTTATACGGTAATTTCTGGCTTTATGTCGGGTATTGGACTGATTTTAATTATTTTACAATTCGGTCCATTACTGGGAACAGCTAACCCCAAAGGTGGGGTAATAGCAGCCCTACAAAATGCCCCCAATGTCTTGAGTAGTCTCAATATGAATATCGGTGAGGCTATTTTAGGGTTGTTAGCGGTAGCAGTATTATTTTTAATGCCCTCGAAACTGAAGAAAGTTGTTCCTCCTCAGTTAGTAGCTTTGATTGGTTGTACTTTAATTTCAATCTTTTTCTTTGGCAACGCTGAGATTAAAACCATCCCTGAGTTTAGTGCGGGACTTCCTTCTTTAGTTATGCCAACCTTTAGCGCAGATCAAGTACAAATCATGATTGTAGATGGTTTAGTGTTAGGGATGTTGGGATGTATCGACGCATTATTAACCGCAGTTATCGCTGATAGTTTAACCCAAACGCAACACAACTCTGATAAAGAATTAATCGGTCAAGGTATTGGTAACTTAGTCTCTGGTTTATGCGGTGGTTTACCCGGTGCTGGTGCAACTATGGGAACCGTCGTTAATATTCAAGCTGGGGGACGCACTGCCCTATCTGGTTTATCTCGTGCTTTCATCTTATTAGTTGTGGTGCTTTGGGCTGCCCCTTTAACCCAAAATATTCCTTTAGCGGTGTTAGCTGGTATTGCCTTTAAGGTGGGTATCGATATTATTGACTGGAAGTTTCTCCAACGCGCTCATAAACTTTCTTGGAAAGCAGCGGCCATTATGTATGGGGTAATGTTGCTCACTGTCTTCTACGACTTAATTACTGCTGTTGGTTTAGGGGTATTTGTTGCGAATGTTTTAACCATTCAAAAATTAGCCAATATTCAAGCCGATCGCGTCAAAGCTATTGACACCCATGAAGATGATCGTCTGGCTAATCAAGAAGCTAAATACTTAATGAAAGAAGCCAATGGACGCATTTTATTACTTGACTTAGGTGGTCCTATGAGTTTCGGTGCTTCTAAGGCCATTACCCAACGTCAGAATATCTTAGATAACTACGAAATGTTGGTCATTGACTTAACTCATGTGCCTTTATTGGGTGTCACTGCTACCTTAGCCCTTGAGAAAACGATCGATGACGCTTATGCTAAAGGTTTAGAAGTTTATATTGTCGGTGGGGAAGGCAAACTCAAAGAAAGACTGCAAAAATTCGATATTTTGGATCGGGTTCCTCACAAAAACCGTGTTCAAACCCGTGTTGCAGCTTTACAGTTAGCCGTGGCCAGTCTGAATGGAGACACCATCGAACAAATTGACAAAAATATGGGAATGAATGCTTCTTATTTCCCTGAAGATAATACTAACCCATCTAATGGGTCTAGTTATAGCGATCCCATTTCTAAGTAGATAAGGCAGGGGGAGCAGAGGAAGCAGAGGAGGAAAATGTAAATATTCTTCCCATACTCCGCACACTCCCCACACTTTTCTCAAAATTGTCCACTTATTAAAAAATTATGTTCACAAGTCCACCTATTCCACTATTAGCCACAGAAACAACAGCCAATCTTGGCCCGATGGTTTTAGCCGGTGTTTTACTCAGTTTAATTGTCGTTTATTTAGCCAGTAAGTTAGGGGGAGAAATCTCAAGATCCCTTAATTTACCTCCGGTTTTAGGAGAATTAGTCGGTGGTGTAGTTGTTGGTGCATCGGCCTTACATTTATTAGTGTTTCCCGAAAGTGGTGCCACTGCTGCGGACTCAGTGTTGATGAGTACCTTACAATTAGTAGCTGGTTTAAGTCCGGAAGCTGTTCCTGAAGTGTTTAGTACCCAAAGTGAAGTTATTTCTGTTTTAGCAGAACTTGGGGTAATTATCCTTCTCTTTGAAATTGGTTTAGAATCAGATATCAGAGAGTTACAGGAAGTAGGTTATCAAGCTGCTATTGTTGCGGTTGTGGGTGTGGTTGCTCCCTTTACTGCTGGTACGGTTGGCTTGATGTTACTGTTTAATGTTCCTACTATTCCTGCTATTTTTGCCGGTGCAGCTTTAACCGCTACCAGTATCGGTATCACCTCTAAGGTTTTGTCGGAGTTGGGCTATTTGAAGTCCAAGGAAGGACAAATCATTGTTGGTGCTGCGGTTATTGATGATGTGTTAGGAATTATCGTTTTAGCTGTGGTTGCTAGTTTGGCTAAAACTGGATCTGTTGATGTAGTTAATGTTATCTATTTGATTGTCAGTGCTACTGTCTTTTTATTGGGTTCCATTTTCTTAGGCAAATTCTTTAATAAGTCTTTTGTTGCCGTTTCTGAGGTGTTACAAACCCGTGGTAAGTTAGTGATTCCTGCTTTGATTTTTGCTTTCTTTATGGCGTTTTTAGCTAACGTTATTCAACTAGAAGCTATCTTGGGGGCCTTTGCTGCTGGTTTAGTTTTAGATGAAACCGATAAGCGCAAAGAATTGGATCAACAAGTGATTCCTATTGCTGATATTTTGGTTCCCATTTTCTTTGTTAGTGTCGGAGCAAAGGTTAATTTAGGGGTACTGAATCCTTTTGTTGCTGAAAATAGAGAAGGTTTAATCATTGCTACCTTTTTGATTGTTGTTGCTATCATCGGTAAATTAATTACAGGATGGACGATAACAGGACAAGAAAAAATTAACCGTTTAGCTATTGGTTTTGGCATGATTCCTCGGGGTGAGGTTGGCTTAGTTTTCGCTGGGATAGGTTCAGCTAGTGGGGTATTAAGTCAGTCTTTAGAAGCAGCTATTATTGTAATGGTGATTCTGACGACTTTTCTCGCACCTCCTCTCTTAAGGTTTGCCTTTAAGGAGCCTTCAGAAAGCGCAGAAAAATTGCAAAATGCTGATGTAGCTAACTAACAGTAAGAAAAGGGACAATTATCAACTAGATTTTGTCCCTTTTTGACCCTTGCTATGGTATGATGAAAAGTTAATCATGGTCAACGCAGTCACAATGGTAAAAAGAAACCCGTCTAAAAACAGGTTTAAAAATTTGATAACTAAGACAACTAAATTATTGAAGGATGATAATTTTATGATCGGTATTCACTTTGTTGAGAATGCCGTTTCTAAAATTTTGTCTGTTGCTCTGGTTATTGTGATTGGGGTTTCTATATTTGAGTTGACTTTGGTATTAGCAAAGGATTTATTTACTACTGAACCGGTTGGTTTCTTTAATAAAACTTTAATTGAAATATTTGGATTATTCCTAAACATATTAATTGCCTTAGAATTATTAGAAAATATTACTGCTTATCTTAGGAAACATATAGTTCAAGTAGAGTTAGTTGTAGTAACTGCTCTCATTGCTGTTGCTAGAAAGATTATTATTTTTGACCCTTCAAAATACGCTAAAAATGATTTAATTGCCCTCGCTTTTGCTTGTTTTGCTTTGGCTGCTAGTTATGCTCTCATTCGTTTTGTTAATCAGAAAGATAGTTGAGAAGGGAGAGCAATATGAATCAAAAAAATGGCGATGAAACACAATCTTTGCAACGGTTAAAAAGAGTCTCTGATGGTATTTTTATGTTAGCAATGACTTTAATGGTATTGCAGTTTGATTTACCGAATGTTGAAGCAGAGATGTCAACAAGAGAAATTAAAGAATTTTTAATTGCTCAACTACCAGCACTTTATATTTATTTGGGTACTTTTATTTTAATTGCTTTTTATTGGTTTAGTAATTTACAACAATTTACCCACTATAAGAAAACGGACACTGTTCATTTATGGCTTAATTTATTGTCATTAATGTTCGTTGTTTTGATTCCTTATACTAAGGATTTTATTAATGTTTATAGTTTAAATCCTTATGTACAAATCTTTTACAGTATCAATTTATTTCTGGTAGGTTTATTTTCTTCTCTAAGTTGGTGCTATGCTTCTAGAAATAACAGTTTGATAGATCCTAACTTAGAAAAAAAGGAGAGTGTAAAAATTGGCATAAAAAGACTGATTGAACCGTTGGTATCTCTATTTTCCACTATTATATCATTAATTAATCCCACTTATTGGAAATGGAGTTTTTCGTTATTTTTCCTTTGTCCCTAATTTTATAATTGATAATTATGTTAGAAGCTTTCATTTTTGCGACAATTTTATTCGGTTTCTTTGGCATCATTTTCAAAGAAAATTTGATGATGAAAATTATTGCTATGGATGTGATGAGTACAGGAGTTATTGCTTATTATGTTATCATTTCATCGAGAAACGGTCTATTTACACCCATTTTAAATAAGACTACTGATAGTAGTAATTATGCTGATCCTGTTCCACAAGCAGTCATTTTAACCGCCATTGTTATCGGATTTTCTATTCAAGCTTTAATGTTAGTCGGTGTGATGAAGTTAGCCCAAAATAATCCAACTTTGGAAACAAAAGAAATAGAAAAAAATAATGCACCTTAAATCAAGTTAATGTAGGTTTAATAATGTTAAGCCCCTAGATAATCTCAACCCCCCTAATGTATAATATGGTCGAATGAAAGCTCTAACAATTATTTGGATCGCCTTACCCTTATTTATCGGATTTAGTATTTATCTACTTCCCAAAATTGCTCGCTACCTTGCTTTAGGGGTCGCGATATTTTCTCTTGGGTATGCGTTGACTATATTTAATTTAGACTCATCTTTAGATTTTAATCTACTGGATAGTTTTGGCGTTATTCTCTTAATTGATAATTTAACTAGCTTTTTCATTCTGACTAATGCTTTAGTCACCTTAGCTGTACTTTTTTATTGTTGGCAAACTGACAAAACAGCCTTTTTTTACACCCAAATTATTATTTTACACGGAAGCGTTAATGCGTCTTTTATTTGCGCTGACTTTATTAGTTTGTACGTCGCTTTAGAAGTGATCGGTATTGCCGCATTTTTACTTGTTGCCTATCCTAGAAGCGATCGCTCAATATGGGTAGCCCTGCGTTATCTTTTTGTTAGTAACACCGCCATGTTATTTTACTTAGTGGGGGCAGTATTGGTGTACCAGTCCCATCATTCCTTTAGCTTTGCCGGGTTAAAAGGATCACCCCCAGAAGCGATCGCACTTATTTTTGTAGGACTGTTAGCCAAGGGTGGTATATTTGTATCTGGTTTATGGCTACCCTTAACCCATTCTGAGTCAGAAACCCCTGTCTCGGCCATGTTATCGGGAGTGGTTGTGAAAGCGGGGGTATATCCTCTCATTCGTTGCGCATTAATGGTGAGTGAGGTTGATCCTATTGTGCGTCTTTTTGGCGTGGGGACGGCTTTATTAGGGGTGGGATATGCTGTGTTTGAGAAGGATAGTAAACGGATGTTAGCCTTTCATACCGTTTCCCAGTTAGGGTTTGTTTTAGCGGCCCCAGAAGTAGGAGGGTTTTACGCTTTGACTCATGGGTTAGTTAAGTCTGCTTTATTTTTAATATCAGGAGTGTTACCTAGTCGCAACCTGAAAGAATTAAAACATTTACCTATTCATACACCAGTTTGGATCGCTTTAGTAATAGCCAGTTTTTCTATTTCAGGGTTCCCTTTGTTGTCGGGTTTTGGGGCAAAAGTTTTAACCATGAAAAGTCTTTTACCTTGGCAAGTGATTGGTATGAATATTGCTGCATTGGGAACATCTGTATCCTTTGCTAAATTTATATTTTTGCCCCATGAAACCAAAGAAGATAGTAAAGTCAAGTTGGGTTTTTGGGCAGCAATGATTTTATTATTAGGAGGACTAATTATTGCTAATGGTATCTACTATGAAGCCTATACTATCAAAAATACGATTAAACCTTTAATTACTATTTTTCTCGGATGGTTAGCTTATGGATTTATTTTCCAAAAAGCTGTTGTTAAACTGCCTCGTGTGGCCGAGGAATTTGATCATTTAATAGGAGTGATGATTTTAATGTTAATGTTTCTATTTTGGCTGGTACTATTCCCAGATATTCAGGCAATATATAAACAGTAACACAGGCTTCTAAGCTATAGAACCATTCTACTTTTATTAGACTTGTTCAACTCATTCAAAAACTGATAACTACTCACTTATAACTGTTACTTATTGTTATGATTGCTTATTTAGATTTAATATTAAAGTTAGCCATTTGGTTTTTACTCACCTCTGATATTAGTCCAGCCAATATTATTATTGGGGTAATTATTTGTGTATTCTTGCCTAAAAAATTAAGTTCTCCAGGAAAATTAAAAGACTGGTACCGTGCGTTAGTAGAAGTTCTAATCGCTATTCCCCAAGCTTACTTTGAGGCAGTAGAAATTATGTTATTTCCTCATAAAAAAGAGAAGATTAAGCCGGAAAGAGTTAAACCCGAAAGAACCCCAGGTTTGATTTTTTTAGATATTTTTGTAATTACCTTCACTCCCAAAACAATTGTGTTAAAATATCGTGAAGAAGGATGGTATGACGTTCATCTTATTCAACGGGAGAAACAGTCATGAGTGTACTTGATGTAATTTTAATTGTGATGATTTTAGCATTACTGATCCCCATCTATGAAGCATGGCAAGACAATGACATTTGGCAAAAAATGTTAGCTTTTTCGAGTATTGCCAGCAAAACATCGATCATGATCCTGGTTATTTCTGTCTTAAGAGGTGATTGGATGATCGGATTAGTTGGGGTTCTTATTCTAAGTTTGGGTAATGCTTCTTTGATGTTACTGGCACAAATTTTAAAACGGATAAAAATCACAGAAAACTAACAAATTTCATGATAAAATAATAAAGCTATGATTGACTATTTAAGCTATTTTTGCATTATTGTTGGCCTCATTTTTTGGTTTTGGGGAACCATTCCTTTAGTTGGCGATCGCTCAGTTTTATATAAACTCCATAGCCTTTCTGTAGCTGATACTTTGGGTTCAATGAGTATTATTTTTGGACTCTTTTTAAAGATACCCAGTGAATGGCCATTACTGATTTTAGCTATTATTTCCCTAGCAATATGGAACACTGTCTTAGGTTATGTTTTAGCTTATTGTTCCAGTAGTGAAGAGAATTAATAACCCTTATTTATTTTGGAAATGAATGACATTTATCTCTATATCATTACCGCCTTATTACCCCTTTCTGCTTGTCTAACTGTCTTACAAATAAACCCTTATCACACCTTAGTTATTCGGGGTATTTTAGGGGCGATCGCTGCCTTGGTTTATGCCATGTTTGGGGCAGCAGATGTGGCATTAACAGAAGCATTAGTGGGGACAATGTTGGCCATTACTCTTTACGGGGTAGCGGTGCGATCGTCTATGGTAATGCGCTTAGGAATCATAGAAAACGAAAGCCAAGAAAAAGATCAATTTAAACAATTAATTGATAATTTCAAAAGTATTTTAAATAAATATCATCTACGCTTAGAACTCGTTACTTATGAAGACGAAATAGCCTTAACAACGGCATTGAAAAACCAAGATATTCATGGAACTTGTCAGTTAAAGGCAGATGACGGTGATAGCTATCATACTGTTACCAGAATAAAACGGCTTTATGAGATTATTCAACCGGAACTATCCTCATCTTTAATCACTTATTTTAACCCCTTAGATACCAAGGAGAAACACTAAATGAAATGGGTTTATCTTGTTGCAGGAATCGCACTTTATGTAAAAATGTTGGTCATGCCTAACCCTATGGCAGAAATGGTAGATTTATCTATTGTGGAAAGCGTTGTACTAGATAGTGGGGTTCCCAATGCTGTGTCAGGAATCATCTTTAGAAACCGTCTTTATGACACCATTTTTGAGGTGGTTGTATTTACCCTTGCTGTGATGGGTGTTCGCTTTTTAATGAGTAATGATGAACCTTTGAACGTTATTTATCAATTTAACGATCAACCTTCCATTGTATTAGCACAGTTAGGGGCGACTATTGCAGCGTTGGTTAGTATAGAATTAGCTATTAGAGGACATCTTAGCCCCGGAGGAGGGTTTGCTGCTGGTGTTGCTGGAGGAACTGCCATCGGACTTATTGCTATTACCTCCCCTTCAGAATGGATGCAAAAAATCTATCAACGTTGGCACGCATCTACTTGGGAAAAAATATCTGTATTGATCTTCATTGTTTTGGCGGTTATTACGTTAGTTGGTTTAGAATTACCATTAGGACAAACAGGAACATTATTAAGTGGTGGAATTATTCCTATTCTTAATATTTTAGTTGCTATTAAAGTGGCTTTGGGATCTTGGGCAGTGATTTTAATTTTTATTCGTTATCGAGGGTTATTGTAAGCACTAAATTGTTAACATTAAAGTTATTCAATAATTTGTGACAATAAAACATGATAAGAAGCTCTCCCATTTTAAATTGTATTAACTACATTCATGAGCGTTATAGTAACATCAGTAATGGACAGGTAGCTACTTATATTCCAGAACTAGCAAAGGCTAATCCTGACTTTTTCGGCATTTGTATTACGACCCCAGACGGACAAACTTATGAAGTCGGGGAGTCTCAACATTCATTTACCATTCAGTCTATTTCTAAACCCTTTGTTTACGGTTTAGCGTTAGCAGATCATGGAGTGGATAAAGTGATGAGTAAAGTGGGGGTAGAACCCACAGGAGAAGCATTTAACTCGATCATTTTTGATGAAGTCTATAACCGTCCTTATAACCCTATGGTGAACGCAGGGGCGATCGCAACTACCGCTTTGATCAAAGGGAACGGATACGAACAAAGATTTAAGCGGATTTTAACCATGTTTGAAGAGTTCGCAGGACGTTCTCTAAGTATAGATGAAGAGGTTTTTCAGTCGGAAAAGTCAACGGGACATCGTAATCGGGCGATCGCCTATTTAGAGTTGAATGCAGGGATGTTAGAAGGGAACTTAGATGAACATTTAGACCTGTATTTTCGCCAATGTTCTATTCTAGTAACTGCTAAAGATTTAGCGATCATGGCTGCAACTTTAGCCAATAATGGGATCAACCCCATCACCCAACAAAAAGTGGTTAACCCGAAAGAAGTACGCGCTATTCTCAGTGTCATGGCCAGTTGTGGAATGTACGATTTTTCGGGAGAATGGATGTATCGTATTGGTTTACCGGCAAAAAGTGGGGTCGGAGGTGGTATTATCGCTGTTCTACCCGGTCAGTTTGGTATTGGTACTTTTTCCCCTCCTTTAGATGAAAGGGGGAATAGTGTGCGAGGAATTAAGGTATGTGAAGAGTTATCCCAACAGTTTAAGTTTCATTTGTTTGATAGTCATCCGGTGTCTCAAACCTGTGTCAGTCGTACTTATACTGGGGCCATGGTATCTTCAAAACGACAAAGACGGGTGTTTCAAAGGGATTTTTTGGACCAAGAATCAGAAAAAATTCTAGTTTATGAACTTAAAGGTGATCTTTATTTTGCCACCCTAGAAAAGTTAACCCGTCAGCTACAAAATCATCAACCAACGCCCCAATTTATTATTTTAGATGGTCATCGAGTCGGAAATGTTAATAGTAGTGCTATTACCTTATTGTCAGAAATAAAGGAGTGGTGTTTGAATCAAGAAATAATTTTATTTTTGACAGGATTTGAGGATAAAATAAAGGTGAGTTTACAAGCTAATGATTGGCAGAATGAGATGTTTATTAATAATGTCGATGCAGCCTTAGAATGGTGCGAAAATCATTTGTTATCTGAAGGAAATCAGCAAAATATAACTGTTACCGATCAGTTATTATTAGAAGACATGGATATATTTAAAGCATTCACGACGGAAGAAATGGCGGCGATTACTCCTTTATTTACTGAAGTTTTTTATCAACCAGATGATTTTATTGTTTGTGAAGGAGAAGAAGCTAAACGTTTATTTTTATTAGCAAAAGGAAGGGCAACCGTTTCCTTAAAACTTCCTCAAAGTGAGGAAAGAAAACGGTTAACTACTTATATTCCAGGCATTGCTTTTGGAGAGTTAGCACTATTTGATATTGATATTAGTCAAAGAACCGCTGATATTATGGCAGATACTGAAGTTGTGTGTTATGTTTTGGAATTTGCGCGTTTAAAAACATTACTCAATACACATCCTGAAGTTTATATCAAGTTACTGCAAACTTTTGGGAAAAGTCTTGTTAATACAATTAAACGAGCAACCTTAGAAATTCGTAGTTTATCTGTATAAATAATCACCACCAATCTAAGAAAAATATGAAATAAATCGAATCATCACTGGTGAGGGATGTTATTATTAATATTTTCACTCTCAAGCAAGATGATTTAGATTTATGACTACATTAGACTGGGTAGCAACACATTTAGATCAAGAAAGGCTGATTATTAAAGAAATCTTTACAACAAGATTAATTACTATTGGAGAAATTGAATTCTCTTTGTTGTCATTAGTGAATACAGCTTTTTGGGTATTTATTGCTTTTTGGGGATCAAAAATTCTGAGATTTATGATTTCTCGTTGGCTTCTATCTCATTTTAAATTGGAAAGAGGAAACCATGAAGCAATTACCTCAATTATTGGCTATATTGTCTTGCTATTTTCTTGTATTATTGCCTTAGAAACCTTGGGAATAAATTTAAGTTCTCTCACTATTTTTGCTGGGGGTATTGGTATTGCTTTTGGCATTGGACTACAAGATTTAGGTAGTAATTTTATTAGTGGATTAACTTTATTAATGGGTAATCGTTTAAAGGTAGGAGATTTTATAAAAGTATAGCAGTCGCCAAAGCTATTAGGACATTTTTCTGTTCCCTGTTCCCTGTTCCCTGTTCCCTTAAAATATAATTTATGTGTCCTAACTAGCCTGTCTATTGCTATAA
>JAAUYK010071348.1_pt1 | contig 12157 bp, 9 predicted proteins | sample 7278021 | NCBI WGS metagenome assembly JAAUYK01 (sample SAMN14350223, study PRJNA611818) | marine sediment metagenome | isolation source: surface marine sediment (1.8m) | place: French Polynesia: Moorea | collected 2018-08
GCCGCGGCCAGGGAGATCAGCCTGAAGAGGAAGAAGAAGAGGCTGACGAAGAAAAAGAAGACTGCAGCGGTGACTGTGGAGGCGTCGTCGCCAGAGACGAGTCCGGAGAGGACTGCGGTGCTTGCGCCCACAAAGACTCCGGGTCCGAACAGAAAGGCAAAGGACCTGCTGAAGCCGGCGCCGGCGACCAATCTGAGTAGACGAGGTGCCAAAAGCGAGAACGACTTGAGCAAGAAGCCGCCGTCGGACACCAATGCCAACAAGATGTTGCTGCCGGCCAGAAAGAAGCTCCAGGCAAGCGAGAGCCGCCTGAACAACGTTGGCAAGACCCCGATGGCCGACAACGCCGTCGTGAAGAACGGCGCCGCCAAGACTGCCAAAGAGACTGCTGCCGCTGCCAACAAAGAAGACGACGGCGATGTGGACGACAAGAACAAGATCAGCCCGAAGAAGACCTGGCTGAGCCTGGTCAACCGGCTGAAGCCGAAAAGGGCCGTCGCCGAGAGGGAGGACGCCAACGCCAATGAGATCAAAACTGAGGAGAGGGCAGAGGACAAAGGCAGCAGGAAGGTCCCCAGAAGGACGACCAACAGGTCCCCGGGTGCCAAGGTCAAGAGTCTTTCGCCCGCGGAGAGGAAGACGAGCCCGAGCCCTGAGAGGAGGAGTACAAACCAGATGCCAAAGGTGGGAAATAGCCGAACTTTAATCCGTCCAGCGGCGGTGACGACGACGAACCGTGATAGTAGCGTAGCAGCCCAACAACCGACCAATAAGCCAAAGAGGAAAGCCGTCGTCGTTGTGAAGTCGGACCAGCCTCCGGAGCGGGACCGGGAGTCGAGTCCGAGGCGTGCGCCGTCCTTGCAAAAGAAGGAGAGCCGGAACGACCTGTTGGAGGACAGCCTGCGGCGTCTGGAACACGAGCAGAAGATGGACAGGAAGATGCAGAGGAAGGAGAAGGAGAAGCTGTCCGCGGAGAAGGATAAGGTGCAAGCGATTGAACCGACGAGTCCATCCAAGAAGACGATTTCCTCTCCGACAAGGAAGGTCAGTAGGTCTCCGACGCGGGCGAAGCCTTCGATATCAGAGTCCAAGAAGCCAGCAGTACCTGCCAGCGGTCGACCCGCCGAGGTGGACCGGAAACAGGCGGGTGCGTTGGCGGCGGCGTCAGCAGCTGCGGCAGCGGTCTCCATGGTGGGCATGGGCGGCGGCGGCGGCATGCAATCTCCCAAGAAGGTTCGCAACGCACCCATCGAGAAGCTCAAGGAGTCCCCGACGCGGCGGACCAAGAAAACGTCTACGGATAGCACGCCGCGGAGGAAGACCCCGGCCGCTGGCGGCGGCGGCGAGTCCTCGGGGGCGAACGAGTCCGGCCGGAGCGACGTCGAGGGAGACAACATCGACATCGACGAGCTGATCGCGGCGCAGGAGGGCCAGAACAAGGGCAGCCGCGTCCACCTGAGAGACATCCAAAAGTTCCTGCACAAGAGCCGCATGCACCTGAAGCCGGACGACATCCGGAAGGCGATGGAGAACGCGCGCGCGCTCGGACTGCTCGACGAGGAGAACAAGGGCGGCAGTCTGCTCGCCAACGCCGACTTCGAGTCCTTCGGAAGAAAGAAGAAGAAGAAGAAGAACAAGTTCAACAGCGACGACGAGGACACCTCCGTCGCTGACTACCTGGCCACCCTCGGTCCGGAGACCCTGAAGTTCCTTCAGGAGTCCGTGGCGAACAAGGGGAAGACGAACAAGATGCGAACGACCCTGCACCTCGGCGGCGCGGCCGGGCCCGCGGACGCCGCCGCCGGGCCGGGCGCCAACTACCTCAGCAGCGGCGCGCCGCCGCCGCCGCCCATCCAGCCGCCGATCAACTCCAGGCTGACGCGATCGCCAAAGAAGAGCCTGATGAGAAAGGATGACCCCAAGGAGGCCTCTTCCTCCACCGGCTCCAGCAACAAGCCCAACGTGATCACGAAGCGGATGCAGCTTCCGCTGGTGACGACGACGCACTCGCCGAAGAAGAACCGGCACGGCAGCACGAGCTCGGACGGGGGCGGCGTGGACGACTTCTACCACGATTTCAAGGTCATCTACGTGACTGTGCCGGTGCCCGTCGATGAGATGCCCAGTGAGTAGATGATCATAGCCTTCCTTCCTTCCCTACTACCTACCTTCCTTGATGTGCACCTACCCGTCACCGGCACAGTCACAAAGTCCGTCGTCTAGCTGTTCGTCCGTCGTCAATCAATCTGTGTGTCGTCCAGTCCCTACCTGCTACTTGGTGTTTTTTCCACCGTCATCGCCGCCGCCGCCGCCGCTGCCGCCAGCATCCCCATCGCTACCGCTGCAGCCTCATAAAAAGAGCCTCCTCCTAAAACCATTAAAATCCCCGTGCATGTCGTTTCGTTGCATGACTGACTGAACTTTTTCCTCCCTCGATGAGCGAGCGCTCATCAAACTTTTCGGAACTTTGATGCATTCGGTCACGCACCCCCGATTGATTCCTATTTCAACTTTTCTTTCCCAGTTCCGCCTCCGAACCGCGCCTACCTTCGCACCCTGATCCACAACTGCGACCTCGAGCACCTCGAGAAGGTCGTGCTCGACGGCCACGGGTACAAGCTGATGCAGGAGTCGTCCGCCATCGGGAAGGTCACCAAGTTCCTCTCGTCGCTTCCAGACCTCATGGTAATTCAATCGCATTTACAAAAACCGATAGGTCCCATGTGATTGTTCAATGTTAAGTTAACATAACACGTGGAATTGCTTTTTTCCAAACTCCGCTATAATCCTAGGACACCATATCGATCCTACACAACGCGGTGACTGCGGGCGTCGTCCCCGTGGTCCAGGAGCTCCTCTCAACCCAGAGCCTGGCACTCTCCCGCGACCACTACGGCGCCACGCCGCTCCACAAGGCCGTCCTCTTCTACCAGCCGAAGCTCGTCAAGCTGATAGCCGAGAAGTACAGAATCACCACGAGATCGAAGGACCAGGTAATCGAACTGTCAGCCTCCCGCGGCGTGGTTTGACCTTTTTAATCTCCACAGGAGGGTCGGACGCCGCTTCACTACGCGGCGGCGCTCCACGACAGCGGCATCTTCTACCGATATCTGCTCAAGTGCGGCGCCGACGAGCACATCCAGGACAAGGTTAGGAGGCCATGGAACTGCTATAAGAGGGGATGGCTTTTCATAGGCCGTTTCATTCTGTTCTTTCCAGTACGGCAAGACGGCCAAGTACTACGTCTACTCGCCCGGCGACATCGACCTGAACACGCTGGTGAACCGGTGCAAGGAGATGCCTCGGCGTCGGGAACACCAGGAGCTCCGGAAGTACTCGCACACGCCTCAGCAGCAGGTCCAGCAGGACGTGTTCGTGCACACCAATCCGCCCAGGGGTGAGTGGAACTGCACATAGTAAATTAACATAGTCTCCGAACTGTAGGGTAGATTTGTAGATATAAAGGAGGTGTGGTTTGTGGTTTGGGACCATTGGGGACGGATTCACGGGCTGTTGGAGTTTGAGTTGAGCAGGTTGAAGGGTGGTGGTAGTTCCAGAAGAAAACCCAATACCGAAAGCCAATGGATTTCACACTCTGCCTGTCTGATTAATACGTTCAGAGTTTAATGGTTCTTCTCTTTAGTCTTGTCGACGGCGCAGGTCCGCAACTGGATCCGCCACTCCGACCTGGACAACCTGGAGCAGGTGGTGATCAGCGGCCACGGGCACAAGCTGATCGGCGAGTCGGCCTCCGACAGCAAGATCAGGGCGTTCATCAAGGCCACGCCGACGTACATTGTGAGTTGCTATGCACGCACGAGAGAGAAGTTAGATTGCAGAATGCATTGCCGAGATTGCGGCCGGGCATGAAAACCAGTTTCTTAAACAATTTCTTTATCTAAATGCTAACCATTTTGTATTGTACTGTACTAGATACACACTGTACGTAAGTCACGTTCCAAAAATAGCAGAGATCAAAGCCATTCTCGGAAGAAGGCCATTAGGCGCACATTCTGATATATATTCCCCGCCGGCGACCTCGCCTAATTAACACATTAATATTCCCTAATCTCAGCGCAAGATCGAGCACATCCACGAGTGCGTGGTGAACGACGACCTCTCCGAGCTGCAGCAGTCCCTCACGCGCCGCAAGCTCGCCGTCTCCAAGGACGACAAGGGCTTCGGCCTGCTCCACAAGGCGGTCTACATGGGCCACAAGGAGGTGGCGCAGTGGCTCATCGAGAAGTACCCCGAGACAGCCGAAGTCAGGGACTGGGTGAGTGAGCGAGTGATATTGAAATTCCTCGCCGCTATTTCATTTCCCGAGTAACGCGCCGTAAATATGCAGTTTTATTTCCGCGACCGCTACATAAATCGTCGGCGACTGGCCCAATTCCACCATGAAACGAGGTCATTGGCGCAAGGCAATCAATCCATTTGCCAGGTGGATAATTCTCGATATTGGCAACCCTGGCTGTTTGAAGTCTCTATGATTTTCTCCCCTCCCATATCCGTGACTCGCTCTTTCCATATTATACACGCGCGTTCCATGCTGCATTCGTGTTATACGTGCTTACTTCGCCTCGCTTATCGTGTGCAGTGCTCGAAACTAGTGCAGCAGTATACGTATACCAACCGCGCGTTCCGCCTCCTCCTCGTATACGTAGCTAGCTAGAGCCGGCCATCAAGTGCTTTGCCACGACTATAGTATAACAGCAGGCTGCGCCGCCGCCGGCGGCCGATCGAACGGACTGGCTAGCGGCGAATGGAAAGACCCAGAGCCGGCAACTTTCCACTTTAATTTCTCCGGCGACACGACATACGTATGGATAGAGTGCTCTAATGCATAAGCTAAAAGCGTTTTATTAGGGCTCACATGCATTCATAGTGATGCATTAAAACACAATCTTCTGGGTATAGTATATATGCGTGCATTTTGTAACGAAATCAGAGCAGCAGCAGAATTATAGCTGGCCGGCAATTATAAATAGTCCTAATTAGCGAATGCGACAGTGACCCCGTGGCCCAGTCGTCTTTTTTGTTCTTAACTGCTCCGTACGTCGGCGTCCGCGTCCGCTCTGTCGCTTTCAGCGTCCGCCCGTCCGTCCGTATGTGTAAAAGCGCCGTCCGTCCGGTCCGCCATGAGTCGAAAGGCTCTAACCAAAGTCCAAATGGTTTCTTTCTTTCTTTACGTACCTGGCTCCAGTATACGTACTATACGATTCCGTCGCGTATGTAGGCACATGAATCGGCGGTCGGTCGGTCGGTCGGTCGCATGGGCCCTCTCGAGAAAGCCCCCTACCGAGTTTCTTAATCATGCATAAATTCGCTGTCTACTGGCGCCTTGGATGTGTTGCATTAGTGAAGGTGAAATTAGCGACCAAAATCTCCAATAAGCTGCCGTATAGTGTGTGTGTGCGAGGCTTCAAGAAGGGGACGTCAAATGAGAAATTGAGACTGCAGCTAGCGAGCTATACTGTACATAGCCAGCCGCATTGCAAGGAAAGAAAAGAGAAAAATCGAGGACGGACACGCGAAGATGGAGTGAGTGGGCCGAATGGAGATTCGTTGACGTACGGAGAGCATAATTATGCCATGAGGTGACCCGATGTATGCCAAGTCCGATCTTCTTGCGCGACGGTGGCGACGGCGACGACGAAGACGACGATGGCCCTGCCGCTCTTGCCGGCGGCGTCCGCGGTCAATTCCAATGGGGAAGATGCCGACGGCCGATTTCCCGTGGAAGGAGAACATGGCGGAGGCGGCGGCGGCGCAGGGCCGTCGGCCAACGGAATCAGGATCCGGTCTGTGGAGAGCAGCGGCAGATTGAGCAGGAAGTCGCAGATGTCGGTGCAGATCTGGAGGAGGGACAGGAAAGAATAATATTAGACTTTTTTAAGTCTTACAAAACGTCTAGCTATAACGCCGTACTTTATCCGACAGTGAGGACGACGAAGACTTTCACTTGCCGCCCGCGCCGAGAAGGTCCAACACAGTGTCTCCTCTATCGAGGTACATTAGAATGATCATTCAAACGAAGCAGTTCCGCAACTAGCAATCTAACCAGGCCCGGCACGTCCCGCCTGGTGAACGGCAGCAGCGGCGGCGACACGACCGCCGCCATGCGCACCGCCTCCACCAGCCTGGCGCCGAAGGCCAGCCGCGAGGAGGACAGCTCGGAGAGCGGCAACGGCCACCAGCGCGCCTCCTCCCTCGAGAGCAGGGCCATCGACGCCTACTACCGGCACCTCGAGCGATACAAGGTGCCGAGGACGAAGTCGTGGGTGACGCTGCAGCCGCACAAAGTCCAGTTCAACCAGAAGCCCGTCATCCTGAAGCCGCTGAAGCTCATCCGGCCAGCTAGCAGGAACGTGAATAGCGTCAGATATTGGTTATAAGTTTCTAATCAGACCTACCGAAATAGAAGCTAGGTGTAAATCATGTCTAAGATCTGACCTACCTTGATTGGCTTTAGGGTTCGGAGGGCCAAGTGGGTGTACGGCAACCCGTGGGCTTTCAAGGACCCCAAGGTGGTCAAGAACGGGTACGGCGACACGAGGCAGAGCCCCCACTGGGAGTGGGAGAAGGGGATGCCGGCGCTGGGAGACGGACCCTCCGCGGAACCCCCTCCCCCTCCGCCCCCTCAACCCAAGAAGAGGAGCGCGAAGCGGAAGAAAAAGAACAAGGTCGGGGTCGTCCACTACGGCTCGGCGTGGGAGGTTCACGCGTCGAGCGGCGACAGCAGCGCCAAGTCGCTCGCCGGCGGGAAGCTGAGCCCGCTGCCGCCGAGGAAGGGCATCATCAAGACCCGAGGGACGAGGACGGCGGCGGACGGGGAGCTGTCGGACTCTGAGAGGGGCGGCGGTGACGCGTTCCGCCCGACGACCGTGGTGCGAAAGCTGCTCGCCAAGTCGAGCTACCGGCCGCTGCCGGCGACGAAGCGCGCGACGACGGCCGGCGCGGAGGTCATGGAGATCCACCACGACAAGTACGAGCCGGGCGCGAGGAGCAGCGACTCCACGGTCAGTCTTGGAAACGCCGGCAACGACACCCATCAGGAAACCATAAGCAGAGAGAAGACCTCTTAAACTTTTCATGTCTCATTACAGTATACGTAATTAGTCATAAAGGGCCTTCTATCGACATTAGAGAGCAACTCGTTTGTAACAACAGGTTGAGATTCTCAACTTGAGCACTAACAGCGGCTGTGAGGACGACGACGGCGGAGGCGATGGGGACGCGAGCGGCCACGAGGACCACCCCAGGGTGGAGATGGTCCACCTGGCGGACATCGAAGTGATGCGGATACAACACTCGTCCTCCTCGTCCGAAGAGGAAGGGGACGGGGCTAAAAAGCGGGTTTCAGCCTCAACGGAGAACAACTCAGAGGAGCGGAGGCGGCCGCGTCGGAGGAAGAAAGAAGGCGAGAAGCAGCAGCCGTCGTTCGACGAGTTTCGGAGGGCCTCCCTCCTCCCGTCTCCGCCGTCCGACCTCCTTGCGGACCCCGACGCCCCCAAGGTGGAGCTGGTGAAGCTGTCGAGCGACGTGGAGCTCATGAAGATCGACCACCAGACCTCGGACGAAGACGACGAGCAGTTGGGTCCACTTCGCGCCCCCGACGACGCCACATCCCCGCCCAGAGTGGACAAGAAGGGGCTCTCGTTCGACGACTTTCGCCGTTCGAACAGCATCGCCGTGCCGCCGGCCAACATGCACCGGCCGAGCTTTGACGACTTCAGGCGGTCCAACAGCATCGCGGGACCGGCCGCAGACCGGTTGCCGTTCGACGAGTTTAGGAAGAAGGCCGCCGCTGGAGACGACGACGACCCGGCCGTTCTATCAGACTCTTCCGACATGAAGTTTGAGAACGCGAGAGACATTATCGAGGGAGTGTTCACCGACTATCTCGCGAGGGAGGAGGCCAAAGACGCGAAAACGACTAGGAGAAGGAGAAGCAAGAAGAAGGCTTCGGCGGCGGCGACCTCCAACTCCGAGGACATGGACAGTGACGAGGCTGTGGCTGTGATCGAGGACGCCTTCATCGAGTACCTTAAGGTGGACGACGATGATGATAACGCCGTTAACGGACAGAAGGCCGCCTCCAAGGAGGAGAAGAAGAGGGGCGACGTTAAAGTGAAGAAAGCCGCGTCAGAGAAGACGAAAAGCGAGAACAGGTCAAGACAGCGAGATGAGCCGATTCGGCAGCCGAAGAGAAAGAGCCCGTCGCCGAGGCGGAGGCCGCCGCCTCAGACGAGGACGCGGCCATTCGCCAGGCCCAAGCCGACGGTCACGACGACGGAGAGGCCTCGGTCGCACAAGCGGAAGCTCAGCCAGAGTCCCGAGAAGAAGAAGGCTCCGGCTGGGAACGCCGCGCCTCCCCGAAGCAAGAGGATGAACAACGGGGGCAAGAACACGCTCTGGGAGAGGACGATGGCCAAGCAGGAGAATGACAAGAGGGCCAAAGCCGAGGCGGCGGCGGCGAGGAAGAAGGAGCCGCCGGAGAAGAGACGGACAAATAATCCCGTTGCCAAGTCGAGGCCGACCCGCTTCGACTCCAAGAACAGATCGGATGCCGCCGCGAGCAATAAGCAGAAAAAATCGAGCAGCCCCTCGCCGGCGGTTCGTCGAAAGTCGATCATCAAAAGCGACTCGAGGAAGAAGCCGGATAAGGAGAGGTCGATGTCGAGGAATGGAAAAAGCATCCGGCTGTCCTCTCGAAATCGGAACGAGTCATCGTCGAGTCACAGGAGCTACAGGAAGACGCCGGTGCCTAACGAGGAGGAGGAGCAGGCGAAGAAGGCCGACGACGACGACGGTGGAAAATCAAAGGAGGATAAAAAGACAAAGAGGAGGGACAAGGAGGATCGGCATCGAAGGCAACGGCGGCAACGGCGGAAATCCGATACTGCTTTGCCCAAAGACGCGAGAGGATCTAACGAGGAAGCGGAAGGAGGGAAGGAGGGGGAGGAGGGAGAAGAGGCCCCGGCCGAGATCTCGATGACGAAGCAGCAGGCGGAAGCCATCCTCAGGGACGCATTCATGGACCTGCTGAGCGAGAACGGCGACGACGACCTGAGGGAGTTTCTCGAAGGGAAAGAGGGAGAAGAGAGGAACCCTGATGGAGAGATCAAGAGCGAGGCTGATGGGGATAAGAAGGAGGAGGAGGACGAGGGAAATAATGAGCCGGAATCTCAAGAAGATGATGTAGAAGGTCAAAGACAAGAAGCGGAGGAGAAGGAGGAGACGGGGGAGACGGCGACTGAAGTCGGAGGCGGCGGCGGCGGCTTCGACGAGGCCGTGGACGACCTGGTGTCCCGGATGCGCAGCCGCGCCGTCATCAACGAGTCGGACGAGCAGACGACGATGCACGACACAGTCATGCCGATGGCCTTCAACTCGAGGCCCAGGCTGAACTTCTCCAGCTCGCTGAACGACGTCTCGGCCGTCGGCACCGCCGCGATCGACACGGGCGGGGAGAGCTCGTCCGGGACGGAGCCGTTCAGCTTCTCCGGCAACAACAACAACTTGGGCTCGGCGTCGGGAAAGCGTCGGCACAGCAGCCACCACAGCACGGGCCGGACGTTGGCCAGCAGGCGGCAGATGCAGAGACAGCAGAGAGCGAAGCCGAACAAGACATGAACTAGCTTCGCCACATAAGTGTAACTCACTCGTGATACAGATAGACAGCAGTGGACTTGAGGTGCAAGTTGAGACCGTCCGTTACTACTATACTAGACTGGTACTAATTAGCAATATATATCAGAGAGCGTACGTATATCCCAACTAGGGATCTTTGCCGGAGTGGCTGAGAGTTTTTCTCCGCCGAAGAATCCGCGCCCCATCAATCCATTAGCCGACCTCTCTCTCTCGCCGCCGCTGATCCTTTAACGCCTTGTTTGCGACGACGTAGACTCCGTCCGTCCGTTCGCGTTCGTTCAGTCAAATATTTGCCGCCGAATCCTTTTTTCCTGGAGCTGAAAATAGTCTAGTGGCATTATATCCTCACGTAGGACGGGCGCATCCCGCTTCACTACACGGTGTCGAGCCAGAAGGCGTCCGAGCTGGCGCGCCACCTGGAGACGCTCAGCCCGACGACGGGGGTCGACCCGGCGACCGTGGAGGACAACGACGGACACGACTACAAGTGGTTCAAGGAGAACCGGTCGGCCGCCACCATCCCCAAGTGGAGCCCGAGGCCGCTGGTGGTGCCGCCCGCCTCGCCCAAGAAGAGCTCGGCGGCGCTGAAGGCCGGCGCCGGGGCGGAGAGGAACGCGCAGACGACGGAGGCCAGGAAGAAGGAGAGGGAGCAGAGAGAAGGTAGCTAAGCTATACGAGAGGCGGATTAGGGCTTTAATCCGTTGGTGGAATTAAGGGGACGAAATGGTCTTTAGCTGCGAGCGTATCAGGTTTATAAGCCCTCTCCCGGCGGAGGCAGCCAATCGAGTACGTATTTCAAGAAAGCCTTCGCGCATAAGTGAGGCATTTCTATGTATATACAGCGCTTTCATTGGATTGGATACAGAAAGAGGCGTCTTTCATGTAAACCCTGATGTACTCCTCCGCCTTTAATTCCCCCTCACTACGTATATATCACGTTACAGCGTACGAGCGGAAATACGCCCTAAGTCCCGAGCGGAAGCGGACCTCCACGATTGATGGTAAGCAGCAACAGCAGCAGCAGCGGCGGTCAAATGCGGCGGCGGGGGCGGCAACGACGACGGCCGCCGCAACCAAGACACCGTCGCCGCAGCCGCCGCAGCCTCCTCAGACCACTTCCACCGCCGAAACGCCTCAGCAGAGTTAGAAGATTTAAATATAGCCATATATCTACTACTACATCTATCACCATGACCACGTACTACTACCGACCGGAGAGAGACACATTCCGGTCCAACAATTGCTGCGGCGCAGGCAGACAATTCAACATCTATCAATATCTCGGCACCTAACCTAAAAGCACCGGCCACAACTTTATTTATTTCGATCAAACATTCATCAGACACAGAAATCAAAGCAACATTATTGGACTGTTTTATACGTACGATCTGTGTAAAAAAAGTAACTGCCGCCGCCGCAGCGGTTATGCGAACAGGATGATCAACATAACACATACGTAATAACTAACTTATGCTTCGCTTAGTTTCAAGTATCTGAATACGTAGAACAAGAATACATACGTACGAGCAGCTGCCCTAAGACGTACTAACGATATGATCTAGCAGAACAATTACTAAATATACGCCATACGTACTTCAATCGGTGTCACATGCTTAATTAGAGACGTACTTTCTAGCATCATGCTAGCTACAGCCAACAAGACAGTTTCTCCAACATATGAATTCAGCACCACTCCGTACGTACTTTCCACAAAGGAGGTCACCTGCCTACCTACCTAGAAGCTCGGTTATACCTACCGCTATCGCTCGGCCGGGATCTACATCTCTGTCCTTGGCACACAGTCCGCGCTCGCGACCGGGTTTGTCGGGGAAGCAGGTTCGCCAAAGTCGATTTAGACGGAATAACTAAAGCGAACGAAGATGCGGCTTAATTCGCTTTCAACTTAATATCCATTGAATACTCATAGTAGGCGCCGGCTATAAAGCGCAATGCCAACCTAGAGCCTTGATCTCAATTGCCTTTCTAAGCAATACACGAGTACTAATTGGGCCAAGGACTCGGGGGAAAAGCCGGCCATCTTATAACTGGCGTGCCATTTCGTTCCCGTGATATATACGTATGCGCGAAAGTCGGAAGGAAGTCCCACGCGACGGGGACGTGACGCCTGTCAAAAAGAGTCGAGACGTCTGCCTGCCTGGATGCCATGCCGTCTGTTCTTGACGCCTTTGAATGCCGCGCTTGTGCGTTCCTCGATCTCTTGTGCGTCCGACAGGCGACAAAGTGAGTAGCCAGCTAGGATGGCTTCTCTTATTGCCAGCTCTTTTTGACAGCCCTCCACAGTTTCAGCTGGAAAAGTTATTATTGGCAGCCAGGGGGTCTCCCGGCTCATTGTTTGAGAGGTCAGTGGAGGTGAGGGTTCAGGGCCAATGGGGAGGGAATTCACGGGCTGGAGGGATTGGGTTGGGAGGGTTGGAGGGTGGTGGTAGTTCCGGGTGTTGGGGGTGGGGGAAAACCCAATACCGAAAGCACGTGAATTCCC
>JAAUYK010160549.1_pt1 | contig 12146 bp, 9 predicted proteins | sample 7278021 | NCBI WGS metagenome assembly JAAUYK01 (sample SAMN14350223, study PRJNA611818) | marine sediment metagenome | isolation source: surface marine sediment (1.8m) | place: French Polynesia: Moorea | collected 2018-08
ATTTGGCTGGCAATCTTCCCTACTGTGGCACTGGAAAGACCGCATCGACCGCCAATTCATGCGCCGCTTGAGGGATTTACCCCCAATGGGAGGGGGGGAGAGGGGGAGAGGGGGAGTGTGGGGAGTGTGGGGAGTGTGGGGAGATGGGGGACAAGGGAGACAAGGGAGACAAGGAACAGGGGAAAAACAAACAACAAACAACAAACAACAAAATCAAATGCGCTGCGCTGGATGTGGGTCTAAAGTCGGTAGCACCACTCTTAAAAGAGTCTTGCAAAGGCTGCAAATTCCTGAATCCAAAGACATTCTCATCGGACTCAATGCTCCCGATGATGCTGCTGTGGTGCAAGTGCCAGCGGGTCAATTAATGGTGCATACTATCGATTATTTCCCCAGTCCGATCGACGATCCCTTTATCTTCGGTCAAATCGCCACCAATCACTGTTTGAGCGACATTTTCGCGATGGGGGCAACTCCCCAAAGTGCCTTAGCAGTGGTAGCGGTTCCCTACGGTTCGCCAGAAAAGGTTGAGGAAATCCTCTATCAACTTCTCTGTGGTGCAACTCAAGTATTGCAACAAGCCCAAACTCCTCTGGTTGGGGGTCACACAACTGAAGGGGCAGAATTAGCTTTTGGCTTATCTTGTAATGGTTTAGTGTATCCTGAACGACTGCTGCGAAAAAGCGGCATGAAACCTACTCAAGTGCTGATTCTCACCAAAGCGATCGGGACTGGTACGCTTTTTGCTGCGGATATGCGCTATCAAGCAAAAGGGTGGTGGATTGATAATGCAGTGGAGTCGATGTTGCTCTCCAATCAAGCAGCAGCGAAGGTATTTCTCGAATACGGGGCAACTGCTTGCACGGATATTACTGGCTTTGGGTTATTGGGACATCTAATAGAAATGATTCAAGCTTCTGGCGTGGCAGTGCAACTAGATTTAAAGGCGATTCCGGTTCTAGAAGGGGCAATGGAGACGGTGCAAATGGGAATTACCAGTTCCCTTCAGCCGCAGAATCTAGGGGCATCTAATTACATCAGTAATTTATCTGAAGTCAGTGCTTCTCCTAAATACCCACTGCTATTTGACCCTCAAACTGCTGGCGGTCTTCTGGCGGCGATTCCAGCCGAACAAGCTGATGCCTGTTTAGCTGCACTCCAAGCTTCAGGTTCCAAGCACAGCAGCATCATCGGCAGGATTGTACCAGCAACAGGAGAAATTCAGCCCGTCACAATTAAAGTCTACTGATTTAAGCCGAGACATTTTAGCTGTGAGAAGGTGTTAGGTTTTAGAGAACGACTAAGCGAGAAAGGGTATTAGGGTAATCGGAGTGGTCGAAGTTAAGATTTATCGAGGCTTAAAGGTTTGCAATCGAGCAATTTATTACTTTGATAAGCTAGATTTATTTAAATAAAGTAACTCTTTAATCCTCCAAAAATATTAGAAAGTTCTGGAGTCTATTCTTCTACTCTTACATTGCCCCATATTTGTCACATTTTTTTTGTATTGTATATCAATTGAAAGAAAGTGAATCAAGATAGCTAATTAGGAGTTGTGCAACGATTCTTAAAATTGACTGAGGAAATCTAAATGTCTTACATCACCGAAACTGCAAATCTAATCCAGGAGTTTAGCAAACGAGTTCAGGGCTGCGCCAGTATGGATGAGCGCCAGACTTTGGAAAGCAATTTTTTTGAACTATGGTTGGAGATCCGCAAGCGCTATGGAAGGGATATTGATCAGACTTTAAATCCCTTCACTGTGCTGTAGGATGTTTTTTTTGACAATTTAAAAGAATTTCGCTTATATGGCTCAACTCAAGTGGTCTCGGTAGCTATTGCCTCATTTAGATTCACAGAAGCCAAACCGCAATACCAATAGCTACCGAATGACCGCACAGTCGCCAGCTTCTTTTGTGATCCTTGCTTTCACCCTTTCCCACAGACGGCGTAAGAAATCGAACTCTCTGAGAAGTAATCAATACTCAAACAATAAACAGGCGATCGCTAAAGACAAGAACAGACTGATTCATTATCATATTTTCTATTATTAGATTATTGTTCTAACCATAGCGTTCGCAGAGGCTTTTCAGCTTGGAACGAAAAGTAAAAATTGGCTGAAACTAATATTATTTCCCCTAATTCAGCAAAGGCTCTGGGTCAACTGTACTACCATCAATCCACAATTCAAAATGCAAGTGCGGTCCACTACTGTATCCTGTGCTGCCCATCTCGGCAATCATTTGACCTTGCTCGATTGGCTGCTCGGTTCTGACATGAATCCTGTTGTGATGGGCGTACAAAGTCTTAGAACCATCTGGATGTCCTAAGACCACCAGCAAGGCATTCCCCCACTCCCTTTTGTAATCTTTCCCCATACCAGCAAAAACCACTTTTCCATTAGCAGCAGCGACAATAGGCGTTCCTATCGGTCCGGCGATGTCAAGCCCTGGATGGACGCGACTGGGTTGACGGATGAACCCTTGAGTGATTTTGCCGCTTGTCGGTCTAATCAACGGCTGTCCCAGAGGTGATGCAGATGCCTTTTCTGGTGTTTGGAGAGAGGGGTTGAGGTCAGGCTTACTGCTTGGTTTGATTGAGAGGGTACGGGCGAATGTGGGAGATTTCACCCCCAGTTCCACTAGCAAGAACAGCAGAGGCAGCCCTAGGATGGAGAAGCTAGTTATTGTCACTATCTGAAAATTTAAAATTTTTCCCATGGGGCTGTCTCGCTATTGTGCTACCACTATATAGCTTCTGAGATTGACCGAGATTCTGGATATCTGGATCTAGTGTTCCCAAAAGTTAGTCTGAGGACACAACTCTTACAAGAGGGCAGAATGCTCTCTTCTTAAAGCCTGTGGCGAGGCAAAGAGGATCACAAAAATCAAGTTTAACTGGTAAAGTTGAAGATAGGTTTGGAGGTTAACCTGTCCAGATAAAAGCATCTCTCGATACTTGGACTCAAATCTCCTGAGTTGCTTAAAAGCAGTTTCCGGGTTAGATTGGAGCATTCCTTGCCAATCATCAATCAAATCGAGGTTATCTCGAACAGATTTATGGCGTTGCTGCTGTTGCAGTGTGCGGCACTGATCGGCAAATACTTGAGTCATCCGTTCAATTTCTTCATAAAGCTCTGTAGAGATAGCGCCATCGATTAACATCAGCCGATGTTGCTGGCGCAGGGCTTCAACATTATCCAGTGCCTGCTGAGGGTTTTCTTCCAAAAGAGAGCGCAGTTCGCCAATTGCTTGGCGGTTCCCTTCGCTGAGATTGTCGTGACGCCGCTTGCGCCAGTATCGTAGGGCAAAACCGATGCTACTAGTGGCGATCAACATAATTAGTGCCGCCTGCAAGGGCTCATTGTCTTGTATGTAGCGGAACCAAGCTCCTCGGGGATCGCCGTAATCAAATGCCTGTTGCGCACCAGGATGAACGTAGATTAATCCTTTGTGGAGCAGGGTGTGATCCTTTGCTAGTTCTGGATAGAATGGGGAATACTGTCGGACGGTTGATAGGATAGACCAGGTCAGCAGTCCTACCATCTCTTTATCAACATCAGGGCGAGTAATTAAAGCCCCAGGAGTAGAGATTGTGGGCAAATTTTGGTGGGGAAGTTCCGGTAGGGGCTTGTAGGTTCCTTGGGGAATCTCAGCCCTGCGGTAGGATTCAGGGAACTGAATGGTTAGATAATTGACCAAACTTTCCTCTATGGGAATAAAATTGAGTCTGGGAGATAACTTGATCTCAGTTCGGATACTTTTGCTGGTTCCCAACGGTCCAACATAGATAAAAGCATCCACCTGTCCATTGTTGAGCTTTCTCAATCCTTCGTCTAAATTAGACTGCTCCTGTTGGATGCTGACATTGGTAGATCTAAAGAGTCGCTTGGCAGTAAAGTAGATGCCGCTACCTGGATTACCTACTGCTACTCGCTTTCCTTCGAGATCTGCAAAGGTTTCGATTCCTGAGTCAGCCCCTGTCAAGATATGGAGATATTCCTCAGTCAGGACAACTATCGTTTGTACCTGACCCTTCTTCATCGCTTCACTAGCAACGTCCAACTGGACGATAGCAAAGTCAACTTCTTTGTCCAGTAAGCGCTGCAGGTTTTGGAAAGATCCCTGAGAATCGTAATTATCCTGGACGGTTATGTTTCCTACCGTACTGGCAGAGTTCCTGATTTGTTCGCTGATCCGTTGGTACCCACTTCCCTCAGAGCCACTAGAGATCGTAATCTCAATAGGTTGGAGAGTACAGCTACTTAAACTTAGAGCAATTGTCGATAAAATTCCCCCCACTCCGATCGCCTTGAATCGGCGACCTCTGAGAAAATTGACCAGAACTGGCTGCAAAAAAAACATCCCAATCCGTTTAAATTTGTTGGCTTCTTTCTTCTTTAGAGAGCATAAAGTAGATATACAAAAATATCAAACCCAAAGAAAAGCCGAGGCTATCCCCAGCCAAATCAGAAAACAAGAGCGAGTTAACTGCAAAGCCTGGTAAATTTTTTCCGGCGCGATCGCCTCGATCGGATCCCCCAGCAGCGGTTTGTGCTTGACCACGCCGCCATAAACATTAGTTCCCCCCAATTGAACGCCCAAAACGGCAGCATAGGCGCATTCACTCCAACCGGAATTGGGACTGGGGTCTTTAATCCCATCGCGGCGACACAGATGCCAAACTTGCTTTGGTTTTCTCGATAGCAGTGCCAGAGTTAATACCGTTAAGCGACAAGGAAGCCAGGTGAGACGATCTTCGAGTTGGGCACTGAACCAGCCTAAATCACTATAAGGTTCTTTGCGGTAGCCAATCATAGAATCTAGGGTACTGGCGGCTTTATAAGCTAAGGCGAGGGGAACGCTGCCTATCCCTGGTAAAAATGCTCCGACAATGGCATAAAAAAGTGGTGCTGTCACGCCGTCTGTAGTATTTTCTGCCACGGTTTCTAGAACAGCCCGCAGGATTTCCGCCTCAGAAAGATTTTCTGTATCTCGACCCACATATTGACTCAATTGAGAACGGGCGACTTCTATTTCTCCAGATGCTAAAGGTTGCAGCACATCAATGGCTGCGACTCGCAAACTGCGACCGGCAAAACAACTGGCTAGGACAATGGTCTCTACTCCAATTCCTAAGAAAGGGTGAACCCAGGTAGCCCCTCGCACCAGTAACCAACCCCCAAGCCCACTGCCAATGATTAATCCCATGCCAAGGATAATCCCTGCCAAGCGACGCTGCCACCTATCCTTACAGCGGTCAATTGCCAACTGAGTGCAGTGAGAAACGATCCAGCCGATCACTTGTACCGGATGAAGCCAACCTCTGGGATCGCCGAGAAGATAATCTAGACCGGCAGCCAGCAACAAAACGACAGCCGCGATATCGACACTCAAAGTTAACTGCCTCGATCGAAGTAACAGATGTTGGTTGACTGACAAAATTCGAATGGAAAAGACTTCTGCTTTTTATCGAGTTTTTTACTTTTTGTCATTAATATTGAGGAGAAATATTAGAGCAAAATTATTCAATTCTGAATTTTGCTTACGTTTTCTTCCCAATTAACCCCGTCGAAAGGCTGGATTGCAAATCTAGAGAGCACATCTTGATCGAGACAGCGAATATTGACATCAATTGAATTGGGATGAGAACGGGGGCGATAAAAAGGATAAATGCCGCAGATGCTGCAAAATGTATGTTTAGCTGTGTGAGTATTAAAAGTATAAGTCGTTAAAATCTCAGCACCCCTGAGTAAAGTAAACTTTTTTTGGGGCACAATTAGGTGCAAGCAGCCTTTTTTTCGGCAAATCGAGCAATTACAATCGATTGCCTCGTGGTTATCAACAATTACTCGGAATCGCACTGCACCACAGTGACAGCCGCCTTCGTAGGTAACGGGTTCGTTTACTTCGATCATTAGAGCTAAATTATTTATACAACAAAACTGGTTTCTTCTCCTTGAGCAGCTTGCCAGCTACGGGCATCATAGTAAAGATCTGCAAGGGTAATACTGTAGAGCGCTTCTTTCAGTTTCTGGTGAAGTCGCTGCCACAGACTAAATGTTACCCAATCTTCGGCTTGAGCTGCATCTGGATTATGGCGGGGTAAGGGTTCAATTGTCTCCCCTACCGCTTCTAAGATTTGTCCGAGAGAAATTTGGCTAGGCTTACGGGCTAATTGATACCCACCTTGAACACCTCGCACTGACTTAACTAAGCCAGCGCGACGCATTTGAATCAGCAGTTTTTCCAGATAGGGAGCAGGCAAATCTTGTCGAGTGGCGATCGCTTTTACTGAGGTTGGACCGTAACCGGACTGCAAGCTGAGATCGAGCAAGGCTTTAACGCTATAGTGACCGCGAGTTGTTAGCTTCATCAATTATTTTTTTCAGACTTGTTGACTTTATAGCATCTGCTTGCCTAGGGGGAGGGTGAAATTAAAACATTTGTAAATTCCTAGTCAATTATTTTTTCGCGATTGAAGACTAATCAATTAACATCGATTTGACCAGAAATTGAATTAATTTGGCTTTCTGCGTGTAAGATAGTTTTAGATACAGATAACAGCCTAAAATTTTATTGCCTTTGCTAGGAGTAGCGCTAGGCAATAAACCTGGTAAACCACATCAATTATTAGTGACAGTTCAAGTTGATGGCTAAAACTCAAAAATCCGAACCCTTAACTGGCAAAGACTTGATCGAGAAAGTTAAAGACCTGGGAAACCTCAGCAAAGAGGAAAAAGCCAGAGCCTGCGGTTACTATACCGTCACCAAAAACGGGATAGAACGAGTCAATATGATGAAGTTTCTCAATGCTCTGATTGATGCAGAGGGAATTGACTTAGACAGTACTGCTGAAGGGCAGGGACGCGGCGGTCGCTCGGCAAGCTATCGTATTAGCGTACAGTCTAACGGCAATCTCCTGATTGGCTCGGCATACACAAAAAAAATGGGATTGCAACCGGGAGATGAATTTGAAATTACTCTCGGGCGAAAGCATATTCATCTCAAACAAATCGACGATGTCGAACAATTGAGTCAGGCATCTTAAACCAGACATCTTAAACCACTGGGGTAAGAAAAAGAGAAGCAAGAGGTTTGCCCGTAAGAAGGTTAGGAAGTAAGGTCAAAATTAGAGGACAATGGTGTTGTTTAGTTACGCTTACTAAACAACGCCAAAGCCTTTATTGATTTTTGATTGTTGATTGGGGATTTACCCTTTGTCTTCCGGTGCGCCTTGTCTGCTTGTTTTCCACTGCCTAGATTTTAGAACTTTCCGTGAAAAGTTAGAGTTTTCATCAGTCGTTGTCTTTGGCAATCAGCACCCAATTTGGCGCTGCTTTGCCTATGATTTGAGCAGATTCTAACTTTAGCTGCTTAAAAGTCTCGGTCTCGATCAATAAATAGGGATGGGGCAATTCTCGCCAGTGCCGCCTAAGCTGTTCATTATTAGCGGGAATCACTTGGCGATCGCTGTAAAAATTTAGAGAAGGACGCTGGTAATCGAAGGAAGTGTAGACAACTTGATTCGAAGGTGTACCCAGCTTAATTACGGCAGCAACAGGTTTGACGGGATAGGCTTCATTTAACTCCCAATTCCAGTGGGGAGAACTGAAAAATAACAGCAGCGAGACATACATTCCCCAAAACAGCACTGGGATGAATTGTCCATTTCGCTGGGCGATTAAAGTGGCTGATATCCCCATCGTCCATGCCACTGAAGCAAAAACAATGGTCAACCAGCGATCGGGGGCTTCCCTAAAGCCAAAATAAATGCAACCAGTACTAGCAACTAGAGCCAGTAACCCTAAAACAACAATCCAAGGGCGGGGATAAGAACGGTCACTGGGCCAATTGCGGATTTCAGCCAGTTGGGCTCCCCCAGCCAGGGCTAGGGCGGGATAAATTGGCACAATATACCAGGGGAGTTTGGTTCCCATCAAGGAAACGGCGGCGAAGTAAACTCCGCTCCAAACTAGGATTAACTTTGCCCAACTCCAGTGGCGATTTTCCCAAGCCAGTCGCAATCCGTAGACAGAGAAAAGCAACCAAGGCCAGGAGTACTTAAAAATTTCCCACACATAGTACCAAGGGGGACGGCTGTGACCCTCCACTGCTGTATAAACTCGCTCTAGAGATTGAGCGACAATCCCGGTACTGATGAACGCCTCGCGGTAATCTAACCATTGGGCAGCGTACCAGGCGATCGCTGGTACACTACCCAGGAATAACCCCAGCCAGAGATAGGAAGACCTTAGCAATCTGGGAGTATCCCAGGCAAGAAATATTAGGGCGATCGCTCCCAGGAGCAATCCCATCATCCCTTTGGTCAAGCAAATCAAGCCAAAGCCAATTCCCGCCCCCAAACAAGCGCGCAAGTCACGGCGCGATCGCAAAAAAGACCAAATCATCAACATTTCAAAACAAAGCACGGCCCCATCGAGCATCGCTAAACGTCCGTGACGCACCACTGGCAGTAAGGTCAAGTAAATCAAAGCCGAGAAAAATGCCGGGATCCGGGAAACAAAAACTTCTCGACCAATACCGTAGAGGAGTGGCACTGAAAAAGCAGTCAGCATAGCCCCTGGCAGGCGCGCTGTCCATTCATTTACCCCACCGAAGGAATAGAAAAGGGCAATTAGCCCGTGAACTAGAGGGGGCTTATTCAGATAGGGTTCTCCCCAGAGAGTGGGAAAAAGCCAGCCTAAAGAATCCACCCCATCCTGCCAAATTTCCTTAGCTACCTGTGCCACCGTCCCTTCATCCCAATCTCGCAGAGGCAAATCGCCCAGATTAATGGAAAATAAAACCAATGCCGCCAGGAGTAATCCCAAAATATAGAGGAATTCAATTGGGCGTTCTCCCTGGCGAAATTTATTTCTTGAGCGATCCCAAGCAAAAGTTTGACGATTCATAGCGCAACGAATAATTTCAGATTGCTTTTTGCCCTGGCTGGCAAAAGTGCAATTTCAAGGAACATGCATGTGCAATAGTCGGTGAAGTAGGATGGGGGGACAAGGAGATTTGGATAAAAGAAAACATACTTGCTACAACCACTCACTGGAATCGGTGGACTTCTGAGCTCAAAAGAGAATGGAGATTATCGACTATCTCAGTCCTTTATTGTCTCAGTAATTTGCACCTATCCTCCATACCCACTCTCTATCATCGGCTATGTTTGTTAAACATCCACCCCTGACAGGTGTGGAAATCACCGTGAACTTGTTCGAGAATCGAGATGTTAAAATACCCAGGATGAATAAAAAACTCTGATTTCAACTTTTTTGTTTGACCAACCAAGTTTTATTAGTCGTTTAAGATTGTTTTTAATTTTTTTAAATCAACCGAAACCAATAATTGAGCTTGGTTTTGGAGGGCTTACTCCCTCCGGCAAAACTGCTCCCTGATGTCGTTGAACTCTGTCCTCTATCGATCGGGCATCTTATCCTGTCTGTATTCTCATCTGCCTCTAAGCTTAGTAATTTTCGGTAATATTTCAGACTCGAAAACCAAGCTGGCATTGGGAGCTGTAGACCGTTTGGGAATCGCCTTCAATGAATCAGCCTATGGAAGGATCGTTTGAACTGACCCTGCAGATAGTTATCGCTGTCGGAGCAGGCATCAGCGCCCAGGTTCTAGCTGAATATCTGAAAGTGCCAAGCATCGTCTTTTTGCTTCTGTTTGGCATTCTGCTCGGTCCTGACGGCTTGAATCTCCTATACCCCCAACACTTTGGCGTGGGGTTAGAAGTTCTGGTTGCGCTCTCGGTTGCCATCATTTTGTTTGAAGGAGGACTCAATCTAGAATTGCGAGATTTGGGTCGAGTTTCCGGTAGCTTGCGCAATTTAGTGACTGTAGGAACCCTAATTACCCTGATTGTTGGCGGCATGGCAGCTCACTGGCTAGCAGAATTTCCTTGGTCAATTGCCTTTCTCTATGCCTCCCTGGTTGTCGTCACTGGTCCAACTGTGATTAGCCCTCTGCTCAAACAGGTGCAAGTAGACCGACGAGTCGCTACCTTGCTAGAGGGAGAAGGGGTCTTAATTGATCCAGTGGGGGCAATTTTAGCAGTCGTTGTCCTAGACACAATTTTAAACAGCAATGCTGGTCCTTTGGAAATTGTCAGCGGTCTACTGCTGCGCTTGGCAATTGGCGGTGTCCTCGGGGCAGCTAGCGGTTGGCTACTGGGCTTAATCCTCAAGCGTACCAACTTTCTTTCAGAAGAACTGAAAAACCTGGTAGTGCTGGCGGGAGTTTGGGGTTTATTTGGTTTAGCGCAAATGAGCCGCAGTGAATCGGGGCTGATGGCTACTGTGGTAGCTGGAATCGTCCTGAGAGCCTCCTCCGTACCTGAGGAGCGACTCCTGCGGCGGTTTAAAGGACAATTGACCGTCCTGTGTGTCTCAGTCCTTTTCATTCTCTTAGCAGCCGACCTGTCAATTGCCAGTATCTTTGCCTTAGGTTGGGGCAGTGTCTTGACTGTTTTCGTATTGATGTTTTTCGTTCGCCCGATTAGCGTCGCCTTGTGTACCTTAAAAAGCGACATGAACTGGCGGCAGAAGCTATTTTTGGCTTGGGTGGCCCCCAAAGGAATTGTCTCGGCTTCAGTTGCTTCCTTATTTGCCATTCTGCTGACGCAGCGCGGCATTAACGGTGGAGATTCGATTAAAGCCTTGGTTTTTCTGACGATCATGATCACAGTATTCTTACAAGGGCTGACCGCCCGCTGGGTTGCTAACTGGTTGAAAATTACTTCTTCTCAAGCAACTGGTGCTGTGATTGTCGGTTGTAATCCATTAGGTCGCTTGATTGCTCGCCTGTTTCAAGAGCAAGGAGAGTCTGTGGTGTTGATTGACATAGACCCAGAAGCTTGTCAAAAAGCCGAACAGGAAAACTTGCCAGTGTTCCAAAGCAGCGCTCTTGACCCTGAGGCTTTACAAGAGGCAGGGATTGAGTCAATGGGGACTTTCATGGCACTAACCAGCAATCCTCAGGTGAACTTAGTCTTGGCACAATTTGCTGTAGAAGAATTTCAGCCTCCCAGGGTCTTAGCGGTATTTCCCCATAACCCCCCAGGCAATCAAAGTGCGAATAAGACCAAAGTCAATCCAGCTTTCATTGCCCAAGTCTCGATCAAAACTTGGAATCAGTACCTCAGTGAGGGACAAGTGAAGTTGGGCAAAACAGCCCTCAAAGATTCTGGATTGTCCTTTCAGGTAGCCCATCTACAAGCATTGATTCGTGCTGGGGAACTCTTACCCTTGCTAGTGAAACGGGACAGAAGCCTGCAAGTGGTGAAAGCCTCAGAAGAATGGCAGGCAAATGATGATATTATTTATCTGTTACACGATCCCAGACCGAAACTGTTGAAACGCCTTTCTGGAGGAACTCAGTCTTCTCGTCTGGCATTAGAGAAGCTGCCTGAGGTGGAGGAAGTGCCAATCGCTGCTCCTATCTCCGAATCGGTATCATAGGATCTTAAATGCTCGATTGAGGTCAAGAAAAAATCATGGATGTAAAAATAGTAATGGCAGTCTTAACAGGTATTTTTATCGTTTCTTCTGTGTTCTTCGGCACTAGGAACGGATTTTACGACTCAGACAATTATGATGGGAACGGCTCTGCTCACTAACACTGGCTCAAGTCCAATTATTAGACAGGGAGAATAGCAAAACCTATTTTGCCCTTGGCGTTTGGGACCGAATAACTTAGATTGGCTAACAGCAGCAGAGCAAGAAGCCAAGTAGTTATGGAAAATAATAAAAAAGAGAGCAGACAGTCAAAAAAGCTTCTAATGATTATATTTCTTTGATGCAGCAGCGTTTGACATCAGCTCGATGTCCTCTTCACTTTCACTGGCGATTCCTATTAGTGAAAAGGGCGAGTGCGGTTGTTGTATAAACGAAATTTATTTACCTTAGCCTTCTTCTCCTCCCCTTGCTTTCTCTGCCTTCTGTGCCTCCCTTGCTCCCCCTGCCTCCTTGTCAAAAATACGGCACTTGTGGGTAAAGCATAGATGTTTGAATGGAGGAGAGAATGAGTCAGCGTCGCCCAGCGTTCTCTGACAATCAAAATCACTTAGCTTGTTTTCCCTATGGTGTCGGTCATGGCAACGAGGGGGTATGTTTGTTAGTGCAGATGGGTTCC
>JAAUYK010051299.1_pt1 | contig 12145 bp, 23 predicted proteins | sample 7278021 | NCBI WGS metagenome assembly JAAUYK01 (sample SAMN14350223, study PRJNA611818) | marine sediment metagenome | isolation source: surface marine sediment (1.8m) | place: French Polynesia: Moorea | collected 2018-08
ATCACGACAGAACTGGTAGAATGAATTGTAGTTCAAGATCTCCTCCTCTGGTCTCATCAGTACTGGCATAACCAGCAGACTAGGTAACTCTCCATCCAGAGTCACCTAGTTTCGACCTATGCACTGCCGTTTATCTTCGGCTTTGGTTCCGGATGTGCTTGCCCGGTGATTTGCTCTCGTGCTTGTGCGAGAGTCTTGAAACGATCGATCTCGTTGGTGTTGTGGATCAAACTGCCGTCACCCTTGCGAGGGACAGTCTGATATCCAATCAGGTCACCGGCCTCGTTAGGGCCAGCGATGACTTTCTGTACCATGAAAGTCTTGCCGTCTTCACGGGTAAGAACTTCGATGTCTTTAAGCATGATCTCCTCCTATGAGTTACGGTGCGTCAATGCACCACACTGCCCGCCATTGAGTGGCGACGGGCAGGCTGGTGAATTGTCTATCGTTTCTTGCGTTTGTAGTCGGATAGCCGTTTACGGCGCCTAGGCTTGTCAGGCGACCGCTGAGTCGTCGCGGGCTTTGGAAGGCAATAAACCCGAGCCGAAACCTTATCGGCCCTGTTGACCGTCAGCAGTCGCTTCAGCGCCCTACTCACGTCCTTCCGTTCAAGTCCTAGTCGTTTGGCTATTTGAGCAGCGGTCTGTGGACCCTTTGCAAGAGCTTCAAGAACAGCATCATTGTGCTCGCTTTGCACGCGTTCTTTGCGAACTCGGCGAGCGACTCTTTCGGCTTTTCGGAGACGTCGATCTTCTTTCCGAATAGCCTTGATACCTTTCTGGATCCTATGCCATCGAACTTTGGCAAAGATTTCTGCATCTGTCTTTGCCCGTTCGACTGCTCGTTTGTCCCTTTCCTCTTTCATAATCTTGTCCCAAGAGACACGATTACGCTCCCAATCTTCTTCAGACCAGAGCTTACGATTAAGGAAAGGAGGCATCCCATTAACCAGATCATCGTGTACTGCTTTGTCGAACTGGGGCTTGGGATACCTTGCCGCTAAGACATCGGCGAGTTTCACACGTTTGCGTTTTCTGGATCGTTGTACCATGGCTGTCTCCATGGTTAGATACCTTGGTCGAAGATACCGAGCTCATCCGAGATCACATAGTGACCGCTATGACCAGACTTAACCGGCTCCAGAGGACGCACACGAACGACCTTGTCGTCGATGATTGTCAAGTAAGAACCGTCATCATACACGATACGAGTGTCACGAATGAAAGGCTTTTCTTCGGCCATCTGCCCGACATAACTCATGACGAGCACAAAGCCAACGAAGAACTCGACAAGGATCCAGAAGACCCAACGAGAAACTGAATTCTGCTTAAACATGATCTCCTCCTATGTTAGTGCGTCAGCGCACTACACTGCCCTCTCTAGATTGGTGAGAGGGCAGGTTAGTATGCTGTCTACTTGATCGAGATCCAACCGGACTCTTCGACATGTCGCAGATATCCTGTTGGGGTCGGCAAACCTTTCGCTCGCATGGCGTCGACCGCCTGCTGGTAGGTCATGCCATTGCGAAGCAGTGCCCACTTTTTTGCTCGCTTGCTGCCAGCATTGTGCGGGCATTCTTTCACCAGCTTGCGAATTTTCTTGCCACCGTCCACCTTAGCTGCACGAGTCGATGCAGCCTTGCGGGCGGTCGTCTTCTTGGCTGGCGCCTTGCGTGCCGTAGTCTTGCGAGCCGTAGTCTTCTTGGCTGCAGGCTTACGACGAGTGGTGGTAGTCTTCCGAGTCGTACGCTTGGTCGTACGCTTGGGCTTGGTAACTCTTTCACGCTTTCTCATAACAACCTCGCTCTTGGGATTTTTAACATCTGCCGTTGTCTCAACACCAGCTGCCTTGGCAGGAGGGCACTTGGTGATTTGCTCTTTATGAGCACGGACAGCATCAGCGTGGGCTTTGCCCTCTTCTGCTGTCTTGGGATAGTTAATGTCTCGGCCTTCGTGCCGGTCGGTTGTCTTGACACGACGCTTGCGACGCTTAGGCTTGGCTGTGGTAGCCGGAGCTTTCTTGGCCGGAGCTTTCTTCGCGGTAGTCTTGCGAGTCTTGGCTGCGGCTTTCTTCGCTTTAGCGTTGTGCTTTGTAACCGCTTTGCCGATCGGGTGAGTCTTGGGATCAGCTGGCTCGGCCTTAGCCTCAGCCATAAGCTGTTCGGCTTCAGCAGTGTGACCGTCAGCGCCAAGTGCTTCGGCTTGTTCCATAAGCTTGACACGCTTAAGAACACGAGCCGAGCGCTCTCGGATTGCTGTGTCGGCTGCGATTGCGTCGGCAGGAAGGACGATGACATCATCGTCTTTACGTTTCGCCGAGGAAGTTGCCATAGATCTCCTCCTATGTTTTGAGATATGGTGCTAACACACCACACTCCCCTCTATATCAGTTGATACAGAGGGGAGACTGCTATGTTAGATCAGGTTTTGCACGTCGTTCTCGATAGACTCAACAAGAGGCTGAAGCTCGTTGATATTGACCAGCTGATATTGGCCGGACGTGTACCATTTGAGAGCTTCAATCTTGCAGAGAATGCCGAGCGCAGAAGTGGCTTCACAGCCGATAAGCCTGCTCTCAACTTCATCGAGAGCACGGCCAGCTTCTGTGAGCTCTTCGTCGGTAATGCCAGGCCTGTCGCAGCGTTTGCGAAGTTCCTTCCAGTCGTGGATCAAACCAGAAAGCCTGACGTCACCCAGCTTACCTTTGGCAACAGACTCCAGATTATCCCAACACTCTGTCAGTGTTGGCTCTTTGGTTTCCCGCTGCTCGTCTTCCTCAAGATTGTAGTGGAAGATGTGCTTGCGATTGTCCACTCGGAACCACGGAGCCTGCTCGACAGGACCGTCCCACTTAGTTGACTTGCGCTCACCGATTTGAACAGCAGTCACGACACGACCGGGCTTGGTTTCCTCGACCTTGTAGTCGAGTGGCCAAGCAGCCAGGTTGTCGTCCCGCCAAAGACGGTGGATCTTGACACTACTTAGCGAAGTGAACTCTCCGGTGATGTGCCACTTGGCATCCAGCTTGAAAGTCGTCGCAAAGAAGATGTCACCAACTTTGATTTCCATGATCTCCTCCTATGAGTTTGATGCACAGCGCATCACACTCCCCTGCCCATAAGACAGGGGAGACTGATAAGCTGTTAAACTGTTTCATCATCTACGACGATGTAATAGTCTTTTCCTCCTGAAGCATTTCTAAGATCAGAAGCGCACTGGTGTGCATCATCCGCATCTTCGAAATACTCTGGTTGGAAGCTGTAGTCTGTGTGACCTTGTTCATCGGTCAAGAAAACCCAAGGCATCTCTGCCTCCTATACTGGCCAAACGTAAGGCAAGTCGTCAGGTTCTTCCCAATCGAATTGATCGTACCAATCTGGCGCAGGCTTACCGCGCTTAGACCAGACACGCTCGTAGTCTTCGGCTGTCCAATCAGACTTACGTTTCGGACCATCTTTGCGATAGAGACGAAACGTAGCGTCCTCTGTACCCTTGCGGAGTAAGTTGGAACGGTGGGAAGCATGGAAGGTAGGATCGCCAAGCCAGGGAGGCTTGACCATCCGGTCGGTGAGTCTGATCAATGGCATGTTGTTGACACAACCACGTCGGATCCACTCGGCTCGGATTTGATTGTAGTAGAGAGCCAAGCTCATAACGTGGCCGCGCCACATCTTAGCAGCTGGGTGCTTGCCCCAGCGTTGACTACCAAGATCACACAAGCAGTCGATAAGCTGCATTGCTTCGACACGCTGCTTACCGAGTCGCTTGTTATCAACAACGCTTGCCGAAAGACCAAACTCAGGATAAGGCAGAAACGTTTGCATTACTCATTCCTACCATGATGGTCACCCATGAGGTCCTCGCCCGCTTCATCCATCATCTTTATTTCGTAAAGAGAGCGAACATCAGCGGCAGCTTCGAACATATTGAAGGCCACTTGTAATGGGACCTCGTTGATCTCAAAACTGAACACACCACCAGGAGAGAACCAATCGGTTGCGGAAACTTTGAACCAGTCGTCACAACCGTGCAGCGTTTCGACTTCGACCACGATGTCGCCACCGGCTAGGTGATGCTGAAGCGCATCATCGTTGCCGGTAATGTCGACAGCTTGTTTTGGGTCGTTGTCCTTGAACGCAAAGGTGCGTTTGTTATCCATGATCTCCTCCTATACTGATACACAACGTATCACACTGCCCTCAACCATAGCTGAGGGCAGACTGATAAGTTGTTAAGCGATCGGAACAATGAGCGCGACGTGCATGCAATCGGCACCCTTGGGCCAAGCCTTCGATCTTGCATCGACAGGCTCGGCTGAGATAACGTCGACTTGATTGTAAGAGTCTACACCCCAGATCAAGACTTCGTCTTCTGGGCTGAACGTGCGAAGCTTTTTGATGAGCTCTTCGACTTTCATGTCAGTATCCTATTCCATCGTCACCTTGACCAAAGTGGTCGTACTCGCCAAGTTCAAAGACCCACCATTGACCCTGGGGGTTTTGAACAACTAGATCAGTGCCCTCTTCGTTTGTCTTGCAGATTATCGCAAGATCTTCGACCCAAGCGATTGCGACCACCCCACCTTCATGGGATGGTGCGTATGTCAATCGCTCTTCGTCCGTTGCATATCTGAACTTAGCTGTGATGGCAACGAAGAGACTGATCGGACAAGGTGGCTTTTGATTTTCGCCCATAACTGATCTCCTCCTATAAACTCGATCGCTTAGCCAGTCGGAAGACTGTTACCATCCTACACCACGTGGAGGTGGATCGAAACGTAGGACATCCCGCCGCGCTCTTAGATAACGCGACGGGGCATAGGAGAAGGAGATCCAGTCAAAGTTAGACCATACCCCTGTAAAGCGCGGAAGCTAGATCCCAGGGTACTTCACTTCAACCTTTCGGGCGGCGCGGCGATAGAAGCTTCATGGCTTCTACAGGCCTTGCGGGCCGAGGGCAGGTAGGGGAGGTATCCAGCGCTTTATTTTCGAGCTTTGCGCTAAGGGCCGCCGCTTTCGGTCTTATCCCAGGGCCTTTCCCAAGCCCGCCCGGCTAGCATATCGTGCTAGCCTCAAGACCAAGCATATTCCCATCAAGACCCTATTTCAAGACTTTTCGTGTCGGAATTGCCACGCCATTTCAAGAGGTTGCAACATTTCTGAATAGCGATTTCAGGGTCGTATGCCTATTTCGCCACTAGTTTCAAGGGTTTAAGGGTCTATTAACGATTTAGGCCGAAACGGGCCTGGGTCGTCGCTGACGGTCGTCTTGGAAGCGCGGCCAAGCCTAGGCCGCTGCGCGCTCAGCAGAGCAGGGCGACTGCGCGCTTGTCTGTATAGTCTGGCAATCGGCAAGTATAGGCTGACGGTTTAGCAGAGCTTCCGAAACGACCGCCAAGGTATCAGCTGGATTTTACTACATTTCAAATGCTTGACAGCCTATGGCTGGATGAATATTATTTGCGCCTTAAGCTGGGTGAACTGCCTCCCGACTTCTGCGTCTCGCCCAGCGCCTCCCTGTCTATCCTTGTCGTGGGCGGTTGCTTTTCTCCGAAGCAGCCGCCCACACTCTTTTGGAAATTTTAAATCAGCCTGCGTCTGTCTTGGCTCGCCGTAGGCTGGTAGGTCCCCGGTGGCTTTCTCATGGCCTCCCTGCCTTGCGAAACTTCGCGCGGTCATCGGGGACCAACCCTTTAGCAAAGAGACAGTCATGTCAGAAATTCAAAGACCAGCTTGGTTAGACAAACTCCGGGGTCGGCCTGTGCATACCGGAGAAGTTAGTGATGCAGAAGTCGAGGACGCGAAGGCAGCAATGGAACTTGATCCAGGGCTCGCTAAGAATGGCTGGACGCCGGAGAAGCTTGCTGCATACTTCAAAGAACGAGGCGGAGCCGACTTCCGACCAGTCAGCAGAAAGAGAAAGCCAACGAGAACCAATGGGAAACACCACCCACACCGTTGGAGGAGATAGTGCCACAAATAATGGAGCACGCAGTCTGGTACGACGCCGAGACTGAACGAAATCCTATCGCATCTATTCGTGATCAGATCGATGAGGTAATGGGCGCTCGTGCTGCTCATATGATGGTTGAGTTGGGTGAAACTGAGTTCTCAATTTTGAAGCCAGGTGACGATCGTGTGCCAGAGGTTCCCAAGTGGCTAGAGAATACTAAGAACTCGAAGCCTCGCCTTCTGGTTGCTCATGCGCCCATTCTCGGCCCTGCGAAACGGAAGGAAGAGCCTAATCTGGTAGGTGACCTTGATCCGAAAGATCTGGCAATCCTTCGTGGCATAGTCAAGCGAAGCTGGAAGAGACACTTTCCAGATAAGCCAGACTTCGAGGATCACGAAGCAGATACCATCATCAACTACATGGGCATGGATGTTGTGATGGACTCCCTTAGAAAATTCAAGGCGAGTCAGAGTAAGGAGTCAGTTGTAGTTCTTCATCCAGCGAAAGTAGCGAACGACAGTAAGATCATTCTACCATAAGACAGTTTCGCCGACCGGAGTTACTTGCTTCGACACTTCGGTTGGCTAGCCACCAGCGGTTCTTGAGAGCGCTGTCTTGGGTATGTGAGCGGTTGGCTCCGGCCGGGGAGAACCGTTCGCAAGCTGCTCGTTCCGCTGGTGGCGCTCTTATATAGATAGAAGTATGTGTAACCAGGAGAGAACCAATGGATAGAGATATTCTTATCTCGATTTGTTGGGGGACTGGGGTTGGATGTCTTATATCTCTACCGTTCTATGCGGTGAGTGAAACTTTATCTGTGTGGTTTCTGCTGCCGATATTCGTTCTCGGCGTTTTCATGACGTCGATGATCTATATCGTAGCAGACTTTGTGACTTTTCCATCTCGAATGATGGATGATATCTATGATGCTCTCAGAAATTCTTATCCTGTGAGGAAGAATGTCTCGTAAGATGCGAATGAATGGTACAAAGGTTTTGCCCCCCATTCGCGAGGAGAGTACATCTGAGGTGAAAGAGAAGGAGAAGATTACTCCGGCAGAGAGAACAGCACGTTGGAAGAAGAGACAGAAGAACCTGGCTCCATATCCTAATGCTGTGCGTCGTATGAAGATCCGCAAGAGACTGAGAGCAACTCATCCCATTACATTAGAGCAGAAGCGCCTCCGGAGAAATGAAAGAGATCGCATATCTGATAAGCGTAGGAGATCTCTAGCGAAATTATCCAGTGAAGTGATCTCTCCTGTGAAACCGAGTGTATCTGATCCAGATCCTAAGCTGCGGATAGTGGATGTGTCTGGGCGAGGGAATGGTGAGCCTCGTGTTCGTAGTGCTGATAGGTATGATGGTACCGGTACGTTAGAGCGCCTTGCTAAACTCTCCCTTACTGATAAGCAAATAGCTGAGGTTCTCGGTGTTACTGAGAGAATGTTTGCTGGTTGGCGGAGGAGACATCCTAAGATAAGGGATGCAATTAAAAGAGGACGTGGAATAGCAGACTCTAAGGTGGCTGAATCTCTGTTTAAGATGGCAGTTGGCTACACAGTTCCGGAGAGAAAGACACACACCAACTCTGCGGGACATACCACTGTCATAGACACAGAGAAGTATTATCCTCCGAACCCAGTTGCAGCGTTTTTCTGGCTTAAGAACAGACAGCATGAGAACTGGCGAGATAAGAAAGAATTAGAGACCACTGGCGGACCAGGAATTGTGGCGCAGAAGGTCCAGTTCGTGGTTGTGAAAGGTGATAAATCTGGTAAGGCGAACCCCGATAAGATCATCGACGCAGATTACCAGATCTTAGAACCACCAAAGAAAGGTGATCTGTCTAACGAAGAGTCGATGAAGAAATTAAAGTTCGAGAAGAAATTGCACGACATTAAGGGAGAAGATTGATGTCAGATCATCCGAGAGTCTCTACTCACAGATGTTGTCGTTGGCCTGGATGTGCGTGGTGTAAAGGTCATGGTTGGTTTAGGAGACTTGAAGAACCACATCTAGCTTCTATCAAATCTTTAGAAGATAAACAGACCCCTGCTGTCGTCGCTGATAAGCGAAGAGCGGAAAGCCGGAGCTTCCCGCCCTAGAAACTATTCTCGCTAATGCTGGCGTCTGTGAGCCGGTTGTGGCTCCTATCCGATTAAAGCCGTTAACCGTTCAAGCGCCGCAGGTTCAATCCAGACGGCTACACGGAAGGAAACAGACAAGATTACCAGGATTGTGGAACCAGATATGATGTAAGGCATTTGTCCCTCCTCTTATCTGAGTTCCATAATACCTGATATGTGTTAAAGATCTTTTAACGATTGTGGTTAAGATCTGTTAGGGTTAAGACAGACTCCCTTTCAATTTGAACACGAGTGTGTGTCTATTTGAACCAGAGTGATGTCGAAATTGATATCGAGTGTGTTTAAATGTTAGACAGACTCATATTAGATTTGTGCCGCAGTGTGCTTCAACTTGTGCATGTGTGGCGTTGAGTTGTGTGTTTAGAACTTTGAGTTGTGTGTTTAGAACATTTAATTTGAGATCTCGGAATAGAGAGTGGGGGGAGGGGGCTGGCGTGATCCCAGTGGTCGCGGCCTGCTGGCGTCCGAATACAGGCACAACTAAAAAGACACAGATAAAAAGATCTCCCCCAAGACCCAAATTTTTGGCACACAGAACAAAAAGATCGTTCCCAAGGAACAAGATTAAAGGAGGAGAATATGACAGACGACACAAAGGACTACGAAAATCGCGGCCAAGCACCAAAGACAATCGCCGTATCTGAGGTCTATGCTGTCTGTGAGGATCTCGAAGACGAAGCAGAACGCGAACAAGCCAAGGCACAAGGCGAAAAGAGAGAAATCGCCTCTGCCTACCAAAATGGGCGAAGACACGCGGCCAAGAGCATAAGGCGTGCGATCGGAGCAATCACATGAGCGCGGAAACGGACACTGGCCTAGACGAGACCAAGGTCGAGGAGTTCTACCGCGCCACAAAGCCGGAACTCTGTCCCGAATGTGGGCATGACATAATCACCCTGGTCGAAGTCGGCCGCACAATGCTCGCCATCCCAGTCCTCCGCGACTCGAATGGCAAGTTCCATGCACACGACCCAAACACTCATGTCGTCACGTGGAGATGTGGCAATCCCTCAGAGAGACACGAATTCCGAGTCTCTACGGTGAGGCCCTGTTCTGTGGAAGGTTGTGACTGGTCACCGGATAATAGAACGGAGAAGTGGTTAGAGCCACCGGAAAACGACGCGGCCCCTTCGGGGCGATAGGAGGAGATCATGGAAAAGGAACAAGAGGCAGATATCTCTCCCAAGGCAAAGGCAGAACGGCTAAAGGCAGTTCTGGATGCAATGGATGCGGTGCCCTATCGGCACGAAAAGCATACCATAATCGCCTATCTCTGCACTCTGCACCAGACCTACCCCAATAAGCCAGATTAATGCTAGAACGTCTTCTGCGCTGGTCTGGTCATCTAGAAGAGAAAGATAAGATCATAAAAATTAGATCTCTTCGGCCAAGGATATCTCTTAATGGCCGTCCCTACGTCCAGACCTGCATAGAATGGCCGACTGTATTAATAACCACGCCCGGAGGACGCCGTTCTACCAGCACAATGATCTGGGATTGGGATTGGTTAAGAATAAGGGTTAGACGTTGGAGGAGGAAGAAAGCATGCTCGGAATAATCATAATAGGTTATTCTGCGCTCTTCACCACTGCTGCCTTCTGCATCTGGCAGGGTACAGCGCATGAAGAATCTTGGCCGTGGCAAGTGAGAGTTGCCTATTATCTGGTGGCGATCATAATCGGCTTCTGGCTACAGATCTTGGGGGTTTAAAACATGGAGGAGCTGAAAACTCGTCGCGCCTTTCTACGAACACTCGCAGCAAGTGCCGTCGCTGCAGCAGTTCCTCTACCATCCGGCCTGGCGGAACTGCAACAGAGCCCAGAATATGGTATCTACAAACCAGACAGCTGGTACACCTTCATGGAGTGCTTCGGAAAAGAAGTGCTGATTGAATTTCGTAAGCACCCCAGTATTCTGGAGGGATAAATGGCAAAGAGTTGTCCTAAATCTAAGAAGAAGAAACGTCGAGCACAAATTCTAAACAGAGCGAAGAAGGGAAAGTAAGATGCCCGCAGGTAAAGGTTATGGTGGTGGAATGTCCAAGAACTCCGGTGGTGGATCCAGCGGTTCTGGTGGCGTCCATTCCAAAGACTCTCTCGTCGACGGCTCCGGTCACCGATTTATCGACTCAGGACGCCCCGACGACAAGGTGAAGGGACCCGGCTCCAGCGAGCAACCCGTCCCCAGCCACGCCGGTCAGAGTTCTAAGCCGTAAGGCTGCTCTGTATTACAGAATAGACGGAGGTCGCAGGGCTGTTTCCCTGTCGGTAAAGCGTCGTAGCCTAGGGAACGCGACGCCCCGTAGCTCAGGAAACCAAGACTCCGGTCTTGTACCAAAGAGCGCCGTCGCCTCTGTATTATACTACATAGCATTTCCTAGAGGGGTAACAGCCTCTAACACAGGAGGTAGCTATGTAGCCTGGTGAGGGAAAGCCTCACCGCCTCGCGTTGTGGCGCGGAGCCACGGTGCTGAAAGGTCCGGCATCCCCCCGTGCGTGCCTAACGGTTTACCGGCTCCGCGTCACACATTTCCAGGGGTCGAATATGGCTAAACGTCGCGCTCGCGTTCTTCTATCTGTCAAACGCGGTGAGAAACTCTCTACAAAAGCTGGTGCAGGACTGACAGCCAAAGGTCGGGCAAAGTACAATCGAGCTAAGGGTGCTAATCTGAAACCACCTGCACCTAACCCAAAGACCAAGGAAGATAAAGGTCGGAGAAAGTCTTTCTGTGCTCGCATGGGTGGTGTAGTGAGAAGAGCTAAGAACGCTGAGCGTGCGCGAGCAAGTATGAGGAGGTGGAATTGTTGACGCAAGACGAGGTTAGACAGAACCGCATTCGATTTTGCAGAGAAATGTCTACGCTGGCGAAGCTTAGACCCAGCGGCAAACCAAGTGTGAAGATGAAAGCAGCGATGGACAGGTGGGGTTGCTCATGCCTGGAAAGAAACGTGGACTCTACGACAACATCCACGCCAAGCGCGAGAGGATCAAGCGAGGCTCCGGCGAAAGAATGAGAAAGCCTGGCTCGAAAGGAGCTCCTACTGCTGAAGCTTTTCGCAAGTCTGCAAAGACTGCGAAGCCACGGAGAGCTAAGATACTGAGCCGTTCATAGGGGGATCGTACCGAGGGGTCGAATGGCGGAGACAAACATGCTACCAGGCCCACCGGAGAACAAGCGGATCGTTGTCTGCTTAGATGCGAAAACGGCAATGACACATGCAGCTAAGATGGGATGGGGACCAGAAGATTGGGTGCTTATTCAATCAGTAGCTGATTCATTAAGATATGGTCCTGTAGATGATTCTTTTACTGACATCACCATTCTCGGTAATGTCGGGGCCGATCTGCCGAAAATACTGAACATAATAGCGGCAGTAACAGACTAGGAGGAGAAATCATGCCAAGGATTGAGCCAGACCTAAGTTTTCACACTGGTTCTGATATACAGGAGGGACAAGTGCGAGCCAAAGTACACCCAAGCTTTGTGACTGGCGAGATGCCGCCCGCCGTTTACCCACGGTATAAGTCACACAAGATCATCGAAGCTTTCAAGATTGCTGAAGTTATTCCTCATCCAGAATGGGATAAGGAATCGGTTCTTGTACCCGAGAACCCGGAACTCGTGGCCATCAACGTCACTGACGAATATATGGCCAAGCACAATCCCCAAGTTGGCGGCTACTATGTTCGATACCCTGACGGATATGAGTCCTGGTCGCCAGCTGAAGCTTTTGAAGACGGATACACCCTGATCCAAGCAGGAGATCCTCTTCGGAATGTAGCTATGGCTATTATGTCTCATGAAGATGAGAAAAAAGGTTTTGTAGGCACTGGTGATCTAGTTAACTTCATGAACAAGCTGACCTGTGCTGAAAGAGTGTCAGTTATAGAGCACTATTGCAAATCTTGTGGGGTGCTTCTCGCGATGAAACCTCGAGGGATCTGCCAGTGCTGGAATGATGAGTAGGGAGAAGTTTGATGGCTGAACAGCCGACACGAGCAGAACTAAATGCTGCAGTTCTTTCTGCAGAAGCCTATGTGCGAA
>JAAUYK010078236.1_pt1 | contig 12137 bp, 8 predicted proteins | sample 7278021 | NCBI WGS metagenome assembly JAAUYK01 (sample SAMN14350223, study PRJNA611818) | marine sediment metagenome | isolation source: surface marine sediment (1.8m) | place: French Polynesia: Moorea | collected 2018-08
AATTAACAGCTATGTCTGGAGTCCGGCACTCGTATACCTGTGCCTCGCTGCGGGCCTGTTTTTTTCGATCCTGACGCGCTTCGTGCAGGTACGCCTGTTCAAGGAAATGATCCACCTGCTGTTCTCGAGCAAGGAATCCGACCGCGGTATCTCCTCGTTCCAGGCCTTGTCGGTATCGCTATCAGGACGCGTCGGCACCGGCAACATTGCCGGCGTTGCGGCGGCCATCGGCTTTGGTGGTCCCGGCGCCGTTTTCTGGATGTGGGTTGTCGCCTTTCTCGGTTCCGCTACCGCCTACGTCGAGTCGGCGCTCGGTCAGATCTACAAAGAAGAAATTGAGGGCGAGTACCGTGGCGGCCCGGCCTTCTATATTGAAAAAGCCATGGGCCAGAAATGGTACGCATGGATTTTTGCGCTAACCACGATCGTCGCCGTAGGCCTGCTGTTACCCACCGTGCAGTCGAACGCCATCGGCAATGCGGTCGAGCTGGCTGTTGGCGCCGGCGGCGTTCTGCAGACCGGATTTGGCGATGTCAGCTACACCAAGCTCGGCACTGCCATGATCGTCGTCACCGTGCTCGGCATCATTATCTTCGGCGGCGTTAAACGCATCGCGCATTTTACGCAGATCGTCGTGCCGTTTATGGCGCTGGGGTACATCGTCATGTCATTGATCATCATCGGCATGCACATCACCGCCCTGCCCGGCATCATCATGACGATCGTCGGCGACGCATTCACTCCCATGGCAGGCGTCGGCGCCGCTATCGGCTGGGGTGTCAAACGCGGCGTGTACTCCAACGAAGCTGGTCAGGGTACCGGCCCGCACGCGGCCGCGGCATCGGAGGTACAGCATCCTGCCCAACAGGGTCTTGTGCAGGCTTTCTCGGTGTACGTGGACACGCTATTCGTTTGCTCCGCCACGGCGTTCATGATCCTGATCACGCAGCAATACTATGTGACCGGACTCGACGCGAGCATCAGCGGCGGACTGCTCGATTCCAGTGTTGAGGCTAATAGTCCGGCATTCACACAATATGCGCTGCAGAGTGTCATGGGCGGCTTCGGCAAGACCTTCGTCGCAGTGGCCCTGTTCTTTTTCGCGTTTACCACGTTGCTCGCGTACTACTACATTGCGGAAACCAACGTTGCCTATATCCGCCGGACAATCCGGTTCCCGGGCGAACTCACAATCCTCAAGCTGATTCTCCTGGGGTCGGTGTTCTACGGGACTATTCGCACGGCTGACCTCGCCTGGGGGCTCGGCGACATCGGCGTCGGTTTGATGGCCTGGTTGAACATCATCGGCATCCTGATCCTGTTCCTGATGGGTAAGCCCGCGCTCAAGGCCCTCAAGGACTACGAGGAACAGCGCAATGCCGGGGTGGAGACTTACACGTTCGACCCCGAAGCCCTGGGTATCAAGAACGCCGATTTCTGGAAGAAGTAACTCACTGCCGAGACTGCAAAGCCGGTAAGACATGAGCAATAAGAACGAGTCCAAGGGCAAGATCCATCCGGAGATGCTGGTTGGCATCTCTGCCGTCGCGATCGGTCTCAGCGCGCTGGGCGTGTCCCTCTATGAAACCAGCCTGATGCGTGCTGAGCAGCGCGCGGCCGTCGTGCCGATCCTCGAGCTCGGACGCTCCTACAACCGCTCCGCGACAGATCCGTCACGCAACCGGCTTTCTCTCATCGCCTCGAACGTCGGCATTGGTCCGGCGCGCGTCATCGACTTCCGCGTCACGATCGACGGAGAGTCCTATCCGACCTGGGATGCCGCAACTCGCGCCCTTGCTGGTGTCGAAGATCGCATCGCGTACAGCATGTCCACGATAAATGGCCGCACGATCCCGCCGGACAGACGGATAGAAATGTACGAACTGTCGGATCTGGCGCACCTCGATTCGATTCTCGAGAACTTCGAGCGCATGGATTTCGAGGCCTGCTACTGCTCCGTCTTCGACGAGTGCTGGACTACGAAGATGTCGACGTTCGGCGCCTCGGAGCCGGTCGAAAGCTGCGCGCGTTCGGACGATTCGTTCACGGAGTAGACGACCGCCTCAGACCTGGCATGCCCTCGGCCAAAAAATAGAACAGCGCTGTCCAGTCACGGTCGCCCCACTCGCCGCGCCCGGGCCCGTTGCGGACAATGACGGTGTCATGTTGTGGGGAAACATAGATGAACTGGCCGAAGTGGCCGATTGCCGCGTAGTCGGAGGGTCCCTCCGGCCTTGGAACGATCCACCAGCCTGCCCGGTAACCCCAGCGCCGACCGTCATATTGCTCGAGTTCGATCTTCGTCCTGGTGTCGGTTGATGCCAGGACCCAACTCTCCGGCACCACCTGCCGGTCACCCATCTGGCCGCGATTCAGGTAAAGCAGCCCCACCCGGGCCAGGTCCAGCGCACGAGCGTGGAAGCCGCTCTCCATCCGCTCGAAGCCTCGCTGATCCACTGTCCACCCTGCGGGACCACTGCTACCGATCGGCTTCCAAAGGCGCTGCTCGAGGTACTCCGAAACAGCTTGGCCAGTGGTGCGCTGCAGAATGAGGCCCAGCAGCGGCGTATTGTAGTTGTTATAGCGAAATTCCCCGGGCGCTTCGGCGATCTCGGTCCTGTCCAAAACCACGGACTCGAGATCCGGATGGTAATAGACCAAGGGGTCGTCGTTATTGATGACAGGGAATCGGATCCCGCGCGAATAGGCTATGCCGGAGACCATGTCGAGCAGGTTTTCGACAGTTATCGCTTCGAATCGCTGATCGCGCTCGCGTAGTTCCGGCAGGTAATCGGTAATCGGCGCATCGATTTGCAGGACGCCGTCCGCCGCCGCCAGACCGACCAGCATTGAGGCCACGGCTTTCGAAATAGAAAACGAGTTTTCGGTACTGTTCGCGTCGTGGCCCAGCCCATAGCGCTCCAGCACCAGTTTCCCCTGGTGAAAGACGAGCAATGCAGACGTCTCTGTCGATGCCACGAAGTCGTCGACGTTGCCGACGCCCGGATACGATTCCAGCAGTGCGATTACACGAGTGTCGGGTTCGGCGAGAATCGGACTGGGACTGTCAGCGGGCAAGATGACGCTGGCAGGAAACGTCTCGAAGTCATCGTAATCCGGACCCTGGTCAATCATCACCCGGGCGACGTAAGGGAGCGGATAGTTGACATGAAGAACGCCGATACCAACCAGTAACAACGCGAGGACAATGAGCAGGACTTTCTTTTTTGTCGGCATTCGGGACCGCCCGCAGTGACTCCTCGTATCTTAGCCCACCCCGACGCGAAAAAGTTTGAGGTAGGATAAACCCACTGGCCTGCATGGTTGTCTGAATATGACTGGACACGACGCGCTGGACGGGCTCGAGAAATCCGGCAACTTCTACCACCGTGGCGAAACGACGACCCGGCTGGAGGCGTTCGTTGACGCGGCTTTTGCGTTTGCGCTGACGCTGCTCGTTATTTCCTTCGATGCGGTGCCGCGGAGTTACGACGAACTCATCATTGCGCTGCGCGCCGTGCCGGCTTTTCTGTTCGGTTTCTGCATCCTCGCAATGTTCTGGATCGCTCATCGAAACTGGTCGATTCGCTTCGGGCTCGATACGACATTCGCGACCGTAGTCAGCCTCGCCTTGATCTTCGTATTGCTAGTCTACGTGTACCCTCTTCGCGCTATGGCGACGGCGGCCGTGAGCGCACTTACCAATGGCTGGCTGCCCACAGATTTCTACATCGACAATGTCGACAAGGTGCGCGGCCTGTTCGCCATTTACGGCGTCGGGTTTTTCGTGTCGAGCCTCTGCATTGTGTTGCTAAACTGGCATGCCTTGCGCAGTGCCGACCGGCTGGCGCTAACGCCCGAGGAAAGAGTTCTTACCTGGTACGAGGTCCTGGCCTGGTTGATCGTCGGGAGCTCAGGCCTTGTTTCACTGGTACTCGCAGCAACATTGCCTGATCGCCTGGTCGGCCTGGCCGGATGGAGTTACATGGGCCTCGCCGTGGTCATGCCGACGTTCGGGTTCTTATCAGGGCGGCACTTCGCAGCTCGGTTTCCTGATGGCGATGCCGATTGATCCAAGACCGAAACCATGCCCCTTCTGACAATTTCTGGTTTCATCTTCGTCATCTATTTGCCGATAGCCGCGCTCGTGACGCTTGGCATCCTTGCAGTATGGAACAGGTGGCATCCTCCGAAGCTATGGCATGTAATCGCTGCAACTTTTTGCGCCGTATTTCTGCCGTCGCTGGCCGAAGGCTTTTCCGTGCAACGAGGTGTTTGGCAGGCGTTGTGGAGTGGTCTCCTGTTTTACATACCGGTGCTGGTTCCAGCCGTCCTGTGGGCACTCCAAAGGCGGAGCGACGACGGCGAGTTCTCCACATTAGCAGGGAGGTCGGGGTCGTTGTTGGTGGGATATATTGTTCTCGTCGTCCTGATCCTGCCAGTGTCGGCGATCGTACTGGCAGTCCTTGCAAACCTGAGAGGCTGAATGAGCGACCCAATGACAACAGAGACCGGCAAAAACGACAGCCACTCATCCACCAGGGCCGCACCCTACATCGATATCGCTATCGTTCTAGGCGGCTCCATCCTCGCGATCTGGCTGGAGCGGCTTGCCGTTGAGTCCGGTGCAATATCCATTGCGAGCGAAGCTTCCGGCATTTCAGGTGTGCTTGTTGGGGTCATTGCAGCCCTGGCCGTTGTTTACTACCGGGGAAGAAACCTGCGCAGCCTGGGGTTCAGAAAACCGGAGCGCTGGGCAACTGTGCCGTTGTGGATTGTCGGGATTCTCGGCCTCTATTTCCTGGCTCAGATGTTGTTGCCACCACTGATATCCATTTTTGCTGAGGTACCGGAACCCGATATTTCGAAGTACGACGCCATCGTCGGAGACCTAGGCGCCGCCGTATCAATGGCGCTGATTCTGCCGTTCACCGCGTCGATCCCAGAGGAGATTATTTATCGCGGGTTTCTGATCGGCAGGCTCGAGCAGATCTTCGGCTCATCTGTCCGCGGATCCATTCTGGCCGTATCCCTGCAGGCACTGATTTTCGGACTCGCCCATTATCAATGGGGACCTGGCGGCATACTGGTCACTATTTTCATGGGACTGATCTGGGGCGCTGGCTTCATCCTTTGTGGACGAAACCTGTGGATCGTTATCCTGGCCCATTCGGCCGGCCATCTCGTGTTCGTTTACGGCCTGTACACGGGGGGACTTGCTGCACAGTAGCAACGGCAGGATGACGCGCGCCGCGACGTCAGCGATTCATGTAGTTGAGCGCGCGATTATCCGCGGAGAGCGCCGCCTCGTGCACTGCCTCTGACAGTGAGGGATGCGCGTGTACCGTGCGCTGAATGTCCTCAGTGCTCGCCGAGAACTCGAGAGCCAGCACGGCTTCCGCGATTAGTTCTCCGGCCATCGGCCCAACGATATGTACGCCGAGAATTTCGTCATCATCCTCGGCGGCAATCACCTTGACCATACCGCTCGTTTGCTCGAGCGCCTTGGCGCGACCGTTTGCCGCGAACGGGAATGACCCGGTCTTGTAGGCGCGACCGCTTTCCTTGACCTCAGCCTCGGTCTTGCCGACCCAGGCAATCTCGGGAGCCGTGTACAGCACCGACGGGATGACGTCGTAATTCACCTCGGCTATTTCGCCGGCGATCAGGTCGGCGACCATGACGCCCTCTTCCGATCCTTTGTGCGCGAGCATCGGGCCACGCACGCAGTCGCCGACCGCGTAGACGCCCTTCACACGCGTTCGGCACTCGTCGTCTACGACGATAAAGCCACGATCGTCGAGCTGGATGCCCGCGTCGTCAGCGAACAGCCCGTCTGTGAACGCCCGGCGACCGACCGCGACGATCAGCTTGTCGACCTCAATCGAGTTCGAGCCTGAGGCATCTTCGTAGTCCACCTTGACGCCTTTCTTGGAGGCCGTTGCGCCTGTCATCTTGGCGCCGAGTCGTATATCGAGGCCCTGCTTCTTGAAGTCTTTTGCCGCGGCGTTGGCGACGTCCCGGTCGGCCATGAACAGGAAATCGTCCATAGCTTCGATAATCGTGACCTCGGAACCCAGCCGGGCCCACACGCTGCCCAGTTCGAGACCAATGACCCCGGCGCCGATGACGCCGAGACGTTCCGGCACTGCTTCCAGTTCGAGCGCATCCCAGGAATCGATGATCTTGTCGCCATCGAATTTAGCCATCGGTAGCTCGATGGGCACAGAGCCGGAACCAAGAATCACGTTCTCTGCCTCGATGATCTCCGGCTCGCCGTCGACCGGGGTGAACTCGACTTTCTTGCCGGCCAGCAACTTGCCGTGTCCTACGAGACCATCAACCTTGTTGGCCTTGAACAGTCCGCCGATTCCGCCGGTTAGCTGGCGTACGATTCCGGCGCGCCGCTTTTGCATCGCGCCGATATCCATACCGAGCTCGCCCGTCGAGATTCCATGTTTCTTAAACTCGTGTTGCGCCCGGTGATAGAGCTCGGACGACTCGAGCAGCGCCTTGGAAGGAATACAGCCGGCATTGAGACAGGTGCCACCAAAGGCATACTTGCCATCCCTGTTCTGCCACTCGTCGATGCAGGCGACACTCTTGCCGTGCTGCGCCGCGCGAATCGCCGCGATATACCCGGCCGGTCCTGCACCAATAACGACGACGTCGTAACTCTTGCTCATTGCTACCTCTAGATATTCAGCAACAGCCGGCCCGGGTCCTCGAGCAGCTGTTTAACCGTTACCAGGAACTGTACGGAGTCCTTGCCATCAATAATGCGGTGATCATAGGTCAATGCAAGGTACATCATCGGCCTTGCCTTGATCTCGCCATCGACAACCATCGGCCGCTGTTGAATCGCGTGCATGCCGAGGATCGCGCTTTGCGGCTGATTGAGAATCGGTGTCGACATCATCGAACCGAACACGCCGCCATTGGTAATCGTAAAGGTACCGCCGGTCAGGTCATCCATGCTGATCGAACCGTCCTGCGCTTTCCTGGCGAGCTCGCCGAGCTCGCGCTCGAAGTCGGCAAAACTCATCTGGTCCACGTCGCGCACGACGGGAACCATCAGCCCGCGCTCGGTTGATACCGCGATGCCAATGTCGAAATAGTTGTGGTAGATGATATCGGTACCCTCTACCGAAGCGTTCACTACCGGGAATTTCTTCAGCGCCTCGACGCAGGCCTTGGCAAAGAAGGACATGAAACCAATTTTCACGCCGTGCTGTTTTTCGAAGGGCTCCTTGTAACGACTACGCAGCGCCATGACCTCTGTGAGGTCAACCTCGTTGAACGTCGTCAGCATGGCGGCCGTCTGCTGGGCATCGATTAGCCGCTCGGCGATACGGGCGCGCAGGCGTGTCATGGGCACGCGCTGCTCGGTGCGTTCGAGGCCTACGACAGCATCCTCATCGACGATCACGGGCGCCGGGTCGCCGGGCGTCACATTGCTGCTGTCATCCGCCTTGAGGAACGCCAGAACATCGGCTTTCGTGATTCGGCCGTCCTTGCCGGTGCCGATTACCATCGTCTCGTCGAGATCGTGTTCCTCGAGCAGGCGCCGCACGGCGGGGCTGGTCTTCGGTGGCTTGGCAGACTTTTCCGCTTCGGGCGCCGGCGCCTTCTTAGCAGCGGCGGCTGGCTTCGGCGCCTCGCTGGCGGCGACCTCACCCTCTTCAAGCACCGCGAGGACGTCGCCGGCCGTGACCGTCGCGCCATCCTCTACCAGGATTTCTTTGAGTACGCCGGCCGCCGGCGCAGGCACCTCGAGGACCACTTTGTCGGTCTCGAGGTCGACAAGGTTCTCGTCGCGCGAAACCGCTTCGCCGGGCTTCTTGTGCCAGCCAACGAGCGTGGCGTCGCTGACAGACTCCGGCAAGGGCGGCACTTTGATCTCAATACTCATTTCTTCTTCCGTTGCGTCTTCTTCGGCTTGGCCGACTTGCTGGGCTTGCTCTCAATGCCCAGCGCCGCTTCAACCAGGGCCTGTTGTTGCTGAAGGTGAATTTTGAAAATGCCGGAGGCTGGCGCAGCGGCGCCCGGCCGGCCGGCGTAATAAAGCTGCTGGTGCTCCTTGAGCGGCTCCTGCAGGCGATGTCGGATCTGGTACCAGGCGCCCTGGTTCTGCGGCTCTTCCTGGCACCAGACGATCTCCTCGACGTGCGGGTACTGTTCGAGCAGAGCCGCAAACTCGGGAATTGGGAACGGATAAAGCTGCTCGATACGCACGATGGCGACGTCGGCAATGCCGTGCACCTGGCGTGATTCGAGCAGGTCGTAGTAGACCTTGCCGCTGCAGAAGACGACGCGTCGCGTTTTCTTCGGCGCGATGTTCTCGGCCTCGGGGATGATCAGTTCGAACTGGCTATCCGACAGGCTGGTCAGCGGCGAAACTGCCATCTTGTGGCGCAGCAGGCTCTTGGGCGTCATCACGATGAGCGGTTTGCGATAAGGCCGCACCATCTGCCGCCGCAGCATGTGGAACATCTGCGCGGGCGTGGACGGTACGCACACCTGCATGTTGTGCTCGGCACAAAGCTGCAGGAAGCGTTCGAGGCGCGCCGACGAATGCTCCGGCCCCTGGCCCTCGTAACCGTGCGGCAGGAACAGGGTCAGTCCACACAGGCGTCCCCACTTGGCTTCGCCGGAACTCCTGAACTGATCGATGACAACCTGGGCGCCGTTGGCGAAATCGCCGAACTGCCCTTCCCAGATCGTCAGCGTGTCGGGCTCGGTCGTCGCGTAGCCGTATTCGAAGCCGAGCACCGCCTCTTCCGATAGCAGCGAATCGATAACCCGGAACGCATTGGGTCGATCGGTCAGGTGCTCCAGTGGCGTGTACTCGCGATTGTTGATCTGGTTGTGCAGAACCGCGTGGCGATGAAAAATCGTGCCGCGGCCACTGTCCTGGCCAACCAGGCGACTGTCGAAACCGTCCTCGATAATCGACGCGTAAGCCATGGTCTCGGCAAAACCCCAGTCCATGTCGATCTCGCCTTTGGCCATGCGCAGACGTTCGTCCATGATGCGCTGCACGCGACCGTGCAGCTTCATGTCGGGCGGCACGTCGGTTATCGCCTTGCTGAGCTTGTCCACCGTCTTGGGGCTAATCGTCGTATCGACCGCCTTGTCCCACTGCGCATCGGCGAAACGACTCCAGTCGACTGTGAACTCGTCGCCAATCATGCCGAGCGTTGAACGCGGAACCGGCTCACCGCGATCTAGGCGATCGCGATACTCGTCCTGCAGTTTTGCAACATCGGCCGCTGTAAGGACGCCACGCTCAATCAGGGTATCGGCATACTGTTTGCGCGTTGTGTCATGGCCGCGGATCTTGCCGTACATGATCGGCTGCGTTGCCGCAGGCTCGTCAGCCTCGTTGTGTCCATGGCGCCGATAACACACGAGGTCAATCACGACGTCTTTCTTGAACTTCTGTCGGTACTGCAACGCCAGCCGGGTCACGAACATCGCCGCCTCGGGGTGGTCGCTGTTTACGTGGAAAATAGGCGCCTCGATCATCTTGGCGACATCCGAGCAGTAGTCAGTCGAGCGCGCGTCTGACGGACGGCTGGTCGTGAAGCCGATCTGGTTGTTAACCACGATATGGACCGTGCCGCCCGTTCGGAAACCGTTTGTCTGCGACATCTGGAACGTCTCTGGAACGACGCCCTGACCCGAGAACGCCGCGTCGCCATGCACTAGCACCGGCAGCACTTCGTTGCGTTCGGCATCGCCGCGGCGTTGCTGTCGCGCCCGCACCGATCCTTCGACGACCGGATTGACGATCTCCAGGTGCGAGGGATTGAATGCCAGCGCAATGTGCACATTACCGCCGGGTGTCTTCATGTCGGCCGAAAAGCCCTTGTGGTACTTGACGTCGCCCGAGCCCTTCAGCTCATCAATGTCGTAGTTGCCCTCAAACTCCTCGAACAGCTCTTCCGGCGATTTGCCCAGGACGTTCACGAGGACGTTGATGCGGCCGCGGTGCGCCATGCCGATGACAATCTCCCGGATGCCCGAGGCGCCGCCCTGCTGGATCAGGTCATCGAGCATCGGAATCAGGCTCTCACCGCCTTCGAGCGAGAAGCGCTTCTGCCCGACGTAGCGGGTGTGCAGGTAACGCTCGATACCCTCTGCGCTGGTCAGCTGCTCCAGTAGCCAGAGGCGCTCGTCATCGGACAGGTTTTCGGTCATCGCACCGCGCTCGAAGCGCTTGCGCAGCCAGATGCGCTCGCGGGCGCGCGAGATGTGAGCGAACTCTGCGCCCACTTCGCCGCAGTAAATGGTCTTGAGCATCTCGAGGATGTCGCGCAGCTTCATGCGCTCGTCCCCGGTACTGGCGAGGCCGCCGGTATGGAACTCGGTGTCCATGTCAGCCTCGCTGAGGCCGAGGTAATCGAGCTTCAAAACGCCTGGAACCGGCCGATTCATCAGCCCGAGCGGGTCGATATTGGCGATCTGGTGTCCGCGGAGACTGTAGACCTGGATCAGCCGGGACACGGCCGCCTGCTTCTGGCCCGGCGCGGCGACCCCTTTGCCTTTGCCCGGCACCCGCGTTTTGCGCCGCCCGCCGGAGCGAGCTTCATCGAGCAGCCCCTCACGAATCGTGGAATGGGCGACCTCTGTCTCCGGCTCGCCCAGGGATGCAAAGTACTCGCGCCAGGCGTCGGGCACCGCCGCCGGGTCTTCGAGGTACTTCTCGTACAGCGTCTCAACGGCCGTTGCGTTAGCTGCGAATAGCGGCGTCGAGGCGTACTTGTCCTTCAGTGAGTCACTCATTACGAAGCGTTTGCGCCGGACCCGCGAACGGCCGGCTCGTGGCTAGCGAAAAAGGGGCGCTAGTTTAGCCCAAGCTACTGATTTTGGAAACGTAATGGAGGCTACAAAACGCGCATCAAATGTACGAATTCGTAACAGACGAGGCAGGCGTAGATCGTGAAGAACGCGGTCAGGAACAGGCCGGTACGCACCCGGTTCATAAAACGCGCCTTGGCCATGAAGACGAGCATCATGATGCCGACGCCGGTCATCACCATTTTGGACACCGCAAACGCGGTTGTACCCTGGCTGAGAATGGCCGCCATGACAGGGTTGGCCTCGTACATGCCCTTGTCGAGCAGCTGCAGGGTCATGAAAGCATCGAGGCAGCTGAAGATCATCGTGCCGACGGCAAGGAAGAACAGCCATGGGTGGTGCCAGTCGAGGAACAGGACTTCCCCATCGACCTCGCGTCGGGGGGAGTGCCTGCGGGAGCGGGCGAAACCGTAGACCACCGTGCGCCAGCTGAACTGCCTGCGATCGGCGATGACTCTCTGGTCTACGATGGCTTCGCTGATTTCCATTTCTGTTGCAACAATCCTTGAGCGACTGTCCAAAGTATGCAGTAAACGCCTATCATTGTGCTGTATAAAGTTCCGACAAACCGTCCCCAGGAGCCTCTGGAATGAAAGGATTCACGGCGACCTTGCCCAACGGCGAAGCCACCGTTTATATCGACCGCAAGCGCTGGCTGTGGCTGCTGTCCGTTGCCTACCCGCTCGAGCCGCTGCTCGGCATCTGGCTGCACAGCGTCACTGGCAATGAACTCTGGTTGCTGTTGCCGCTTCTGATTAACTTCGGTTTCGGGCCGATCATCGACTGGATACTTGGCGAAGACCGCAATAATCCGCCGGAGGAAGTGGTTATTCAGCTCGATCGGGACCGCTATTATCGGCGGCTGACCTATGCAACGGTCCCGCTGCATTTCGTTACGCTGATCGTCGCGGCCTGGTATGCAGGCACGCAGTCGCTGAGTGTCCCCGGCATCCTGGGGCTTGCGCTCGTCACCGGTATGACCGCAGGCCTGGCGATCAACACCGGGCATGAACTGGGCCACAAGAACTCCCGACTCGAGAAATGGCTTGCCAAGATTGTCCTCGCGGTTCCCGCGTATGGTCACTTCACGATTGACCATAATCTGGGCCATCACCGCAACGTGTCGACGCCCGACGACCCGGCCAGCGCCCGAATGGGCGAGAGCATCTATAAATTCGCCGGGCGCGAGATTCCGGGCGCATTCCGCGAAGCCTGGGCCATCGAGAAAGACAGGCTGAAGCGTCGTGGCCGGCCAGTGTGGCACCCGAACAACC
>JAAUYK010130952.1_pt1 | contig 12131 bp, 7 predicted proteins | sample 7278021 | NCBI WGS metagenome assembly JAAUYK01 (sample SAMN14350223, study PRJNA611818) | marine sediment metagenome | isolation source: surface marine sediment (1.8m) | place: French Polynesia: Moorea | collected 2018-08
GCTAGTATTGATGGCTTTCGGTAGCAGCCCCCTACTTAATGGCTTCCACAGATGCGTAGGCAGATTAGCGGCTAGGACTGACAGGACAACTGATGGGTCGGTCAGTCTGTTTGACACTTTTATCGCCACAAAAGAAACAAATTTCCCATGTTACGCAACACTCAAAACCTATCAAAAACTCAAGATATACGTACGTAGTGGTTGCCTGAAGAAATACGCAGTAGTTGTGACACATGCAGCTTTTATGGTGATGGGTTATGAAAACCGAGTTACGAGGCCGTAAACCTCGGGAAGGCATTTTAACGTTGTCTAATGAAGTACGTAGTTGTAGAGTAGTGCGGCAGGGATATTTGGTCAAACCGACAGGTCAAATATCTCTGGCCTATTCGCAAATAAAGTATGATATAGCACACGACACACAGGGCAGTTTTCTAGCGCGTTTACGACCTTTAGACTCATTGTTTCAGTTGCATCCCGACCACCGCAGCGCTCTGGAATGGCGGAGGAAACGTGCGGACGCGCGCGCGCGTAAGTGTAGCAAGCGGAAGAGACGCTAATTAGGGAGCGCGTTCCATTTAATTGAATGCCTCGATCGATGAATTTACTAATTGAAGGATGCTACCGACGAGTTTCGCGAAAGGTACGTGTCTTACTTATCTTGATCGATTTCGATCTCAGCCGGCAAGATGCGGCCACCTGTACGGCGTGCGTGCGAAAAGAGGATAGATGGCTTCAGACACCATATACCTACAGCAGCGTAGACAACAGGCGGACAAGGCACACGTACGCGTACATCCTGACAGCCGGTAAGGCGAGTAGTGGATGGACGCGCCGGCAACGCGGCGGCGGCGGCGGCAACACCACGATCATCATCAGATTACGCCAAGCAATTGTCTCAGTCAATGTGGCAGTTATACCGCTGACATTGAAAAGTGCACACGAACGAAAGAGGCGACTGCCAGTCAAGGAAAAAGTACAGTAGAAAATAAGAAGTCACTGCCAGTCTGTCTGTGAGTGTCCACAATTATCCTATTAGATTAATTACCGCGAAGGCTCGTATTGGCCCATTTGCAGGTGACATCTAAAACGCTTTAAGAGGGAGGCCCTAAGGGCAAGTTACAAGGCCCGGAGATCGACGGAATCTCGGTTTCGCCGACGCGTACGAACGCCAGCTTCTAAGGGAAGATTACGCACGCACGTGATCTTACCTCAGCCTCGCAATAGTAGTGCGTACATGCGTCGTCGGTCGGGACGCATTATGGCCGGCGTCGCCGACATCCAATCCCGCCCCGGTCGGCGGCGTCACCGTCGTAGCATCATCTGTTTCACCCCCGGCGACCGACTGTCCGTCTCCGTCTCTGTCTCTGTATCCGTCGCCGCTGTCCTAATGCTGCTGCTGCTCCCGACGATCGCCGAGGGAGAATTTCCCAACATTTACACGTTCGGCCATATGGATCCCTTTACAGCTACGCACGGCTCAAAACGCTGGCCAAATGACAGGTAATTGGAAACAATGCCTAACTGACGGACGGGGTGGGCTGGATGGATGGATGGCGTGTGCGCGCATTTCAATATCCATTAATTTTGCTCTCAGCGCTGACCGCCCGGTGATTAGTTCGAAGGAGCTCCGACAGTACCAGTCCGAGGTGGACAAGCAGGCGCAGAAGTTCTTCAAGAAGGGAGCGGGTACGGCGACCCCCGGCGACGGCTTCGGGATGAGCGCCGCAGCCGCCGAAACCAGCTTCGACGTCTTTGCGTCTCACGACAGGCCGATTCCGCACGGCGCCGTCATAAGGACGGTCTGGTTTGGAGGCAACGAGGGACGCGACTCGGAGCCCACATACTACATGATGAGCATGCCGCAGTTTTCGCCTGAGGTGCTGCCGGGCCTGATCAAGATGTCCTTAGTGCCGATGCAAGTTGTTACAAACAAAATTCCAATTGAGGTGAAATCAAGCGCCGGGTACAAGAAGAACCAGAAGAAAATGCCCGAATTTCTCAGCCCAACCCAAGCGGCTAGTTATGCGTACAGACAGCCATCGTCGGATGAATATTATGAGTATGACAACGCTTACTACGAGGGGACCAACGAGATTTATGACGACGGCGGCGACTCTTCGAAGTACACCGAGCCCAAGAAGTTGATGTCGTACCCGGGCCCGATGCCGGAGTTCATCACGGCGTCCGAGCGGCCCGCGTCATCGCCGGCTCACAGGCCGCCCGTTTACACTCGGCCAGGCGGGAAGGGGAACGACGCTAAGGCCCAGCTCTATTACGACGATTTTCCCGAGGAGAATGAAAATGAAACCGGAAGGCAGATTGTCAGCGAGGCGAAAGTGAATTCGTACTATTACAAACCTTTCTCGGATTCACCTTCAAGACGTCGGAGCGGAAATCGTTTCTACTATCGCTACCCCAAATCTCAACCGCAATCACATCCGAGCATGAGTGTGCACTTCAGGTAACGGCGTGCGAACATCATAAAATGAAGGCGGGTCCGACATTTATTGTTTCCAACGATGGCATTTCATACCGCACCAGTTTGCACTATCTGTGGCGTCTTATAGTATAAATACTGTCAATAATACGTACATAAAGGATTCCTCTTAGTAACATCTTTTGGTGTGGCCAGTGGCGGCATTGCGATATGGACCGTGTGAAATCCCTTCGCAAATGATTCCCTTGATCACTCGTCTTCACTGTTAGTCCTTGCGCGCGCCGCCGCCGCCGCCGTAGATCGCCTCCTCCTCCAGCAGTACTTCATCCCGTTCTGCAGCTGGTAGGCGGCCGTGTTGGCGCACGGATACGAGAACCGCCGGACTGACGGTGAGGGTAATTCCGGGCGCCGCGATCTCGGCAACGGCTTCGCCCTCGACGGCTCCTGCATCTCTGCTGTCGCCGTCGCCTCCTCTTTCCCCTCCCCCTCCTCCTTCTCCTCAATTATCATCTCCCTTTCTGAGGAGAAGTCGTCCACGGCGATTTCAGCTTCCTCATCCGCGTCTACCTCCTCTTCCTTTACTGCCCAGTCATTTGCACTCGTTGACGCTGCGTCCGCGGAGTCCGACCGATCGACGTAATTCAGACGAGACGCACTATTACTGTAGCGGAGTCTCCGCTGCTCGTGTCCGGCGCCGCCACCGCCACCGCCGCCATTGTTCGACGGACAACTACATTGGCAAGTGGACGGACACGTCGGTAATGGCGGCGGGAGAGGAACCGAAGGCCGGTGATGACGACCTCCAATATTTCTTTGTGGCCGCGAAGGTGGAGGTGGTGGCGGCGGCGGAGGGGGAGGAGGAGGAGGAGGAGGAGGAGGAGGCGGTGGCGGCGGCGGCGGCGGCACTTTTTTCGCGTCGACGCCATTCTTCAAAACTGTTGCTGAAGGTGACGGCCGCCGCCGCTGATGCTGTTGTCTATTGCTGTCACGCTGCTCCGCTAATTGGCGATATGGAGTCTCCTTAATGGCCACCGTCTGATGGCGTTGCCGGTGTCTGCTGTCCGCCGCCTCTGTCTCCTCCTCCGAAGTTGAATGCGCACTCGACCTTGTTGCACCCTTTAGCATTGTGTCCGGCCTGCGGCGTTGGGGCGCGGGCGGCGGCATCATTGCGGTCTCGCGATGCTCATTAGTGATCGCGTTCTGCGACGCCGACGACAGGTCCTTGGGAATGTGCCTGTAGTACCAGTCGCTGAGGCGGCCAGTCTGAGCGTTCGACGCCACCTCCTCCACGTCGTTCTCCGAGGACGAGGCCACGTACTCAGGGTTGTCGAACATGTTCATCTTGAAGAAGTTCTCGCTGATCTTCATCATCTGCTCGATGTTGCGGTTGATGAGCTCGTCGGGGCGGAAGAGGCCGCCGCTGATGATCGTCGGCGAGGCCGTCGGCAAAAGGATGTCCTGCTCCTTGCTCAGCTTCGGCAGCACGTCGGACGGAGGCCAATCCGATGGCGGCTGTAACTCTTTCTCCACGCCCACCTCATCTCTCTTCTCCTTTTCCTCCTCTTTCCTGGCATCTGTTGCGGATGCAGTCTTGTGAAAGTACCTCTCGCTCGTGAGGTCATTTAGAAAGGGGAAATCATTGGCACTCGTCTTCTCCTCGAAGCGTTGCAATGGCAATCTCGTCCTGCTCCTGGAGAAGGCCGTCCTGCTCCTAGGGTAATCGACAGATTTCTCGAGGTTATCTTTCTGTTTCGGCGTTTCTTTTTCCTTCTTTATATTGGCGTCAACGTTGGTCGTAGTGGTGACCCTCCTCGATGGTCTTTGATACCCGCTCCTCGCCCTGTGTCTGTTTGCCGCCGGAGACGGCGTGATGGGCGGCGTAAGGACCGCAAGCTGGTCGTGCCAGGGCTGCTTCAGGTGGGACATGTGCTGCTGCTCGAAGACAAAGTTCTCCAGCTTGCGGCGGAAGTCGCTCTCCTCTCGCGGCAGCGGCGGCAAGTTGAATTCCACGGAGGAGTAGTCATCCTTCTCTTTCTCCTTCTCAGGCATCCATGGGTCTGCCTTCATCTTGGACTCGGACGGGATCTCGTTAGCGCCCGCAGGCGGAGGCGACATTTTGCTAGATATCTTATTGGACGTGATCGATGCTGGCGACGAGGTTACCATGGGCGGCAGGGCGTCCATCGAGGCATCGTCTGACGAGACAGATTCTGCCGTTGGCGCTGTCTTCGACGAAGCCTCTTCAGTTGAGCTTGACGGCGGCGGAGGCGCGTTTGGCGGCGGCGGCGGAGGAGGAGGCTGCTCCTCCTTAAGTCTGATCACGGTCTTGCCGGCCTTGAAGAGGGGCGGCGGCAGCCTCGGAGCCTTGGCCGCCACCGCCTTCTGGGGCGCTGGCGGCGGTGGCGGTGGCGGAGGAGGCGGTCTTGCGTCAATCTTGTAGATTCTCACCATTCGCTGCTGATTGGAGCTGCCGCCACTCCCACCCCCGCCTCCGCCTCCGCCTCCGCCTTGGCCGCGGTGTCGACATCTCGGACCCCGGCATCGCCTCCTCATGCCATGTCTGCTTAGGCCCGATGCCTCGTCAATCACAAGGAGAGTTGCTAAGATGATCAGGGCGATTCGCACGGACAGTACTTGAACCTATAACGAATAATCGATCTTTAAATTTGTGCTCGAGAAACTGTTGAGTCCTAAGAGTAAAGTGTAAGTTTTCCTGACCACAAAGATCGTAACCAGCTAAGGGCCGACCTAATGGTGCTATTAACTCACCTTCATTATACTGCGGTCTGAATGCAAATGCACCGGCCACTATTGATTGGGGGCAATTGTCATCTCTTGGCGGTCACTGGCAGTATACTACGAAGTAGTATGTGCGGTAATTCGGCGTCACATACGTAGTGGACCGCGCGCCGGCGGGCGAGCGGCCGGAGAGGACGGCGATGGCACTTTTTTTATTAACTGGATCGCTTCGAGGTTTTCCCCGCGACGGCGAACGCGCGCACCCTAACCGTGTCTGCGTCCGCGTCCGTCCGTCGGTCCTCGCGAGCGAGAATCGCGCTGATGGACACTCACTGGGTAACTGCGCGCACGTGAAAATGGCATCATGACGCCGCCGCACTGGTCGATGCGGCGGACGAACGCGGACGGACGGACGGACGGACAACGGGCGAGCGAGCGAGATGAAGGAATCTCGGCAAATGAACTAATAACAGGGTCTCTCTCTCTCCAAATAATTGTCAAGGGCGAGCACGGACATTTTCCGGCAGTTGCAATTTTCCTTTCAGAAATTCTCTGCCAGCCGGCACACGCACGAGAGAAGACGATAAGGGCAGATACTAGCTACTACCGTAGGAGAAAACGCTGCAGATGACATACGCACAGCGCACTGGGTATAAGATAACGCAATTTATCTCTGCAACGATTTAAGTGAAAATTTCCCCGCGGTTGCTCCCAATGTCCGTTTGTCACGGGAAGATGAAATTTTAGTATTAACAAGTGCTTAATCAGGCATATCGAGAGCAGGCCTTGGTCACAGGTCAGACCCGGCGGCCATATGGCGATGCTTATAATTGACGATGCGCGGTCGCGATTATTTTTCAATCAGCTTGCACGTATTCGATCCGAGCTGAATTAAGGGCCGGTTAAAAGTTCGGGGTCGTGGCATCCATGGAGCTTCGAGTTCCCTCCCTCCCACTGAGCTCCCCGGCCGGACCCCGCGTCCTTGTAGTCGTTTCCAGCTCTCTGTCCGTCCGTCTGTCTCCCATTTAAACGACCAACCTATACCAAATTCTCCAAGTTGAATCGCTCAACGGTTTCACACGTTAAGCGCGCGTCCGACGCAGCAGTCGGCGGTACAGTCAGACAGCGAGCGGTCTGTTGTCTAGCTCGCTGGCTCGATCGCTTCTTTGCCGGCCTTGGCGAGGATTTTAAGCGAGCATCCATGAGTCAATAAAGCGAATGGCACCGCGCCGCCGACCCCATGGCAACCACTGAGGTTTGAACCAATTGAAACCGTTCCACTGAAGCTGGCCGCTCTCTATAACGTAGTAGCCTCAAACAGCCCGTATGTGAATCCACAGTGTCAGGATCGACCTTTTTGAAGCTAGGGCGAGCTTTCAGCAACGGCCAGTCGGAGGGACGCGCCAACAGCCATCGATGGATACGCTGCATGACACCGAGGTCCGTCAGTCGAAAAATTAGCGCATTACAACCGAGCGATGTACGTATGTCCGTCGCTCGTTGCGCCTCCTCCGCTCGGTCGATCGAGCAATTGTTCAATCGCCGATCGGATCTTCCCGCTCGCCCCCGGCACCCGATCGGGATATTACGTACTATAGAGTATGTGTCACGCAGTAGGTGAGCGTCGATCGCTCTCGACCGCATGAGAAAGTTCGAACCGACTGACTTTTTAACCGCATACTTGTCTGCACAACATGCTTTATAGCCGCCTTCGCTCGCCGCGCCATATTTCTTCCTCGTTTTCCGAGCAAATGTTGCAAGCAGGAGGGCGAGCGGACGAGCGAGCGGGCGTCCAGAAAAGATTCATGTTCGTATTACGCGCTGGCTCGCACGGAACGTAGATTCCACGCTGCAGCAGAAGTCGGTGCACCGATACGTGCGTAATATTCGCGCATATTGCGAAAACAGCAAAAAGGAGAGACAAGCGTACGAGTGAGCAAGCTCGGCTCGGCTGAATGACATTAGGGCTCTAGAGTGCCGCAAGCACTTCTGATGCAAATTCACTTGCTAGGTATATCTGAATGAAGCAACGCGATCCGGTACCCGGGCGGCCGGCTGCTATCGCGACGCCACCGGATGCTGTCTGCTAAAGGACCTTGCATTTCTCGCTCGTCCAACTGATGTTGTCCGTCCCTCTCAGTCACTCGTTATTGGCAGTTTATCTGAGGACGCCCGCATCTGTGACGAATATCATTGGGACGCGGCTGACAATTGGTCTTCTCCTTAGACGTACTTTTTTTCGCGATCCGACTTTGCGCAATTGATTTGCTGAGTCCGTTTCTCTCCTCGCTTCTTTAATCAATAACGGACGTTCTTTGTTGATGGCCGGTCGGGTTCTCACGTCCATAGAGGCACTAATCAGCGCGGCGATGGATGAATGGAAAGTACTACAGTCACAGGTGGAAAGGATTTCTTATGACTTGCGTATGCAATCCGTATGCTTTTATTGCAAAGGACCATTCATACCACAGTTAATCAATTACCGGTGTAGTTTTTATCTCGATTACTTCTCGGCACTCGCTTCAAACCATTAGCGATAATGACAGCCGGCCAGGGACAGAGTTCCGGGTCCTGCGATCAACCTCAGACAGTCAGTCCATTTTTATACCACCGCAAACCATGCAATCATAATACACTAGTTGAATCCATCAGGCAAGATCGACGTCGAGCCGCGGCTGTGCAATACGGAGTTTAGAATTGGACGCACTTTGGCAATCTTCTCGCAATGTGGGCTTGCCTAACGAAATGTACGTATGCAAGCCAATCGCAGCCTGACATGGCGGCGGCGGCGGCCAGTGTGCATTTTGCACCTTTTTGTCACTCACGCCGCGTCTTTTCTTCTCTGTCCCCCTCGCGTCGCGTGGCAGTGACTGACGGAATTTCACACGGGCTTCTTGATCCTACAGCGGCAGAGGTCTAAATTAAGGCTTCGGCCGTTTTGCCAAGCGCCCGACAGATTGCCCAACTAGAGGTATTTTTTGGAGCATTCATTCATGAGAGGGGGCCGTCCGGCAATGAAGTGAAGGCAGCGAGGTCGGTCCCGCACGCGACAGACAGAAGAAACCTTTTATTAATTCTTTATGTGCACAGTACACACCAGGCAGGGGAGAAAAGCTTACGTAGATTCTGTACAGACCATGTAATGAAGTTGGTTCGTGCCTCCTTCTTGTTCCTGCTCCTTGTAGTACCCGATACTACACCATGATTAGCTTACGTACTCTCAGTCTCTTCTCTTTCCTTCGTTGCTTAACCGTGGCACGCTTTCTGGTGCTCGTTTAACTCGTCCTCGCCCTCGAAGTGCTGCTCGCAATTTCCGCACGTCCGGACTAGGTTCGAGACGAAGTCAATGGACTCGTCGACCACCATGCCGACCTCGTCTTCAACCAGGCTGCGCACGCCCGAAATGACGATCCCCTTGCAGCTGTTCTCGGCCAGGTGAGCGTCCAGGGCCTCGGCATGGCCAAAGCTTGTCTTGCACTTGGGACACGCGTGCTCCGGCGCCTCCGCCTCCCCTTCCTCCGGGCTGGACACGTCGTCGACATCGTGGTCAACGCCATCATCTTCCTCCTCGTCGTCCATCTCCTCGTCGCCGTTGCCGTTCCCGTTTTCGGCTGCTGTATCCGCCGTGTCCGAAGCCAGGCTCCGTATTCCCGAGATGACGATCTTCTTGCAGTTCACGTTGGTCATGTGGGTGGTGAGCTCGCGGTGAACGGCGAATTCCTTCTGGCATCTGGGGCATACGTGCTGCGACTCGTCGTTGGCGCCGTCCACCTGCGGCCCGTTGTTGCCGATCCCCCTCCTCTCCGCGTCGCCGCCGTTCTCGGGGTTGGCAGGTTTCTTGCGCGACCCGCCGCCAGCTGCCGGCTGCTTCGGCTTGATCTCGTTGATCCTAGTCCTCACGTCGTCGGGGAGGAAACGGAGCACGTACTCATGGGCTTTGGCCAGGTGGTAGGTGAGATCGCTCAGATTATTCGTCAGCATCCTAATCGAAAGAGGCACGAAATTGGAGACGACAGAGTGGATGAAATCATAATCTACTTACTTGCACTCAGGACATGTCTTCTCGTCCGTGCTCGTTGCCTTCACGAGAGCCTCCAGCTTGTCCCTGAAGTGGCTGACCAAGTGGCTCTTGTACGGTTCAAAGAGGCGGAAGGCCAGGTTGCAGACGTGGCACTCGAAGTAGGCGGCCCCGGCGGGGGAGGGCGCGGGCCCGCTCACCTCGGAGTCGTCTGTTCCGACGGGCGAATTAGGCGCGCTCTTGGAGGAGGACAGGTCCCAGTCTCCGTCCGTCCGGGGCTGCCTCTTGAACATTCTGGAGGCCTCCTCCTCGGACAAGAAATCCCTCAGCTTTTGGTGGGTGATGGCGATGTGCTTGATCATATGCTTGTACAGGGGCGACTTGTACGGGCAGAGAGAGCACTGGTCCTTCCCGCCGGCCAGGTACTTGGTTTCCAGATCTTTGGCGTAGTGCCTAGCGACGTGCTCCCCAAAATTCCTCCTGTCCGGGAAGGTCACGTTGCACACGAAGCACCTCACACCTGCATCGTTGGGCTCGCCAACTGCCTCCGGAGAAGAGGAGGCGTCGGCACCGATAACGGAGGCAGCTGCATCGTCGAGGACTTCGCTTCGCTGGCCGGTGTGGAAGTCGCTGTACCTGGCAGGCTTCTTGTGCTCTCTGCGACGAGGCCCATTGCTAACGGAATAAAAGCCGTATGATTCCAGACTACTGTGTAATGTGTTGAGTGTTCGCACGCACCTTTGACCTCCATCTCCGAGCTGATCCTCCGAAGCGACCCGGGCTCCCACCCAGGACTCGCTCTTCCTTCGCTTCCTGGCCGGCGGCGTTGCGGCGGCGGCGGCGGCGGGGGCCGTGGCGGCGGCCGTGGCGGCGGCCGTGGCGGCGGCCGTGGCCACGGAGGTCACAGAGGCCACTTCTTTGGCAGCGTCCTCATCCAGCCCGTGCTTGAGGAGATGCTTGTGGAAGTGCCACATGTGGGCGCCGTCGTAGAACTGGTTGCACTTGGGACAATTCTTGCCCCCCTTCTTCCCACTCGATGCAGTCGGCGAAGGGGCTGCGAGTCCGGGGGAAGAGTTTGCCGATACCGTTGGCGACGACTCGGTGCCGCATCTGAGGAACTCATTCAATTGTAGTGTTGCTCATATAGAGTACAAGGGCCGAGTTACTTTTTGATATGAATCTTAAAGTGGCGGTGATTCCGGGGTGCGTAGACCCTCTTGCACTTGTCGCAGGTGCCTCCATACTGGCCCTTGGAATGACCAGACGCGCCCAGGCCAACGAGTCCCACACTCTTGCTTTGCTGAAGCCTGCAAAGTGTACGGATGTGTTTTCACGGTAATATGCATATTCTTAGCGCACATGTGACTTGCCTAATCCCTGTACTGTTGGCCTGAAGCGTGGAGCGCCTCTCACACTCGCGACAATTTTTCGGAGGCTCTCCCTCGGATTCCGGGCAGGCAAAGTTGACCCCGCAGGTAGAGCACTTGATCTGCTTATCTGCGCGCTTGCCAGTCTCCACGGCCGGTTGGGAGGGCTGGGCACTCTTCGGCGAGGACGCCTGTCCTTGACTTCTGCTTTGCCTCATCCTAAGAAAGTCGAGATCGTTTCGATTAAGGGAGGGCAACTTTACTCATTAGTTCTGGCACAAACCTCGTCGAAACCTCCAGAAAGGAGCGCCTCTGGCACTCCCGGCACTTGGTTGCCAGTTCCCCCTCCCTTCCGGAGGCGACGAAGGTGACGCCGCAGTTCTCGCACTCCGCCCTCTTGTCCACCATCTGTCCCGGACTGGTGGCGTCCTTATTCGGCGACGCCGTGGCCTCGGAGCCTTCAAGGCTGAGGCTGCCCTTGCAGGAGACGAAGTGCCTCATGAACCAGATCTTGGCGTTGTAGCGGCCGCCGCATTTGGGGCAGAGCTTGCGCCCCGCGGAGTCAACGTCCGTGTCGGGGAGTGAGGTGTGGTCGCTGGAACGGTCCGGTGTAGGCGTAGTGGTGGAAGTCTCCTCCGTGGCCACCGCCGCAGTGCTGGTCTCAGGAGACGCCGGCGACGCCCTAGCGGCCAAGGTTGCGGATCTGCTTCGCGTAGCCCCTGTAGTGAAAAAATGGGTTGATGTAATGCGCATTACTAATAGGCATGTACTCGTACACACATATTAAAAGTTAGGGACATTCTGGCTTGTCATGTCACAAAATTGAGCTCATTTTTACCTGCTGACTGTTCAGCATCCTGCTGTCGAGGTGGCGACGTTACGACCGCTTCGACCGCTTCGGGAGACTGGGCGGCTGGCCTCTTTCTTCCCCTGGCCCTGCCTCTGGCACCCGGAGTGCCGACCACCATTGTCGCCGTGAAGGCATTCTTGTCCATGTTGATGCCGAGCGCGTCCATGACGCCGAAGACGCCCTCCCGGTCCTCGTCGCTGTCTATGAGCGCGCTCCCGGTGTAGATGAGCTGGACGAGCAGCTTCAGCTTGTCGATGTCCACCTCCGGCAGCGAAATGCATACCGGCCCGGCGTTGTTGGCGATGGTGGCCGCAGAGTTGCACGTCTTGTACTCGCGGGCCGGGCCGGCGCTGCTGGTCCAGCATCTGCAGCAGCACACGGAGTACTGCTGCGTCACAATGCGGGCGATCATCGGAGACAACTCGGAGAGCAGGGAGAGGTGCACGGACACGTGGTCGCCTCCGTCGCAGTAGATGTTGACGTCGGTGTAGCTCGCGCTCTCCTTCAGGAGCAAATGCATAATAGGAATATGGGCTTGTAGTACTTTGTACGTACATACATATGGAAACATAATGGTTTTTACCTGGTAGTCGTTCAGCGTTTTGAAGAAGTTCCGCTCGTGTTCCTCAGGGTCGTCGGCCTGCAGGTACATCATCTGTCGTATGTACGGCATGGCGAAGCCGTCTAAAGAAGACAATATATAGTTATAAATATTACTAC
>JAAUYK010147981.1_pt1 | contig 12128 bp, 14 predicted proteins | sample 7278021 | NCBI WGS metagenome assembly JAAUYK01 (sample SAMN14350223, study PRJNA611818) | marine sediment metagenome | isolation source: surface marine sediment (1.8m) | place: French Polynesia: Moorea | collected 2018-08
CTCGGCCCGGACGAGACAACGGGGCCGGAATGGGTTCGACCCGTGCCGGCCCCGCGGCGCCGGCCCCTCGGACACTCGAAGTCGGAACGTCGGAAGGATGATCGATGGCTCGCAAGAGCAGACAAGGCGTGCTCAAGCGCCAACGAGAGCGGAAGAAGGCGGAAAAGGCCGCGCTGAAGCGCGACGAGCGCGCCCAGCGCTCCCACGCCGAGCCCGGAGGCGGGACCGAGGTCGCGACACAGGATGATCTCGCGGCCTACGGACTGGCTCCCGACGTCGAGTCCGAGGCCGGCTGAGTCGGACCCCGCGCCGGCGCGCGACCGCGCGCCGCCGCCGTCGGCTGCTACGCTCCTCGGCCCGACAGATCTCGGGCGGAGCGGGGCGGCGATGCAGATCGGCAAAGACGTCGAGGCGTGCTGCAGGAAGTGCGGCGAGGTGTGGCACGTGGTGGTGGCCCGCGCCGAGGGCCGCATCGCCCAGGTCGAGTGCAAGCAGTGCGGCGCGCGCCACCGCTATCGCCCCGTCGGTGGCGAAGGGCAATCCCGCTCGCCGCGTCGGCGCAGCGCGTCGGCCGGCCGTTCCACGAGCCCGCGCAAGAGAAAGCCGGTGGTGGAGGCCGACACCTCGCGCCCCAGACGTCCCTTCCGTGCCAGCGACACCTATCAGGTGGGCGACCGCATCGTGCACGCCACGTTCGGGGAAGGGGTCGTGCAGGCCGTCGTGGGGGCGCGCAAGATCGAGTGCCTGTTCGACGTCGGGACCAAGACCCTGGTGCACGCGCGGGGGGGCGCGGAGCCTCAGTCCCTTCCGAAGTAGAGCCAGTTCGTCTCCGGCTCGTCCACGAGCCGGTTCCGGAAGGCCACCGGCTCGACGCGCACCTGGCCGAAGACGCGCCGCAGCGTCCGCTCGAAGCGCGGGCACTCCGCGTAGGACCACACGCCGAGCACGCCGGACGGGGCGAGGTGTCGCTTGGCCCGCACCAGGCCCTCCTCGGCGTAGAAGAACCCGTTTGCGGCCGCGAGGGGCTCGTCGGGCGAGTGGTCCACGTCGACGAGGACCAGGTCGAATCGACGCAGCGACGGCTGCGTCAGCTCTGCGTAGACGTCCCCCTCTCGCAACGCAAGGCGCGCGTCTCGCTTCAGGGCCTGGGACAGCGGGAGCAGTCCGGCCTCCAGCCACCCGATCACCTGGGGCAGGAACTCGACGACCTCCAGCCGGGCGACGCGGCGGGAACGCAGCACGGCCCGGGCGGTGTGACCGAGGCCGAGCCCCCCGACCAGAACCGTCAGCTCGTCCCCGGCGTGCAGCGCCAGGGCCCGCTCGGCGAGCGCCTGCTCCGAGATCACGTTGCCGCTGCTCATCAGGAGCGTGTGATCGAGCGTGATCTCCGTGACGACCGTTCCCGGCTCGGTGGGAAGCTCGCGGCGGCGCAGGCCGATCATCCCGATCGGACTCGTCTCGTAGGCGAGGACGTCGAGGCCCTTCACGGCGCCTCGTACGAGACGCCGGTCACCTCGTAGACCGCGACGCCCGCGGGCCGGTGTACGGTCACCTCGTCGCCCTCGCGCTTGCCGAGCAGCGCGCGGCCGATGGGCGAGTCCACGCTGACGAGTCCACCGCTGGCGTCCACTTCGTCACGTCCGACCACGCGATAGCGCTGCTCGCTCCCGTCCTCGTCCTCGAGCGTCACCCAGGCGCCGAAGAAGATCCGCTCCGGATCCCCCACCTCGCCGGGCCGCACCACGATCACCTCGTCGAGTCGCTTGCGCAGGAAGCGGACCCGGCGGTCGATCTCGCGCAGCCGTTTCTTGCCGTAGATGTACTCCGCGTTCTCGGACCGATCGCCCTGGGCGGCCGCGTCCGCCACCTCGCGCGTGACCTTCGGCCGTTCCACGTTCCAGAGTCGATCGAGCTCGTCCTGGAGCTTCTTGGCGCCCTCCGGAGTGATGTGGGCCTGTCGCACCTGGGGCGGGTTCATCGCTACACGAGCTCCGATCCGGAACGCAACGCGGGCACTCCTCCTCGCGCGTCAGCGTAGCGCGATCTCCCCGCACGGCGCCGAGGCGTCCCGAGGGCCCCCGCGGCGGTTCAGACGGGCGCCAGCATCCACAGGAGCAGCAGCCCGCGCAGCGTCCAGGCTCCGGTCCGGATCCAGTTGCTCGCCACCAGGCGTCGGTGGGCTGGCGCATCGAAGCCCTGGGACAGCTCCCGGTGCCGCGGCACCTGGAGAAACGCGGTCGACAGCCAGATCAGTGCCAGCAGGGCGAGGCCGAGCCAGGGTGCGGCCGATGGCACACCGGCGGGCGGTAGCGCGACCAGCCCCAGGGCCGTCGCGGCCTCCACGAGCATGGGCGGCCCGACGACCGGGTTCGTGCGCGTCACGTGGAGGCGCTCGTAGGCGGCGAAGCGATCGGACCCCACGCACTGGAAGAGCGGGTAGTGGACGCGCTGGACGAACCAGATCAGCCCCACCATGTAGAAGGTGGAGGCCAGCTGCAGCAGGAGTACGAACGCTGCAACGCCGTGTGTGTGGACCACGATCACTCCGTGCATTCTCTGCGCCGATGCCAGGCGCTGCAGGGTCGCCATCGAGGCGTTGCGCAGCGGCGGGCTGTGCGGCGTGGACTGGAAGAAGGGCGACTCCTTCGCGGCCTGAGTCGTCTTCGCGCGTGATGCGGGTGGCTGTCCTGGTCTTCACGCGGCGGAGACGCGAAGCTGCCTGGCGAGCGCGTCGGGCGACGACAGCGTGGGCCAGCCGAGCTCGCTCGCGGCAAAGACGCCGCGTCGCAGGACGCCGTTCAGGCGTCGGCACAGCGGTTGGGGATCGAGCTGGGCCATGACGAGCTCGAAGACGGCTTCCTTGCCGGCGCCGAGAGCGGCCCCGGCGACGACGCGCTCCCCTGCGACGAGGAAGCAGCTCAGGTCACCGAAGGAGATCAACGTGGGCTTCCCGGAAGGCCGGTAGCGCTCGAGGGACTGCCCCGCGAGCCAACGCTCCGCATTGCGCGCCGCGCAGACGCCCATGTCGATGGCGTGATAACCCTGCTTCGGCAAGGGGACGGGCAGCGCGGCCGCGTCCCCGGCGACGAAGACCTCGGGGTGCGCGTCGCTCTGGAGCGAGGCGCGGACGGGCGCCCAGGCGCGTCGCGGCGCGAGCCCGGATGCCGCGAGCAGCTCCGGCGGCGCGGGTCCGCCGGTCCAGATCGTGAGCTCGGACGGGAGCCGCCGGCCATCGGCCAGCACGACTTGCGACGCCTCGACGCGCTCGACCGGCGCCCGCATCTCGAAGCGGACGGGGTAGGGCGCGCACAGCCTGCGCAGCATGCCCTCGAGCGCGCGCGGCGCCTCCGGAAGCAGCCGATCCCGCGCCTCGACCAGGGTTACGTGCAGCGCGCCGACGGACCGGTAGCGGCGCAGGATCTCGCCCAGCGCCTCGATCCCTTCCAGGCCCCCGCCGACTACCACGACTCGAGCCGGCGCGTCCGCTCGGGCGAGCTCCTCGAGCCGGCGTCCGATCCGCGCGCACTGGTCGACCGACTTGAACGCGTACGCGTTCTCGACGACGCCCGTCACACCGCGCGTGGCGTCGACACCCCCGAGCGCCACGATCAGCGCGTCGTAGCGCAGATCGGAGCGGCGGCCTCGAAGCGACACGCTGCGGGCCGACGGGTCGATCGCCGTCACGGTGTCGCGCACGAAACGGTGCCCCGCCGCGCGCAGGCTCGGCCCGAGGGGCAGACGCAGCAGATCCGGGGTCTTCACGCCGGAGAGCAGCTCGTGGATGTTCGGGAGGAACTCGAAGCAGGGTCTCTGGTCGACGAGGATCACCCGGTGCCGCCTGGAGCTCAGGCGCAGGGCGGCCGAGAGACCCCCGAAGCCCCCGCCGAGTATGACGATCCGGCTGCGCCGCTGCCTCAACCGAGCTCCCGGGAGGCCGAACCTCGGTGGGTCGCTCGACGCCGCAGTATTCGGGTGCAGCGGGATCGCATCTAGCCGCTGTTCCCGCTCTCGAGCACGAGCAGCGCGACGCGTTGCTCGAGCTCGTCCAGGCTCTGGATGCGCTGGACGCCTGGAGCGAGCTCCAGCTCGCCGGCCCCGGATCCGCCGAGCCACAGGTGGACGTCTTCGGCGAGGCCGCCCCGTAGCGCGCTGACGATGCGTGCGGCCTGGGCGGAGGGGAGCGTCACGATGCCGATCGCGAGCGCGGCCGCGTCCGCGCGCTCCACAGCCCCCAACAGGTCTTCGACCGGAAGCTCGGGCCCGAGGTAGAGCGGGTTCGCACCCGCCCCCATCGAGACGAGCGCGGCCATCAGCAGCCCCAGCTCGTGACGCTCTCCGCTGGGCGTTCCGAATACGACGCGCGGACCGAGCAGAGAGGCCGCGGAAGGCTGAAGCGCCGATCCCAACAGCGAACGCAGCACGCCCGTCGCGAGGTGCTCGGAGGCGATCCCGAAGCTCCCTCCCACCCAACGCTCCCCGATCTCGGTGACCAGCGGAATGGCGACCTCGCGCGCGAAGCGTGCGGGCCCGAGCGCGGCGAGCTGGATCGAGAGCAGGCGGTGGGCCTCCACGCCCTCGAGCTCGTCGAGCGCCGACAGCACGGCGTCGAGCCGGTCGTCCGCGGCGGGCTCGGGGGCGGATGCGAAACGCGCCAGCGCCTCCACGTCGAGGTGCGCGACCTGGCTGACGCGGTGTCCCGCGTCGACCGCCGCCTTGACCAGCCGCAGCCGATCGAGGTCCGATGCGGTGTAGCGCCGGGTGCCTCCGGGCGTGCGAATCGGCGACACGACGCCGTAGCGGCGCTCCCAGGCGCGCAACAGAGACGGGGAGAGCCCCGTGAGGCGGGCCGCCGTCCGTAGCGGGTAGGTGAGCTCGACCGGTTCAGACTTGCTGGCTTTCATGCCGAGATTCTAGACAAACGCTCCGAGTTGTCGAGATAAGCATCGGCGCCGCGAGAGGCGCGATCCGCAGATTCACGCGTAACCTACCGAAAAAGGTGGATTCAGTAGGCGCCGGGTAGGGACCACAGAAAAAAATGTACAGATTTTTTATTGACATGAAGAGCTTTTTGTCCAAACTCCCACCATCGCCACGCCACACAGGAGGACGAGCCTTGGTCCGTTACATCGACGCCATCGACCTTCCGATTCCGGTCGAAGCCGCCTTCGACCTCCTGGCCGACTTCAGTCGCACCGTGGAGTGGGATCCCGGCGTGGTCGCCGCGCAGCGGCTCGACGACGGCGAGCCCCGACGCGGGAGCCGCTTCCGGGTCACCGTCTCGTTCCTCGGCCGAAAGCTGGCGCTCGAATATCGGATCACCGCGCTCGAGCGGCCTTCGCGGGTCGTCCTCCGCGGGGGCAACGGGTCCCTGGTCTCGATCGACGAGATCACCTTCGCCCCGCGAGAGGGCGGAACCCGCGTGACCTACGAGGCGCGCCTCGAGCTGGCAGGGGCCGCGAAGCTCGCCGAGCCGCTGCTCCAGCGGCTCTTCCAGTCGGTCGGGCGGAAGGCGGCTCGCGGCCTGCGTGAGCGCGCGAGCCGCGGCGACCTCCGCGAGTCCAAGTCCGCCGAAGCGACGTCGCTTCGGAAGTCCGCGTGAAATGGTCGCACACCACCAGGAGGAGACCGCAATGAACCAACACGACGAAGCCGTGAACGCGCCCGCCGGGAGCCGGTCCGGCACACCCGACGAGGTGCTCCCGGGCATCAGCCTGCCGAAGGCGCTGTTTCTGCTGGCCGCCGGCCTGTCGTTCCTGCTCTCCGTCTACCTGTACTTCAGCGGGGATCACCAGCGCGGGATCTTCGTCGGAATCTGGGTCCCGTCGATCCTCTCGGCGGGGGCCCTGCTACTCGGGAGGGACAACGATGACCGATAGTACGCTGCTGATGTTCGGCGCCGCGGTGAGCTTCATCGCGGCAGGCGGGGCCTACATCTACATCCGCGAGCGCTTCACGGCGAGGGAGCCGGCGGTGAAGGCCATCACGGAGCAGTCGAGGCGGGAGGTGGCGTTGCGCCGGGCCCGCAGCGCCGCTTGACATCGTCCGCACGAGGTGTCCGCATAGGGGCGCCCGACGGGACCCGCCTCGCTCCTCGACCGGGAGCGGGTCCCGCCGGCCCCCCACCCCTGATGCGGAGATCTCCCCGTGGCCCACCCCGCACAGATCGTGATCTTCGGCGCGAGCGGGGACCTGACGCGTCGCAAGCTCGTACCCGCCCTGTCCCGCCTCGCCGCCGACGAGCGCGTCAACGAAGCTTTCTCGGTGATCGGGGTCTCCCGCACCGAGAAGACCGACACGTCGTTCCGCGAAGAGCTGGCAGACGCCGTGCCGCCCGAGGCGCGCGAGGCCTTCCAGCAGCTCGCTCCGCGGGTCTTCTACCAGACGGGCGACGTGAGCCAGCCGGACTCCCTGAGGCGGCTCTCGGAGCGCCTCGACGCGCTGCCGGGACGTCACGAGACGGGTCGCCTCTTCTACCTGTCGCTCAAGCCGGCGCTCTTCGGAGAAACCGTGGCCAGGCTGGCGGGCGCCGGACTGCTCGAGATGTCCGAGACAGAGCGCGTCGCGTGGCGTCGTGTCGTGATCGAGAAGCCCTTCGGCCACGACCTCGAGAGCGCCCGCGCGCTCAACGCGGCCCTGCACGGCGCGGTGCGCGAGAACCAGCTCTTCCGCATCGACCACTACCTCGGCAAGGAGACGGTCCAGAACCTGCTCGGCTTCCGCTTTCACAACGCCATCTTCGAGCCGTTGTGGAATCGCAACCACGTCGAGCTCGTGCAGATCACCGTGGCCGAGACGCTCGGCGTGGAGCGCGGGCGCGGGGCCTACTACGACGGGACGGGCGCGCTCCGCGACATGCTGCAGAACCACATGCTGCAGGTGTTGGCGCTCGTCGCCATGGACCCGCCCGCCTCGCTCGACGCGGAGGCGATTCGCGGCCAGAAGGTGGCGCTGCTGCGGGCCCTGCACTGCCCCGAGCCGTCGGAGGTCGGCTGCTTCTCGGCGCGCGCGCGCTACGGGCCCGGCAACCTCGGCGGCGAGGCCGTACCGGGCTACCTGGAGGAGGAGGGCGTGGATCCCGACTCCCAGACCGAGACCTACGTGGCCCTGCGCGCCGAGATCGAGAGCTGGCGCTGGAGCGGCGTGCCTTTCCTGCTGCGCCACGGGAAACGACTGCCAAAGCGCTTCACCGAGGTGCAGGTCCAGTTCCGCGTACCGCCGCTCCAGCTCTTCAACCGGCCCGATGGCATGGACCCGCGCGAGTTCCACCGCCGGCTTCGCGACGGCTCGCTGTGTCAGCTGCGTCCCAATGTGTTGACGCTGTGCATGCAGCCCCAGGAGTCGATCCAGCTCTCCTTCGGCGTCAAGCGTCCCGGGAGCGCCATGGTGATGGCGCCCGCATCGCTCGGCTTCGACTACCGGGACTACTTCGGCGAGGCGCCCGCGGACGCCTACGAGCGGCTGCTCCTCGATGCGCTGCGGGGCGACCACACCCTGTTCCTGCGCGCCGACGAGATCGAGGCGTCCTGGCGCTACGCGGACGACGTGCGGTCCGGGTGGCAGGGCGCGCTGGCACCGCCGCTGCTCGAGTATCCGGCGGGGAGCTGGGGACCGCCGGAGGCCGACGCGCTGTTCCACGGCTGCGAGGGCGGCTGGTCCCGTGGCTGAAGCCCGTGCTCCGCGATGAGGCGGGGCGCTCTCGGGCTCGTCGCAGCACTCGCTCTGGCCGCACTGCTGGCCCTCTCGGACGCCCGCGCCGACGAGCTGTCCCTGGGCGACGCGGCCTGGGTGCAGCGCGCGCGGGGAGCGGTCGGCGGCAGAGCGTTGCCCGGTCCGATCTCCGCGGCCCTCCGCCACTACGAGCAAGCACTTCAGGAGCGACCGGAGAGCCTCGAGGCGCGTTGGAAGCTGCTACGCGCACTGCACTTCGCAGGGGAGTTCGTGTCGGATGACCCGCAGGACGGGCGTCGCTTCTTCGAACGGGCCCGGGGGCTGGCGGAGGCGGGACTGGAGCCGCTCGCGTCGCGCATCGGCAGCGGGAGCGCGCTCGTGGAGATGGAGCCCGCAGAGATCGGTCAGCGGCTCCGGACGGCGGGCGTGGCTCGGGAGAACGCGGCGCGTCTGTATTTCTGGGCGGCGATCAACTGGGGGGCGTGGAGTCGCGCGGCGGGGCTGCTGCGCACGGTTCGCGAGGGCGTGGCGAACCGGCTCCACGACTACGCGCGCGTGGCGATGGCCCTCGAGCCCGGGTACGAAGCCGGCGGCGCCTTGCGCCTGCTCGGCCGGCTGCATGCAACGCTGCCCCGCGTCCCCTTCGTATCCGGCTGGGTGGACCGGGATCGGGCCATTCCCCTGGTCGAGCGCGCCACCGCGATCGACCCCACGCACCCGGGGAACCGGCTGCTGCTGGCGCTGACGCTGCTCGACCTCGCGCCCGAGCGCCGCGACGAGGCACTCGAGCTGCTGGCCCGGGTCGCGGCCCTCACTCCGCGCGACGCGATGCAGATCGAGGACCTCGCCATCCGCGACGAGGCACGCGAGCGGCTCGCCCGGGAACGCGCCCAGGCGCCCGCAGCCGCGCTTCGGCCTCCGAGCTCGTAGCTCCCGCACCCCGCTTGGACGGAGGGCCATTCCGCGACATGCTCCCGCTCTCACTCGGAGGACGCACGATGTCTTGGTCGATCCCCCTGATCGCGAGCCGTACAGCCGGGGCTGTACTGGCGCTGTGGATCCTCGTCGGCATGGGCTCGCTCGAGCCCGCACGCGCCCAGGAGGCCGCGACGCCTGCGCCGGCTGCCGAGGCCCCCGCCACGCCGCCCGCCCCGACGCCGGCCGAGGAGGACTTCGGGAAGCCCATGGGACCGACCGATCCCTTGAATCGGGGCACCCCCCGCGGCTCGATGTACGGGTACATCGTCGCCGCCCGCAACGGCGACTACGAGCGCGCCGCCGAGTTCCTCGACCTGCGTCGATTGCCGCCCTCGGGCGCCGAACGCGGCCCGGAGCTGGCGCGGCACTTCAAGACCGTTCTCGACCAGACGCTGTGGGTCGACTTCACGACGCTCAGCGACTCGAACGACGGCATCGGCGAGGACGGTCTCCCTGCGTGGCAGGACCGCCTGGGCCAGATCCGAACGTCCGACGGCTACGTGGATCTGCTGCTCCAGCGCGTACCGCGCCAGGGCGATGGGGTGCGGATCTGGAAGATCTCCTCTGGAACGGTCGCCCAGATCGACGCGCTCTACGCCGAGTTCGGGCCAGGCGTCCTGGAGCAGTGGCTGCCCGAGGTCTTCTTCGAGCACCAGTTCTTCGAGATCTGGCTGTGGCAGTGGGGCGCGATCCTGCTGATCCTGCTCGCCGCCTGGCTGATCCCCCTCATCCTCGCCGGTGGGACCATCCGGGTCCTCCACCACCTGTTCGCGCGCGACGCCGAGCGTCTCGACCCGCGCATCGTGCGGGTGATCCGCGGCCCGGTGCGGGTAGGCCTCGGGGCCCTCGTTTTCGGCTTCGGTGTCGTGCCGCTCGGGCTCCCTCTCAGCGCCCTCGAGTCGCTGCGATTGCCCGTCCGGATTCTGCTCGTCGTCTCGGTCGCCTGGCTCGTCATGCGCGTCATCGACATCGGCGTCCTGGTACTAAGCCAGCGCCTGCAGGAGCGGGGCCAGGAGTCGATCGTCCCCGTACTCGTCCCGAGCGAGCGCATCGTGAAGGCGCTCGTCTTCGGCTTCGGGCTGCTCGCCATCCTCGCCGTCGTCGGGGTGAACGTGACCGCCGCCGTCGCGGGCCTCGGCATCGGCGGCATCGCGTTCGCGCTGGCGGCCCAGAAGACGATCGAGAACCTGTTCGGCGGGGTCGCGCTGTTCGGCGACCGCCCCTTGAAGGTGGGCGACTTCTGCCGCTTCGGCACTCAGGTGGGCACCGTCGAGGAGATCGGCCTGCGCTCGACCCGCATTCGCACGCTCGACCGAACGGTCGTCTCGATTCCCAACGCCCAGTTCTCGGAGCTCCAGCTCGAGAACTTCGCGGTGCGCGACCGCATGCGGCTGTTCGCCATGATCGGCGTGCGCTACGAGACGTCGCCCGAGCAGCTCCGCTACCTGCTGGCGCGGCTGCGGGAGCTGCTGCTCGCTCATCCCCGCATCACCGACGATCCCGCCCGCGTCCGCTTCGTGGGCTTCGGCGCCTACTCGCTCGACCTCGAGATCTTCGCCTACGCGAACACCTCCGACTGGGGCGAATTCCTGGAGATCCGCGAGGACATCTACCTGCGCATCATGGACGTGGTGGCCGAGGCCGGGACCGGCTTCGCCTTCCCCTCGTCGACGACCTACGTGGGCCGGGACGAAGGCCTCGATGCGGAGCGCACCAAGGTCGCCGAGGAGCGCGTGCGGGCCTGGCGGAAGAGCGGGGCCCTGCCCTTCCCTCACTTCCCCGAGGAACTCGTGCAGGAGAAGAAGGACACGCTCGACTGGCCTCCGGCCGGATCGCCGAAGGCCGCCAACGCGTAGCGCGGCAGCCGACCCGGCCATGCTGTCGCTCATCGCGCTCACGGCGCTGGCCTTCGCCGCGACCAACGTCGACAACGTGCTACTGCTCGTCTACGTGATCGGCCGGCGGGGCCAGCGCCCGGGGCCGGTGTGGGTGGGCGCGCTGCTGACGAGCGCGACCCTGGTGGCACTGTGCCTGGCGGTCGCGTTCGCCGTCGACGTCGCTCCCCAGCGCTGGATCGGATATCTGGGTGTCGTGCCGCTCGCGCTCGGCATGCGGGAGCTCCACCGTCTGGCGACGGCTCGCCGGGAGCCTGCGGAGGCGGCGCGCGACGCTCCGCCCCTCGGTGCCGCGGCCGTGACGGGCGTCCTGCTCGCCAACAGCGGCGATACGCTGGGCGCCCTGCTGCCGCTGTTCGCCGAGACCCGCGACGCGTTGCTCTTCGCAATCGCGGCCACGACCCTCGGGATGAGCGCGATCGGCTGCGCGCTCGCCTACGCGATCGCATCTCACGCCCGCGTCGGCCCGATCGTCGAGCGCGTGGGCGCGTGGCTCGTCCCCTTCGCGTTGATCGCGGTCGGCGTCTACGTGCTCCTGGACACGACGACGGACACGGTCCTCGCGGGGCCGGAGGCTCCCCCCTGGGCCCGTTCCGACCCGCCGATCCGGCGCATCTCCACGCTTGCGCCGTGGTAAGGTGCGGGCCGGGGGCGCGGGAGGAGGAGGTTTCCCATGCCGGGACCGCTCGAGGGCTACCGCATCGTCGACCTCACGGCCTTCATCACCGGGCCGCAGACCACCATGATCCTGGGAGACCAGGGCGCCGACGTCATCAAGGTGGAGCCGCCGGGGCTCGGCGACCTGATGCGCTACCTCGGCACCCAACGGGGCGGCATGGCGGCCCTCTACCTCTCCTTCAACCGCAGCAAGCGCTCGATCATCCTCAATCTGCGCGAGGAGGCGGGCCGCGACATCGTGCGACGTCTGGTGAAGGGGGCGGACGTCTTCGTCCAGAACTTCCGCCCCGGGGTGATCGAACGCCTCGGCCTCGACTACGAATCGCTGCGCACCATCGCTCCCGACCTGATCTACGTCTCCCTCAGCGCCTTCGGCTGGGAGGGCCCGATGGCAGGGCGCCCCGCCTACGACCACATCGTCCAGGGCATGACGGGCTCGACCTGGATCCAGCCTGCGATCGGCTCCGATCGGCCCGAGTACATGAAGACGCCCTGGTGCGACAAGATCACGGGCTACACCGCGGCGCAGGCGGTCACGGCCGCGCTCCTCGCCCGCGAGCGCGGCCGCGGCGGTCAGCACCTGAAGCTCTCGATGCTGGGCTCGGCGCTCTCCTTCTTCTGGCCCGACGGGATGATGAACCAGACCTTTCTCGCGGAGGACACGGTGCTCCAACCGCATCTGTCGACCGCCTACCGCTTCGTCGAGACGAGGGACGGCTTCATCTCGCTGGCCGCCATCAGCGACGCCCAGTGGTACGGCGTGTTCCGCGCCGCTGGCCGGCCCGAGCTGTGTGAGGATCCGCGCTTCGCCACCACGGCGGCGCGCATGGAGCACCTCGACGAGCTCCTCGAGGAGCTGGGCGCCCAATTCGACATGGGCATGGAGGAGGCGTTCGAGCGGCTCGTGGC
>JAAUYK010106765.1_pt1 | contig 12125 bp, 4 predicted proteins | sample 7278021 | NCBI WGS metagenome assembly JAAUYK01 (sample SAMN14350223, study PRJNA611818) | marine sediment metagenome | isolation source: surface marine sediment (1.8m) | place: French Polynesia: Moorea | collected 2018-08
CTGCCTTCTGCTCTTCCTCGTCATGTTCATCTTTGCCATCTTCGGCATGTCCTTCTTCATGAACGTCAAGCACAGGGGGACGCTGGACAACGTCTACAACTTCGAGACCTTCGGCCAGTCCATGGTCTTGCTCTTCCAGGTATTCCATTTACATATTACTTATTAGCAACGTTCGTGCATGCTAATTTCCCTACTTTCAGATGTCTACCAGCGCCGGGTGGGACGGCGTCCTTAACGGCCTGATCGACGAGGAGGATTGCGAGAAAGACAACCCCGAAACCGGCGTGGTTGGCAACTGCGGCAGCCAGGCCATGGGCATCGGATTCCTGCTCTGCTACCTCGTCATCTCCTTCCTGATCATCATAAACATGTACATCGCCGTCATCCTCGAGAACTACTCACAGGCCACGGAGGACGTGCAGGAGGGACTCACAGACGACGACTACGACATGTACTATGAGATCTGGCAGCAGTTCGATCCCGACGGCACGCAGTACTTGAAGTAAGAGAGAGACACATGCATATTTAACCTGTTCGAACTCGTTCTATCCACTCAACTTGTCAACCATCAGGTACAGCGCACTGTCCGACTTCCTGGACGTGCTGGAGCCTCCGCTGCAGATCCACAAGCCGAACAAGTACAAGATCATCAGCATGGACATCCCCATCTGCCGCGGCGACTTCTGCTACTGCGTCGACGTGCTGGACGCCCTCACGAAGGACTTCTTCGCTCGGAAGGGCAACCCAGTGGAGGAGACTGCCGAGCTGGGCGAGGTCACGGCGCACACGGACCGCCCCGGCTACGAGCCGATCTCGTCGACGCTTTGGCGGCAGAGGGAGGACTACTGCGCCAGGCTGATACAGCACGCGTGGAGGAGGAGCTACAACACCAAGTACCCGTACAGCGCAGCAGACGACGTAAGACATGATAAGTAAATACTTGGGGATTAATCTTTATAACTTAACTCTTTCTTAGATGAGCGAGTCGAGCGACAACGACGAAGGCGGCGGCGAGTTGGAGGGCGGCGAGGACGCACCGCTTCATCAGCAGCAGCTCCCGCGTTGTCGAGCTTCTGCCCCGCCCCCGCCTCCTCAACTCCACCCGCATCCGCCCTCGCATCATTCGGAGCCCTCGAAGGCGCTGACTAGCAAAGCGAGGGACTTCCTGAAGCCGGGCGGCGTCGCGGCCTCCGTCAGCGTGCTCATACACTCCAAGTCGTCGCAGCTCGCCGACGCCCTGTCGAGGCCGCTTACGCCGAAGCCAACGAGGGTGACCAAGCATCAGGTATAACTTGACACCTGTAATATTCCGTACCCGTGTAGTCCCCACACTCTCCAACGGGTTCAGTGCCACGTTGGGACCCATCCAAAACCTTTTACACATAAAAGTCTGCCTATGGCACAGGAAATAGACAATTACTCAATTTTACCTAGAATCTGCCTTTAACAACTACCAAAACAGCATGAACCCAGTTAACACATTATGATTGTTTGACAGCAATCGCATCCGCGAGCCGAAATCGTCTGACGAAGGACAATCATGACGAAACTGAGGAAGGCGACGACGGCGGTACGGACAACGACTCCGATGACTTTGGTCTCCTCCTCCTGCGGAGCTCTGCTGCAGACGGCCCAGGTTGTACTCCTGAAAACGCGCATTTATCTGTGATGAAACGATGCCTGCTACGAAAGAGAAAAGAAGAAATACGACGAAACATTCATTCATAAGAAGGAAACCCGCAACAATCGAATATGAACGCATATTACGAGAACGGACTGAAAGCTATAACAGGATGGAAACCAACTCGCGGAACGCAAAAAACAGACTCTGAGTGACGGCCAATCTTTCGTTTTTATACACGCGGCCAAGTAAGCGTATACTAGTGCGTAGGAGAAGAAAGTGGATTCGACGACGGACGGACGGACGGACGGACGGACTGTCGGGACAGAATAAGAAGGACAGCAGTGACTTTACTTTTCCGTTCAATATATCGTTTCAATCATTATCCGTACGACAATTGAGCAACGCGCACCATAGCTGTGAGCAGGCGGAGAAGACTTATACACGACCCGTCTGCGGATATTACAACTTAAAAACGCTACAGCAATCGGTGCGTCGGGCGACCGATTCGGACGAGAAAGGAGACCGGCCGGGACATGTGGTCCGACAATTGAGCGTCTCCGTTTTTGGCCCTTCAGGTCAATATCTTCCCCGATACGCAGTCGCTCAAATTGGAAGATTGGAGCTATATTCAGCTGAATGCTAATTAAAGTCGAATGTCCCCCCGTCTCCGTCTCCTTCCTCGCCCTATTCGGCTGCCCGACCGGCCGACTTGTCCGTAGCCGAGTTGACCGACCGCTCATTGGTCGGTCGGTCGGCCCGCCATCCCATCGGTCCCTTGTTCCACTGTACGATACATAACCAAAAGGTGATGCTGCTAATAACTAACAATACCGCAGAGCACAAATGAAAACGGTACTAAATATAGTCTTTATATATGCTAAGCCAGAGCGAAATTAAAATATACTACAAGCGCAATTAATATACGTACAGACCGATCGTTGCCGCCGCCGTCACGGACTCGAGCATGCAAACGATTTACGGGCGGACGTTGGATTAATTTTTTTCAGCATCCGAACTTTTTAGACACTAAAATGGCGATTAACATCTGGGAAAAATTCTGTTTGCGAGAGCGCGATACGAGTGCATCCACATAGCAATATCGTAACCTAGCTTGAACAGCATTGCAAAGGAATTATTTACGCATGTGCGTTGGTTACAGCCAAATTAATGAAGAATAGCGGACCTGATTGGCCGAGAGGCGTCTCTCATCTGTCCCAGATTGATTCAACTTTATACCTACCTAGAGTTTGCGTGGGCGATGACTCTGCCAGTACAGCTCAAGGACACCTTGCCGCGTTTCGATGTAATCAAGAAACGGGCAGAATTCGCGCGCAGGCATTATGGATCAGGTAATTTCGGCCCTGTCTAGGATCATCATTCCGCCCCCGCGTAAGGAAGCCACTTTTTTCCAGCGAGCAAGCTCCCAAAATATACTTTATGGGCGCCGGGCCGGACGACTGGGAATGTGTAAAAAATCGCGTTTCCTCTTCGCATATGTATCGCACTCCGCGCCGCTCCAGTGCCTGTAATTTGCTGTCTACGGCCATAAAACACCCCAGTCATGCAGAATTTGTCGGCGGCCCCGTTGCGAATAGAACACGGTGGGTTGGTTCGGTTCTCGAACGAAAAGGTGCAATAAAAGCGCCCTTTGTCCCGCACTCGTAACTCTTCGCGCGCCGCACATCGCACTTCATGTCTCGTATGTACGAACGAACGGCATGACGTTGCCGAGTACCTATGTAGTGCTACAGCCAGACAACCCTTCTCCTGTTTGTGTACAGTACGGGGTGCCATTGATCATGCAATAAGGAAGGAAGGATAAGACGGCCGCCGCACATCTAATGCTCTGCTGTGGCTTGTTTACGGACGCAGCCAGGATGTGAACTGCAATCTCCTTTTACGGCCGGGAGTTCGATATCGAGGCATGGCCGGCAGCCTCTCATTAGGTATTGGAATTCCCACGAGGCCCGGGTTTGCATCAATAGCTAGGTTGCCGGGAACAGCAAAATACGATGGCGGCTGCCCAGCGGGGCACTTGCCTGACATTTTAGGGCAGATGAGCTGGCGAGTGGAGCATATACGTACGCGTACGTAGGCACGCTTCAATGTTTGATCGCTTGCCAAGAATGTTTGGCTGCTTTGATGTTTGTTAAAAGGGCATGGGTTAAGAGCTATGTGCTCTGATGTTCACTAAAATCCATATCACTTGTTTGACTCTTCTTTGTACGATGGTCGATCGACCCGCCCACTAAACCTGTTTCACGTGTGTACTGCAAAAATCAGGCTCGCTCGCTCAGCCTGAGATCGTGAGATCAATTCGCGCTGACATGCGCCCGTGCAGACGGTCGGACCTGCCATGCACCGGCTTGCGTCCTGAAAATTGATGCCTGACCAGGCCTCGGCTCGATGGATGATCCGAACGCACTAAGTGACCGCGCGAGAGAGATTCAATGCCCTATCGATATATTGCGACGGCCGGTTGCATAACTCCGATCGCTACTTTCTGCGCATCTTGAAATCGCAGTTTGCCTTCTGATTCAGGCACTTTAATGCTGCCATAGGTACGGCCATGACAGCCAGTGATTATGACAGTAAAGGAGGCAACTGCCTTGTTCTTCTTGATGACGTACGGCGGTTTGATACGTATGCATCGAACACGAACATAGCTCAGGGGTGGTTGGATTCACTGCATGAGGTTCCTTCGATCTGGCCATTGTCTTTATGTTCGCTGCTCGCTGATTAGCCGTTAGACAGGGAAGGCGGGCAGCAGGCTATAAGGAGGCTGTCAGATATGGTGTTGTGAGCTAAGTGCGAGGCTCGGACGGACGGACAGGCGAGACGACGAGCACGCGCACCAAAATTCAAGGCTGCTATCGGACGGCCGTGGCCGGCTGTCCATTTATGAGGCGGAGCAGCCGCTTCGGGTCAGCGATGATATACTGCAAACGAGTCATATATGCGTTAAGAGCCTCGCCTTAAGATCGACCCTTTTGTTGCAACTGCTCATAGAGGGAATAATGTCGGAGACACACGCCTTGCCTCATCAGCGAAATTTAGCATCTTGCGCCTTCTCTCGAAATGCATTCCGCAATGCACTCGAATATGGCGCTCATTTATGCCACGATCCCACCGCGGCTCCGTTCGTTTTGTAGGCACGAGCTCGCTCTTCTACAGAGACGCCCCTCCCGCCATCACGAGCTAGCTCCGGCGGCGCAAGATTTGGGCACGGACTTGATCTCGTGACACGCTGCATGGGAATATGCTCGAATACTCTCCGACAGACCGTCATCGCCAATCCATCGGTGTCTGTCTTTCACGCGTAACCCCCAATTATGGGCCCGCCAAGGGGAGAAAACGTCATATCTCGTTGCCTAGGAGTCCTCCAGAGATGAGGTAATTTTCTGAGAATGTTCTACGTACGTGCAGTTTAAAGTCCGTCGACGTACTATTATGGTAGCTGTTGGCGCGGTCCAAATTCCTTTTGCACGACCGGCAGTCGGTCGGTCGCCACCAGATGGAATTAGTTTTTAAACGTTTTACCGCGACGGACGGACCGAGAGGAGTAATGGGGCCCGCGTAACTGACGTGCCAGACTATCCCATCGCGCAGATTGCGGCCTCATCGTCGCCGGGTCAATGTGTATGGAAATTCTAACCCTGCAATTTGTCCCCTTCTTCAACATCGCCGTGGCAGTCACGTCACATGCCTTTGAGACCCCCGGAGAGCGTTCAGGGCGTATGTCATGCCAGTGGCCCCCGTGGCATGCGCCAATTCACATTGTTGAGCACCAGCAAAAATCCTCTGACGTAAAACCTGACAGCTTCGCTCAGGTAGACTTACGAATACGTACAGAGGTTGAGTACGTCGCCAATAACAGGAAGATTTTACAGCATTTTCCTACTTTGTCCCATTACATGTATAGGAAATGTCGTCAGCAGATCTTCCTATGCTCGTACGTTCGCTCATGCCCAAGGTTATTTAAACCCACCTATAGCCTTCCTTCCTTTATCCTAGCTCGGTCGGTCGGACGCCAAACACTTTTTATAGATGGAGATGGCATCGACAGGAATGCGAGGAACGCGGCGGTGTCAGTTCGTCCGTCGGGCAGGTCGGACGGCCGGGCAGCTAGCCAGCATATGAAAAGGAGTGCCAGCTAGGGCTCGAGTGCTTAATGTCAAGCCCTAACTAAATGAAATCTACAGAAGAGGACAATTAAATTTCAGATCCGTCTGCCATGCAGACAACAGCGTGACGTCGTAAGTAATTGCGATGAGAAGCAGAGCGATTACTGCGCAGTAGACCTAATCCGACGGCCGGCTCAAATTGGTCTAGTTTCGTACATCGCTCGCCCGCCTCAATCGACATTACGATGTCTCCTCCTTCGCCCGTTCGACTCGTGAGAGAACGCCATGACGTCCCTTTTTCTCCCAGAATTGCGCACACGCCGGGGGCATTTACGCAGCCATAGTATGCGCGCCGCTCTCCACTCTCTGCTTTTGAGACAGGTACGAGTCTGTACTACGTGCTACTACGTAGTCGTCCTTACATATGAACGAGCGAGCGCGCCTCTCTCCCACCTCAACGCCTCCCTTCGTCCGTCCGTCGCGTCGCGCCCCCGCTCGCTCGCTCGCCCGATCCCCGCCGCCAGACCTGCTCAGTTGTCCAAACGACATTCCAGCGGACAGATCGCCTCCTCCTAGCTCCTCGCCGCCAGCAGGAAATTATTCTGTGACCATACGCGCGAAGCTAGTTGGGCTTGACCCGTCGTCCCGCCACCAGTGTGCTTCCCACCCTCCTCTCTTCGTCCTCTCGCCAAGGACACAGATCAAAAGGTAGGTGATCGCGCCATGCAGCCAAACTTTCACCTTTCCCGTACGTGTATACAGCTATAGCATCGATTCTGCGTATTATGCACAAATTGGCCCGGTTGAAATAGGGGCAATTGCGAAAGCGTGAAAATAGTTTTTACAACCAGGCGACGACCGCGCTAATATTGGCGGCAAAGCTAATTTTTGCCAGCCGTCACACCTTTGAACTTTTTTGGCGGCGGCGCAGATTTACGACCCATTACGAGTGCATGCGGGATTTGGTTACTCGCTCGCTCGCTAGTTTTGCTTTCGTAACCACGACGCCGAACGGCTACTGCGAACAAAAATCCTGATTATTCCAAATACGAAAATGTCGAGAATTCCCAGTGTAAGATCAATTACGGAGGAGCGAGCGACGCCCAATTTGAAGATGTGATCATTCCTGCGGAGGAATTCCAGAGAGCGAGATTTTTCCCTCTTAAAAGCCGACTTTTTAGACTCACCAGTGTATTGTGTCCACCTACCTGCCTGCATTCGTTTCGGCGGAGCGCGTGCGATCGTGCGTGACTGACTCTAGTATCGTCGCCGCGGCCGTAATCCGAGATTGCGAATCGAGCGAGCGAGAGAGATGCGCATTTTATTCAATTACCCTGTCCCGCATGTTTCGCAAAGCCTGTGGGCGATTCGCCTCGCTTGCTGGCTTCGTTCATTCCTCGAGTGCATCTCTGCTGCCAAATGATGCACGTGGCGCCGTCGGTCGGGCATTTAGCTGTGATAGACCAACAGCTCGCACGGTGGGCCGGGTCACGGAGCCAACCTGGGCGCATATTGCAAGCTGTGTGGGAATTTAAAAGAAGTGGACTTGTTAACATGGTCGCGTACGTATATGCATCCCAACCAACGGGCCTCGGAATATCTTGGATGCCTGGCTGTTGCATCAGGACGCCGCCGCCGTCGCCGCCTCGTTTTTCGCCGTTCATTCTCAGATGACGAGGCGTCTTTAATCGCGTGGGGAGAATTCAGCGAGCGGGATAGAGAGAGAATAGTGCTCGTTGGCTATCCTGCAGCGATTCGATGCACCGAGTAAGCGAGCTAGCAAGCGGGAGATGCAACTACGTAACGAGCTATGCGAACAAGCGTGTACGTAGTGTACACACACTGATGCAAGTGATGGTGAGTTGCCAACTTGGGAAATTGCCGACTAGCGGAGGCCTTCTTCATACATGCATAATCGCAGCTTAGCAAGTATTTGCCCAATCGAACGTGAAGTCATGCGATTAACGGGCCTTCGTCGGTCCGTCTGGCCATCGGTCAGTCTGACGCTATACAGTAGTATCTGGCTGCCGGAAAGACGGACGGTCGAACGGACAGACTGGGGAATGGTCTCAAATAAAGTGGGCAGCAGCATCAGCATCACATACCTCGCCGCTGTCCAATTGTCTCTCGGACCGTAAACTACTCGTCTCTAGTACATTCCGATTGATTGTGGAAGCTGCCAGCGTGGGGATCGAGTCAGAATGTCAGCGGACTAACCGAACCGCGTCGTGATCCAAATTCCGTGGGGCCATTTTTTTTGCGTGCGGCCACGCATCATTCTTTCTTCTAAGAATCAAGTCGTTATGGTCCATAGATTCCCCGGCGTTAGTCAGTTAGTTTGAATCATTCGAACGTACGTGCGCCATAACGAGCCATTATAATATAGCCTTGACCGCTAGCGCATAATAGAAAGGTTTGTAATTTGAATTCCGCGCGCGCATCCCAATTAACGGCCGGCGTGCCGGCGTGATGTATCGCCGACCCTTTATTGCGCAGTACGCACACAGAGGGGGAATGCCGCGGATGCCTGGCTGCAAGCGGGATCATTATTCGCCTCATTGTTCGTGGCGTTCAACCGGTAGCGGAAGCCTCGCGTATACGTCGCTATTTCTCTATTTGTCATTATATCGACGCTCGCCCGCTGGAGGGCGATCGCAAATTGTCTTGGCCTCCTCCTTCTCATGTCCGCTCTGTAAACAATATCTTACGTGCGAGTGCGAGCCCCAACCATGCATTCAGCGACGCGTTCGTCGACGATGTAACGTATCTTAGCACGATCTCTCGTGTCGGCTAACAAGCAGCCTCGTCATTTCTCGGCGTCTTGATATACGAAGAAGATTCGAGAATATAATACGTAGTACGCACTACACACTACTCCATTGTTATTGCTCTATCTGACCCCGTGATAATGCTGACTATACGTACGCCGCCCATTAGCAATCTCCTGCGTCGGCCTGCCTGGGTGATCCAGTAACGGCTGATGCTTGATTATTGTTTTGGCGTAGGCGAACCATTTTGGCGCGCCCGACCGACCGACCGACCCGACTGACTGTTGGGCCGTTTGAGGATGTTGACGTACGCGTACGTAGGTATCGAGCTTGCGAGCAGCAGCAGCAGCAGGTAGATGAATAGGTAACGGAAACTCCTCATGATGGTTTAGCCAGGCAGGCGCATGTGTAACAGGCGGTGATTCAATGGTGTCGGCGATGGGACGGACAGATTAGCAGATAAGTTCGGACGGGCGCCCTTGAGATCCACTCATTGTGTACGGCTGGCTGGGTAAACAGACGCATACGTACGCGCGTTTGAACGTATTGATGGGTAACGCTTTTTGGCCGTGCGCCGTGGTCAAGATCAAAGAAGTTCATCTGGAAGCACCTACCTGAGCCCGACCCATGTTGTTGGTCGATCCGCCCACAGCGTTGGCGGCGGTCAACTTCGACTGGGTCAGTGGGCCATCCGTCCGGCCGTCCGCGTCCGTCCGCAGGTAGCGTCTTTTTCGCCCCGAGGCCTCGCCCGACCTTGGCAAGTGCGATCGGACGGACGGCGCGGCCCAAGAATCACGACAAACGTAAGTGCGCGGATCGGACTACAGCACAAAGGAGGACACCAGCGGTGGGCAAGGGCCTCCCAGATACTTTGTTCCCCACGCCAATGATCATTAAAATTAAGTAAACGCAACGTAGTAGTTGAAATGAGTGGGCGTATCCGACAGAAGAAGAAGACTGGGGTTCTTTGTAGAATAAGCTTTTCGCGCTTGTCTAATCTTTCCTAGTGGACCACCAGATCGAATTACAATTTGCACGGGCATTGCGTGCGTCTTTGCTCCCGCCAGCTATCGTCTATTACGGGCTATATATGTAGGCATATATTTGCCCGGGGCGGCAACGGAATCGAACTGGCCGTCTGGCCGACCGACCACGCACCGTCTGATCGGGACTTGTAGGAAAGAGGATAAAACGGACCGGCGCATCTTGGACCCATGCCAAAACGGTTGGCCTCACTGTGGCAACACACTGTTTCAAGATTATTCCACCGCCACGCTACCGGTGTTTATTCCCTTAGACTAATCTCATCGTCGTCCGGGACTTTATGATTCTAGTGTTGTTGGGCCATGCCATGAGAAGACCCATTCGCGCGTTACGTCAGTTAGACGTTGTAAACCTACCAACGTAGCGATCGATCGCGAGGCTTCGTTGTCACCTGCATCGGCCACGTACGCGTACGTACGCAATGACAGGCTCGTTGCCGCCGTCACCAAAGTGTCAGACAGTCTCCGGTGGCGCCATCGATGCCTCCTCGATCGCCAATCATGCACAGATTGACGCCTCGTACGTCATAGCTAGCTAGCCACTACTACGTACACGTCAGCAGAGTACACTTTAAAAGTGATCGCAATCATGCCTAGATAGTGGAATATCCCAGTAGACAATGGGATCGAGCTAGCAAGCCTAGCTCTGACAGGCATGGCTGGTTCTTTTGACATATTGCAGTCCTGCCGGGCGGGCTCGTGCTCACTTAAACAATATGCGAGGTAGGTGTTAGCTCGGCGTCGGCGTCGCGGTCTAGGAATAGCGGTTAAGCAGCCGCGTTCGCTCGTTCGTGTAGTAAATTAGCGTGACGATCCAACCGCAGGTTCGAAGCCACCAAGAAAGATCGAATACTACTATACGTATGAGAACCCTTTTGCGAATAGTTATAGCATGTAAGAGGATGTGCGGGACGGACACTTCTGATCTGTCGCATCTGACGGAAACGGTTCTGTTTACGGGGAAACCTCCTTCTTCTGTCCAATATCGCTCTCATCGACAACGAGGCGTAACGAAATCTGGCCCACAAATACGTTCAGTGTCTGTCAATTAGCGCGCCGTTTGAGGCGGACGTCCCGGAAATCCCGCATTTTCCCCTCCATCGACCAGCACCTACGGGCTTCTCTTATTGCCAGCTCTTATTGCCAGCCCTCCACAGTTTGAGCCGGAAAAGTTATTATTGGCAGCCTGAGGGTCTCCTGACTCAATGTTAGAGAGGTCAGCGGAGGTGAGGGTCCAAGGCCAAAGGGGAGAAAATGCATGAGCTGGAGGGATTGGGTTGGGAGGGTTGGAGGGTGGTGGTAGTTCCGGGTGGGTGGGGAGTGGGAGAAAACCCAATACCGAAAGCACGTGAATTCCCTCCCCAATGGCTTGGAGCCTCACTTGCGCTGACCTCTAACATTGAGTCAGGAGACCTTCAGGCTACTTTGTAGGCTGGAAACTGTAGAAAGTTGTAAATAATTGCTGGTAATAATATGCGCCCCCAGCATGAAGCGCCGGCCGGCCAGGCGAGTTACACATTCGGAAAGAAAGTTGTCCCGATATTGCAACACTGCAACAGCTAGTCTCGCGCAATGAAGTCCAGACTGGCAAAGTTTGAGGTTGCATGAGGTTTCATTGGCGGACAAAACGTGGACAAATCAGTTGTTATAGGGACCCACGTGTGCAATGATGCCCTTTCCACCCTCTCTCTCTCCTCCTCCTCCTCCTTCCTCCTCCATCTAGTCTCTCAGGAGGCGGCGGCATCCGATCGCTTAGGTGCCTCTCTTGAAGTAACCACAATACTTTAAGCAGCCTAAAGGAAGGCTTTAAATGACCTTTTCAAATGCTTAGACCCTAGCAAAACGATATCAAATTATTGTATGATTTAGCTTTCTCCTAGCTTGTCAACCCTTATGGCCGGCTGTGAGGGCCTCGACTCTGCCGCATGCATAATGACGGCTAGCCTCGCTCGGTCGGTCGGTCGGTTGTACAAACCGCTAAAGCACAGATCGGTCGCCGCCGCCGAGATAATGGCCATGCTACAAAATGGGAACCACATACGTACAGTCAGTAGAAGGTCCTTTATGACTACAAAGCCTCAAACTAAAACTGTCCTAAGATATGTTCGACCTTAGGAGAATTCAGCTTTCTCAGTCTGGCAACCCTTGTCCACTGGTTGTTTCTCTTTCTCCTCCTCCTCTTCCGCCTCCTCTCTCTCTCTCCTCGATCCGAGCGAGCGAGTGTATTCGCCTCCCATTATTGCCCGTTTTGTTCCTCAACCCAGCCGAAATGTATGCAGCAGACACCGAGGTAACGGAGGGGGCTTTCTTTCACTCTTGGAGAAGGGTGCGGACTGGATATTATGGGCCATTGGCCTGCTAATTGTGATTCGAATTAATTAGGAATTAGACGAGACGAAGGACAGAGGGAGAGAGAAAGAGAGTGAGAGAGAAGGGGAGGGAGAGGAGAGAGAAGAGAGAAGAGGGAAGAGAGTGAGAGAGAGAGAGCTAGAGCTGGAAAAAAGGGCAAGAAGGAGAGAGTGGGCAGAAGAAATGAAAAATGTGTTACAATACTATGGTCCATTTC
>JAAUYK010109384.1_pt1 | contig 12123 bp, 7 predicted proteins | sample 7278021 | NCBI WGS metagenome assembly JAAUYK01 (sample SAMN14350223, study PRJNA611818) | marine sediment metagenome | isolation source: surface marine sediment (1.8m) | place: French Polynesia: Moorea | collected 2018-08
CGATTCGCGAATCGCCCCTACTGGAAAGATTCAGGGCGGGTTGACACCTCACTGGAAAATGCTGGCTTGCCAGTCTAACGCTTCCTCCATGTCCGTTTAACGTCTCCGAGTGCCCCTCGACGACTTAATTGAAAAAACAATATTAATCTCAACCTTGGTTTTTGGTTGAGCAATATTTGTATGTTAACAGATTATCTGTAAAACCGCTCTTATTGATTGGTTTTCCAATTGCGTCGCTCCCCTACGGGAGAGCGCGGGTCAAGGGCCAACGTTGAGATAAATCCATCATAACATTAGCCCGGTTTCCCCAAGGATAAAATTAGATAAATGTGGCAATTTTGAAACTGGCATCCATATTTAAGTGGAAATTGTTAATTGCCACGATAATTTATATAAGTTTGGGTCATTTCAGTTATCAGTTATCAGTTATCAGTTATCAATTATCAGTACCAACCACTAAAGTCTCTGGCTTGAAATACTGAATTGAATATTTTTTTCATCCCCTTAAAAAGGGAGGCTTTGGACTTAATTTTTTGGTAAATAGAAATTATACTTATGCTAGTTATCATGCTCGTGAGGTACAAAATTTTAGGTTTTAGATTTTAAGTTTTAGGTTTTAGGAAAAAGGGAATAAGGCATAGTTCATTAATGGATAATGGATAATGGATAATTACCTCAAGGAAAACCGAGAGGATTGAATATAAGGAAATATCCTAGCACTTTTTTTCCCCTATGGGGTGAAGCTTTTAACCAAGGTATTTAATTAATAAATATTAATTATTCATTATTCGGTAAAGAAGAAAAACAACAATTGGCAAAATACTTGAAAAATGCTCTGTTTTCAGATAAACCTTGGCTTTTTTTCAGAATTTCTACACTCTATTCTATCAAAAAAAAACTCAAATAAAATTTTTGATTATTACTGATTATCCAAACTTAAATGTAACATAAATTCCTAACTTCCTCTAGAAATAAAATGATTACAGAAAAGTTTCGTCGCCAACTTCGCCAAGAAGCGAGACTATGGCAAACAGAGGGATTAATTGATAATTATCTCTATCAACAATTATCAGAGCGTTACCAATTTGATTCTTTAGAAAAAACTGCTAGTTCTCGTTTTGTTACTATCTTAATTTCCCTGGGTTGTATTCTCCTGGGATTAGGTATAATCACTTTTGTTTCTGCTAACTGGCAACAATGGTCACGAGAAGTAAAAACACTCCTATTATTAACTTTATTTATCGGAGTTAATACCACGGGTTTTTATTTATGGCGACAACAAAATACTCTACCTAATACTACCAATAAAAAACAAAAGTTAGGTCACGGACTATTAATATTTGGGGCATTAATTTTAGGGGCAAATATAGCACTAATGGCTCAAATGTTTCATATTGGTGGTTCTCCCTACGGATTATATATTGTCTGGGGATTAGGAGTTTTAGTAATGGCTTATAGTCTACAACTAGCTTCTCTGGGAGTTATGGCTATTCTATTGATAGGATTAGGCTATTTAATGGGGTTATCAACTGTATTTTATCCAGGAGAATTTTCCTGGTTACAGTTCATCATAGAATATATGTCTTTGGTGGCAGTATTGTCGTTTATTCCTCTAGCTTACTGGTGCAATTCCCGAATAATTTTCTTTCTAGCTATATTGATAATATTGCTAGCTTTAGAAATTAGTCTGTTCCGAGTTTTTAATTTATCAAATCATGGTTTATGGGGAGCGATCGCTTTAACTTTACCTCCAGCATTATTGTGGGGATATGACGATATTATTTTACCCAACTTAGATAGTAGGATTTTTCAGCCATTAGCAAGAAATTTAGCTATTTGGTATTTAGCTATTGGATTTTTCTATTTATCTTTTCGAGTATTTTGGCAGAACTTTTCATTAGTAAATTATTCTGAAACATCACAAATTAACTGGTTAACTTTAGTTGAAGTTTTAGTGTTTGTGGGATTAACTATTTGGCAATGGTTGTATTTGGTACGACCAAATAAAAGAGATGCTCGGGGTTGGCGATTAGATTCTGTTAGTGGCGTGGTTTTGGGTTTTATTGTGGTAACAGCAATATTATGTTTCTGGCATTTGAGTATTAATGAAATTCCCAAAATAGCAACTTTTATCATCAATATAGAAATGTTTCTTTTGGCAGCAGGCTTAATTAGGATTGGATTAGCGCGAGGAATTAGAGGTACTTTTTGGGGTGGTTTAGTATTGCTGACTTTACAAATTGTTAGTCGCACTTTTGAGTATAATACTGGATTATTACTGAAGTCTTTTGTATTTATTTTATGTGGTGTAGGAGTAATAGCTGCCGGTTTATGGTATGAACGTCATTTATCATTAAAAGAGGGAGTAGGGAGTAGGGAGTAGGGAGTAGGGAAAATAATTGATTTGATTTTTGATTATTGGAGATGTGTCTATTAGAAGAAGTAATAAGTCAGGAAAAATTTAGATAGTGTAGCAGGTATTTATCCCTTACTTTTAATCTGGTAATTCCCGAAAATTACAATCAACAACAGGAGAATTAAAATGAAAAATTTCAACCCTTTTAATCAAAACAATTTATCAACTAAACATCAGGATAATGCTGAAGAGATAAGTTTACCTATTAATCAAACAAAATCTCTAACAAAGCAAATACCTATTTGGCGGTTTGTTTTGCCTTTAACTTTGCAATTAGCATTAATTTTGTCAGTTCCTGCTCAAGCTATTTATACTCACATTACAGGTAGAACAGTTATTTTACAAACTGCTCCTGTAGACCCTTATGATTTTTTACGGGGTTATTATCAGGTATTAAGTTATGACATTTCCCGCAAAGATAATTTGAGTAAACTTCCAGGTTGGCATCAATTTGAATTGGAAACTTCCCGCAGATTTTATTCAGACAATCAAACTAACATTTATGTAATTTTAGCTGCACCTGAAAAAATAGAAAATTCAGAAGTTCCTAAAGTTTGGCAACCTGTGGCAGTAAGTGCAAAAATGCCGGAAAATTTGCCAGATAATCAAATAGCTATTCAAGGAAAATTTGATGGTTGGAGAGTTAAATATGGTTTGGAAACTTATTTTATGCCAGAGGATAGACGAGAAAATATTAATCAGGATATTTCGGAAGTACAACGTAGTGTTAATTCAGAAGAAGAAATACCTTTTGTAGTAGAAGTAAAAGTTAATTCTCAAGGTAAAGCTGTACCTGTGAGTTTGTGGGTAAGAGAGCAAAATTATAAGTTTTAGGGGAATAGGAAATAGGGAACAAGGAAGTAATTTAGCATATTTCCGCATATTTCCCAATTACTTGTTTGACGATTTCTCTATAGGTCTTTGAGGTATCCATTCTAAAACCTCGACTTTTTCTAAATCTACAACCAACAATTTCATCTGAATAAATTTAATAATTGCATTTTTGGAACGGATAAAAATAAATTTGATGTTGTTTGCCCATCTTGCCTAAAATTGGTAGGGAGGGTAAATTTTTTGGTCATTTATTATTAATTTATAATTTGCTTCAAAGATGGGCGATCGCTAATTCTTTTAAGCTATTATTTTTTAGCCAATGAGCTAATCTAGTACATTCATAATCTGGTGAATTTCCTCTGTTATTAGCTTGATAGTGGATAAAATCTTCAAACATTTGCAGTGGAATTAAAGCAGTTTCTACTTCCATACCATCCTCAAAACAAATCTTTTCTAATTTAAACTGATAACCAGACCAATTTATTGTTGAAAGGCGATTGTTGACCATAAGTTCCAGGTTGTAGGTGATGCAATTCTATACTGGGTCTGGATTTTTTTTGCCATGGACTATGCTCCAGTAGGTATGATGGCGAACAAAATAGATACCACTTACATTTTTACAAACTTCTATTTCTATATCGTCTATGTTAAGAAAACAACGTTTTAGCAGGTTCATATTTAACTCCAAGTTATTTATTAGACATCTCCATAAAAGAGGGAACAGGGAACAGGGAACACTTAACTGGGAACAGGGAAGAATAATTGATAATTTCTGGATAAGAATTGATTTTATTTTTTCTTTAATAACATTAACGGTAAAACAAAGTAATGTGCTTCCTGGAGAATGGTTAAAATTAGGAGTAAGTTAGGAATAATTTACCTTGATAGTGAGCGATTTCAGCAAATAGCAAATCTTTTTAAGTTCTCTTCCCTCCTGACTCCTGAGGACTGACTCCTGACTCCTAGATTAACTATTCTTATATACCAATGCTACCGGATTTGAATGGGTGCGTTACGCTATCGCTTTTCATGTCGCGCAGCGAAACAGCACCCTACTGACTGACTTCTTATTTGACCGCTCTTCCCTCCTGACTCCTGAGGACTGACTCCTGAGTCCTGACTCCTCAATTAATCAATTCTCAAATTAAACGGTAAACGAGTATAAATCCCATAAGGATCGTTCATTGCTCTCAAACTAGCTAACTCCTCCTGTAATTTTTTAAATTCTGCCGTTAGTGGGTCTAAAGGAGTATTATATCTATCAACTTCCACACCAGAAAGACTGCGGAAAATCCGTTGCTCTAAACTACGAGACTTAGGATATTCCTCAACTTTCCAACTATCTCCCAGTTCAGCTTTTTCCGCAGCAACTTTAATAGCAACTTCTATCCCACCAATCTCATCAACCAAACCTAACTCTTGAGCATCAGCACCAGACCAAACTCTACCTTGAGCAATTTCCGCCACTTTTTCCTTTGATAACTTACGAGCAGTTGCTACATTTGTAATAAACCGCTCGTAAATTGAATCAACCATCTTTTGAATCAAAGCTAACTCTGCTTCAGTTTTAGGACGAGAATTAGAATTCAAATCTGCAAACTCACCAACTTTCACCACATCCCAAGTAATCCCATTTTCATTAGCTAGTTCTTGAACATTGAACAACACACCAAAAACGCCTATCGAACCAGTAACAGTAGTAGGTTCAGCAACTATTTTATCTGCATTCATAGAAATCCAGTATCCACCAGAAGCAGCTATATTACCCATAGATACAATCACAGGTTTTGATTCACTAATAAGCTTAACTTCCCTACCAATAACTTCTGATGCTGATGCACTACCCCCTGGACTATTAACTCGCAGAACTACAGCTTTAACTTTTTCATCAAGTCGTAGTCGTCGCAATTCCTTTGCTAGACGATCGCCTCCTACCTGTCTAGGAGTACCATTACCATTAACTATTTCTCCTTCAGCGTAAACTACAGCAATTTTATTTTTGCTTTTTACATTCCTACTGAGAGTTTCTGCAACTTTTGGTAGTTTGCCATAGTTGTTAAGACTAATTTGTGTGAAAGTTTTATCGTCCTCTTCTTTGCCAGTTAGTTGTTTAAGTTTTGTCAGAACTTCATCGTAGTAAGCTACTCTATCTACTAGCTTAGTTTCTAAACTGGTATTCGCCATCAATATACCCTGATTATCAGCGATCGCCTGTAACTTCTGTGTTGTTAATTTTCGACTTGTAGCAATTGTTTGCAGATATTGACCCCAAATATTCTGTAATAATTGGAGAGTTTGCTGTCGGTTCTCCGGACTCATTTTTTCTAGGATAAAAGGTTCAACAGCAGACTTATATTTACCCACTCTTGTTACCTGAACTCCGATGCCAAATTTATCTAACGCACCACTCAAGAACATAGTCTGGGAACTTAAACCATTGAATTCTAAAGCACCCAAAGGATTAATCACAATTTCATCTGCTACAGAACCTAGATAATATTCTCTTTCTGTCCAGTCCAGATCATAAGCAATGATAGTTTTACCAGTTTCTCGGAACCGTTGAAGTGCTTGCCGTATTTCTTGTAGATTTGCTAATCCTGTTGCTCCTGGAGTATTGCTACCTTTAATGTAAATGCCGATTATTTTTTCATCTTGGGCGGCAACATTAAGAGTATTAATTGCTTTTCGGAGGGTCATGGTTGTTGGTTGGTCGCTGGATAAAGCTTCTTGGAGTGCTTCCCCAGTGGAGGAGATGGGTCGAGTATCTGCAATATTAGTAGCGAGGTCGAAGACTAAGATTGATTTGTCTTGAACTTGTGGACCTACATCTTTGGTTTTGCTGGCGATGGAAACGACAAAAAATATTAATCCGCCAAATCCGAAGCCGATAATTAGAGTAATTCCTAGTATGCTGCCAATTAGACTGGCAAAGGTGTATTTGAAGAAATCCTTCATTTTTCTAGTGGTAGTTGCTAATGTGGGAAACTAACTAATGGTATTAGTTTATATTTATCGTAACTAAAAAATATAAAAAACTTTGCCAAATCTACTGACTGCATTAAATTTTAAATTACTACAACTTTTCAGGTAGTCTTCATTAATGGATAATGGATAATGGATAATTGATAATTACAAGAAGGTTAAAACCGCTCGGGAATTGAGTATAAGGAAACATTATTTCTTCTTTTCCCCTTGAAAGGGGAGGCAGAGTAAGCTGAATTATTTAATTAATAATTAATAATTGTTAATTATTCGGTAAAAAGGTCTAGTAGGGTGCGTTAGATAGCTACAATGGCATTTAACAATCTGTCGTAACGCACCATTAAATGTGTCTGAGTCTACTACAATTTGAGTTGGTTTGATTTGAGGATCGACGTTTTGTTTAAATCTTAATTTAAGATACTACTAAACAAATAATTATTAATGACTTTACCTTCTGACAATTAAAGGTATATACCAAATAATATCCTTACATAGTTAGGACTACCTAATTTAATTTCTATTACTAACGTCGCCTGTAATATAAAATCCGGTTATACGGTAATCGCAAAATTACTTCCTCAACTTACAGATTTTCTATTGAATATGAATTTAAAAATTCAATAGTTCAAATCCTTTCTTTCTCCTAACTCCTAACTCCTAACTCCTGACTCCTAACTCCTGACTCCTGACTCCTCAGAGATAATAACTCAAGGGTATTTGTTAGTAGAAACTGAAATTTATATTCTGGTTTGAGATTACCTACAACAACAAAGCACTTTTAATTTTTTAATTTTTTAATTATTGAATTGATGCCATAACTAATGCTTTGTTTTTATGTTAATTTTTCCAAGGTTTGAGATTTTTTTAGTTCAGATAAGTCAGAATTACCTGTACAAAATAGAACTGTAGTTATTTCTGCAATTAATATATCTACCAATAAATTTAGAGATTCTTCTGATTCGACTGCTGCTTGGAGAAATGGCCAAGCTAACCCACCTAAGTCTGCACCGAGAGCGATCGCCTTTGCTACGTCCAACCCATTTCGTAAACCTCCAGAAGCAATTAAAGGAATCTCTGAGTTAAAGGTGCGGATGGCAGTTATACATTCTGCTGTCGGTAAACCCCAATTAGCAAAAGTATTCCCTAACCTACGCTGACGAGCATCTATAGCACGTTCACCTTCAATTTTTGCCCAAGAAGTTCCTCCCGCTCCTGCAACATCAATCGCTGCTACTCCTACATCAATTAGTTTTTCAGCCATTTCCCTAGAAATGCCATTACCTACTTCTTTAGCAATTACTGGTACAGGAAGTAAACAGCATAATTTTGATATTTTGTCAAGAATACCTTGGAAATTAGTATCACCTTCAGTCTGAATGCACTCTTGGAGAGGATTAAGATGTAAAATCAGGGCATCTGCCTGTAAAATGTCAATTGCTTGTTGACACTGGTCAAGACCATAATCATAATTTAGTTGGACAGCTCCTAGGTTAGCAAAAAGGAGGATATCAGGAGCAAGCGATCGCACAGCAAAAGTATCAGCTACCTGGGAGTTTTCTACAGCTACCCGTTCAGAACCAACTCCCATAGCTATTTTATAGTGTTGGGCAACTTTGGCTAACCGATAATTAATCATTTTTGCTTGTTCAGTGCCACCTGTCATCGAAGATATTAATAATGGCGCACCGAGTTGTTTGCCAAGAAATTTGGTTGTTATATCTATTTCACTGCGATTTAGTTCTGGTAAACAGCAGTGAGTAAAACGATATCGGTCTAACCCATTAGTCGTGTTGTTAAATTGGACATCTGATTCTAAACAGATTCGTAGATGCTCTGCTTTGCGGGATTCAGTTTGTGATATTGAATTCATCAGTTTTAAGTACCTTTTCAAAATTAATTTAACATTTGATGGGAACAAGTAACAGACAAAACTATTTTAGGACGACCCAAAATATTAATAAAATATTGTGGGCAGCACTTAAGATAGAAAGTAAAGTTATTAGATATCCTGAAATAAAAAGCAACTAAAATGACAGAAAATAAACCAGAAATTACTATTTATACTGATGGTGCTTGTAGTGGAAATCCTGGCCCTGGTGGTTATGGCATTGTTCTCTTATCTGGTAAACAACGCCAAGAATTCTCTGGAGGTTATAAATTAACTACTAATAATCGTATGGAATTAATGGCAGCAATAGTAGGATTAGAAAAACTAGAATTTCCCTCTATTGTCACCCTATATACTGACTCGAAATATATAGTTGATGCTGTTACAAAAGGTTGGGCAAAACGTTGGCGAGCTAATGGTTGGAAACGGAATAAAAAAGATAAAGCAATGAATCCCGATCTATGGGGAAAATTATTAGATTTATGCGATAAACATGAAGTTGAATTTTGTTGGGTACGGGGTCATTCTGGAAATATAGAAAATGAGTGTTGTGATAAATTAGCAGTGGCAGCATCTCAACAAGTAGGTTTACCATTAGACCTTGGTTATAAATAATTCAAGAATGCGCGAATTACCTCTCCTTGAAAACGGATAGGATTGACGAACAGGAAAATTTTTATTTATTATCCCCTATCCAAGGGGAGGCTTTAAACCACAATATTTCCGTAAAATTACGGAAATTATGATTAAATAAATAAAATTTTCTTACTAGAGAAAAAAAATGGGTTATAGCAATAACCCTGTTGATTTCTATCCGATAAGTTTGTAATAATTAAATCTTAGTGAGGGCAAGATTCAGTTAAACGCTAATACGAATCACATTTGCTAACTCGTTTTTTAATCAATCAGTGAATAGCCACCTCAGTATTGGGGTGGTTATTTTCATAGTATAGCGCTACGCGAAGCGGGAATAGGTATGGAGGGAATAGGGAATAAACTGTCAAAAGATTTTTCCTACAGAAAAGCTCCGCTAACAGGATTTATAAATTTCAAGAGCCTTAATGCGTAGCGCTATAGTTATATTATGTCAAATTAAATATTTATAAATAATTAGGGTTTGCTGATTAAACATCAAAGCCTTTATATATAAAATTGTCAGCCTTTTTGGGTCTTTAAAAAGTACAAGGTTTTCGTTCTAAGTAGCTTCAAAAGTTAGGATTTTGGGTTGACGCTCTTGCTGAAAAATCAAGAGATAATTCTTCCTCCTACCAGTTCTAAATTTCCTATTCATTCTGACTCCTGACTCCTACCCTCATCCATAAGACTTTTTCAGCAAACCTTAATTATGTACCAGTTATAACATTTGAGATAAGTCAGAATTTAGAAGTGATATTTGAAGGCGTTAAAAGTTTCATTGAATAGTAATTTTACACAATCAATTCCTAGCTACTTGTGAATTTTTAAAGTGAATTAGTAAGTAGTTCAACAATTAATAATTAATAATTACCTCTTCTTATAAATAATAGGATTGAATAAAAGGATTTTTTTTCTTTTTTCTCCTTAAAAGGAGAGGCTTTAAACCTTAATTCTTCGGTAAATATAATTATTTAGTCCGTGCTACACATTTGACTTATGGCTTATGACTTCTGGCTTCAGCTATAGGAGCGATCGCTCTTGATGTCTGCCAAAATGGATAATGTATTTTGGAGATATAGCACTACGCATTAAGCTTAGGACAGTTATAAATCCTGGAACCCTTTAACAGTCTACTGTTCCCTGTTCCCTCTCTTGGTGCGCGTTCCGCAAGCGAGCTGTCGTCGTCGCGGGGTCGCACCGCTATTCCCTATTCCCTAGCGCTATAAATTTCTAAACTGGCCTCTGAACCATAATGAACCCAGAAGCAAATTCAACCTACTCCTACCAAGTCGGCGGTAGTCTGCCTGTAGATGCTCCCACTTATGTCAAACGACAGGCTGATGATGAACTTTTTAATGGCCTAATGGATGGGGAGTTTTGTTATGTCCTCAACTCACGGCAAATGGGCAAGTCTAGTCTCCGGGTTCAGACAATGCGACGTTTACAAGCATCTGGGGTAGTTTGTGCGGCTATAGATTTGACGGCCATTGGTAGTCAGGATATTACCTCGGAACAGTGGTATGCGGGAATAGTTTATAGTTTGGCTAGTAGTTTTGATTTATTGGATAGTTTTGATATTTTAAGTTGGTGGGGCGATCGCTCTTTTCTTTCTGCTTTACAACGTTTAAATGCTTTTATTGAACAAGTATTACTTAGAGAAATTACAGAAAATATTGTAATTTTTATTGATGAAATTGATAGTATCCTCAGTTTGAGTTTTCATGTTGATGACTTTTTTGCTTTGATTCGTTCTTGTTATAATAAACGGGCTGATAATTCTGAATATCAACGTTTATCTTTTGCTTTGTTGGGAGTAGCTACACCATCAGATTTGATGAAAAATCGAAATATTAGTACACCTTTTAATATTGGTCAAGCTATCGAGTTAGAAGGTTTTAAATGGCAGGAGGCTACACCTTTAGTTGCTGGTTTTTCTGGTATTTTTAATGATGGCATGGCGGTATTGAGAGAAATTTTAAATTGGACTGGGGGGCAACCTTTTTTAACTCAAAAAGTCTGTCAAATAATTTTATCTTACTGTAGAGAAGTTCAATTTAACATTGCCACAGAAAATGAAGCAGAATTAATAGGAGAAATTGTCGAGTCACAAATTATTGAAAATTGGGAAGCAAAAGACGAACCCGAACATTTGAGAACTATACGCGATCGCCTGATTTATAGTCATCAATCTTCGGGAGAATTACTATTATTATATCGGCGGATATTACAGCAGGGAAAAATTAAAGCTGATAATCAGGATTTCCATAGGGAATTACGACTGACGGGAGTAGTTGTAAAACAAAAAGGAAGGTTAAAGGTTTACAACAAAATTTATGCAGAAGTATTTAATCTTGATTGGGTAGAAAATAAGTTACGAGAAGCAGGTTTATTATCAGAATCAGTAGCAGAAAAATCTATATATTCTGAGACAGATATTCAAGAGATTGAAAAAATTACAAATGATGCTTTATTAGAATTCGAGTTTAATCAAATAGAAGGATTAATTTTAGCAATACAGGCAGGAAAAAAGTTAAAACAAATTGTTCAAGATGATTTATCCTTACAAGAATATCCCACGATAAATCCAATATCGACACTACAAAAAATTATTGGTAATATTCGTCAACAGAATCAATTTATTAGCAATCAAATCGGAGTTAAAGACATCAGCTTTAGCTCAAATAAAGAATATTTAGCTATCGCAGAAATAGACGGTACAATTTTATTACAACATTTATTACAACCTCAATCCATAAAATTAAAAGGGCATGAAAATGAAGTTTTGTGCGTTAGATTTAATCCCAATAGATACCTTTTGGCAACAGCAGGAAAAGACGGCACTATTAGACTTTGGAATTTACAAGGAAAACAAATAAATCAGTTTAACAGTAATCAGGGAGAAATCTATCAAATCAGATTTAGTAATGATGGTGAATATTTAGCAACCGTAGCAGAAAAAGGAGTACAACTATGGAAGATTTCACGGCAAACCCGTTCGCGTTCCGGAACATCATCCCTCAAGCAAAAAAATATTCATGCAAGTTGGATGACAACTGTAAGTTTTACCGATGATGGTGAGTGTATTGCAGTTGCAGTCAGAGAAAATATAGTCAGACTCTGGAAAGGATTAAAACGACAACCATTAGAATTGAAAGCAGATCGGAGCGACGAGTTTACCCTGACAAATGTAAACATGAGTTGGGGTGGAGAATATCTGCTTTGTATCAGTAAAAATGGAATTGTGCGACTTTGGAATTTTCCACAACGACGCTTACTCGACTGGGAAACCCACCAAGCAGAAATTACAAACATTTGTTTTAGTCCGAGCGATCGACATATTGCTACAGCAGCAGCAGATGGTACAACC
>JAAUYK010169711.1_pt1 | contig 12123 bp, 5 predicted proteins | sample 7278021 | NCBI WGS metagenome assembly JAAUYK01 (sample SAMN14350223, study PRJNA611818) | marine sediment metagenome | isolation source: surface marine sediment (1.8m) | place: French Polynesia: Moorea | collected 2018-08
CCCCCCCTGCCGACCTACCCCAAGCGCCACACTGATCGCTTAACGAGGTTTCGTAGGGGGGAATCGCAGCTGAAAGCCGCTAAAACCCGCAAGAGGCAGGTTCGGTAGCGAAAAGAATGGACTCCTTAATCTAATTATGCGGGTATATTGGCACAAAAAATTAAATGTTACAATTACAATTGGCTGCAAAAAATAGACATATAAGCCAAATAGAGAATATATGTCAACGCATAGATATAATCCATGCTTTAATTTGACTCAATACAACTATTATGTCTGTGACTAACTGATCCGAGTCGAAAAGTTGGAGTGGAGTGGTGCTGCCTGACCAACACACTTCAATTTTACACGTACATCCTTCTTCAATTAAATATCTTTTAGTTACTAAAATGTCTTGCTCTTGTTCATTACACATATTATACACGACTACAATGTGCATGCACCATGCAGCTAATGACCTTTTAGCTTCAGCAAGCCTGAAAATTGAAATTATCCCCCCAGCCCAGAAACATTCTTATCATTTTGCCTCCCACCTCGTAGCGTAGCTGCTAGCTGGGAGTTGGTGGTCTGCTCTGCTCTGCTCTGCTCTGCTGAGTCTGCTCTGCTGTCTGTCATCAGCCCAGCAGCACCCGGAGCGAGACTTACAACGGAGACGGACTTCACTTCACGGACTACGGCTACGGAGAGACAGACAAGACAACTGTTTGGGGTTCGCCAGTTCTTCAGTTCTTCTCGCCCTGGCTGAACTGAACTGAAGCAGTGAAGCTGAAAGCCTGAAACTTAAAGTTATGCGCTAGTAGTGCTGATACGAGTCCGAAAAAAATGGACTTGTTCGAGTCCGAGCCTTTTTGCCTTATTAAGAGGAATTGTACGAGTCCGGACTCGAGTACAGGGTCGGGCTTGGGCCTAACATAAAGAGATGGCTATAAAGTACACTGCAGTCACTACTTTTAGTACTGCTGTAGTCAACCACAGTATCATTGGGCCAAAGTTAATATGAATTGTTATTTTTGCTACAAATTGTATCGAAAATTAATCAAATTGGGTGATAGGTACCCCTCAAGTCCGGACTCGAGCCCCTAGAAAAGGGCTCGAGCCTTTCTAACTCCCCAAAAAATCGCAAAAAGGCTCGAGACCTTGCACTCGAGTTCAATGACTCGTATCAGCACTATGCGCTAGCAGCTAGGACTAGCCTAGGTGCCGGAGGACGGAGGTGATAAGAGAGAGATTAAGAGCGGCGTAACGAACGATGCCTGCTGGACTGCTGGTGCTATGCCTATAACCTCTTTGATAGAGCCTCGATATTAGTCATTCTGATTCGAGACAGCAAGCATTGCTCGAAACTTCATTAAATAGAAGACCACCGACAGACAGCAAAAAAAGTCGGGACCAGTGGCAGTGAGTGGGAGTGGAGGAAAGTTAGGGTGGACGTTTCGCAGCATGATGAGGTCGTTTGAGGCGCTCGCGGTGTTCTCCGTCGTCGTTCTCCTCGCCGTGACTCCTTTCTCCTTCTGCGAGGCGAAGAGGCTGAAGGACCGCATCTACGTGAGTGTTCCGGCCGCCGGCTTCTGCTTTAGGCGGACCAACGGCACGCACCAGATCGGGTGCTCGTCCGACAGGAGCGGCAACGTGGGCGTCATTCACCTCATCGAGGAGCCCGACGACCTCACATGGCTGATCGAAAAGGGACAGCACGAGCCGTACACAGCGGTGTTCACGCCAGACCTGTTCAACCAGGAGAGGCTCGGGCGGCTGCGAGACTCCGGCAAGGTCTCCGGGGTGGTTCTCCTGCAGACGCCGGAGTCGGAGTCTGAGGCGCCTTCGGCCTACTCGGACGACGCTGCCTGTCCAAACTCGGTCAGCAGTCTATACGCAGGCACGTCCGACCAGTGCAACGTGGCAGACGCGCCCTGGAATCCCTCCGGACTCGGCACCATGTACGAGAGCTTCCCCTTCCCAATCTTCCTGATCACGAACCAGACGGCCGCCGACCAGATCGTCAACTGCTCGACCAAGTACAACAAGCCCGAGGGCTCTGAGACGCCGTCCTACCCCCTATGCTCGCTGGAGCTGACCTCCCACATGTACTCGGCGGTGGACACGACCACGTGCCTGAGGCGGAGCAACATGGGCAACGCTCTAGCGCCGGTGTCCTTCTGCGACGAGATGGGAGACTACAACGTGTTCTATTTCGTTGAGGAGCGCAACGCGAGCCACATCGACGCCGACAAGGAGAAGGTGATCCTGGTGACGACTCAGCTTGACGCCATGAATCTGTTTGACTTCAACGAGGTGGGTGCCGACTCGCCCTCGACGAACATCGTGGCATTGCTAGAGACGGCGGCGTTGATAGCGGAGGACAAGCCCAGCTTCGGTGGCGGCTTGACCAACGTGCTGTTCGCCTTCATGAACGGCGAGGCGTTCGACTACATCGGCTCGAGCAGGATGGTGTACGACATGAAGGAAAAGTCCTTCCCGAACAAGGTTGAGGAGGGTGACTTTGTCAATGGCCTCCAGCCCGTTCTCGACCTCTCACATATCGACCACATTGTCACATTGGGCCAGCTGTTCAACGTGAAGAGCAACGGGCGCTTGTATGCACACACTGACACCGAATTCACTGCCGACCAGCTCGTCGAATCGCTCAGCTCCTCGTTCTCAAGTTACGGAGCGGAGCTGACCAAGGCGTCTGGGAGGAAGGGCCTCCCGCCGTCGTCAATTCATAGCTTCCTTAAAGAATCCAGAGCGCTGCCTGGAGTTCACATTTCCGACTTCGACCAACAGTTCACCAATGATCTCTACCACAGCCTCTATGATTCCGCGAAAGTCAACATAAACTACAACTACTCGACCGGAGACGGTCAGGAGGTTGTGGAGCACATCTCCAAGGTGTCCGAAGCTCTCGCCGACTACCTCTACGCGGCCGTGGAGGGCAGGAGAGGTCGGCTGACGTTCTCCTCCAACCGAACTCGAGTCAACGAAATGCTTCACTGCTACGTCGAAAACTCCGACTGCAAGCTGTTCAACGCTGCCGCGAATAAGTACACGCCTCCGTTCTATGGCCCTTTTCCCAAGGACCGGCCGCTGCCGCAGTACGTAGGCGTCGACAAGAAGTCCACCCACCACGCCATATTCACGAGAAATCTGCTGGCCTATCTCACGGCCGGAGATCCGATCGAGTCGATCGAGAAGCGAGAGGACTGCAAAGCCCCAGAGGACCAGAACGTGTACGAGTACATCTTCCTGAAAGGCGAGTCTGTGCCGCCGCACTGGACCGGCGACAAGAAGTGCAACGAGACGTCTGCGTGCGGCTTCTGCTTCAAGACGACCACGTTCAGACGACACGCCAAGAGTCCGGCGTACGTCATCGACAACTACGACTACGCCGACGCCAAGTACTCGGCGTGGGCGGAGTCCTCGTGGAAGACGACGGAAGCGAGACTCTTCCTCGTCTCGTCTCCGTCGCTGCAGCTCGGCCACTTCTTCATCGGGCTCTTCGTCCTCATTGCTAGCTTCGCCGGCGGCTACTGGGGCACGAAGAAGGCGCCTGAGCTGTTCAACGACGCCGCCGGGACGGGCGAGAACGGAGGGAGCAGCAACGGCAGCGGGACGGTCACCACGCACGATTCCGTGGTGGCCGCCGGAAGCCACCCAGATCCGGCGAGGCTGTAAGGATCGAAGTTGCCATACGGTGATTGTCAGAGACTTCCCCAGTGAAGAAGACGAACTGATCGCATTTAATACGTCCTGATCCAGTGGTGGCTGGCAGCGAAGCTAGCTAACATCCTAATCCCAAAGAAAGTTCACTCGTATTTATTCACTATAATGTACTCTCTATGTACGTATAAGTAGACTGAATAACCTTAAAATCCTGAGTCAAACGTCGGCTACGGAATTAACTGGACTCTGTCTCCCACTGCTAGATATTGCGGCGGCGTCTCATTGCAGTCTTTCTCTTCGACTCTATAGAGGCCTCCGAAGCTAAACTTGTTCTCCGGCTTGGAGGCCATCTCGCTATAGAGGAGGTCGTTGTCGGCGCCGTCCCTCTGGTCAATTCGAATCATGCCGCATCTCGTGCAGTCCTCGCTCTTCTTCAGGTGAACTCTCCCCCCCACAATCAACTCGGAGTAGTTTGCCACGTCTTCCGGGCAGCCGTCGATCACCAGGTTGCCTCTGAACTGATTCAACGTCCACGCGGGGTCAGCTCCAACTTGGTCCGCCAATGCGACGCCGGACCGCTTGTCCAAGACCAGTACCTGCCCACTATTGGCCAGTGATAGCGGCTGGTCTCCCTTCCGCCTCGGCCTCCGCTCTTTCATCCGGACTAATCTTAGGCCGTCCTCTCTGCTGGCTTCCTCCAGCCACCTGGCGGCCTCCTCGCCACAGTCCACCGTCGTCATCTGGTCTCCGCAGACGCGGCCGAGGCAGAAGTCCTGGCTGGTTGTGGTCGATTCGGGGGGCGCGATGGGCAGCGTCAGCGGCGGCATTTCCGGGTAGGTCAGAGTCAGCGTTTCTCTCTCCAAGTCCAGCTGGGGTCGAATTAGGCAAAGAGCCCTGTAAAGCGTAATTAATGCTCCTTATCGAGACCGATCGTAGTGACATACGTACATATACGGAATGACATTCGATCACCTGACATTTTTCTGCGTCAACGCCTTTCTTCCCTTCATCACAGCCCATTGTCGGTCCCACTCAAGGCCCGTCTTTCCCATTTTCCAGGAGGTAGCCGCCACCGGAGCGCACGATTTTACGGGGTAGAGAAAAATTTGGCCTATTCTGGCTCCGGCCGCTGTCGTAGAGGTGTCTGAATTGGAGTCGACTGCATTGACGAAGTGTCTTCTGATCAGAGCTATAACCGCGTCCGCGTCTTCCCGTTTGGAGTGGACTCCAAACGATACCCGTATAGATCCGGTTGGGCGACCATTGACGAGGTCCACGTCGTCTCCGCATACATGTCCAGCCTTTAGACAAGAGGTAATTGCTTTATTGACTGGCGTCGAGGGCAATTGTTAAGGTAGATTGCAATTAGGGAAAGGGGATACAACTAAACATGGGTTTACTCATGGGTATGGGAACTACCATGGGTCCATAAGAATAGGATCCAAATATAAATTTGTGCTCGAATGAATGCCTGACAAACAGACTGAAAAAAACGCACTTAAAAAAGGTCTCTTATAGACTGGTGTCTTCGACGCCGGTAAAAACGTTTCCATGTAGTGTGATTATATGCTCGTATATACATTCAGCATAGGTATAGCTCACCTCAAAATTTTGCTCTGAGTTTTCGTCGGTGAATTGCAGGTACTTTTGGCAAGCGCCCACGTTGCAGAAACAACCTGTCCTCACAGCCATAGTCTGTCCTTCAGCCAGGCGTCGGAAGGCCGCGAATCCAAAGTAGGCACCACTTGGCTTCAGAAGATTGAAGTTCACTATCGGGCCCTGGTATCTTCGACTTGCAAAGCTTCCATCGCAGTACACCTCCACTACATTCCGCCCGCCATCGTGTCTTAAGTTTCTCAGAGCTGTATAAAGGTATCTGAAGTGTGTAGAGATTGAATTAATTATACCATGTATGCATTTGTCGTTAAAATTTCACCTGGCTATCGCGAACGAGTGGTCGCCAATTGCGTCGATGCCACGAGGCACCGATTCGATAAAGTTGTATCCGTGGACTAGAGTTGCAATGTCGAGGAAAGATGAGGTGCCGTCCTCCAGCCACTCCTCTGATTCCTTGAAGACGTGCCTCGACTTCCGAACCAGATTCAGGTCTACGGTCCCGCCGCCAAAGTAGCGCTTGCCCCTCAGCATGGGCTGGGCCTCGTGACGGACGAGGAGCGCCCCAAGGCCAGTCGGGTAGCCAAACATTTTGTAGAACGAGATGCAGACGAAGTCCGCTTTGTGGGTGGACAGGTCGAGGCGGTCGCAGGAGACGAACGACGCCGCGTCCAGCATCACGAAGTTGGTCGCCGATGCGGACTTGACCAGGTCAATCCATTCCAGAGGAAACTTTCGCCCGCAAAAATTGGACATGGCAGGATAGACCACGAGGTTCGGCCCTGATCCGCTGCACCTCCCGATCACCCTCTCTAACTCCTCCTGTCCGCTGAACGCGGCGGAAGGGACGGGCGAGCAGAGCTCCCGCATTCCCATGACGCTCGTGTGACTTTGGTCGGAATAGATGAAGGAGCTGGAATCGTGTCTCCAAGCGAACGACTCCGCAACAAGCTTCAGTGCCGCCGTCGCCCCCGAGGTGAACACGACGGCGTAGTCTTCCTCCGGAGCGTTGAAGTGACGCAGCGTGGCCTTTCTCGCCGCGTCGACCTTTTGCCTCGTCTTCGGACAGCTGTGCGGATTCGAGTAGGTGTTGGAGACGAGGTCGGCAAAGACGGCGTCGAGGGTGCTCCTGGCGTACACCGCCGAACCGGTGGCGTCCAAGTAGATCGTCCTGTTGGGATGGTCCAGGGCCAAATTGGGAAATTCCTTTTCTAATCTCGCCGTAGCGTCCGGCGGAAACTCTCCGGCCAGCAGAGAGCCTTCGGACGCCATGCTTATTTTTTGGCCGGCCAGAAACTGTGTGTGTGGCTGGTCAAATTTCGTGCCTTCAGCAAGTTGCAATTGCATGAACGATCCTATTTTCCCATGACTGGGGCAGTTCGGCTCATGCTCTCGTAGGAAATGGTGTTAAGGGGCTGCATAAAACTTGAATTGCTTCTTCAGTTTCAGATGCCGATAACGATAAGTCAAAAGTCATGCAGTACATCGGAAAACTAGTTCATCTTGGCTAGCAAAAAGGACTACTCGTTTTCTTAATCCTTCTGGGGATAGAATGCTTACAAAGTATTTCGAAAGGGTCAAAACGCGCAAGGCTATTTGCATGTGTCATGTTGCGTAAGGTATTAAAATTAGAATAAAACAGTAGTATAGACACGTATGTACGTACACGTACGTTATACAGTATTTATTAGGCCCGTTTTGTACGCGCTTTGGTTGTCGGAAATAAAATCTTGTCCTCCCTCAACCTCGGCTGTTTTGTTATTTCGCCACTTTGTTGACTGTTGCATTGCATTCACAATTGACACGTGCAAGAAAGAAAGGAAGTCAGTCTTTTTACGGGATTATTGCTCTTCAACCAGGTAATTGACGTCGACACCTTGGTGTTCTCATTCTTTATCTCAATTAACCTGATACCGTCGCGTCCCCTGCGCTTTCCAGTCTGCCAGGATGCAAGTTCCGCATCGCTCCGGACCTCTGAAGCAGAGCAACAAGAGCCACAACACGGGCCGCCACCGGTCCAAGGGCGCCGTGGACAACGCCAACCGGGGCCGGGTGGGCGTGAAGGCGCAGTGCGGGAAGAAGAACCGGGCGCAGCTCTCCAGGAAGGACAGGAAGCACCAGTTGGCGCAGGCCAGGAGCAAGAAGAAGGCCGAGGTGCTGGCGAAGAAGCGATGCCTCGGCGGCGCCAACTACCCGCCCGTCCTCGTCTCCGTCGTCGACCTGCAGAGGCAGGACGAGGCGGCCGCAAAGACCCTGCTGGCCGCGATCCGGACGTGCGCCGACGACGTGACCGTGACGGAGAGCGGCCGCGGCACCACCCACGTGGCCTTTCCCCGGTTCAAGCAGCGGTTCGCCTTCGTCCAGTCCAACCCCGACTCCATGCTGCAGGTGCTGGACGCGGCCAAGGTGTGTGACGTCGTTCTCTTCCTCCTCTCTGTCCAGGAGGACTTTGGCCGCGACGTGGAGGAGGTCGTGGCCACCGTCCTGAGCCAGGGCATCCCGGGCGAGCCCGTATTCCTGCTCACCGACCTCGACCAGCTGGCGGCGAAGAAGCAGAACGACGCCAAGAAGCACCTGCTGAAGGCGCTGAACAAGCGGATCCCGGTGGATAAGCTTCACGTTTGCAAGAGCGCTCAGGAGGGCGTGCTTCTCTTGAGGCATCTTGGGTCCCAGAAGAGGAAGGCCAACAACCTGCGTGATCGCCGTAGCCACTTGATCGCCGAGCACGCCAGTTTCGAGAACCCCGAGGGGTCGGAGGGCATGCTCAAAGTCACCGGCTACGTGAGGAGTCAGGTGATGTCGGCCAACCGACTGGTTCACCTGCCCGGCATTGGGAGCTTCGCCGTCGACCGCATCGAGTCCGCCGTCGATCCGCACCCACTGGAGAAGAAATCTCGTCCCGGAGGAGATGTCGCCATGGCCGATGGAGAGGCGAGAGTGTTAAGCAAGCGCACTGATGAGACTGGCGAGTCCCTACAGAGCGAAAACGAACCGGAAATGTTCGACGGAGAGCAGTACCTGTCTCCTGAAGACGAGGAAATGGCTGCATCCGGTTTCGGAGAGGGTGGCAAGAAAAAGAAGGAGTTCAAGGTCCCCAAGGGAACGTCCGACTACCAAGCAGCATGGATCATCGAGGATCAGTCTGAGGGAGAGGAGGGCGATAAAGATGACGACAGCGACAGTGACGACGATGACGACGACGACGAGATGATGGGGCTAGAGGAGGCAGAGGATGACTCTGACGACGGAGAAGGCGACGACCAGGAGGAGTACGAGACCATGACCGTGACGTCGGAAGCAAACATGGACGAGGGCTACGACGAGAAGCACGTCAACTGGGCAGAGGAGCAGGAGACAATGAAGAAGATCCAAGCGGCGCGAACTGATGAGATGTTTCCCGACGAGATAGACACCCCGATGGATCAGTTGGCCAAGAACAGGTTCCAAAAGTACAGAGGCCTGAAGAGCTTCCGAACGTCCCCGTGGGACCCAATGGAGAACCTACCGGCCGACTACGGCAGGATTTTCATGTTTAAGAACTTCAACAGGACGAAGAAGTCCGTGTTGGCGCAGGAGAGTGACCTTGAGGGTGCCGAAGTGGGCAGCTACGTCACTGTGTTCCTCAGAGACGTGCCTCGCCACCTCCTCCACCCGTACCTGGACGGCAGCGGCGGGGCGGCGAAGGCGATGCCCCTCGTCGTCTACGGAATGCTTCCCCACGAGAACAAGATGTCCGTGTTGAACTTCGTCGTGAAGCGCCACTCCCTCGGCCACGACGACCCGATCAAGTCGAAGGAGCGCCTCGTGTTTCACTGCGGCTACAGACGGTTCGCCGCCTGCCCCATCTTCAGTCAGCACACGAACGGGAGCAAGCACAAGTACGAGAGGTACTGGCGCGCCGACTCCACCGTCGTGATGACCGTCTTCGCGCCCATCTTTTTCCCGCCGAGCAGCGTCGTCGTCTGTCAGGAGTCGCCCAACGGGCGTCTGTCTCTCGTCGGCACAGGAGCTCTGCTCTCCATCGACGCCGACCGCCTGGTGATCAAGAGGACCGTGCTCTCCGGCCACCCGTTCAAGACTCTCAAGCGCAGCGCCGTCGTCAGGTTCATGTTCTTCAACCGCGAGGACATCGAGTGGTTCAAGCCGGTCGAGCTGAGGACCAAGTACGGTAGGAAGGGCCACATCAAGGAGCCGCTCGGCACGCACGGCCACATGAAGTGCACGTTCGACAAGCAGCTGTCACAGCAGGACACCGTGCTCCTGAATCTGTACAAGCGCATCTTTCCCAAATGGAACTATGACCCTCACGTGGCAGAGGCGGGAGTCGCGAGCGAGCTGATGGAGGAGGACGGAGCCGAAACCCTGCAGTTGGGCAGGAAGTCCATTCTGAAGAAATGAAATCAAATAAATGAAAATGGACCGCCTTCTATTTTAACACACATCATGTTGTCCGTTATGTGTAAGTTTGCTTTCTGTTCATTTCAGACGACAATGGAGTCCGCCACATCGAAGATCACGCTGAACGAGTTCGAGGTTCTGAAGCCGGCTGCGGGTAAAAAATGGGATCAGAAGACCTTCTCGAAGAACCTGAAGATTAAGTTTGTAAAGAAGAAGGGGATGGACCTGGAGTTTGATCTCATCGGCGTGGACGCCTCCCTGGCCAACGCCTTCAGGAGAATCCTTCTCTCCGAAGTTCCGTCCATGGCCATCGAAAAGGTGTACATCTACAACAACACGTCTATCATCCAAGACGAAGTGCTCGCCCACAGGCTGGGACTGATCCCGCTCAAGGCCGACCCGCGCCTCTTTCAGTACAAGACGCTCGACACGGGGGATCCCGGCACGCCCAAGGATACCCTCGAGTTCAACCTGAAAGTCAGGTGCAAGAAGAACGCTGCCGCCAAGGCCACAGAGACTGATCCCAATCACCTGTACATTGACCACCTGGCGAAGACGGACAAGATGGTGTGGGTGCCGAACGGCGACCAGGCCAAGAGAATTTCTGACCCCGGTCCCGTCGAGGATGACATCCTGGTGGCCAAATTGCGGCCCGGCCATGAGATCGACGTGAAGCTGTACGCTTACAAGGGGCTCGGCAGAGACCACGCCAAGTTCTCCCCTGTGGCTACGGCCTTTTACCGCCTTCTGCCTGAGATCACACTGAACAGAGATGTGACGGGAGAAGCCGCCGAAAGGCTGCAAAAGTGCTTTTCGCCCGGTGTGATCGAACTGGAGGACGTGGATGAGGACAAGAAGAAGGGAAAGAAGGGAAAGAAGAAAGAGAAAGAGGCTAAAAGTTCCATTGAGGACTCGACGGAGAAGAGGGCGGTGGTGGCGGACGCCAGGTACGACAACTGCTCCCGGAACGTCTTTCGCCACGACGACCTTCGCGACGCGGTGTCCATGACCAAGAAGAGAGACCACTTCATCTTCACCGTGGAGAGCGTCGGCGCGGTTCAGCCGGAGGATTTGTTCGTCATGGCCATCGACATCCTGGAGGAAAAATGCGACCACTTTCTAAAGGAGCTGGAAACTGCGATAAAGGAGGGAAACACGTAGCTTCGTTCTCTCGACATCAGGTTATAAAACTCCCGTATACGTACATTCTAAAAACTGTTGATGAAAGAGATGAAACTCCGATATGAGCTTGAGTAAAGCATTAAAGTGCATATTACACATGTGAAGCAGTGGTTTTCCTGAAATCTTGGTCAATGGGTTGACGTCGTGTAAATTTCGGTCGTTTGCGGCTCTGTCCGACTGTCTAATGGACCCCATTTATCCCCGCTGCTGTCGTTCCGCTACCTGACTCACTCTCTTTAAGCGCATGAGCAAGCACCAGACCCGCCCGAGCGTGAGTGGGCGATCGCGATATATCTTGGGCGGCAGGCAGGAAGATGGAACATTTAGCCCGTCCGTCCGCCACTTTTTTTCGCTTTACACCAAAAACTGGGTTTCTCCTGCTACGTGTCTGTCGAAATGGGGGTATGTCGGCGTTGCATGCGTATGCGGCCGACCGGCCCCCCGAAGTTGCTCTCCCGACAGGCGGCTTTATTTACCCAGCGACAAAAAAGACAATCGGCTAACAAGAGAGGGGTCCGCGTCCGTCTGACGTTGATGACTGCGTGATGCTAGCAGGGCTAGATTGTTGAGATTTCGCCCTCCACCTTTCTTGCTCACGAAAATGGCGTTTTCTCGCAGAAAGACCTTCTGCTGCTGTCTCGTCTTTCGCCAGCTTAATTGCGATTCGTGAATTTTCTCACAGATCGAGTCCACCTACTACTCAGCTAGTGTCTGTCGACTGGGGAAGGATGGAGCTGGCGCCGCGCCGTCTGTTCGTCTGTTTCCCTGATTGTAATGGAGGGAGATCCGGTGACTTCGGGACAGACAAAAAAGGCGCGATGAGAGGGCTATTGGGTTTCCACGGCCTGTCCGTACGCCGGCACGGCGAGTAAGTACGTCCAAGACATCTGAAATGAGAACGGGAACTGGAGTCGGCTTCTCTGCGTCTCAGACTTATTAAAGCCTCTCGTCTCGCCGGGTTGGCTAAAGTTATTGCGTACTAAGTAAGGGGAGGCGATCGACCGTAGTAAATTTTCTCGTTAGCCTGACTAGCCTGCCTGCTCATTGGAATGTGTCCTTCTCCCTTTTTGGCAGCCGGGATTGAGCCGCCGATGCATGGTGATGATCTCAGCTGAATTCGGACTATACTACCGTAAAGCCGGCCAGGAAGCGATAGCGGCGCCGCCGACTAACTGACTGGGCTTGAATACATTAGCATCTGTGATTGCGCATCTCTTCATTTGGCAACGGGTCGTAAGGGGAGAAACTTAGAAATGTGGAGGAGGAAGA
>JAAUYK010032731.1_pt1 | contig 12120 bp, 14 predicted proteins | sample 7278021 | NCBI WGS metagenome assembly JAAUYK01 (sample SAMN14350223, study PRJNA611818) | marine sediment metagenome | isolation source: surface marine sediment (1.8m) | place: French Polynesia: Moorea | collected 2018-08
AGTTAAAAAAATACCTTTTTATAGATCATGTCTATCTTTATCGTTGTTTTATTAACATTACGGGTCTGATTGCGAACCAATCAGGTAATAAACAGTACCATTCCCTTTTTCATGTTCTTGTTAAACCCTTTAACGACCCAGAGATTCAGGATATAACCTAAAGGCCTATGACACTATTAAAGTCACTCTGTTAGCCATGGAAACTGACTAAAACTTTCAGCTTCAGGTGTTCCGGTAGATTGGTCGAAACCGGGCAATGATGCATTCTCTCAATAATATAAGACCGGTGCTCTTCACTGGGCTCACCCGATAACACATACGCATCAAAACTCACTTCAGCATGTTGGATGTTCCAGAACTCACCCGCGACAATGTTCATTCCTCCTTTTGCCGAGGAGAGCACCAAGCCACATTCGGCACTATTGGTACGCATATACAAATGTTGGCACGAAAAAAGGCCATTGATAAAAAGTAAAAATCCGGGGGATCTGATATCTAATTGAAGCGGCTCCCACTGATGATCATGCAATACCTGCAGCGCTAAATCATCGATCTTGTTTTCATTACCGCTATAAGTGGCAGTTAATCTCAAATGAAAATTTCTTGTATTCACCATGACTGATTCTCTTTCAATTGCGGCATTCTATCTGTTCGCGGTTCTGTATCAGAAATTATGACTCATCGATCTTCGGTGGTAATTGACGTGGACGATAATAGGTTGCATAAATTGCCGCTAATACCACAATGGTTCCTCCCACCCATGTCATGAATGCTGGCCATTCGTTAAACCAGATTGCCGCCATTGCAGCAGAATAAACTACCTGTAAACAAGCAATTAAACTGGCTTTTTTGGCTTTCATGAATCGTAACCCATGGACAAACAGGCTATGCGGCAAAGCCGTAAAAAATACACCAAGTACCAGTAATTGCAGCCACTGGTATTCCGACACCTGTTCTGCCCGTGGTGCAACCCAGGGCAGTAGCAAAACAATGACCACCACAATCTGATATAACAAGGTTTGATTAGAAGAATATCTGTAAAAGTATCGACCCTGTATGATATTGCGCAGGGAAAATAATAAGGCCGATAAAACACCCCACAAAATTCCCTGGGTAGTGGAATTATTCCAGTCAAAGGCCGGCATCATCAGATAAATTCCCAGCAAGACCGCTAGTGCACTGAGGATATCCATGCCCCTGGGTTTTTCCCCATGAAACAGAGGCTCCAGAAAAACGGTAATGACCGGATAGGTATAAAGCGATATAACACCGACCGCGATACTGGAGATTTGCATGGCATGGAAATAAGTCACCCAATGGAAAGCCAATAGCAGCCCCAAAAGAAGCGCCAGAGCATAATGACCCTTATGATCTAAGGCCAATTTCTGCCTTTTGATAAACATAAAAACCATGAGCACCAATGCCGCAAAAATACTGCGTAATGGAGTAATATCCAGCGCAGGGAGTTCAATAAATTTAGAAAACTGCGCTGTTACTGCGAATAATAATACAGCCGAATGGACAGCCCACAATCCCTGTTGCTGTAACATGGATGGTTATGATCTATCGGGTAGTTTAAACAGCTGACGACAATTCGAAGACAGTGCTTCTGCACAGGCCGCTGGATCCATTTCTCTTAATCTTGCAATCTCTTTCAAGTGGTCCAACAGGTAAGCGGGTTCATTGCGTTGACCTTTATGCAGCGGGCCTGACTGATCAGGTGCATCGGTTTCTATCAACAACGCAGAAAGATCGATGCGACTAACGACCTGCTGTAATTTATGGGCACGCTCATAACCCACAATAGCCGCTATGCCTAATTTAAAACCCAAATCCACTAAATGTTGTGCTTGTTGCAGGCTACCGCTGAAACTGTGAATAACCCCTTTTTCAATACCACTTCGGCGAATTTCCCTAAGGATCAGGTCCAGTGCCTTACGGGCATGAATAATCACCGGCAACCCATGATTTTTGGCAATGTGTAACTGACCTCGAAAGAGTTCAAGTTGATCATCCCGGTCATCATCATCTTGATAAAAATCCAGACCACATTCACCCACAGCGATGGCCGGCGTCTTGTCTAGCCAGTTATCCAACGCAGCCAGATGTGTCTTTTGATGCGCTTGCATAAACATAGGATGTAATCCATAGCCAGCATAAGCACCCCGGAATTCTTCGGTGACTTGTTTAACCTTGGGCCAACGAGATGCCGTTGTCGCAGGAATCACAAATTGATCGATGCCGACCGAACGCGCGCGCGCAATGGCCTGCTCCCGATCGGGATCAAAGCGGTCATCATCAAGATGGCAATGAGAATCAATCAGGTGATGGATCATAAGGGCTTTCTGAGCAAGATATGATGATAGCCCAGTTTAATATAATCATTGACCTGAGCCGGTCCACTTGGGGAGACATCCACAAAATCAAGATAAGCCGTTTCCGGAATATCTTGCCAGGAAGAATGAGTACCGCAGACATGCACGTTAACACCTTCAGCATTCAATTGCTGCAGTTGCTGAATAGCCAGAGGCTGATGATGCTTTTCATTTTTAGTGAGCTGAAACTGTTCACCACCATGTGAAACCACCGCGATATCAATCTGCGGAAAACGAGTTTGGAGTTGCTTGCGTATCTTGGCTATGGCGGGTGTCGCCCACTGCCAGGATTTGTCCCCCCAATCGAGGAGTTCTATTACCACCCCTCCCGGAGATTCCGGAGCCTTGAGTAACTTTTTGACGTCTGGGTGTGTATCGGTCTCAGCGTGAAGAGGCCATGTTATTAATATCAATACAAAGATGAACCATGCCGGCATTTTTTTAATCATGTCATTATCCAATTATTGGTCAGGGATATCTTCTCTGACCTTAATGTACCCCAGTGGTTGCACATTGCCCAGTAGATCGCCCAAATCCTTTCAATGTCCTCTGAAAGGCAGAAAACCGAATGCATAAAAAAACCCGGGGATTGAATCAATCCCCGGGTTTTAAAGATCATCTATCGTTATTTATTTGCGCGCTTCGAGCATCCTATGAATGATCGGTGTCAGGATAACTTCCATGGCTAAGCCCATTTTTCCTCCTGGCACGACAATAGAATTTCGACGAGACATGAAAGAGTCATGAATCATGTTTAACAGATAAGGAAAATCAATATTGAACTTCATTGGATCTTTGAAACGAATGACTACAAAACTTTCATCAGGTGTTGGAATATCGCGAGCAATGAAAGGATTCGAGGTATCTACCGTGGACACACGTTGAAAGTTGATATCAGTTTCAGAAAACTGGGGGGTAATATATTCGATGTAGTCGGGCATACGACGTAAAATGGTATCCACAATAACATCGGCACTGTATCCGCGTTCGGCATTATCACGGTGAATTTTTTGAATCCATTCGAGGTTCACTATTGGAACAACCCCAACTTTAAGGTCTACATGTTGGGTCATGTCAACGTCTTCATTCTTAACACATCCGTGTAAACCTTCATAAAACATCAAATCCGTTCCCTCGGGGATATCTTCCCACGGAGTAAATTCACCGGGTTTCTTGTCGATGCCTAAACGTGCGTTATGTTCTTCAGCTTCCGGTTCTGAATGCAGGTAGTAACGTTTCTTACCGGTACCGGTTTCAGAATAGGTTTTAAATAGATCAGCGAGTAATTCAAATTCGTTAGCTTCGGCTCCAAAGTGGCTGAAATTTCGACCTTCAGAAACAGCTTCATCCATTTTCACCTTCATTTCAGCACGGTCAAAACGATGAAAACTGTCACCTTCGATTACGACGGGCTTGATATGCTCACGTTCAAAGACCGCTTCAAAAGCCTTCTTTACAGTTGATGTGCCAGCTCCTGATGAGCCTGTCACCACAACAATCGGGTGCTTATTAGACATAGTATTTCCTCAATGTATTTTGGTTAATTGCCCCCAAAAGGGTGGCCACCTTAAAATTTGGCCGTGTATTCTATCGATTAATGATTTGAGGCGCGAACAGAATCTGCTAATAACCCGATATGGATTAACTATTAAGCAATAATTAAGAGAATGAATTAATTTTTTATAATCTCTAAACGAAAAGATTTAAAAATCATCAATGTAATGCTGATTGCCAGCCAAGGTTCTCATCAACCGGTTTGATGAAGCCGAATACCTTTGTGCGTGACCCTTAACATCAACACCATATTCGATGAAAACGAAATGGGTCTTGTCGATCGATGAAAATGGGCGATGATCAAAAACGCTACCCATGACAAGGGCACTTAAAATGACGTGATCCCGGAAAGCAAACCGGGATCACTTCGGCCGTTTAAATTACTTGACGAGAACTTGACCAGACCAACGAGGATTGGAAGCACTGTAATACTTATATATACCTGGCTTGCTAAAGGTGTGAGTGTAGGTGGCACCACGGGTCAAAATCTTTGATTTCCAACCATTCTGGCTATTAACCTGGTGGGGTACACCATCGATATTAGCCCAGACGACCTGATCACCCGCATTCACTTTGACTTGTGCTGGCATAAAACCCTGTTCTGTGATCGAAACCTGTTTGAATATGGGTTTACGGTATTTTTGCGGTACCTGAGTTTTTAAATTGACCTTCTTGGTTTTGTACTGATTGGAATAATGAACCTGCTGGTATGGCCAATAATAGGGTTGTCCATAATATTTCGCATAATTCCACTGGTATGCCTGGGGCTTAGTTTGAATCCATTGATTCATGACCGGTGGCTTAGACTGATGAGCGTTAGGACGTTGTAACGAATGACGTGGATAGGTACGTTGTACGTTAACGGTCTTTCTGTGATCCTGCTTGAAACTCCGATTCATGGAATAAGGATTGCGGTAACCTTTCTGCCCCACCCAGTAATTGTTTATTCTTTTCGGGTACTGAGCCGCAACTTGAGTATTCCTGGCGGTTTTTAATGGTTTAGCGGGTTGTTTTTGCGCTTGATGCCTGGGTTTCATGTAATTATAAACATTCGCCTGGCCCTGTCGGTGGTAGGCCATTGCTGGATACCCCCGATTGATCTTACGTTGATACTGCTCTCGGTTCTTAGCATTCTGAAACTTTTGATATGCCGCATATCCATAGTACGGGTAAGACCAGGCACGATTATAGTTGCTGACTGGCTTATAGCCGTAATAAGCAGGATAGTTTTGATGCTTGAAATAACCACCCTGATCTGGGTAGTTTGCTGCTAGGGTATGAAGTGGAAGAGTTGATGCCGAACAAAATAGCGCGGCGGTGGATAGTATTTTTATCCCGTCAATTCTCATCTTATTTGATTGCCTCTCTACTTATAATTAAAAAAACTCCTAACAAGACGGTGATTTATTAAAACTACTCTATTTTTATAATTTAGTGGCGAAGAATAGTGACCTTATCGTCAAAGGTCAACCATGAAATGAAACATTTTTTTCATTTGCGATTTTTAAAATTATTTTCATCGTTTGATACGATGCAAGCTGACCCTTTTTAATGAGTATCATGTATCTTTTGCAGTTTCGATCTCGCCACTCCAACCAGCAGTTTTAGCTCTTTCCATAGCCTCCTGATAGATGCGCTGGTGACGCTCAAAAAGGTCCTCGGGTAATTGGCTAACCATGCAACCATACTTGTCCCACTCGGCATTGACCTGGTGATTCAGAACCTCGATGGCTGATAATTTCCAGTTTTCGCCCGTTTCTTTTTATTCTATCAATCCAAAAACCCAGGCATCAAGGATTATTTTGCCTATATTGGTCATGCCACCATGCTGATCATTATTTATACCCACGTATTTATCTATATCCTTTTTCATCGCAAGCTCATCAATGTTGTCTATCTTGCTCACATTTATAACATGCTTCAGAACAGACTGCCGAAATCAATTGGGGGCAGTCACCAGAAAAATGAGTGCTAATGATTTGCAGATTTTTCGTTTGTGTATGGACGGATTTTTTCTGAAAACTGTTAAGGAACATTTCGCAGCGAGTTTAACGCTAAAACTATGTCCGATCGGAAATCTGTTGCTATAATCCGCGCCTTGCGTATGTGTGACCGTGGGGAGGGCTTCGGTGAAACATGTAATCAATCTGGGGCTTTTTTTATTTGTTCTCTGGTTGGGGATGTCGGGTCATTTTGATCCACTAGTACTCACCCTGGGTGTGATAACCGCTACTGTTACCGTGTATCTTGCCATCCGCATAGATCTGATTGATCATGAGAGTTATCTTTTGCATCCTTCGCCGAGTCTATTCTTACGCTTTTTTTCATAAACGCCCACGAGGACGATCATGAGAACGCTTGATCCGCATTCTCCCCAAATACCCAGATTGGCTAGCATTTTGATCCTGTTCGCACTACTGGCGGTCACCTGGCTTGTCTGGTCCGGATTTTTTAAAGCATTACTGTTGTTCCTTGGCCTGGTGTCATCAGTACTCTGCTTATGGCTGACCATACGCATGCGGTTCTTTGATGATTATCTGTTTTGCCTGCCCGTCGGTTTGGGTTTTGTGGGATATTTGTTCTGGCTGCTTCGCGAGGTTTTGAAATCCAGCCTCGATGTGACCAAGATCGTTCTCAGCCCAAGTCTACCGGTCAGTCCCCGCATTGCCCGTATCCGCGCTGGCTCTGAACATCCCTATGACCAGGTATTGTTTGCCAACTCAATTACCCTGACCCCTGGCACCCTGTCGATGGATGTTGATAAAGGCGTCATTACCGTACATTCGCTGACCGAAGAAGGCATGCGCGATTTGATGTCCGGCGAAATGGATCGTCGCATCACTGCGTTAAGAAGGAAATAATATGTACATCGCTGTAGCTTTAGCACTCGTGGTAACCATGGGCCTGGCATTGATCAGGGCGCTCCTTGGTCCTACCGTGTATGATCGAGTGTTGGCGGTCAACATGATGGGCACCAAGACCGTGTTACTACTTTCGGTCATTACTTTCGCCATAGGCCGTCCCGATTTTCTTGACCTGGCCCTGGCCTATGCGCTGATCAACTTCATCGGCGTGCTGGCGGTGCTCGAGTTTTTCCGCAAACGCTCCGAACTGGATCCGGAAAACAATACCAAGGAAGCGGAGTAACCATGGAAACAGTGATCGACATAGTGAGCTGGCTGCTGCTGACCTCCGGTGGTTTTTTCGTCCTGGTTGGTGGGGTTGGCGCGTTGCGCATGCCCAATCTCTACACCCGCATGCATGCCGCCAGTGTGACGGACAGTATCGGCCCCATCCTGGTCATTGGCGGGCTGATTCTGCAGGCCGGCATGACCCTGGTCAGCATCAAGCTTGCGGCGATTCTGGTATTTCTACTGTTAACCGGGCCCACCGCCTCCAACGCCCTCGCCAGTGCCGCCATGTTATCCGGTCACCGACCTGGGTTGGCACAGAAAATGTCAGCGGAGGATGAATCTTGAACCTGATCTTCGGCATCTTCCTGCTGACCCTGATGCTGATTACCGGCATCGCGGTGGTACGCACCAAGAACCTGTTCGTCGCCACCACCCTGATGGGGATCTTCAGTTTGTTGCTGGCGGCTAACTTCTTCCTGCTCGATGCTGCCGATGTCGCACTCACCGAGGCGGCCGTAGGTGCAGGCATATCAACCGTGCTCTTTCTGAGCGCCCTGTCACTCACTGCCGAACAGGAAAAACCCTGTTTTGGGGGGCGATTGCTCGCGCTTAGTGTGGTGGTAATCACCACCCTTGCCCTGCTCCACGCCACCCTGGACAGCCCACAACTGGGCGACATCAATGCTCCGGTTCACCAGCATGTGGCGCCCTGGTATATCGATAAAACTCCGCAAGTCATAGACGTACCCAACATCGTGACCGCGGTTCTGGCAAGCTTCCGTGGCTACGATACCCTGGGTGAGGTTTTCGTTGTATTTACCGCGGGCATAGGTGTCATGTTTCTGCTGTCCCATTACCCGCGCAAGAAACCACATAAGCCTCACGAAGGGCTGCGTCACTACCTGATCCAACGACTGGTCGGACGAACTGTGATTCCATTTATTCTATTGTTTGGCTTCTATGTTCAATTTCATGGTGACTTTGGACCCGGTGGTGGGTTCCAGGCCGGCGCCCTGGTTGCTGCCGCCATCATTCTCTTTGCTCTGCTTGAAGGAACTGACCAAGCGATCCACATCATCCCGAGCTGGTTCCTCAATGGCATGGTGGCCGGTGGCGCCCTGTTGTACAGCGCTGTAGGGGTTGCCGGAATGCTGATGGGTGGTAACTTTTTAGACTATTCGGTGCTGGCATCCGATCCGGTTGCCGGACAGCATCTCGGCATCCTGCTGATTGAACTTGGCGTTGGTATTACCGTGACCGGTGTGCTGTTGAGCATTTTCCTCGCATTCGCCTCACGGAAACACTTCTAATGGAATATCTGGGTTTATATAACTACTGGATTGCCGTCATTCTTTTAATGACGGGTTTCTACGCCGTCGTTGCCAAGCGCAATATGGTCAAAAAACTGATCGGCCTGTCATTATTCCAGGCCGCGGTATTCCTGATGTATATCACCATGGGCAAGGTCGATGGTGGCACCGCCCCGATCTTCTCCGCCGATGGTGCCGAACAGATTTTCTCCAACCCGCTACCACAGGTGTTGATACTAACCGCCATTGTGGTTGGTATCTCCACCACCGCACTGGGCCTTGCCATTGTGGTACGTACCAAGGAGGAATACGGCACCATCGAGGAAGACGAGATTCAGCAGATAGACGGGCAGGATATCGACGGTAATGAGTAGCTGGACGCCACACCTGCCGGCACTCCAGGTGGTGGTGCCGCTGATGACGGCACCGCTGGCCTTGCTGATGCCTGACCGGCGTCTGGCGTGGGCGCTGGCGACCGTCTCTAGCCTGTGCGCGCTGGCAATTGCTATCGCCCTGGTCGGGCAGGTCCATGAGCATGGTAGCATCAGCTACGAGATGGGCTCTTGGGCACCCCCATACGGTATTGCGCTTGGGGTCGATGCGATGAGTGCCTTACTGCTGCTGGTGGTAGCCGGCGCTTCCAGCTTTGGTTTAGTGGCCGGTGCCACTTCAATATCCACGGAGGTCGAGCACGCACGCCAACCCCATTTCTATGCAGCCTGGCTGCTGGCACTGGCCGGATTGTCGGGCATCCTGGTGACTGCCGATGCCTTCAACATCTTCGTGTTCATGGAGATCTCGTCGCTGTCGGCTTACGTGTTGATTGCCGGCGGCCCCGACCGGCGCGCTTTACCCGCCGTGTTCAAATACCTGGCGATGGGTACCATCGGCGCCACCTTCTACCTGATCGGAGTGGGGCTGGTATACATGATGACCGGTACCCTGAATCTGGCCGATATGGAGCAGCGATTGGCCGAGGTGGGAGATGCCGAACCTATTCTGGTGGCCGCCGGTTTTATCACCGTCGGTCTGGCCCTGAAGGCTGCGATCTTCCCGTTACATGTCTGGCTGCCGAATGCCTACACCTATGCCCCCAACGTGGTGACCGTTTTTCTGGCCGCCTGTGCTACCAAGATATCGATTTACGTCCTGATCCGTTTCGATTTCTTTGTGTTCCAGGGCAACCTGACCGCACATGACTGGCAATTCTCTTATTTCCTGATGCCACTGGCGATTCTGGGTATCTTGATTGCGTCAACCGTGGCAATCTTCGAGACCAATCTGAAACGCTTACTGGCCTGGTCTTCAGTTGCCCAGATTGGTTACATTATTCTCGGTGCCAGTCTGATTAGCGTTGCCGGCCTGACTGCATCCATGTTGCACATGTTCAATCACGCGCTGGCCAAGGGTACGGCCTTCCTGGCTCTGACCTGTCTGGCTATGTCGATTTCCCGGCTCGATATTAAAAACATTGGCGGCGTTGCCAGGCAGATGCCCTGGACTATGGCGGCATTTGTGGTGGGTGGATTGAGCCTAATCGGGGTGCCCGGTACCGCCGGATTCATCAGCAAGTGGTACCTGATCAGCGCGGCGCTGGATATGGGCAACCTGGCGTTGCCACTGATCGCGGTCATTCTAGTGGGTTCGGTTATGGCTGTCGTCTATGTCTGGCGGGTCGTCGAAACCGCTTACTTCGGTAACGGCGCCGGCACCGCGACCAATGACTATCTGCAAGAGGCGCCATTAGCACTATTGATCCCGACTTGGATTGCCGTGTTGCTCAATGTCTGGTTCGGACTGGCGCCATCACTGCCCGTGGAATTATCCAGCAACGCCGCTGAACTGCTGATGGGGCACCTGCGATGAGCCAGGTCATAAGCCATCTCCATCCGATCTTGCTGGCCCTGATGATTCCGGCAATCGGCGCCATAGCCATCGGTATCGCCGGCCGCATTAACGACAATCTGCGCGAGACAGTGACCCTGGTAACCGCCGGTCTGCTGGCCTACACCGTCTGGGGTATCGCGCCTGAAGTGCTCGAAGGCGGACGCCCCGCAACAAAGCTGTTTGAGGGTGTGCCGGGCCTGGAAATTACTTTCAACATAGAGCCTTTGGGCATGATGTTCGCCTGCCTGGCCTCGGGGCTATGGATCGTCAATTCGATTTATTCCATTGGTTACATGCGCGGCAACAAGGAAAAGCACCAGACCCGCTTTTATATCTATTTTGCCATCGCCCTGGCTGCAGCCATGGGGATCGCTTTCGCCGGTAACCTGTTCACCCTGTTCCTGTTCTACGAGGTACTGACCCTGTCCACCTATCCACTGGTCTCGCACAAGGGTGATGAAAAAACCGTGCGCTCCGCCCGGGTCTATCTTGGTATTCTGCTGGCAACCTCGATCGGTCTGCTGCTACCCGCTATCATCTGGACTTACAGCCTGGCCGGGACCGTTGACTTTGTGCAGGGTGGCATCCTCGAAGGCCAGGTTAGCGGCCCTACCGTTGGTCTCCTGCTGGGTCTGTTCGTTTTCGGTATCGGCAAAGGTGCGATGATACCGGTACACCGCTGGTTGCCGGCAGCGATGGTTGCACCGACCCCGGTCAGTGCGCTGCTGCATGCGGTAGCCGTGGTCAAAGCCGGGGTATTCACGATCACCAAGGTGATCGTTTACATCTTCGGGGTTGACTTCCTGTTCACCGAACCGAGTAGTGGCTGGCTCTTGTATGCTGCCTCGTTCACCATTATTGGTGCCAGTGTGGTCGCACTGCAGCAAACCAACCTCAAACGTATGTTGGCATACTCGACGATTGCCCAGCTGTCCTATGTGATTCTGGCAGCCTCGGTACTGAAGCCGCTGGCCGAAGTGGGTGCCGCGGTGCATATCGTCGCCCATGCGTTCGGCAAGATCACCCTGTTCTTTGCAGCGGGCGCCATCTATGTGGCCTCGCATAAAACCGAGTTGCATCAACTGGCCGGCATCGGTCGTCGGATGCCCTGGACCATGACCGCGTTCACCATCGGTGCACTGAGTATGATCGGGGTACCGCCAACCGGTGGCTTCGTCTCCAAATGGTACATACTTGCCGGTGCGTTCCAGTCGGATAATTACGTGGCCATCGCAACCATCATGCTCAGTACGGTATTAAATGCGGCTTATTTCCTGCCCATTGTCTACATGGCCTGGTTCGCAAAAGAATCCAGTGAGAGCCGCGTGGAGCATGGCGAGGCACCGCTGCCTGCCGTCATTGCGCTGACAATAACCGCAGCACTCACCATACTGTTCTTCCTGTTTCATGGTCCTGTGCTGGAACTCGAGCGACAAATCGTGGAGGTCACCGGATGAACGAAAAAAATGATGATCACTGGCTGGTCAGGCCAGACTCCATTCGCCTAATGTGGCGGGTATTCTGGGCAGTGCTTGCACTGACTGTCGCGCTGGAGATTTTTATTAAGGTCAAGGGTTACTTTGGGGTTGACGAATGGATCGGTTTTGGCGCTGCCTTCGGATTTATCTCCTGCGTGGCGATGGTTGTGGTCGCCAAGGGCCTGGGATTTATCCTCAAACGCCACCAGGATTACTACCGCCCGGAGCGAAATGATGACTGAGTTTTTGCCTCCAGCGCTAATCCTGATTGCAGCTGCGTTTCTAATTGGACTGACCCGTGGTGTGGTTCGACATGTCGTGGTTCTGGGTGCCCCGCTGCTGACACTATGGGCGATCTGGCAGGTCCCCGATGGTGTGGTCA
>JAAUYK010010597.1_pt1 | contig 12119 bp, 11 predicted proteins | sample 7278021 | NCBI WGS metagenome assembly JAAUYK01 (sample SAMN14350223, study PRJNA611818) | marine sediment metagenome | isolation source: surface marine sediment (1.8m) | place: French Polynesia: Moorea | collected 2018-08
CAGGGCTCCTAGGCCGCTAGAGGACCGTCGCTTGGAGCGGTGCATCGGAGTCGAACCGATACCCTCTGGGTGGAAGTCAGAGATGCTGCCGTTGAACACCAGCACCGCTTCGTTTGGGGTGGCGCGGGGAATCGAACCCTCGCTTTGACGTCCACAGCGTCACGTGCTGCCACTGACACTAGCGCCACCGTCGTTTTGGTCTGGGCACTTGGATTCGAACCAAGGACTTCCTCCGTCCGAGGGAGGTGCTCTGGCCAGGCTGAGCTACACCCAGTCGGTCGTCGGTCCCGGACTCGAACCGGGATCATTCGCTCATCGGGCGAAGGTCCTACCGCTTGGACGAACCGACACTGCGTTTCCGCTTCTCCTTTCCGCCTTTCGGCTCTCGCTTCGCCGCTCTGCCCGCCGGGCGAGGCCGGGATCAGGCCTCTTTAAGCTCCCTCCCGGGAGCACCCCGGATCTCCTGGCGCGGGTGGCAGGGCTTGCACCTGCAGGCATCCGTTTTGGAGACGGCGCCACCCCTCTGGGCTCACCCACGCGGTGTCTGGCTCCCCGGCCAGGCTTCGAACCTGGAGCGGCCGGATTAACAGTCCGGCTCCCGTACCCACCGGGACCCCGAGGAACAAAAAAGCCCCGCTCTTTCGGGCGGGGCTCCGGGAAGACAGCAGTTTCGAAAGCTGTTATCCGATGGAGTCCCCCCATCCGAAATTGTCGTCGCTGGCCAGGACGAGCAGCCGCAATTCATGGCGCGCGTCGACGGCCGAGAATGGGCTTCCCGCCGGGCGCAGCGTCATGAGATATGTCACGGTCTGTTTCATCACTGGTCCTCAATAATTTGCAAGATCTATGTGATTTGAATTCCGAAGTCAAGGTTTAAGTTAGTTTCTGCAAGAAAATAATCGAGCGGCACCCGCCAAAATAGATTACTGCAACGTAAACTTTCTACGCTCATCTTTTCGGCAATCGACGCACGACGCGGACGAGAGTGCTGCCCTGAGCGCCGCAACACGAGAGCTTACTGAAAGCGCAATGCCGCGGCCCCGTGCACAAAACGTCCGCCAGCAGAAGTCTGGCATTCCGCTCTCGGCCAAGCTAGCCTCCATCGAAGCGACGCATACCCTTTGAACGACCCGACGATGAAGCTCGACACACGCGATAAGGCGCTGGATATCAATCTGGATTCCAGCCGATACGGCACCTTCGCCGAGATCGGCGCCGGCCAGGAGGTCGTGCGCTGGTTCTTTGCCGTCGGTGGTGCGGCGGGCACCATCGCCAAGAGCATATCTGCCTACGATATGAGCGTCAGCGATGACATCTACGGCGCCGCCCAGCGCTACGTCTCGCGCGCACGGCTCGAGGCCATGCTGCTACACGAGCAGGAGCTCAACCGCGCCAAGCTCGACCGGGAGCGCGGTGAAACGACGGCCTTTTTTGCATTTGCCGACACGGTGGCCGCGCGAAGCTTCCGGGGCGGCAACGAATGCCATGGCTGGATGGGCATCCGTTTTCAGGCCGAACCGCGCGACCAGGACAGCCAGATCGTCATCCACATCCGCATGCTCGACGCGGAGGCGCTGCAACAACAAGAGGCGCTCGGCATCGTCGGGGTGAATCTCGTCTACGCCGCCTGCCGCCAGTTCAACGATCCGGACGCGGTGGTCGCGTCCTTGCTCGAGGGGCTCTCCAACGAACGCGTCGAGATCGACATGATCGATTTCTCGGGTCCACGCTTCGCAGAGGTCGACAACCGCGTCTATTCGCTGAAGCTCGTGCAGCTCGGCTTCACGCGCGCGGCCATGTTCACGGCGGATGGACAGTCGGTCCAACCTTCCGAAGCGCTCTACAAGAAGGCTGCGCTGATTCAGCGGGGCAGTTTCCGGCCGCCGACCCTGACGAACCAGGACATGCAGCGTTGCGCCCTCGAGGCTTTCGCGCGCGAACTGGAGCCGTCGGGCAGCGACCTCGTTCCGCTGCTTGAAATCAGCCTGGCCAGCTTGTCGACCGAGGGAGACGCCGACCTTCAGGACTTCCTGGCCCGCGCGGAGATGCTGCGGGCCGCGGGTCATATCGTCCTCGTGTCGGACTATGCCGGCTATCATGATCTCGTGGCCGGCATCGCCCTGCTGACCTCTGCTCAGATTGGCGTCGTGCTGCGGTCCGACACGCTGCGGGCGTTGTTCGACGAGGCGCGCTACGCCGCCCTCGATGGCGGCATCCTCGAAGCCTTCGGACAGCTGTTCAAGACCCGGGTCAAGCTCTACGTCTATCCGTTTCGGGAGGACGGGACAGAGACCCTAATGACCGCGCGCAGCCTGAGCCCGGAGCCACAGGTGCAGGGACTCTACGATTTCCTGGACTCGCGTGGGTCTCTCGCAGACCTGGAGGGCTACGACGAAGGCTGCCTCAACCTGATGTCGCGGGATGCCCTGCAGCGCATTCGCGAGGGCGACCCATCCTGGGAGCGGATGCTGCCCGAGCCGGTGGTCGAGCTGATCAAGCGGCGCGCCTTGCTTGGATATCGGTGAGATCCCGGCGCACAGCGCGCCCGTCCCGAGGAGCGAGGCTCACGCAGTTGCAATTCGAGCCTGGGTTACCAGGTTTGGAATCAGGCCAAGAGACACGGAGGAAGAGCACCATGGCGCTTGCGGAAACCGTAGCGAGGCGACGCGGCCTTCGACTGGTCGTGTTGGCCGCCGCCGTTGCCGCATTTGTCGCTGGCTGCTCCCAGGACCCTGACCGCAAGAGCAACTTGAGCCCCTACAATACGACATTCGGCAAAGGGCCCAACAGCTGGAGATAGCTCGAACGCCGCTCGGTCCGATCTAGAGAATCTCGATCAGGCTGTAGTGCGGCCCGGTCGGGCGGCGGTCGCCGAGGCCGATCGCGCAGATTCTGTTGAGCCAGAGGTAGTCCTGGGCGCCGGTCTCGAAGAAGGCCGCGATACGGAAATAGTAGGCCGAGGGGTCGACCGTCTCGCCGCGCGCCAGTTGCTCCATCACCTCGGGCGGGCCGTGGCGGAGGCCGCGGTAGGTCATGCCAATCAGCGCGCCGTCGTCGGTCTCAAGCGTGGTCCGGACGTCGAGCTGTAGGACGGCGTCGGGTCGGACCAGGACCCAGTCGGCGCCGCCATCGAGAACTTTGCCCCGCAGCCGCTCGCCCTCGAAGCGGCCGCCGGTGACCAGGAAGACGCGTCGTTCGCCGGCGGGCGTGACGCCGAGATTCTGCGGGCCGGCGACGGTCAGGTCGATCTCGAAGAGGGCGCGCGAGCTGAGGCCGATCATGTCTCTATTCCTTCCGGTGACGCCGCCGCTGGCCGATCGACGGTTCCAGGCCAAGTTGCGGCCCCCTACCAATTCGGCGGGTTGCTACGGACATCGTCCAGGACTTTGCCGAACGCGGTCAAGGGGTGATCGGCGGCCGGGTGGGTCTAGAAGACGATCAGCGCGGGCTCAACGGCCGCGGGGCCCTCTGATTCCGAACCATGAATTCAGCGGCGCAATCCGGTCGCTGGCTGTGCTGGCACCATCCCGAAGTTTCCCAATTCCCTTGCTCCATCCAGCGCGGACGGTGAACTGAGCGTCGACGCCGAAGAGAGTCACAGAGTGGTGAAGGATTGGCTTCAGGCCGCGAAGTTGCGCAGGACCTCTCCGGCGTTGACCGGCGTCCGCTCTCCATTCCGCATGGACGGTTTGCCGTTCACCAGCACCTGGGCAATTCCGCTGGCGTAGCGGCGCGGATGCCTGGCCGTGCAATTGCTGGCGATCTTGGAGGGATCGAACACGCAGATATCGGCGCGGTAGCCGGGCCGCAGCTTCCCCCGATCCTTGAGCCCGAGGCGTTCGGCCGGGACCGCGGTCAGCTTGCGAATACCCTCTTCTAGACTGAGCACGCCGCGGTCCGCGACGTAGTGGCGAAGGAAGCGTACCGCCCAGCCATAGCCGCTGAGCGACCCGACATGGTCCTTCAGGATGCCGTCATTCGCGACCGCGATGGTATCGGAGATCACCGCGCATTCCGGCTGCTGCAGGCAGAGGTCGATATCCTCTTCCCGGAAAGACTTCGAGGACCAGAACACCCCCATCAGATTCTTGCCTTCTTCCAGCAGGATATCCAGCACGGCATCATAGGGATCGACGTCCCGCATGCGCCCGATCTCGGCGAAATCCGCTCCTATCAGATCTTTGTTCTCGGTGGCGTTGAGCAACACGATATCCTGCCAGCGGCCCGCCTTGACGATCAGCCACATCGGCTGCGGATTGGCCTTGATCCGCGCGCGGGATTCGGGATCGGCGAGGCGTTTCAGAACCTCGTCGGTTCCGCCGGCCTGCGCCCATTTCGGCAGGATCGCAGCCATCAGGGTGTGGTTCCAGTCGTGCGGGATCACGTCGAAGGCGACGTCCACATCGTGGCGGCGGGCAACTTCGATCATCTCCAGCGTGTGTTCCATCGCATAGTCCGGCGCGCCGAACTTGGGCTGGATGTGCGAGATCTGCAGACGGGCGCCCGACTGCCGGGCAGTGGCGATGGCTTCGGCAAAGCCGAGATCGTAGTGGGTATCGCGATTGCGGACATGGGTGGCGTAGAGGCGGTCCCGCTTCGCGGCCACCGCACAGATCGGGACCAAATCTTCGGGCGAGGCCAGGCTGCCAGGCCAATATTCCAGGCCGGAGGAGAATCCGCCGGCGCCTTCGTCCATCGCTCGGTCCACGAGGCGTCCCATCGCCTCGATCTCGTCCAGCTCGCCGGCCCGCAACTCCTCACCCAGAACTGCGCGATGCACGGTGCCATGACCGACAAAGGCCATGACATTGACGCCGAGGGGGGACTGCTCCAAGGCGTCGAGGTATTCGCCGAAGCCTCGCCAAAGCGGATGCGAGGCCTTCTCGGTGTACCAGGGCGAGACGGAGGGAATCGCATGATGGTCGCAGACGGGCGCGCAGCTTATGCCGCACTGGCCGACGACTTCGGTCGTCACGCCCTGATGGACCTGGCTTTCGGCCCGCCCGTCCGCCAAGAGTGTAAAGTCGGAATGGGTGTGCATGTCGATGAAGCCGGGCGAGACGACGAGGCCCGACACATCGACGATCTCGGCCTCTGCGGGCGTGCCGAGCCGCTCGATGGCGTCGATCTTACCGTCGGAGATGGCGATGTCCGCTTGGAAAGCTCGACCGCCCGTACCGTCGACGACATGTCCGCCCTTCAGGATCATATCGACCATGTGTCCGGCTCCTATTTGGGCGGCCCGTAGACCCAGTTCGGTAGGAAGAGGCTGAGATCGGGAATCAGGACCAGGATCACCATGCCGATGATATAGGCGACGATGAAGGGCAGCACGGCGACGGAAATCCGTTCGATGGAAATCCCGGAAATCCGCGCGGCCACGGTCAGGTTGGCGCCGAGCGGCGGGGTGAGGAACCCGATCTCGCAGGTGATGACGGTGAACACGCCGAACAGCACCGGATCCACGCCGAGCGCCGTGACCGCTGGCAGGAAGACCGCCGTGAACAGGATGATCTGCGCCAGGGATTCCATGAAGGTTCCGATGAAGATGTAGAAGACGCCGATCAGCAGCAGGACGAAGATCGCGTTGTCGGTGACGGCAGCGATGCCCTGTTGGACGGCGGTCGGCACGTCGTAGAATGCCGTTAGCTGGCCGAAGGCGAGGGTCGGGGTCAGGAGGATGAGAATGCCCGTCAGAAGCGCGGTGAAGCGGAGCGATTCAATGAGTTTCGCCACCGTGAGCTCGCGATAGACGGCAAAGCCGACGAACATCGCATAGAACACGGCCACGCCGGCGGCCTCCGTCGGGGTGAAGGCGCCCCCGTAGATTCCGCCCAGGATCAGCACCGGCGCACCGATGGACCATTTCCCGTCCCAGGTCGCCTTGAGGAACGGCTTCCACGAGAAGGGTTCTCCGCCGCCGCCGTAGTTGCGCCGCCGGGCGATGATATAGGTGGTGATCATCAAGAGAAGCGTGACCACGACTCCCGGAATGAGGCCGGCGAGGAACAGCCGTGGGATCGAAGTTTCCGAAACCAGACCGTAGATGATCATGAGGTTCGACGGCGGAATCAGGCTGCCGAGGGCACCGGCGCTCGCGGTGATCGATGCGGCGAAGGGGACGTCGTAGCCTTCCCGGCGCATGGCCGGTACGGTCACCGAACCGATCGCGGCCGTCGTCGCCGGCCCGGATCCGGACAGCGCGGCGAACAGCATGCAGGCGAACACCGTCACGAGGCCCATCGAACCGCGATAGGCGCCGACGAGGTTGGTCGCGATGGCGATCATGCGTGTTGCCATGCCGCCCACTTCCATCAGACGCCCGGCGAGGACGAAGAGCGGTATGGTCAGGAGCGGAAACGGCGTGAGGCTTCCGTACCCGGTCTGCGCCATCAGCGTGTAGGGAATATCGATCAGGAAGAGCGCCAGAGCCGTCGTCAGGCCCACCGACACGAAGAGCGGCATCCCGATAACGGTGAGGACGACGAAGACCAGTGCAAGGATGGCCAGGGAGTTCAAATCTGATGCTCCCTATCCTCGGTCTCGGACCATTCCTCGTCGAGCATGCCCGGCAGGCCATGCGCGCCCTCGCGCCACCAGGCGACATAGAGCTGGACCAGCCGGACCAGCATCAGGGCGTATCCGATGAAGAGGATTGATTGCGGATAGAACTGGTCTATCCCCAGGCTCGGGCTGCGCGCGGTGAACTTCCAAAGCACGGTCAGGTAGTCGACGCTGACCTTGACCATGAATATGCAGAAGAACGCCCAAAGCAGATCGGCGACGAAGATGACGATACGCCCGAACCGTGCCGGCAGCGATTTCACCGCGACGAGGATGCGAATGTGGAACCGTTCACGCACGCACAAGGACGCGCCCATATAGACCGCCCAGACCATGCTCATGGCCGCGACTTCCTCGGTCCAATGCAGGGCGACCTGGAACACGTAGCGCGCAATGACCTGTGCGAAGACGCAGACGGCAATCGTCGCCAGACAGGAGCAGCAGATCACTTCCTCGAAATGCCGCTCCAGCCATCTCAGGGGAGACATCGCCAGACCTCGTGTGCGGGGTTATCGGAAGAGGCGGTCGGGGCGCCGGGCGGCGCCCCGCTCGTCGGGCGAGCTACTGCGCGGCCTTCTGGATTTCGTTCACCATAGTGACGAAATCATCGCCGCGCTCCTTGGCGAAGGACTGCTGCACGGTCTGCGCCGCCTTGATGAAGTCCGTCTTGTCCGGACGCGTCATGGCCATGCCACCGTCCTTGGAAAGCCAGGTGCGGATTTCCTCCGTCTCGTTGAGGACCTGTTGACGGAATTCCTTGCCAGCATCGTCGGCGGCGCGGATCACCTGTTCGCGCTGCTCTTCGCTCAACCGCTTCATGAAGGGGTCCGACGCGAACAGGGGCGCCATCGCAACGAAATGCTCGAGGATGACGAGATGGGGCTCGAACTCGAAGAACTTCATGTCACGGATGAAGGAGGTACCGTTGTCGCCGCCGTCCACGGTCCCGGTCTGCAGAGCCGTGGGAGTCTCGGACCAGGCGAGGGGCACCGGCTCGGCACCGAAGGCCTCGAAGGTGGCGATCATCACTTCGTTCTTGGGCACCCTGATCTTGAGGCCTTTCATGTCGGCCATCGTGTTGATCGGGCGCACCGAATTGTAGAAATCCCGGTAGAGCGCGGGACCGAAGCTGAGCAGGTGTACGCTGGTATCGGCCTGCAGCTTGTCCTTCATGGTCTGACCAACGGGGCCATCCACCACACGCTCCAGATGCTTGGTGTCCTGGAAGATGTAGGGTAGGACCGTCACGTCCATCAGCGGCCAGTGCGGCGAGACGTTGTTGGCCGTGATGAAGAAGCCGTCCACCGTGCCGAGCTGCATCGCTTTGAAGGCTTCATCCTCGCTCGAGATCTGATTGCAGCAACGCAGCTTCACCGTGACGCTGCCGTTGGTGTACTCCTCCGCCTTCGCCTTGAAGATCGCTCCGAAACGGCCGTAGAGGGAGGCTTCCGGCGCGCCGAAGCCGAGGTTCATCGTCACGTCGCCCGCCATGGCCGGCAGCGCGGCAAAGCCCACGCCCGTCAATAGCGTCGTGATAGCGACAAGCCTGCAAACGGACCGTCTCAACATTACCTAACCTCCCCGGTTTATTGTCTTTAGGCCCGCTATCGCGGCGCGCGCGCAACGGCCATTTATCAATTTCAAGCTGAACACGCGGGGGAACGGGCCGTCAAGAAATGCCTGCCTCGACCTGGTTCGGTGGGCCGATCATGACGGCCATAGGAAATGGTTGAAAAACAGCCATTTTGTCTTTCCGATATGTCAGGATGCGCAAGCTCGACCGGGTCGCGCTCGCGCCTCTATGGGAGACATTGCGATGACCGAAACCAGGGTCTTCTCCGCCAGAAAGATCGTCACGATGGACCCCAACATGGGGGGGGCGACGCATGTCGCGGTGCGGCAGGGTCGCATCCTCGCAGTGGGTGGGGCCGATTGCGCGGATCAGTGGGGAAACGTCGTTCACGACGATCGCTTGGCCGACACCGTTCTGATGCCCGGTTTCGTCGAAGGTCATGCCCACATGATGGCCGGTGCCATGTGGCGCTATGCCTATGCTGGATATCACGATCGCATCGACCCGGATGGCAAGCCGTGGAAAGGCCTGAAGGACATCGACCAAGTGGTCGCCGGGCTGAGAGAGCACGCGGAAAGGCTCTCGCCGGGAGAACCGCTCCTGGGCTGGGGCTTCGATCCGATCTTCCTCACTTCTGAACGGCTGAACCGAACCCATCTGGACCGGATCGATGCCGAGCGCCCAATCGCGATCCTCTATGCCAGCTTTCATCTGATATGCGTCAACTCGGCGGCCCTCGATCTGGTCGGATATGGCAGGCATTCGGATGTCGAGGGCGTGGTCAAGGCAGCCGACGGTGAGCCGACCGGCGAGCTACAGGAAATGGCGGCCATGTTCCCGGTCCTCCGTCGACTGGGCGTGGATTTCCGTGCGCTGGCGCAAAGCGAAGACTCCATCCGCACCTATGGGCGCGAGGCCCGGCGTACGGGCGTCACGACTATCACCGACTTGTTCTCCTCAATGGAGGATGACGACCTCGAGCTGATGCTCGAGGTTACCGGGGAGCCTGACTACCCGGCCCGTATCGTGCCGGCGCTGGGCGCGGTGGGGGCACCCGCAGGCGATATAGCGACCAGGGCATTGGCCTGGCGCAAGCGGTCCACGGACAAGTTGCGCCTCGGCGCGGTCAAGCTGATGACGGATGGGTCGATACAGGGCTGGACCGCGCGCGTGCGATGGCCGGGCTATGTGGGCGGCCAGCCGAACGGCCTGTGGAATATCGCGCCAGCAGAGATCTTCGCCGTGGTCGAGGCGATGCAGGAAGCCGGCGTGCAGATGCATATCCACGTCAACGGCGACGAGGCCGCCGAGGTTTCGATCGATGCCATCGAAGCCGCCGGGCGCCGGCATCCTTGGCCGGGAGCGCGGCATGTCCTGCAACACTGTCAGATGATGGAGCGGTCGCTTTTCCGCCGCTGCGCCGAACTTGGCATCGCCTGCAATCTCTTTTCCAATCACCTCTGGTATTTCGGCGATCAGCATGTCGCGCTGACCATTGGCGAGGACCGGGCGGCGCGCATGGACGGCGTGCGCTGCGCGCTGGACGAAGGCGTTCGCGTCGCGATTCACTCGGATGCGCCGGTGACGCCCATGGGGCCACTCTTCACCGCCTGGTGCGCGGTCAATCGCCGGACCATGTCGGGGCGGGTTCTCGGTCCGAACCAATGCATAACAGTGGAGGAAGCGCTTCGCGCCATCACCCTCGGGGCGGCTTATACCCTCAAGCTGGACGGAGAGGTCGGCAGCATCGAGGTCGGCAAACGGGCGGATTTCGCGGTTCTGGCCGAGGATCCGACGACGGTCGATCCCATTGCGCTGAAGGACGTACCGGTTCTCGGCACTGTCCAGAACGGTCGGCCGTTTCTACAATGACGGCGCTGCCACTTTCGGTGATCGGCGGATACCTGGGCGCCGGCAAGACGACCTTGATCAATCGGATCCTGGCCGCCGATCATGGTCTGCGGCTGATGGTGCTGGTCAACGATTTCGGCGCCATCAACATCGATGCGGACCTCCTGCTATCGGCCAGCGAGGACACCATCGCGCTGACCAACGGCTGCGTCTGCTGCACCATGGGGGCTGACCTGTTCATGGCCATCGGCGATGTCCTCGACCGGGAGGCGCTCCCCGACCACCTCATCGTCGAAGCGAGCGGCATCGCAAATCCGGCGCGCATCGCCAATGTGGCGCAGGCGGAACCCGATCTGCGTTACGGGGGGATTCTGACGGTCGTGGACGGCGCGGCCTTCCCCACGCTGGTCGCGGACCGGCAGATCGGTCCGCAACTCGCCGAGCAAGTCCGCGTCGCCGATCTGGTCGCGGTCAGCAAGACCCCGGCGGGCGACGGGGACGTTGAGGCGGCGCTGAAGCGACTCGGTATCGCCGAAGCGCTGAGCGCCGACGACCTGGGCACGATATTGCATCTGCTCCTGCGGCCCCCGTCGGCGCGCGAGATGCCGAGCGACGCTCCGCAGACCCATCCGGACTATGTGCAGTGGAGCTGCGCGAGGATCGAGCCCATGACCCGCGAGGAAATCCGTCGGCGGCTTGCGAGGCGTCCGGAGGGTATCTTTCGGCTGAAAGGCCTGATCCCGGATCGGACCGGGGGCACTTGGGAGGTCCATGTCGTCGGAACGGCGACGGAGATCCTTCATCGTGCCGGCACGACTCCGTCCGGCCTCGTCGCCATCGGTCTTCGCGGCGCCGTATCGCCTGAGGAAATCGATGCCTGGTGGCAGGAGCAAAGGTGAGCCGGCCGACAATTGTCGGGAACGAGAAATCGCGGGCCCTCAGTCCCGTCTGACCACCGCGACCCCGTACTCCTTTCCCGCATCCTCCAGCCAGTGCCAGAGATACTCCGCGAAGGAGCGGAGGACGTAGAGGTCGTAGGCCGGCTCGTCGGAGGTCTGGTGGATCAGGCCGGCGGCCTTGGCGAGCTGGCTCTGGGCGCAGGCGCCGGGGGCGAAGTTGCGCGGGTGGAGGTCGAGGGGGCAGGCCTTGGCCAGGAGGTCGCGGGCCCGGGGGCCGGAGACCTCGATGCAGGTCCGACTCTCGCCGACCTCGGTGACCGCGCCATGCACGCCGGCCAGGGTGGTGCGCAGGCGGGCGGCGTGGTCGGCCGCGGGGTCGGCGGTGACGATCCACCACTCGTCCGGGCCGAGCCAGAGCGCGGTGGTCTTGCCCTGGCTCGCCGTTGTGTTCGGGGTCAACGGCAGCTCGAGCCCGAGGGCGCCTTGGGCGGCGCCCAGGAAGGCGGCGTCATCGGGGTTGCCGCGCAGGTCGACGATGGCGCGGAAGGGCCGCTCGGCCAAGGCGACGCCCGCCTCGCCGCGTTCGGGTCGGGCGCGGCCGTCGAGACCGAGCTGCGCCAGGGCGCTCTGGCGGATCATCAGGTCAGCCACGGAGCCGCTCCCCGGTCGGGTCGAAGAAGACCGGCTCGGTCACCTTGCAGGGCACGGTCTTGTCCTTCAGCGGCGCGTGGATCGTCTGGCCGATCCGCGCCCGGCCGCCCTTGACCAGGGCCAGCGCGATCGAGCGGCCGATGTTGGGGCTGTGGTAGCTGGAGGATACGTGGCCGATCATGGTCATGGGCGGCTGCGTCTGCGGATGCTCGACCAGCTGGGCGCCCTCGGGTAGGACCTCGTCGATGTCCTCGGTCAGGATCCCGACCAGCTGCTTGCGGTCGGGCTTGTCCATGTCGGCGCGGGTCAGCGAGCGCTTGCCGATGAAGTCCTTCTTCTTGGAGACGATCCAGTCCATGCCCAGGTCGAGTGGATTGATCGAGCCGTCGGTCTCCTGGCCGACGATGATGTAGCCCTTCTCGGCGCGCAGCACGTGCATGGCCTCGGTGCCGAAGGGGGTGATGTCGTAGGTCGCGCCGGCGGTCATGATCGCCTGCCAGAGCGCCAGGCCGCGGCTGGCCGGGACGTTGATCTCGTAGCCGGCCTCGCCGGTGAAGGAGACCCGGAAGATCCGCGCCGGG
>JAAUYK010211911.1_pt1 | contig 12114 bp, 17 predicted proteins | sample 7278021 | NCBI WGS metagenome assembly JAAUYK01 (sample SAMN14350223, study PRJNA611818) | marine sediment metagenome | isolation source: surface marine sediment (1.8m) | place: French Polynesia: Moorea | collected 2018-08
ACCCGCTCGACATGCTGACCGCCGTCATCACGCCCTACCTCATCAAGGAGGTCTACACATACCCGTCGAAGAACAACAGAAGTAAGAAGATTCCTCTTCCCAAGACGCTCTTTGACGCCATCATCAAGGTGGCCAGGCTTCGCCTCAGGAACACCAACGAGAGCATCGCAAGCTTCAAGGAGAAGCTCAGGCACAAGTTCAGCAGCATCAAGATCAAGGACGTCATTACTAATCAGGTACGTACGCTTTTCATAACTGCACGTTTTCTATACATTTTCTATTAATTGATATATATTTTCCATTTGACAGAAAAAAACTGGCCGCACTCCCTTACTCGAAACGTCCCACAACACCACCTTGAACAAGACGTCCTCCGGCGCCTCCACGACACACACAAAGCCAAGCCACTCGACCTCAGCCGCCACGTCCACAGAAAAGTTCTACGGCAGGTCTGACGATTCAAACGGACGGGATTGCGAAGACACAGACGAAGACAAGGAAAACGAAGCCGAGACTCACGTCCTGGAGGAGAACAAGGGCCCGTCAGGCATGGCCTTCACTGTGAAGTCCAAGTCGCCGCCCTCCATTCCTGCGCCTGCGCCCTCCGTCTCGAACGCGCAGGTCTACGGCCTGCCCACGAAGCCTATGACCTTCGACGAGTTCCTCAACGGTGTGGGAGGCAACATTCAGGCCGACGACAAGCAGCCGAAAGGCCACAGCAACGACGACAAGGACGACGACGACTTCATTATCTCCTCCTCCGATTCTAGTGCCGAGGATGACTAGATATATATGTATATATAGACATTGCGAACGCGTCGATTTACAACTTAAATCGCAATTCATATAGCTTTCTTCAAATATCTAAACAGATTTAAAACGCGTCGAAAACCAATCGTTTTGTATGGTCCGTACGCTGCTGCAAAACTCGCCAAAAATAGACGATGTATAGCCTTTCCAAAATCCCCATTTTTTGCAGTGCTGCGAATGCGTCGCGAACCCGCCGGTCCGCGCCGATCCATTTTTAATCTAAATTTGCGAGCGGTCGCCCACCGGTTCCGATCCGAGCACGACCATATTTAGGTCGAGCAATTGAGTAGTTTGTTACCGGTTATCGGCGGGTTTGCGACCCGTTGGCGAGTCTAGGTCGAGCGAGTCTTAAGCGAGTCTAGGTCGAGCCCAGGGCCAGTAATGAGCCCTCTACTCGCGACTTTACACTAGGCGATACTCGACCGATTTCATAGGCAATTACCCGAGTAATAAGCGAGTATTAGGCCCGTTTCGTTGGTTGGGACGGCTGCATATATGGCTATCTAGACCACTTCCCGCAACGGCGTACACGTCTCCTCCATACATAATCTATCATGCAGTAGAGATGGAATGTGATAGCTAGGCGCCACCATATTGATTTACCGTGACTATCGCCTGGCTTAGGACGGATGCACGCCGCTTCACCTGGCCAGCTCCCGTGGCCACGTGGCCTGCGTGAGGGTGCTCCTCGACAACAACTACGGTGACATCGACGAGCAGGACAAGTGGGGCAACACGGCGCTGCACCTGGCCGTCCGCAAGAGGCACGTGGCGCTCGGCATGGCGCTGATGCAGGCCGGAGCTGACGTAGATCTCGTGAACTGCGTAAGAGAATTAATTGATCTGAGATTAAATGTTTGCTTGCGTACGTGTAGTAATGTGACTGATTAGCTTGCACTGAATATATACGTATATGCAGTCTGGCGACTCGGTGCTGCACATCTGCTGCCGCGAGGGGCTGCTCGCCACGGCGCAGACGCTCTGCGCGTTCGGCTGCGCCGTCGACGTGGCCAACAGCGGCGGCGGAAACTTCCCGGTGCACCTGGCATCTCGCGGCGGCCACATCGAGATCGTGCGCTGCCTCGCCCTCGCCGGCTGCAAGACCGACGCCAAGAACAGCGACGGCGTGACGCCCGACCTGGAGGCGATCGCCAACGGACACGGCGAGGTCAGCGACCTGCTCAGAAGGCTGAAGAGAGACGCCTGCTGCGACGAGTACATCGAGCAGCTGATACCCTCCCACGCCACGGTGAGCAAGATCAAGCTGAAGGTCTTCGGCAAGTCGGCGGCGGGAAAGTCAAGCCTGATCGAGTCGCTCAAGGCCGGCTATCTGTCGAGCCTCTTCCGCCGGAGCAGGCGGTCGTCGTCCGGCAGGGGGAAGGCCACTAGGAAGGGTACCCAAATGTCTCTTATAATGACCAATGCATACGTAAATTGCATTCTTGAATCAGCCTCGAACGGAGGAGCGCCGCCGTCGTCGTCAACGTGCAATAGTAAGCCGGATGTCATCCATGAACAGTACACCAAGGGGATTGAAGTCCAGCAGGTAGGTTTAATTATTGATTGATTGATTGATTGATGAGGATTCTTACTATACACGTATACATACGTACGCGTACGTACCTGCAGTGCACTTTGGCCGGCGCCGGCGACCTCAGCATCTGGGAGTTCTCCGGCGAGTCCAACTACCACTTTCTCTACGACCAATTCATCGGCAACGTGAACTGTATCCACGTGGTGCTCTTCGACCTCTCCGACTCGGCGGAGGAGCAGATCGAGCAGATCGACTATTGGCTCTCGTTTCTGCGAAGCAGAATTCCGCCCGTGGAGCCCCTAGGTGCGTAAATACGGACGGGCGCGGGCGGACGTTGTAGTGGGCGCATCAAAGGGAAATAATCCCACTGCTTCAATATTCTCGACGTTTACCCATGCAGGCAGCCCGCCTCTTTGATCTGTATAATGGAGCTCTATTCATCTCTTTCTTTTTCCAAGGCGATTGCGGCAAGTCTAGCCGGCCGGCCCGGGTGCTCCTCGTGGGCACGCACGCCGACCTCGTGCCCTCGACGACGACGAAGAACGCGGTGGGAGAGACGTCCTCTCGCGGGGCCGACGCCGTCCTCGGAGAAATGCTCGACCGCTTCGGCAACGTGTTCAACGTGCACCCGCGCGTCTTCGCCATGGACGCCAACGTGAGCAACTCGCAGGACATGCGCGCGCTCAAGCAGACCATCATAGACATCAAGGCGGAAATCGTAGATGTACGTACGTCCCAACTTAAAAAAAGCAAATAATCTGGTTACTGACGACTGCGTCCCTTAATTAGGGCAGGGAGGCGAAAATCACCAACGTGCTTGCGGAGAACGATGTGATCACGCAGGACGGCCTCAAAGACCTCACGTACACCCTGGTGACCCAGCGAGAGCCGGACAACAAAGTATGTAGTAAGCAATCATACTTTTGCTTTTAAACAAGTCCATCCAAACTGCTCCTTCGTAGGGCCTTCCTCGCTCAACTCGATTTCTGGAGCAGATCGTCAGCTACCTGGGGGAGTGGCGTCGCTGCATTACGCAGTTCCCTGTCGTGCCATGGAAGTACTTCAAGGCCCACGTGAGGGACTGCGTCAACCCTCTGGCCGCTGATGACCACCTCAAGGAGGTGATTCAGCAGCTGCAGTTGATGGGAGAGGTATAACTAAGTTACTCGTGCTATGCAATATGTAGGAGAAAATCCATATGTCGATCAGGTGATCTACATCAAAGCCGACGGCGTGTCCGACCTGGTGGTTCTGGAGCCCTGCTGGCTGACCAAGTCCGTGTTGGGCCACCTGCTCTCGCCAGAGTTCGTGGCCAAGTCGCGTGTGACCGGCGTCTACTCGCCGACCGACTTCCAGATGTCTGAGCCCACCTGGGACGCCGTCGAGATCCTGCCCGTGCTGGAGGCGCTCGGCGTGTGCACGCAGTGCGTCAGCGACACCGACGTCGAGTACGAGTTTCCGTGCTACAACGCGCTCAGCGCAGACCCGAGGTCGCTGTGGCCCGACGACGAGGAGAGCGGATTCGCCGGCGACGTCGTACACGGCGGAGTGCTCATCAAAAGCGTCTACACTCGGCTGCTGGGGCCGATCTTCACCAGATTCCAGGTACGAATCCAGCATATACAGTAAAGCTACCACCACACTTCAACCCTGCAAAGCCAATTCCTCCGAAAGGTCGCGAAATATTGGCTCCCACCGAAAACTGGAGATCTTGCACGCTACTGTATAAGTGATGGAAAAATGTCCTGTGACTTAATTCCGTTGTCATGCAGACCCGGCTTCGCCAGCACGCCAACCGCCAGGTGGACGCCGCGGCACCCAACGAAGAGGCCGCCGACAGCCTGAGCAGCGAGAAGGAGCTGTTCCAGTGTCTACGGGCCTCGAGGTACGCCGTCGAGGGTGTCGCGGAGGCCATAGTTGAACTCCGCAAGGAGGACGGCTCCGTGACGGTGAAGGTTCGGGGTCGGCGGAGCGCGGGGAGGCGCTGCTTCCTCCTCCTCGAGGAGGTGCTCGGCGTCATGGACCAGGTGCTGCTCGACATGAGCCCCGGCACGCCAGTCGACAAGCACGTGCTCAGCGCCCACGACCTTAGGGCCGCCGCCAGTCGGGGACTCCCCGTTCACGCGTACAGCCCGGCCGACGTGGTGGCGGCGCTCGAGGCCGCGTCGGACGACGGCGGCGGTGGAGAGGACTTCTCCACGGCCAGCCTCCGCCACCCGACTCACAAAGAGGTGCAGGAGTCCCTCTCTGATCTGGTGTGCTTCGGCAGCGCCGAGATCTGCTCCCTGCTTCTGCCCGGCACGCTCCTGCACGCCTCCGTGCTGTCGACGCTGACGCGGCAGGCGCTGTGCGCGCTGCTCGACCCCGAGGACCAGCTCGGCCGCGACTGGTGCCTGCTCGCGGTCAGGATGGGACTCGGCGACCGACTGCCCAAGCTAGACGCGGTCGGTGGCGGCCGGCGGATGGGCAACAGCCAGACGGCGAAGCTCCTCGAGGAGTGGGAGAGGTTGCAATCCAGCTCAATAGGTCTGCATTTACCATGTACTAGGACGAGATGTACGTAGTCTTTGATTGAGTGGATTTTATACTCCGCAGGAGAACTCGTTCGAAAACTGTCCGACATTGGCCGCCAGGACGCGATGGACGTGGTCGTCGCCGGCTGTCCTCTCTACAGGCTCAAGGCGCCAGGAAAAACATGAGTGTGATACGTTCGGCACTGTAATGGCTTTCGCTATGTGCTTATTATACACTTATTACATTGCGTATACATACGTTGTAGTGTAGCCGAATTAAATGCGTAAAGATATTAATCATCCGTTTCTGGAAAATCAAGGCATGCCTGCCTCCACCGCTCGCGTATCCGGTCTTCGCCGACGTCGTATGTGGCGGCTGCGGTAACCGCGATGTCACCGCTGCTCCGACCTCCTCCTCCTCTGATCTTGGCCAGCACGATTTGCAGCAGCCGCAGCGAATGCAACTTGTCGCCGAGCAGTAGCAGGTGAAGTCTGACCAATCGCCGGGCGAGCAAATTGCACTTTCCGCCGCCGAAAAGGAGCTGCTCCAGAAGGACCTGCCTCGTCGCTATCTCCTCCGGGAGAACCGCGCTGACCGACTGAAAGCGTCCCCTCACCTGCGCGCCCGTGCTCTCGCCGTGGCGCCGAATCACAAAGATACGCTCCCCGTGGCCAGTGTTAATCTGTTAATTACGTTTCCATTGCTGCCCATGTTTCAATGCTAAATTAACAGGAAGCTCGAGTAAGTTGGCATAAAAAAGCAGCAACGGAAGGGACTTGTATTATATGAGTTCCTGGTCGAGACAGTGCTGCGACGTTTGCACGTTGTCCAAGATCATCCACCTGCCGGCCTTCCCCGCGTTTCTCACCGCCTCGTTCAGCCTCTCGACCGAGCCCTCCGCTCCGGAATAATACTCGGGCGCTTTCTTGTTGGCCTCGCCGCCCCCTCTCCTCCGGATTAGCAGCATGATCAGGCTGGGAACCGTCAGCAGCGCCTCCGATTCGGCGTTCGTGAGCACGATCAGCGGCTGCTGCCGCGACCGTTCCAGCAGCACCTCCACCAACTTCTCCTCCCGGTCCTCGACTGCCCTTCGACACCGGGTCAAAAATCCTCCGGGCAACTCGATGGCGTGCCGGGCGCTGAGCGATTTCACGCAGGCCTCTTCTGTGGCGTCGGCGTCGAGCATGCACTGCTCGAAGTCGGACTTCGCGGCGACCTCGTCCGCCTCGATCGGCAATAGCTGGACCAGCTCGGCCAGCGCAGTCAGCTTTCTCCTCAGCGACGGCAGGACCGAGAGCGTGGCCGAGTCGAGGAACCGCCTCACGACCTCACCGTAGAGGCCGTCGATGGTGTAGTTGGCGTCCTCCTCCTGAAGCAGGTCGAACACGTCGTCGGGGACGAAGTCGAAGCTCGGATCGATATCGCGAACGGTCTCGCAGAGACCGATGAAGCAGAGGAGGCGCCTGGCGCACCGGTGGAATCCCGCGCAGCGCTCCGACAGCCTCGAGAAGTTTTTCTTCTCCGCGACGAGGTCATTGTGCGACTCGAAGACTTTCGCCTTGGCCTCCTTCAGATTGGATACGAGGCTCTGGTTGTCGAGGAAGTCCTCTCCGGCGCCGATGACGTTTGAGAGCACGCCCTGCTTGCAAACGGGATTATTCCCAGCGCTTATTTACTACAAGTTCTCGTACAGTTTTTAGACGGAAAAGGTTTTTTTCCAGCCAAAGGGTCCCCTCTCCCAGTATTAGAAAGCTCAGTGCAGGTAAAGTTTTGTGTCAATGAGAAGGGAATTCACGGATGGACCGGAACTCAACTCCCCTGGCCTCCTTATAATGTTAAGTCGGGACACCCTGAGGCTGTAAGTAATAATTTACGTATATCAGTGATAAATGCTGGGAATAATAATAAGCCCCTGTTTTCGCTCCTCCACGTTCCTGTCCAGCCGCTCGATGTTGGCCTCCATCTGCGCGTGCTCCTGGGCGCGCTCATACCGCGTCGCCTGCATGGACAGGGAGCAGAGCCGCTTCAGGATGGCCTGCTCGTCAAAGTCGTAGCGGACCAGGTTGAAGCTCTTGGCGAGGCCTCGCGCCGTTAACGCCTCCCTCGTGTGGAGGCTGAGGTGGAACTTGGAGTGGCAGATGACCTCCTCGCCTCCGATGACGACGCGGTTGTCCTTCCGGATGTAGGGGATGCCGATGAGGCCGACGAACGCGTGCACGCTCTCCTTCATGCGGCGCTCGAAGATGTCTCTCAGGTCGGCGGGGTAGGGCAGGTGGAAGTTGGTGATCAGCACCTCGGAGCCTTTGACGACGGCGTTTCGCAGGTTGGAAACTACCTCCCTAGATAAATTGAAACATACAATTTGTTCTCATACCAGACCATGCAGAGCAGCACAATGCGCGCGGTGTGATCATTTCTTTTCTGACTTGTCGTGATAGTCGATGACGAGCAGAGAGGGATTCTGCGCCCTCAGGAAGGCGAGTGCCAATCCGTGCGGGTCGAGCAGAATGGACCACTTGTTAGACGTCAGGCAGCTCAGGTAATTCTCGTTGTAAAACTCGTAGGCGGACAGCCAGGAGAGGAGGTAGTGGTCGCTGAAGAACATGCGCAGCATCTCCGTCTCGGCGGACGTCCTGTAAATAAATAAAGACAAATCAATTCCTTGCAGTTCGTAACTAGCTATAGTACCTGATTCCGAATCCCTCTACGATTTGCCTCCAGCTGGCCGCTCTCTGCCGCCTGCTGTCCGCCTCCTTCGCGCACCCGTATACGGCCGTCATGGCCAATACGACGGCCTCCCCGCAGAGCGCCTTCCGCTTCTCCTCTATCTCGGACAGCTGCTCCGTCCAGTTCTTGCACTCTTCCTCCAGCGAGTAGGAGAGCATCTGCGCCCGCCCCAGCCTCGTGTTGGCCAGCTTCACTCCGGCCTCGACGGCGGCCTTTCGCTTCGCCCGCTCAGACATGCTCGACTGGATGCTGGCGATGGTGGTCTCGGTGTGCGCCACGCGGTCGGTCTCCTCCCGGAGCGCCGTCATCAGCTCGGCCAGTTCGGACTCGGCCTGCAGCAGCTTCATCCGCTTCGGCTCGATGCTCTTGAAGATCTTGGCGTAGAGGTCGACGGCGCGCACCCAGATGCACATGGCGGCCGCGGCCTTAGACACCTTGGCCACCTCGTCGGGCACGAAGCGAGGGTTCTCTGTGTACCGTCGGATTCTCTTGGCAACCTGTTGATCGAATTGGTCGTGTAAAATATAACGCGCTTATCCAACGTACTGCACACTAATCACCTGCTCCGAGATCGTCTCCTTCTCAATGTCGATCATCTTCTGCTGGAGGTATGGGTCTGCCAGCACCGTCTTGGCTCCCGCCCAGTCTGCCTTGACGCCGAGCAGCATGCAGACGCACTCCATCACCTGCGCAATCATCTCGTGCGGGCCCTTCGTCTGACGAATCTCGACCAACTCCGTCTTGTCGATCGCACTGACGGCCTGCGCGGCGGCCTCTAAGGGAGGAAGCGCGTGCTCCAAATTCCTGGAGTGATAAATTTAATAGAAGTGCATAGTATTACATGCAGCTATAGTAGTTGGGGCAAGCTTAGTACCTATGCGCGTCAGCGGCCAACTCTTGAGTCTCCTCCGACTTCTTCCTCGCCGCCACCTCCTTCCTCCTAAATGCCTTGCTCGCCTTGTCCAAGTTGATCCTCTCGTGCGTCAGCCTCTTGTTCAGCTGCTCAATCTCGGAGGCCAGGCGTTGGATTTCCGGCTCCTTCACGGCCACCTCCTCCGTCAGCTGCTTGATGAAGCCGTTCGACCGGACGACGCACTGGATGCCCGCCTTCAGACTCGTCTCGGTGTCCAGGAGCTTCTTCTGCAGCGGCGTGTAGATCTCGGGGAAGAGTGCGACCACGTCGAGGAACTGGGTGGAGGCCGTGCCGGAGGAGTCGTGCTGCTGCTGGTGCAGGTGCAGCGAGGCGAAAGTCTTGCACACGGCCTCCAGCGGGAACTCGCCCTTGGCGTGAGTGAGCCGCGCGGAGAGGCGCTCCCTGGCGATCGCCTCGAGCATCGGCTTCGACCACTCGCGAAAGGCGATAATGCCACTCTTGGCGAACAGGTTGGGGAACCGGGGGTAGCAGGCCTCGAATACAGGCGGGCTGAGGTCGACGATCACGTGCAGGTTGTCTCTGAGCCTGAGCACCTTGTCCTCCACGCGCTCCTTGTGTCTGGAGGTGTCGCACATGGCCTCGAACTCCGCGACGCGGTCTCCGCCGTACAGCTGAGACATTTTTTCCTCCTCGGTGAACATCCCGGGCAGGTCGCCGTAGTACATGAGGCGGTCCACGAGGTCGAAGACCTGCTCGGCGCGCTGCGCGTCCCCGACCACCACGGAGACCATGACTTGGCTGTCCCCGGTGATGGCCTCGGAGGCAGCGCGGAACAGCTCGGCGCGAAAGTCGTCGACGCCGTCGCTCGCGCACTCCACGAGGTTCAGCTCCATGTGGTGGGCGAAGAAGGTGACGGCGGCCCGCTTCCCGCACCCGGACGGCCCCACGAGGACGGTATTCTGGAACCGCTGGTAGGACCGGACCAACTTGACCACGGCGCCGACCAGCTGCGCCGTGAAGGTCAGGCAGTTGTTGTAGGCGCTGCCCTTGATCGCCTCGTAGCTCTCGAGGAACTCCTCCTGCAGATCCCTCAACTGGCGGATCTCCACCGAGCACCCGTCCTTTTAGTTTATACGCACATTTAAAGTCAATACAGTATATATATACGTAGAAGTTGATACCTGCTCGGACCGGAAGACGGAGACGAGGCCGTCGACGCCGTCAAACAGCTGGGCTTTCAAGAAGGAGGAGAACTCGTCGAGCAGGGAGTCCACGGAGGTGGCCGTCTCGGGCGTGAAGCAAAAGTACTCCGACTCCAACTCGTAGTAGAGGTGGGCGCTCAGCTCCCGGGGCGTCGCGAGCTCCTCCGGATTGGCGAGGAGCACGCCGGACACGAGGCGGTAGAGGATGTGGTCGGTGACGGCGGGGAAGCGACTACGGAAGAACTTGTGCCAGCCGACGACGAACGACCGCATCTGCTCGAAGTGCGGCTGCACGGCTTCGGGAAAGTCTTTGGCGAAGATGCCGAGCGCGCTCGTCAGCACGTGGCAGTCGTCGTCGAACGGCTTGCGAATTTGAAGCGGGACAGCGCTGCACGAAGTTGTGAATTGTGTTCACGTTGCGCCGTTAAAGTGAAGCAAGTGTGCATATTCACCTGGTTTTGAATGTGGCGAGCACTCGGCGGAAGGCCTCCATCTCCTCGCTAGACTCGGGCTCGATCGCCTCGATGCACACGGTGATCTTGGATAGCTGAACGAAGGTCTCCCTCTGTTCGTCGTAGAGCATCCTCCCGGCGAGCAGGGAGCGGACGAAGGCGACGTGGTGGCGCTCGCTGTACACGAAGCCCTCGACGATGACGAACGTGTCCCCGTCGGCGGCATTGGCCTCGCCCGTCGCCACGTCCCTCAGCAGGAAGTCCTCCTGCTCGAAAGTGTCTCTCACCCCGAGCTTCAGGAAGAGCACTCTGGCGTCCTTGGGGAACTTGTCGATCACCTTGCCGATGGCGGTGGTCTTGCCGATGCCCTCTTTGCCGAACAGAAGCACGTTGAACTGGTTGGCCAGGCAGAAGTGGACGATGTTGACCACGCGGCTGGTATTTAAGTGGAATTCAGCGGATATTTCACACTGACTATCCTAACCTACTTGCATTAATTGTACCTTATTTCCTTGGTAGGTATGAAAAGGTCGGTAATCCCGTGCTCGATGGACATTTGCGGCTTCAGCTCCACCTCCGACTTTCTCCTCGGGTTGGCAAAGCTCTCGACAGCGATGCTCTCCGCGTCCAGCGCCTCCATCTGACCCAGGCTAGAAATTGCCGGCTCGTCGCTGGCCGCGCCGAAAAATACGCCGATCTTGGACAGGGGCAGGTGGACGGCGACGCCCTGGAGCAGAGTTCGCAGCAGGGCGTTTTCACCCTCCGCCTCGCCTACGCATCTGTTGAGGAGCAGCGCCGTCGTGATTGCCAGAGTCTCCGGCAAAAGGATGACATTTTGCAGCTGCTCTCGCTGCAAGACGCGCGCCGCCGCCGCGAAGGCCTCGGCGAGGCGCTCAAACTTGGGGAGGAGGGAGCGGACGAGGTCCTTGCTGGTGAGGATGTCGGAAAAGATTCTGTGAACGGTGAAGACCAGGTCGTCACCCACGTGGATACGCCCCGAGGTCTCCGGCAGCAGAAGCTTTCCGGTTGACGACGGGGAAGGGTTGAGAACGAGGACTCGAAGTGACTTCCGTTCTCCCGTCGAAATGCGTTCGCAGAACTGAGACAAGGAGTTCAGATCGTTGGCGGACAGGAGGCCGGCCACGAGGAGGAGCGTTGAGGGCGCGTCAGACGCGAGGATGGCGGCGCGAACGAGATCGCTGAACGAGGCCGAATTGAGCTGCGTCTCCGAGCAGAAGCTGAGGAAGGATCCTTCGGAGGCGTAGTCGGACTGAAGGAGGCCGAGACACCGGCGTAGGAGGAGGCTGCCCGACGCACCGTCAATCAGCGTCACCGAGTACGTCTCTGTGGCCAACTTGATCTTCCTGAAGCTTTCGACCAGCGCCTCGCCGCCGGGAAAGTTTCCGCCGCCCACGTCGGCCCTGATCTGCTCGTCGATGGAGGCCATGCGATTCACCTCCAGCGTGAAATCCGCCGGCCAATCGGATCGCCGGCGAAGGCCGTCTGACATTTGAACGAGCTTTTAGCTACTATTATAGTTACCGGAATGAAATCTGATGAAATACCTATTTTCTGCATAACAGTCCTTCCATTCAGTGCCAAGAACTGTCTATAGATGGCCCTCGTCTCGGCCGGTGGAGATGCCCTGACTGCGGCGACCATGGCCCGAAGCACGCCCGACGCGGGCGGCGCGCTCTCGAGAAATGCGTCGACGACGGAGCCTATTTCGCAGGTCAGCTCTTTGCCGACGCATCCCCTGGCTGCCAGAGCGCCACTTAGGAGCAACGACGACGGCGGCGAACTGATCGAAACCATTCTGAAAGCCGCCGCCGAGTGTTCTGCGGGGGCCGCCAAAAATATGGCGTGCGTCAGGTCCGATTTGGCCTCCACGTCGTTCTCCATCAAGTTGAGTGAGCGCCTGCGGAGGCCCAGAAGACGGATTTTTCTGTCCAAAGTATCGAGGACGTTCCATACATGTGGCGAAAACCCGTCCGCGTTGAC
>JAAUYK010237884.1_pt1 | contig 12111 bp, 18 predicted proteins | sample 7278021 | NCBI WGS metagenome assembly JAAUYK01 (sample SAMN14350223, study PRJNA611818) | marine sediment metagenome | isolation source: surface marine sediment (1.8m) | place: French Polynesia: Moorea | collected 2018-08
CATGAAGGAAAATGGCTATACATCCGAAGTACGTGTTATAGTACGTAATATACGTAATAGCGTGAAATGTAACCCCATGCAGGTACGCTTCTTCAACTCGGCCAACCTGCTGTCCAACTTCACGGCGTACACGCGAACCCTTCGCCTCTACCCGCGGCCGGTGGTGGCCTTCCAGACGTCCTCTTTCCTCCGCTCGAGGCCCAAGTCCACCGCGTTCATGAGCCAGTTCGCGGCGACGCAGGCGGTTGAGTGCCTCGCCGAGTGGGCCATCATGCCCACCAACCTGGCATACGTTCGCATCTCCGCAAACGTGTTCGACCCGCGCGCCATCGGCGACAAGCCCAAGTGGTTCGCCCACGAGCTCGAGTGCGTCCGGTTTCCCGTCTTCGACGACCAGAGCGGGCTCGTGTCCGTGCTCAGGGGGTTAAGGCATCACCAGGAGGAGCCGGCAACAGGTATAAAAGTTACTCCCATATACCTACATGCTTCCAAATCATTTACAAATATACAACTTTGTGCATCCCATAGACGAGAGCGGCAGCGACAGTGAGGCCATATCGACCAGCTCGTCCTGCTCAAGCCTCAGCGACTTCGTGACCGGCCTGGCGAGCGAGAACGAGAAGAGGAACTCGATCGAGAGCGCGGCCGCCGCCGCCGCAGCGGCCGCGGGGGCCGGCTCGCAGCAGGCGTCGCTGCTCTCGGTGGCGGCGACCAGGGCGGCGGTGCAGCAGACGCAGTGCCTGCAGCAGGAGCGCAGGAACGGCGGTGACGGGGCCGCGTTGAGGCAGGGTGGCCGGCCGGGCGTCAACGGCGGCCGGCGGCGATCTTCGAAGAGCGCGCTCCTGGCGAGCGGCGTCGACGTGGCCAACGTGTACAAGCCGCCGAGAAAACTGCAGGTAAGTAGTAGATAAGATCGAAAAACATATATGGCCAAGTAAAGCAGTTGTTTTGTGTGTTCTCGCCAGATTCCCGGCGTGACGACAGTGTCTGACGGTGAGGGCGACGAGACCGAAGACGGCGAGGAGAGTGAGCCCGAGTCGGATTTGGAAGAGGCTGGCCAGCGTGACGAGGATAATGCGAGGACGGAGACAGCGGAAGCGGCAATAGGGGAGGCATCACCTCGGGAAAACAAAGTCGTAAAGTCTCCGAGTCAGGAGAAGGAAGACAGTGAGGTTCACTTAAAGAAGGAAGTTATTGCTGTGGTGGAGAAGAAAGAAGAGGATGAGGAAGAGGAGGAGGAGGAGGAAGAGGAAAGAGTTCCGACTCCGCCAAACTTTAACATTACGAAGCCGGCGGACAATGTCGAATCGACGCCGCCTGAAACTGCTGCCACCAGCGCCCCGACGACGACATCGTCTTCGCCGACGGTAGCGACGACGCCGGCAGCGACAAACGAAGAAGACTCATCCACGCAGTCGTCAAAGCCCGCGCCTAAGCTGGAGAGCCGGAAGGACACCATCGAGGCGCCGGAGGAGTCACTGAGTCTCCGTTTGCACACCAGGTTAGACGAGGTCCAATTTTCGCAATAAGAATGTAATGTAGACAGGCTGTTACTAAAACTTTCAGGCGCCTCTCCGGCTACGCGGGCTACGCTGCGATCGCCAGCCTGATCGACCTGTCTTCTTGCAACTCCCCAACGGACAGCCGACGGAGCTCCGGCGCGACCTCGGACCGGTGGCGTCCGAGGACCGAGGCGATCCGCGAACGCGTGTCCACTTCGCCACCTCAGTCCACCTCCCCATCGCAGTCGGACGCGGGCACTTCCTCCGCCCCCGCCACCGACCGGTCGTCTGCGGGTAGCCGGGCGGACGGAGCGGCCGCCTTCGGAACCCCGCTTTCCACCGACGAGGACGAGGAGAACTCACTCAGCGGCGACACCATGAGGACCGCCATCCTGAACAAGTCGGCCGGAGCGACGACTGCAGGCGCGCCTGCAGTGGCGAACTCTCAGGCGAGCAGCAATGTTGGCAACGGCGGCACGCCCGCCCACCTGCGGTCAACGAGCACGAGCTTCGGCTCCGATCTGTCGATAGCGGGCTCCATGTGCTCTGACACGGCGGCGGGAGGCGGCTCGGTCTTCGAATCGGCGGCCACGACCGCAGCTCAGCAACAGAGCCCTGGCGGCCAGAAGCAACAAGAGTCCGTGTCCTCACCTTTTGCAACGGTATGTCCATGGCAACGATTCCTTATCAATCAATTCCTAATGTAATATGATTGTCACGTTTTCAGTGCAAGCCACGCTCGGCGTCAACGTCGAAAGAATCTTCTGCCCCGGCTGTCAGCTCAGATACTCAGGATTCTGCGGCCGCAGCATCGCCGGCCGACGCCAAGGACTCAGTCAAGCCGGTCTCGCAGCCGGAGCAAGAGCCGCAATCATGCGCCGCCGCCACCGGGGCGGGGAAGGACGCCAACACGGAGGAATCCGCGCAGGAGCTGTTCGCTAACATTGCCCAGTTCACCATGAAGGCCGCCGAGGACAGCTTTGACTTCAGCCGGCTGGGCAGCCTCGGCCTCAAGAAAGAGAAGCTGGCGGGGGCGGGCAAGTCGGCGCTGAGCCTCAGCAAGAAGACGCAGTTCTTCAAGGCGCTCACCGGGGAGGCGACGAAAACGGCGTCGAAGCAGCCCGCATCCGGGAATGCATCCGCCAGGGAGGCCACAACCGCGGCGGCGTCGAAGCCAGCAGCTACGTCTTCCAAGAAGGATTCCGGCGAAGTGACCGCGATTTCTTCCAGTCCTGGCGACGCGACCGCTGCTAGCGCCGCCCAGTCGTTCCTGAAGATGCGCCGGACCAGCCAAGATTTGTTACGCACGATTAGCAAGGATCTCCTCCGAGGAGAGGGGGAGGAGGAGGAGAATAGATCCCCTGCGTCCAACCCGCTGGCCGGGACGACGTCGCAGTCACAGCAACGAAGGCCATCTACTACTACCACCACGTCCACTAGCACAACTAAGGAGTCGAGAAAGCCGCCGGAGGAGAAACCCTCAGGAAAAAGCCCGCCTGACAGGCCACCGAGAGTTCGGTGAGTAAGAGAGCTTATGAAAATTATATTCCAAAGCTATTACGTACTGTTCTTTTATTGCAGGAAAATCGGCAGCGTTGAACAGCCGGACTTGTCCAAAAGTCAAGCTGGCGAAAATCCCGAACAGAGTCTGTCCTCCAAGGGCGAAACCCGCCTCAATTCTCCGGTCAAGAACGGCTCCACGAAATCGTCATGCTCCTCTCCATCCTCCTCTTCCACGACTTCGTCGTCGACTGCGAAGCCGAAGCCGGCGCCGAGGAACACTCCGCCTCCCCTCCCCCCGCGACAATCGTCGGTGATCGCCGCGGGAACAGCAGCCTCTGAAGTGCCAAACGGAGGATCCCGGTCAGCCGAATCCCAGCAGCAGCCGCAGCAAGAACCGAAGTCTCCGCCTCCTCTTCCAAGCCGGGCCCGGCCGCCGGCCCTTCCTCCTGTGGCCTCGTCGCCAGTGCGGCACCCCCAACTGAAGCGGCCGGTTCCCCTCAGCCCGCTGAAGATGAATCCGCCGACGGAGGGCGGCGGGCGACCGTCTCCGCCTCCGGTCGGGTCTCCCAGCCCAGTTCCGAAGCACTCCTCGTCCTCTTCTTCCACGCTGGTCGGCGGCGGCTCCACGCCCCCGACTGTGCCCCCACGTCAGTTTCCGCCGGCCTCGCCTTACGCGACAAACACTCCGTCTCCGCTGACAAGAGATGCAAGCAACGGTCGATCTGTGAAGTCGGCCAACCGGCCTCCGATCACGAGGGCGTCGTCCGCGGCATCTTCCACGCCGCCGACCGGCCCGACTAGCACCTACTACTACCAGCAGCCGACTCCGGCCACGCCGCCTCCCTCGTCGGCCTCCGGCATGGACGGCCTGGCGGCGTCGGGGTCGGGCGTTCCGCACCACCCGCTCCCGGGCAAGGCCGGTCTCACCCGGTCAAACTCGACCATGTCCAACCAGTCGAACCTATCGCAGCACACGCAGGACTTCTTCTCCTCCATCGGGTCGGACCTGAACATCCTCGCCAGCCAGACCTCCAGCATGATCGGAGATCTCTTCGGTGAGCAAGTCACTCTTTAATTATTAGTCCAAACTTCCCTAACCTGAGCTCAGTTAACGAGAACGGCCATGAGGCCCCGCGACCGCGTGTTGCCAGCGCTTTGCCGGCCAGCAAGCCGCTCCGTCGCCGCAGCACCGGCAGCAGCGCGCCCCTGTGCTCCCCTCGCCAGGCGCCGAGCAAGGTCGTGCCGGACCTGCAGTGCTATCACCCCGAGGGCGCCGTCATTCCCGAGGAGGCCGAGGACGGCGAGGAGCAGGAGAACGAGAACGACGAGATGACAGAGTCAGAGTCGGACGGCAGCGTCTATTGGCCGGTCCAGAACAACGGTAGTGCGTTGGTTCATGTAGGGGGCTAGGGAGTTCCGTACAGTTGATGCATGGTGGTGGTGGATATAAAGTATTTGAGTCGATCTCGCTAGTCGCGTTGGAGGTGATGGTACGTCACACAGGTTGGAGGTAGTAGTTCAGCGAACAGATTTGCCGCTTCCTGCATTGCGCAGCTTTCTTAATACATCGCTTAATCCCCGCTTCCAGGTTCCAACCGTCCGTCGTCTCCGTCCCTGAGTCTGAACTCCGAGCCGGCGTACACCTTCCCCGGTCAGCCGCCTCGGTCGCGGGCCTACAACAGGGTCAGCGGCAGGCGCATATCCAAAGGTGGGTGGAGTGAATGAATGGCTTCATGTCGCTCTCGCCGTATGCGTAAATCAGTCCAAGCACGTGATGGGCGTGACTATATAACGCTATTCTCTCGATGTTAGGCCGTCGAGGCTTGGCCGAGCGCTCCGCCCTAATCTGCCACCCGAGCTCGAAGCAGAGTCACGAGGACGTCCTGCGCTACCAGCAGCAGATGAACGAGCTCAACATGAACCCCGCCGTCACTGCCGAGAACAGCGTATTCATCAAAGACGTATGTCATCCTGAAGTGCGTTTAATGATCAGGCCTTGAAATTAAGGGCTCATTCATTCAGGTGATCGACTCAGTCTTCCACGGCGAGGGCATCAGCTGGCTGCGCAACAGCCGCCTGAAGCGTCTCATGGAGGACGAGACCTACAGAATGCTCACCATGGACCGCGTGGTGAAGGCGGTAAACGGGACGAAGAAGAGCGGCGGCACCGGCGGCAGCAACGTGGTCTCCGTCGACGAGCACGTCGACGACGTCTGTCTCGACCGCTACGTCTGGAAGGGCCTCCTCAAGGTGCTGCTCGCCATCGTCCACGGCCTGGAGGTGACGGCGGGCAGCGGCCACCTGAGCGCCACCCTCGGCACGGCGTCCGGCTTCAGGGCGCTCGAGGTCGCGCACACGCACTACTGGTCCAGGGAGGAGGCCAACGAGGCGGCGACGGACGGCGCTGCCACGCTGTCGACCACGACCGGCAAAGCAGTCATGGCGTCGGCGGTGAGTGTGGTGTCTGTGAACGGTCCTAGCTGTGTCGCTGTCGTACGTCGATCAGTATAATGTGATCAGGGACATTTATTTGATGGTGACAGCCGGGGGAAGAGATGATCAAGTATGAATATAGTAAAAGTACTGCACTGACTGATCTTAGAACTTCCCAGGGTGATGAGTTTACACCAAATAAGATACTGCACACGATATAGTATATTAGAAGGCAGATAGATACAGTGTGTGTTTAGTTAATACCATTCTTCAGATGGCAGACGGGGGCAAATAAGTAAAACACAATAGGCCATACATACTATGTATCTTCGTTTGTCCTTGTGCAAGAGGTTCTCATCGATTAGTACGAATAATCGAATATTGCCTACGTGATGAATCAATATGACAAGGGGTGATGACTGCCATACTGTACGTACTTTGTCATAAGAGGTGCATGTTAGAAACAGGCCTTAGAAAATCGGGTACGGACCGCTCTGATACACATACTTGTACGTGCACGTAAGCTGTGCGCCATCCACACGTTCGCTTTCGCTTATGTGCAGCCCACCACGCCGTTCGGGAGCAGAGACGACCTGATGGCGGCGTCGGCGGGCAACCAGGCGGTATCGGCTTCCGCGGCGGCGGAGGGCCAGGCAGGCGGCGCGGGTTCGACCACATGGAGCACATCCGCGGCGAGGTCGCCGCTGCAGCGGACAGTCTCGGCGGCTTCGGCGTGCGAGCCGCTCCAGTCCCACTGCTCGAACGGTGGCGGCGCCGCGGGCAGAAAGATGGAGCTGTCCGGGCTGAACTCGAGCGGGAGCTCCATCAAGCTGGTCCACGACGCGCTCAACAGTCCGAGCGGCAGCATCAAGAGCGGAGACAGCGGCGGCGGCGGAGACATTTCCAGAAAGGGCATCACACTGGTATGTTGTGTTGTGTACTCGCACGGGATCATGATTGAGCATTGTTCTATCGTTGCCCCTCTCGGAATGTTCATTCTATATACATGATCGACTAGCTTCGAATTTAATAACGGGACTGCGAGTCTACGTATACATACTTTAAACCCCCGACGCCCTCGTCCAGTCGACAGCTCGCTCGCTCCTCGTACGTCTGTCCTGCGTGTACTCGTTCCCGCGACCGACCGACGTGTACGCTCTCTTCCAGCACCAGCACGTGCTCGCCTCGAGAATGTCCAGCGTCGAGTCGACCGTCTCCGAAGTGGAGAGCACAGTCGGTAGCGACACCGGTTCGTTCATCACCAACCCGGCGTACAGGACGACCGCGTCTTCGTCGGCCTCGGCGGCGGGAGGGACGGCCGCCGGGCCGACCGGGACACCCATCGGGGAAGTTGGTGGTGGAATGGGTGGTGGTAGTGTTGGCGGACACGGACAGAACTCGTCGGCACGGAGCGTCGTCTCGGACAGTGAATTAGAACAACAGCAGCAACAGACCGATGCCAAAGTAAGAGTTTCTCTATGTTCAACCCCGATTAAAGTTTTGAATACCCCCTGTACTGGTACAACTTCGTCTAAACTCATTATGCCTTCTTCAATAGTCCACGGCAAGCGCGGACGACAGCAAGAACGCGAACGGCGCCTCTTCCTCATCCGCCGGCCCGCTGGTCCTCCGCAGCAAGTCCTCCTTGAGCGGCGGCTACCGCTTCCGGACCGGCCGGGTCTTCATCCAGACGGCGCTGGTGGCCGGCATGCAGGGCGACGGCGACGCGGCGGACGCGGACGGCGGTTGCATCGCGACCATCGAGCACCTGCGCACCTACCTGTTCGAGGGACTCCTCCCCGGACACCGGGTGTCCTCCGGGAGCCGACGCAGCAGCATCGTGGGTAGCCTCAGCATGGCAACCATGGGAAACGGAGTCGGAGGCGGCGCGGGCGGTTTGGGAGGCACCATCTGGGAGAGGATGCAGTTCTGGGACGACATGTTCTGCGGTATGAACACGTACCATTGATCCTGTTTCTAAAACACGAAAAAAATATCTACCTCGTTTATACGTATTTTCCAGACGCCGTGTCTCATGAACGCGATCTAGTCGGGATGGACAGTGGCGCAGGAGAGATGTTGGAGCGATACAGAAACTTAACATCGGGTAATACAGTACATATGTTACGTCTCTGTTCCAATCACGTTTATAGTGTACTGTGTCTCTTGTTCCCCAGATGCCGATCGTCGCCGACTCGAGCAGGACGAGGACCGCCTGCTGTCGACGATGCTCTACAACCTGACCGCGTTCATGGTGATGATGCAGGTGGAGAAGACGGAGATCAGGCGAAAGGTGCGCAGGCTCGTCGGGAAGTGCCACGTGGGGCTAGCCGCCAGCCAGGAGATCAATGCACTGCTCGACCAAATCAATCATCTGGTAATTAGTACAGTATACTATTATCCAAGTCGTGAATGTGATCATTGTATTTTAATTGTGTTCCAGTCCGCCAACGACATCGACCTGAAGCCGCTGCCGTCTCGCCAGATGAACCGGCAGAGCTTCGCCGTCCACTGCGGCACCGACGTCAGCGGCGACCTGCTCTTCCTCGAGGTCAGGGAGGACGGACTCGTGCTCAGGTCCGTGACTGGCGCCGTCGCCGAGCGATGGTTCTACGAGCAGCTCGTCAACATGACCTTCAGTCCTAAGACCAGGGTGATCTGCCTGTGGCGGCGCACGGGGGGACAGACGCAATTGAACAAATTCCACACCAAGAAGGTAAGTTGTACGCTTTGTGCCAACTTTATTCGGCGTTTCTCAAATATTCCCACTATAGTGCAAGGACCTCTACTACGCGATCAAGGAGTCGATGGAGCGCGCCGCCGCCCGACGCACCGAGGGCGTGGCCGGACTCGGCATGGAGCTCGGCGGCGAGTTCCCGGTGGAGGACCTGAACACGGGCGAGGGCGGACTGCTGCAGGTCTGCATGGAAGGCGTCGGGCTGCTATTCGCGAACAGCAAGGTAAGACGATCAATTGATTGAGCAGGTTAGCAAACTTAATGGCACGATTGAATCACTCCGATATCTCACCACTCCCGAAACAGGACTACGCGGTAAAGATGTTCGTTCACGGGGTCTAGTTGTGGATTGGACTTATATGCATTTAGGCTGCCTTTTCATACACGTCTAGAAGTGGTATTTGATCATGCTTGCCCCAATAGCTACTGTTTGTGTCAAATGTATTCCTGCGTTGTTCGATGCATTAATACAATTCCGTACAATATGCACTTTCAGTTTTTCGTCCGGCTGGACCACATCCGAAAGTGCTTCACGCAGAAGGGAGGTATTTTCGTCCTGGAAGAATTCAGTGAGTCGGCGATTTCGCTCGTCTCTCGGCCCACATCTGCGCACTAACGTATTCTCTTCCCACAGATGCGAAGACCCGCCAGGTCTCTCAGCGGAGATACAAATCTGCTATGGTAAGTACGCATGTATACACAGTAGAGTATAGAGTGAGGGAAAGCTTTTGTGGGTCTAGGCCGAATTCGGCATCCAGGAACACACATATTGGCGACACGACCCGAATCGAAAACCGATACGGAGGCTGTTGTACCTCCTGCCGTTCGCTCGCTCACTTCCCGGCCATATTGAGGCGACACCTACTTACGTGAATCTTTCAGTCGGACCAAATCTGCTACTCCGTGCTCTGCGTCTTCTCCTACGTGGCCGCAGGGCAGAAGAAGAAGAAGGCGAGGCGGGCCACTTCGTTGGCGACGGCTCCGTCCGCTCCGGGCGGCGGCAGGAACTCCTCGCTGGTAGTGTCTCCCACACCCTCCACGGCGTCCTCGTCGGCAGCTACGGTGACCTACGGAAGCGGGAGGCTGATGCCGGCGCACCCGCCGCCGATACCCGTCGACATCAGATCGGGTGGCCCCTAGGAAGTATCTCTCTGGAAAAAGTCCACCTTGATGGCGACGGCCCCGTCCGCGCCGGTCGGCAGCATGAACACCTTGTCGGCGGTGTCTCCCACGCCGTCCACGCGTCCTCGTCGGTGGCTACGGTGACCTACGGAAGCGGGGGGCTGATGCCGGCTCACACGCATCGATATCAGATCGGGAGGCCCCTAGGAAGAATCTCACCTAAATTTTTTTGATCCATTAATATCGCTAGCTACTACTAAGTGTGAAGTCAAATCTAAAATCCTGTCAGCTTTTTCAAATTGTGATACATTGACGTCGACCTGCTGTCAGCAGCAGTTACTTACGTAAGGCCATATCATGTATGAGGATTGGGGAGCGAGGTCTCTCACCTGTCGCCAGCTGCAGCCAGAATATAAAAAAAGTTCCTACAGTACAATTGCTATACTATGAAATGTAAAGCAAGGCAGACATATGCAGCCAGAGACAGGAAGCACATTGTTACCGCTGACGACAAACTGTGAATACTTACCACGACGAAGATTCTTATGGAAAATCTGCACTATTTATTTTTGAGCACAGCACCGAGAACATATTTAATCTCATATTCGAGCCACAGACGTCCGTTTCCCTCGACCTACCATACGAGATACTATATACTAGACGTTGTTTTTAGAATGCTTTGATCTAACACGTTCGAAAGCGGGTAAAATTTATAAAATCCTACTTCTTCCTCCACGATCAATCCGCCTCCCATCCCAAGTGTCGCTGTCTAGCTACTTCTCTCGATCACGTACCCTTACTGTGTATACCTACTGTACTACGTACCAGTGTATCTGAGCATATCTCGAAAACGCCTTCTAAATCTGTTATTTTCCTGTCTAGAGAACGAAAGGAATAAAAGGGAAATACCACGTACATTGAATTGTTCACTCTGAGATTACTTGCCGCCATCAGCTAGGGCATAATGTCGGCACTGGGCGCCGTGGGCACCAAGTCCCCGCCCCGCTTGATGAACTTGAACTCAATGTCCAGCTTGTCCTTGTTGCCTTCCTTGAAAGTAAGCTTCCTGGCGGTGAACTCGTCGAACGTGAAGACGTTCTCGAGCCCTCCGGCCAAGATATCCTCCTCGGTGGCGTCGATGGCGTGCACGCCGATCGTGGACAAAACGGTCGTGCTGCAGTTCTCCTTGGCCAGGCGAATCGTGAGCCTAAATTAGAGAGCGCTTAAGTCAAGGTCTTGGACTTGAGGTAGACCAAACCTGTAGTTCTCAGCCTGCGACTCTGCGCCGTGATTGTGCATCCAAATGTAGTACACCTGGCCCTTCTTGATCAGCCTCTCGGTGAACTTGTCCTCGCCGACCTGCCAGACGATCGACTTCCACGAGTCGCGATGCGGGTTCGTCATCGAGTACCAGAGGGCAAAGGAGACGTTGTCGTAGACGTTCCACAGCTTGCCGGCCTTGTGCTCGGGCCCAACCAAGTGCTCGCTCAGTCTGTGGAGGACTACGCGACGGCTGCTGCAGTCGCGGCTCGGACAGGGAACCTCGCGGTACTCGCAGACCTTGGCGTGCTCGACAAATCTGAGTTATGTACTTACCGTAATTTTAAGACAAACAAAGGGGAACATACTCAGCGTACCTCTCTCCCTTTCCCTTGAAGATGCATCCCGCGTCGGCGTTGGGACACTCGTCGTCCAGGTTGAGGTCTTCCACCATCTGCTCTATTAGCCTGTTTCGCCTCGGCGCGTCTCCGAAGTCGGCCCTGCAGATCGGACAGCAGTTCTTCTTTTTCAGGCCGGCGTAACACTGTCGGCAGATGAGGTGGTCGTTGGGGCAGAAGTGGAGGGCGCCCTTCCTGATCTCGAGGCAGACGCAGCACTCGAGGTGCTTCAGATGCGAAGGTAGAGTGGAGGAACTCATTGCCATTAAATCATGCAGCGATCAGAGTGACAACTGATGCACAGGTAGATGCGGTGGGCTCCTTATCTTACGTACACTGAGGATGCATGGGAAAAGGTCAATTTAACATTATTATCTTTACGTAGACGTCATGCGCGCGAGAGATAGGGACATAGTAATTATACTCGTTTTAAATGTTTCATGCGTAATTCGTACTTAATTCCTTGGCTGTGGAAATGTTCCAGCAATGTACGTATGCAAGTAATTTGGCGATTAAAAGCAAGCGTTTCCCCACTAGCTGCACATGACATAAGCCTCAAAAATTATTGTACGTATACGCACGTCGGCCTCTTCTACCTGACTAGCGACGTCATCGTGGAGCGCGAGCGACTCGCCATGGACCCGGATTCTTCTCCGGCGTCGGAGACAGCCTCGGACTATTCCTCGGCGGATCCTGCCTCGGGCTCCTTATATCGCAGAGGGATGATTTCGATTAGCAAAGCTTCGCCACAGAGACTCGGGCGTCGAGAGCAAGTGTTAGCGTCCGTCATACGTACCTAATTAATATGTACTGTATACATAATAGAAAATATATCGTTTATGTATTTTGTACACTGCCTGGCAACAGCTTTTAATTCAATTGCTTTCCCTTACTTTTAATAAGCCTGCGTGGTCGAATCAAGATCTGGCTAGTCTCTACCATGCAGCCTAGGACGATGAAAATCTGTTCGTGCGGAATTTTAGTACTCGTGCAAAAACTCTGATTCGCATCAGGCCTGTGAAGTCCGTAATTTAATGCAGTTGCTCACAATGTTACCCTGCGCAATATCGGTCATGCAAGAGCTGGATAAAGCTAGCTCCATGTGCGGCCAGTGCAGTGCATACAGCTTGCTCTCGAGGTTGGCAGCCAGCTAGGC
>JAAUYK010009577.1_pt1 | contig 12101 bp, 18 predicted proteins | sample 7278021 | NCBI WGS metagenome assembly JAAUYK01 (sample SAMN14350223, study PRJNA611818) | marine sediment metagenome | isolation source: surface marine sediment (1.8m) | place: French Polynesia: Moorea | collected 2018-08
ATCAACAACAATTGTCCTGGTTTGAAGATGGATCCCTAAGAGAGAGAGAAACTAGCACATTCCATTTAACCGAAACGAAAGTCCGTCCATTCCTTCCATGATCGAATATGTTCTGTAGTGTTTGAACGGCACGCGTGCGTCAAATTGTGAGATTAGCGGAGGAACACATATCAGTACTTTTTCGCGCTTATAACGCTACAGCGTGTTACCGCAACCAACAGCCGTCCTTATAGAGTAAAATAAATTCGTTGCGAATCGGCGATCTGGCTGAATTCCTTTCTGCGCCGGGCGCTAGACAACGTGGACATGACGTGTCCAGGACCAGTTGTATACCGTGGCTCCTTTTTGTCAGTCGCTTTTACAAAGCTTTGCTTATGAAATGTCACTTCTGCCCCCCCCCCCTTTCTCATGGCCCAGTCACTGAGCAAAACGCCGATAAAATACCGCCCCCCAATTCCATGGGCAGTTCGCCGAGCAAAACACAAATAAGGGTTCTGCCCCCTCAAGGCGTGTGCAGGTCACTAAGTAAAACACCAATGAGCGTTCTACTTCTACCTCACCTCAAGGTTGTTGGCAGATCGCTTAAGCAAAACAACACTAGTCCCTCTCGCTCGCTACTTTTACATCTAATCGCAAGAGATTTGCAATCATGACCGTTCTACCCCCAATAAAGAGATCTGCGGCATCTGCCCCCTTCCCCACCAATGGGCAAATCGCTGAGCAAGTATCCAATAAACAGTTCTACCCCCTTGGCCCCTTCCCTACCAATTGCAATGGGCGCAATGGGCAAATCGCTGAGCAAGGAACCGATAAACAGTTCTGCCCCCAATCCCAATGGGCAAATCGCTGAGCAAGTAACCAATAAACAGTTCTGCCCCCTTCCCTACCAATTGCAATGGGCGCAATGGGCAAGTCGCTGAGCAAGGAACCCATTAACAGTTCTGCCACCTTCCCTACCTATTGCAATGGGCGCAATGGGCAAGTCGCTGAGCAAGGAACCGATAAACAGTACTGCCCCCAATTCCAACGGGCAAATCGCTGGCCGGATCTCCATGTCAATACCTAGGCAACTGCAGAGAAGGAAGAACAGTTTTCTAGCGGATTATTTTTTCACATCTCACATTCTCCGCGTTTCCAATCTAGTATTTCGCGCAAAAAAAGCATGTTTATGCTCCTGTACCAGATTTGTAAAAGTATTTATAACGTACTAGTAGTATGCATACAGCAAAGAGGGGTGCCTCCGATTAACGCGTGAGATAGCTACGTATGCGTATGGTTAGACAATGCGAGTGGTAGGAAGACGCTTTCGTTGTACGAGTCAGTCGCTCATGTCGTCCTCGTCGTCGGAGATGCCGACGATGCCGAACTTCTCGGCCGTGTTGAGGTCGTTCATCAGCCTGTCCAGGTGTCTCCGCTTGTTGCGCCTCCGCCTCCGCGCCACCCGAACCAGGCAGAACACGATCACGCTCATCACGACCAGGGTGAATGCGGCCGCGGCGGCGAGGACGGCGAGCTCGTTGCGCTCCTGGGGCCATTGCCAAGAGCCCTGTTGAAAAAAAGGGTCAGAATGAGGCAGCGCAAAATGTACAACTGTAAGTTTGTTGTTGTACCTCTGTGTCCACCGCCGCCTTGTCGACGCCGGCCTCGCTGTCCGTGTCGTTCTTGCCGCCCTCGAGTGCGGCCGCAGTGCTCGACTGAGAAGCCGCCTCAACTTCTTCTTCGTCTTTGTTCTCCACGTCCTCTTCTTCATCCTCCTCTGGAAGCTGCTCCTCCTGCTTTTTTAGTACGTCGCTCTTAATCTGATTATCTTGGCCTTGATTTTGGGCGATGTGAGTTCCCGGCGCCAGTCCCACGCTCCCTTTGCCTCTCGAAGTCATGAATCTCGCAGGCGACATCGCGGTCGTCATTGGCCGCTGCTGGTTGTAGAAGCCCTGCTGATGCTGTTGCTGCCCGGGGACCCTTCTTCCGCCGGCCTGATTCGTCCACATGGGGTTCATCGGGCGGCCGCCGACACCGCCGCGCTGAGGTGGCTGATGCTGCTGGTACGGGGTCGTGGACGGGTAGTTGCGGTACGGCGTGGGGCGCATCTGTTGTTGCTGCTGATGCTGGAATGGGTATCTGGGGAGCGTTGTCGTGGGAGGGCTAGCTGTTGTGGCCTCGGTGGGATTTTCAGCCTCCTCCTCGGACTCGGACTCCGAAGCTGCAGCGTTTACACTTGAATTAATTACGTTCAGATGCCTTAGATCTTACGGCCTACCGCTGTATCCCGGCTCGGTGGATGACGATGAGGAAGACGACGAATAGCTGTCCTCGCCCGACGCCGACGCCGACGCCGCCGTCGAGTTGGCCTCGGCCTTCTCCGTCCCGTCGCCCACGGCCGTCGCCTGCGCCGACTTGGACGACGACGGCGCGTCAGACGTGCTGTAGTTGCTCGGGTGCTCCATCAGGTCGACCTCGTCCTCGGTGGCGTTCCCGCCCTTCCTGAATAAGGACGACACGTCCGAGGTGGAGAGCACGGAGCTGTAGAGCACGATGGAGACGAGAGCGCCGACCGTGGTGGCCACCATGATCAGGATGAAGGTGCCCCTGACGCATCTTGCCGTGCAGCAGCCCCCGCCTCCGCTTCCCATTCCCCGCCGGCCACCCCTCGAGTCGCCCGAAGCCTTCGCCGCCTTTCCCTTGAGCTTCCTGCTGGCGCCCAGCTCCCTGGCCAGGTCCTCGTCGTCGTCGTCATCGTCAAAGTTGATCCGCTCGTAGCGGAACTCCTTGTTCTTCTGGCTCTTTACAGACCTGCCCATCTTCACGGCCGACCGGGGGAGGCGGAGAAGGAAAGAGAGAACGGACGGACGGACGGACGGACGGCAGCGGGCGGCGTCGGACGGTCTACTTTTTTGTCCCTATCAGAGAGAAAGTACGGGGGTGGCCAGCCAGACAACGTCCGCCCGTCTCCTTGTTCTTGCTCTCTGTATTATAAGATCTGTATAAGCCCACTCGTGGCCAAGCAAACTACGTAGATAGATGGACGCCGCCGCTGTCGATCTTCCTTACGAACGTAGCACATTCAGTATATCTGAGTACGTACGTACGGCCCCGCATGCATTTCGCTCCACAAGTGTTTTCCTCTCATTTCTGCAAGTGCGCAGCTCGATTCCTACCTATACCACGTTGATACCTAGCTAGCACAGGCCGTTTTTCGGGTCGAGGCAGCGCGGCCCGGCGATGGAAGGGAAGAAAGCCGGCCGGCCGGCAGCCACAGGTATTTAGAAAGGAGCACACGGTCGGTCTCCACGATCGCATGGAACGACGCCGCCTCTGTAGTAGATTACGTTGGCGCGGCCAAGCGGAGATAAACTGAGTCACGCGAGCATCACTTGCGCGGCCTTTCAATTAGACGCAAACCTGCACACATACATACGTAGGACAAGTCATTAATAACGATCGATATGCGATCTATTTGCAAAGTACTAAGTGTCGGGCTGCCGAATACAGAATTGTGTTTGTCTTCCTGATATTCGAGTCCGTCAGTTCGCACAGAATTTCGCAAGGGGGAAATAACATGCTGTGCCAAAACATGCCGATAAATTCTTTCTTTGAGTAATTACAAACTGTCGGCCACTGTCCGAAAAAATTTGCACGACACTGAACATGTGTGCGTCATGCACACAGTTTCCGTATACGTAGTAGTGTTCGATGTTGCTTCTAGTGGATAAATCAGCGGTCAGGTGCTTGATTGCTTTTAATCTACCTACGTCGAAATAAAGTACGAGCTATTTTCACACGGATCAAAGATTGCCTATCACGTACCTGACTGTCGGTGGCTATTTTCGACGCCCAACGAATTGTTTTGGCCGCCTTTCACGGCAATCGTCGAAAACAATTTCGGGCCTCTGATGAAATCGTCTTCTTTGGTGGTGAGAGGATCGAGGTTGTTTGTTCGCTTAGTTTGCTAAAAGGCGGCAATTTAAGCCGTGTACAAAGCACAGTGACAGGCGAGGAATGCAATCAAGAGCCCGCTCGGAGTACACGAACTAATTGCTGGCAATAGCCAGAGGCATTAATCTGCTTTCTCTTCTCTTTGCAGGACGTCCGCGTACTTTAGGGGTCGGCCCAAACTCCCAAAGACTCTTAAGAGGACCCGACAGCGATTTATATTAAAATTAAAGTTAATTAAACGAATGCACTGTTTTCACGCACCTTCTCAGCCAACTATCATCCCATTCATTTCGATCTAAATCACGCTCTATCTTCCTCATCCGTCAGGTACACCTGCGACGGTGCCGGCAAGTTCCGCGACCAGACGACGACCAAGTCCGTCCACTGCCAGCAGGACAACACGTGGTCGACTCTGGACGACGAATGCAAAGGCAATACAGTATAATCCACACACTTCTGGAGCAGCTGGACAATTAGATGACGATTTCAGAGTGGAAGTGCAGCGACCCCCCGATGCCGGCGAACTCGGTTCAGTACGCCATCTGGCATAGCGGCGCCAGCACCTTCGAGCTGTACCAGCACACGCCGGGCGCCGAGTACAACATCGGCGACATCCTCGACTACACGTGCAAGCCGGGCTACACCATGGCGGACGGGTCGGGCGAGGAGGCGGACGGGTTCAAGTGGTTCAAGTACAGGTGCAACGCGACTTTCCAGTGGGAGGTCCAGCCGGCAAGCTTCGTGCCGCAGTGCAGCGCAAGTAGGGTCCTATCGCTCACGAGCCTACGTATACCTCCGAAACTCAAAACGGTTTTCATAGCCAAATATTGTCCCGTCGCCGATATCCCCGCCGTCCCGATGTACGCGTACAGGACGAGGGAGCTGAGAGCTGCCCGTAAGTAAAATGCTCTACGTATAGTACTGCTCACAGCAGATTAACTAACATTTACTCGTACTATTCATCTCTCATTCAGCGCAGCACGAGTGCTGGATTCAGGGAAAGGTCCTGCCCAACGACACCGGAGCAATTTTAAACAATTACCCCACGCAGCAAGTCAACAAGGGGGACTGTCAGGAACTTACTGCCATAAAAAAGAGGATGCAATTATATCATTACTGGCTCAAATATGTTGGACATTAAGCTGTTGCACACTTCGGAGCAGCATTCATTCATTGCTCCTCTTTACTCGAACTTTTTCCCAACGCAACGAAGCGCATCTGCCAACAAGTGGACGAGTGTGTCATGTGGGACTACGTAGGGGACAACGGAGACAAGGACTGCTACCTACGAAACAAGGTACGTTACATGGGACATGCGCGTAGTACGTTCATACGATAGGGTTAAGAAAGCGATGATCGCAACCAATACAGACTGTCAACACGTTGATTCCACTCATCGACACCGACAACCAAAATTGGCACGGCTTCAAATACTGCCAGTACGACTGCTACGAGCACGACACCGACTACAAGATGGACGGAAAGTACGTCGCGGTCGAGGATCCGGTCTGGCATGTCTACCGGTGCCAAGAAAAATGCCAGGTGCTGCCATGATTAATATACTTAGGCACTGTGCTTCGTTACATAGTTAATGCTCATCTAGCAACACGACGCGTGCAACTTCTGGTCTTGGCAGTATCCTAGAAAATGCTGGCTGGTCACGAAGATCTACGGCGTGAGAGAAAACAAGGGCGGCTACATCTCGGGCCCCAAGTACTGCGACAAAACGTGGTGTAAGTAAAGGAGTAAATGATCAGTGCATACTGTAGTACTTGCAGTGCATATTACTGTATCTATAATTTCTCCAGCTCACATTCACATGAACCACCTTGAGTTCGCCATCAAGTCGACTCCCCCGCCGGGCGACTCCCGTCACGACACGGTCAACCTGTTCGACCACGATTTCCAGGAGTACGACCTCAGCTACTACATGGCCGGCACGAGCGGCGGGGCGGCGGCCACGTCCGTCACGCTGCAGGTCGACACCGGCGACAACAGGTGGTTCAGGTCGGTGGCCATCTACTACCCGGCGGCCAACAGGCAGAACGAGAATATCGACGTCTACTGGGAGATGGTGGCCGGAGACCAGGCCAATCATCTGATCACAGCCAGGTCCAAGACTTCGCGATTAAAATTTAACAATGGATCTAATAAGACTCTGGTCTACCTACGTATAGGGGAAGCAATGACAACCTCGTGTGGAAGGACTACAAGCTATCGCCGACCTACCTCGAAGGCCGCTACCTGACAGTCGTTAAGTCCTCGGGCGTCCTGGCCATTGCTGAGATCGCGTTCACCTTCGCAGAATACCGCAAGCCCAATTAAATAGCGCTATCGAGTCTATTAATTGATTGATTGAGATGTGTTCGTATTTAGACGTTGCCCCTCCGATGAGAGACTGCTCGGAGATTTACAGAGGCGGCCAACGGGCGCCAGGTTTCTATTCCCTGGACACCAGCGGCCAGTACCACAACAACGACTTGGACGAAGTATACTGCAACGACGGCTGGACCCGCATCCTCAGGCGAAACCCGACCTCTGACGACTTTGAAGACGTAAGAGCTTCATCTTGTTATAATGTCAGATAAAGTAAAACTGCAATTGTTCCCCTATAGGTATTCACTGACTTCACATACGGGGCCTTTGAGGAGGGCGTGCGAACCGTGGAGGAAGAATGGCTCGGCTTTACCAGGCTGGTCGGGTGAGGAAAGCGATTCAAGAAGCAAGTTAGGACATTGACTTAATTAGAAGCCCTGATTGCAGACTGCTGCACGAAGACTTCGAACTGCGCGTGGACATGTGGGACCAGAGCAACATCCACGCCGTGTCCCACTACGACCGCTTCCGCATCACCGCCGAGCCGCACGCCGACGGGGAAACGGACTACCGCCTCTCCATCGGCGACTACCGCGTGGTGCCCGGCGAGAGGGACGCCGGCGACGCCATGGGCAGGTACGACTTAAAAGCGATTGATTTGGTGATTTAGTAACTGTTGTTGATCTTTACCATCGCTAGGTACGACGGGCAGCTGTTCGCGCACAACGACAGAAGGCAGGGCATATCGAGCACGTGCTTCAACTCGTACGAGAAGGCCGCCGGATGGTGAGAGAAAGAAAAGTTTCGGCACCTACTATACGCGCATGGTCTTTCAACTATTCCCCCGGCCAGGTTCAAGTCTGCGTCTGACGACGGCTGCACCCTGGCCAACATATTCGGCGTGGGCTACACCGGCTCTAACGCGTTCAAGTGGGCGAACACGTTCAAGGGAGTAGTGTGGCAGACGTTCAAGGGACCGCGACACTCACTGAAGACGCTTGAAATGAGGGTCAGGCCGAAGAACTTTGAAGCCAACGGTAGGTGCTACGTAGACAGATCGACAGCCAATGAAGGTTCCTACCCACGCTTGCAGCCGAGACTCCTGTCCCAGCCCCGGCTCCAGACGTAGCGCAGCATATGCAGCACGCGTATTCACTAACCGAGGTCGGAACCAAATACACGTAAGGACCGTTTTAGACCGGCCACGTGCTTGGCAATTACGAAGTTGCAACCAGGTACAAGTGTAAAGCGGGTATGAAACTTCCGTATGCCCGCACCTACGAGTGCAAGGACACCGAAGAATGGGACCCTAACCCGGGGATGCATCACCCACACACCTGCAGATGTGGGTGCTAAGAATGTAAATCATGTAGCTTTGTTTCCGATTACATTTAATCGCCCGACAGTTGACAAGTGCGTGTGGTATCCCGCGAGGAATACGAGTCAGGTGGTTCCCCAGGGGGCGCAGGTCATCAACGGATACAGCGGCAATCTGATCTCCGTTAATACAGTGAGCTAAATATAGGTCCTCGCGAGCACATACGTACGGCATGCATTAAGATATTCTTCTTTCTTTCTTATTTCAGCACGTGACGGTCAACTGCCGCCATCAGGGACGCATGATGCCCTGGATCCATCCCTATCACGATAGAAATTTACAATGTCAGTCCGATGGGACCTTTGGGAACTTCAACGCCGCCTTCACAAGTTGCGGCTTTGGTGAGTTAAGCATATGAATGTGTACTACAGACCTCGTTTGTTCGTTGAGGCACACAGCCCATTACTTTCAGGGTATGTCTGCCCTCCGTTGCCCTCTGCGCCGTCTAGCCAACCGATCCCATGGGGAGGCAGAGCGATCATCCTGTCTGAGCCCTTCTTCCACCGCACCTGCCTTGGACACTATTACGACGAGGGACGGAGGCATTATTGTTTCTGCAAAGTTAATCGATTGCAATATCAGAATGTGCACTTAATTGTTTCTACAAATGAGAGAAACTTACAAGGAGCAGTGAATAAGGATCCATTTCCGTTCAATAGGGTAGATACGAGAACGCCCGGACCTGCCCCCAGATCGGCGTCAGAGTTCATAAGTATACCACACTCTACAGAGTCCATTGCACACATTCGTCAGTTGATGGGCAATTAATGCCCGGCTCAATGCGTAGGCACCGAAAAAGCGAAGGCAGCAACGACTATTACGTCGACGTGGACTTCCTGCTGAGGGGACCGCTGCTCAACGACACCGTCTGGCTCAACGTCACCTTCTCCAGGGAGATCCTTGACGTTTACACCGGAAACAGTAATAAGGAATCATGGCCCTTAAACGACCTCAGCTCTACGTATTTCGTAATTCCACCCAAGGTCATAAGCCTGACGCCTTTGAGGAAGCCGAGCACAACGCGGGGGGTCTGCGCGGCCAGTACGTTTTCGGATTCAACGGCGTGGCGCACTTGAAGACCGCCTCCGACACGAGGATGCGCAGGGTGATCTTGAAGCACTCGTACGACGAGACTAATCCGGTATAACTATATTCTGCCATATCGGCGGTCCTTTTACACTAACTCTTCAAAATTGCATTTCAGATCTGTGTCTATGACGTCGCCTGTGGAGACACCATATACAAGGACTCGGTGACCAGAGACGTGAGTCGTTTCGCTAGCATGTCATATATCGCGTAGAGCAAATGTGACGGTGCATCTCAATGGTCTGATAGAAAAACTCTGAGCTCGGCGAGTGGGATCCCTCGACGTTCGTTCCTGGCTGGCCGATGCTCGTGAGCTATAAGTGCGGCCTGGGAAGACGCTTCGACACGAGCGACTCCAGCAGGAGGGAGGTGGTCTACTACAGATGCCATGGGGCCGGGGTAGGGATGGGTCTGACCGGATACATTTGAGGCCTACTGTATTTTGACCTCTACGTAGTACACCTCATCAATGTGATTTTGTGATTTTAGTTGGTCGTTACTTGCAGGGTCAGACCAACACTGGTAGATGGCTGCGCCATAATAACACGATGCACTACATCCCTGGCACGGTGGACCCCCGCACTGACCTGGAGCCCTGCGAGTGGACGCACTGCATCAACGCGCCGCACGCCGACAACGACACCCGCCGCACCTACCTCGTCTACTCTGGCGCCGATTACAACTACACCGAGACGGAAGTGAACTTTGGCAGCACCGTCGAGTACCACTGCTTCAACGGCATGAAGAACGACGTGGACTTTAATTACGGCGCGCAGACGGCCACCTGTAACACGGGGAACGTGTGGTCGGCGCCGACAGACTGGAAGAACTGCACTGACAGTACGTAGCAGTCCCAATGGAAAGACAATCAGGTTTTTATTTTATCGCTTCCCCCGCAGCAAAGTGGTGCCCGGTGCCTGTGAACCCGGAGACAAACGGCACGGTGACGGCCAACTCGACGGGAAACCGGTACGGCAAAGTCTGCGCCGGGGCGGACGGAGAGTCCGAGTCCTCAGGCTTCTGCCCGCAAGTATCCCTCATCTACACGAACGTGTCGTATGGGCGCGCCAGACACACGTTCAGGATCACTTCGGACACGTCAAGGTCCGACTTTGTGTTCTTCAAGGTCAGATTCGACGCGCCTATAACGGGGACTTTCGTGAGCGCCAAACAGTACCGATCGTCAAGTAAGGGACACAGAGATTAACTCGGTCTAACGCAGCCGGTGACGTCGACCAACTTCGAGACGACGTTCGCGCCGCAGGTGGTCGGCGTGTACGAGGAGCTCGGCCTCGACCCGGTCAGCACCAAGGACCTCGAGTTCGAGGTGGAGTTCGACGGCGACTACTCGACGGCATGCATCGAAGACATGGAATGCGGCATGTGCGACCGCTACGCGGACCCGGCCGGCTGCTCGGGATTCTACCCGGAGCAGAAGTCGGCCCTGCACGACGACCCGCTCTTCACGCCGGGGGTGCAGTGGCCGTACGACACGCAGCTGGAGTACCGATGCGCGCCGGCCAGGGCATTCGAGAAGGCGGACGGCTCGCAGCACCAGTCGCTGACCAAGTCGTGTCAGTGGGACGGAACGTGGAGCCCGGATAACACGCTGCCAAAATGCGTCTGTGAGCGAATGGGGATAGGTCTTAAGGGGCGTGTTAATAGCATTTCTTTTATCAGATACGCATTGCTCGGAGCCACCCGGGGTGACTCCGCACAGCTTCTACCAGCTGGACCGCAGCTGGGACGGCAACCTGATCGACTTCAACACCGCGATCAACTACACGTGCACCAGAGGGCAGAAGGTGAAGGAGGACTTTGGCCTTCAGGTGCAGCAGGCGTTCTGCAGACAGAACAACACGTGGGACCTTCCCACGCAGTGGAAGGAATGCGTTGAGAGTAAGTTACCCGCAAGACATCTTCATTGCGTTGGCGTTTGATGTTAACCCATGCATAATTAAACAGCCAAACACTGTACCACGCCGCCGGCATCGCCGACGCCGGCCGGATCCGTGACTGTCCTCAGCGACGGCTACCTGTACGGTCACGACTGCTCCACGGGCGGCGTATACGAAGCCATCGAAGGCGGTGCGGGCGCCGGTTGCGGCTCGCCCGTGTTGAGCCAGATCTCCTCCGTCACGAACGCCTCCCACCGCGTCTCCACCTACAAGATCAACGTCGAGAAGAGCCCGCCCGGCGGTTCAGCAGTTCTCATGCTCACATTCTCGCAGCCAGTGACAACGGCCATAGTGAAAATCACCGGAGGAGTACGAAATTATCTTCTTATAGTTTAAAGCCTCATGCATGCTTAAAACGCCTCTCCTTGCAGAATGCCATAGTTACGCCAACCCACAGCGACACCAGCCTCCTCCTGCAGACGACGCTCTCCACGACCATCAGCGCCAACTTCCTGGACATGGTCATAACGACGACGCCCGTTGACGACCAAGAGCCCTGCCTGATCTACCAGTCGTGCGCCTACTGCGACGCGACGGCCGCCGCTGACGACGCAGACTCGTGTGATTCCAGCTCCGCTTTCATGCTCGCCAACGCGACCCTTCTGCAGACCGTGACCCGGCACAAGGCCAGGCTGCAGTACAAGTGCGGACTCGGCAGGGAGTTCAAGGACCTCTCCTCGTCCACGGGGACCAGCCCGACGACGGAGATGACCTGCGAGTGGGACCCGAAGTGGACCCCGACGGATACACTCAAGGAGTGGAAATGTGAGCGAACGCTTTTAGCAATGCGATGTCGTTAATGAAAATAATCTAGGGGTTGCCTGCATCGAGCCTCCGATTCCGCCCAACGTGACGAACGTGGTGCGTAACTACGTTGGCGGCCAGACGACGCCCTTCGGTGAGGTCGTCTACTACACGTGCGAGCCGGGCACCTTCTTCGGGGAGGACTACCACAAGAAGAACTTCACGCTGACGTGCTACAACAACGGGTCCTACGAGTTCCCAGGCACCTGGAGAAAGTGCTATCACCCTACAGGTTTGAGACAAATTAAGTTGTTTTAATGTTGCCATGCAGTTGTAATGAAATAAGCAATAACCATGTAGAGCGGAACTGCTTCGACCCGCCGGCGGTGCCGTTCAACGGCGGCCAGTCCAACTGGAACAAGGCTGTCTTCGAGGGCGGGAAGACGCCGTACATGACGGAGGTGACGTACAGCTGCGCGTTGGGCAGGCAGCTGGTCAAGTACTTGGACAACGGCACAGTGTTCTCAGAATCGCAGGTGCTGCAGTGTCAGTGGGACAGGACTTGGCTGCCGGAAAAGGCACGGACGACTAAATTCGAAAGCATTAAATCTAATATTGTCACTCTATTAGGTCGATGAGTGTGAGTGGGTGGCTTGCATAGAACCGCCAGTTCCGCCTGGCATGGG
>JAAUYK010104381.1_pt1 | contig 12098 bp, 5 predicted proteins | sample 7278021 | NCBI WGS metagenome assembly JAAUYK01 (sample SAMN14350223, study PRJNA611818) | marine sediment metagenome | isolation source: surface marine sediment (1.8m) | place: French Polynesia: Moorea | collected 2018-08
CACAAACGAGAAAGGTACGGTCACCCTGCGGGAAATGGCTGACCCACAAACCCAGTGATAGCCCTAGAAATACCAGTCTATACAGGACCTTTTATCTCCTCGATCGAGGAGATAAAGTCCCGTGGACGCAAAAAAAGCGCAAGCAATTAAAACCAAGGGTAAAAATCAAATTAGACACGCGGCCGCTTTTCACAAAAGCGCAGTCGTCCTACTACATAGCAAATTTTGAAAACTAACGCTGCTGAGGAAAATCAGTCCCCCCTTATAAAAAATTGCGAGCCCCAGCCAGCTTCCGCTTCCGCCCACCGGCCTCCGATCGGCCCTCACCGCGCGGCAAACTAAATCGTCCCCCTTCAAACATATTCCATTCAGTGTGGGATCTGCCCAGTATTCTCTGAGAGAAATGGCTCAAATTAGAAGACAGAATCCCGGCCGTTGATGGCGCCGGGTCGATCGGGTGGGCGGCGGGCGGGAGGGCGGAGGCGGCGCGGCGGGCATGAAACCACTGACCGGGGCGTAGGCACCCCAAACTTCTAGTTCCCACCTATATAGCTGCTATCTATTCATGCACCAACCAACCAACCAACCACTCAACTCTCGCCTCTACATGGTCTTGATCGAAGGAAATGTGTGTGTCCCTGCTTCAGACTACTAGACGCGTGCTTTTACTTAATAACATTATTTACTTAGTCGGGGTTTACTCGGTTGCGGTAAGGAATATTCTACGCTCCCTCACTCGATCCCTCACTCAACGTACAGAGATCCCTCCTACCAAACAACCTTAAATGTCGTTTTCACAACAGCCAAGAGCGGCGGCGATCGGGCGGCGACCTCCGTGAGGCCCGCCTCCGAGCGATGTGCGCGCCCTCACCTACATTCAACAACCAATCATGTACACACATCTAATAAGATAATATATTCGTTCCCTTTGTTGTCAGTCATGATAATTGTACCACTACTACGATAAGCGCAAGGATCGAGCAATAAACTCGCTCGGGCTCAGACAAGAATCTGAACACAAAACGGACCTGTGCATGTAGACATCTTGCTCGCGCGCCTTATTTGCGGTCGGTCGCAATCGCATGTGTAAAGCACGAGAGACTGGCATGAGAAAGAGAGAGAGAGAGATCGTCCATGTTAGGAGAAAAAGAGAGAAACTTTGCTTCTGTCCGTCTGTCCGCCATAGCTATGGCTGTCCGAAGCCGCTTCCAAAACTAAAACTCGTTCACTTTCACTTCAGCTCCTAGCTGCTGCAGCTCCGTTTCTCGCTCGCTCGCTCGGCCAAAATGAAACGAGGCGGGAGGGGGTCGGGACGGACAGCGGTCGGCCGGGCGGCGATGAGATGAAACCGGTAGTGGAAAAAGGCTCCAAATATCCGCCCTCGAATCGCTCCCTGGAATTCAGGCCGCTTTTAGGATCGCGCAAACAATTGCGTACGGCCGATCGAAAGCGCGCGGGAGAATTTTGTCAGACAGGCTGCGGCCATTCGAATTCCGATGCGGAGCCGTACGTGTGCCATACGTGTGTGCAAATGCGAATGGGACAGACAGGCTGCGTAAAAGGCGCCGTAACTTCCATCATGAGATGCAGCAGGAGACCTTTCTCTCCGGATGCACAAACCCGGTCGTTAGCGCGCGCAAAGCGAACCTTTTCACTTCGCTTCGACGCGTGTGCGAGCGCGCCCCTTGGAAGATTGAAAGAAAGAAATCTACACAGTGCATTCAGTTAGCGGCTGCTGGCCTGCAAAAATGAAATTCGGGCCTTTCTAGAATCGCGAGGCATGCAAAGGAAAGCGGCGCCTTTGTTACTCCGAACTAGATGTCCATCGTGTTGCAACTGGGCTAATAGCGCAGTTTTGAACGCGCAATTAATTAGTCGAGGTTTTGTGACTCGTACGCGCTAACTTTGCGCTAAGAGGATAGCGTATACGCGCCAAGTTCATAGAATATTTTTCCCTTTCTCCAGATCCTGAAAATCATAGGTATAAACTGAATATGAAGCTTATATGTCAGCGTGACGCAAAATTCATGGCGACACCAGAGCGCTATATTCTCCATCTCCGTAATTACCATCGCCTCTCAGCCAGATGGACTCATCATCAATCTCTTAGTTTTTTCGCCCGCCCTACGTATGTCGCCAGAAGTATTTCTTCATCACACTCAATGAATTCAAACTAGGACTTGACCGTCACGATCGTCTTCCTATCTTCAATACACGCGCACTCCATTGTGTGTTACACGTACGGATTAATTACGTCGCTCTTTACGTACGCGTTCTTGTGGCAATATATAATAAAGGTACGGTAGGTAGGGAAGTGGTATTGGTGTACGTTGTTGTCGACCGATCGAGGATGAAGGCACGGCATTTGCAACAGGCTTAGTTCTTCTTCGTTCTTCTCATAGAAATTTGCTTATTCAATACTCTTAATATCCTGTCGTCGTCCATTTGATGAGGGCGCGAGACGGAGCAGTGAACATGCGTCCGCTCGTCCCCGTTCGGGGAAATATCAACGAAATATATATGTGTGTGTGTTTTACGTTCGTACGATCTCGAGTCGTGGCATGTAAGATAGTATAGTACGTATGTAAAAGTGTTGTAGTATATAAAGTGTTGTATATAAATGAGAACCATTCAAAATACTAACAGGCACAATGTGATTGAAAAGTACGTAGGTCCGCCGCTTGCTGGCTAGCTGCATGCGCTTTACGTCTCATCTCTAACTTACGTAAAAAAGGCTTCTTCTTCTTCTTCAATGTAGGTATACGTAGTCGTAGTTGTAGAAAAGTACAAAAAGTGGGAGGGAGGAAGTTAACAGTCAAACGTCGGCCAACGCTTAATTATAATTAAAGCTGTTTACGAATATGCAGGGCGCGCCAGGTCGACTCGTCGCGAGCTCGGATTCGTGCCTCAAGCAAGAGTTAGCTGCATGATGCGCCCTCCGCTCATGATTCGGATTCGACCTGGTCGCGGCTGCAGCACCTTTTCATTCTCTGACTAATCGCTTGTCTAACTCGCACATACGTAGTACGCTCGCGCTCCTCTTAGTTTTCTCTTCACACGTGGATAGCTAGTCTAGTCTGTGGAAAAATATGGTACAAAAGCTTCGCGTCCGACGCGTTACTGTGATGCCCAAAATAATACAGGGTTGTAGCTTGTTATGCGCTACGCGTGTGTGAAAAATGCCACTGTGTGTGAAAGGCTGATTGCACTGAAGATCAGGGAGGAGGGAGGGTATTTGGAAGGCCGGGGATGGGGTTGATGAAAATTGCCTAAGTTGGTCCCTTCTTAACAGTCGCGAACTACACGGTAGTCCGCGAAAATGCCTTCATGGGAATATTAGAACGTAATACGAAAATCGGGCTCGGGCGGCCTTTGAGTCTGCTATGGAGCGATTTTTGTTCTCTTATGTAAATTGTACCTCATCGTAAAAAATGCCGAAGAATATGTTAATTAGTATAAATTAAAATCACGGGGACGCATGCGCCGTATGGCGCACGGTCGCTTTGGTAACTATTGGACCTTGTAGTAGTCAGTTGTGTGTGCAGAAAACGTTTCCAGTAAGGTTTAAGCCGGCCGGCCGGACAGTCGAAGAGAGCTTCGTGTCAAAAATGCTGAATTAATGGGTGGGCGTGTCTGGCTATATCGATCGAATATGGAATATTCATCTCAAGTATTGCACGGTGTAGTACTAATTCATCGCAGCTGATTCTGTCCATCGGTCTCGGTCGTGTCTGACATGTTCGCAATCAAGCTCTCATCGTATTCTAGTAATAGCCACGAGATTTCGCAGTTGCCCAAATCCATCCGATTTTACGTCGGTTCCGTGTAAGTATTTCCTGCGTAGGATTAATAGTGCTCCTCTTCTCAACATTGTGGGGGCGCTACTGGAGATTCCGGCGGCGGCGGTGGGATTGTCATCGGTTCGGACGTGCTCAAGGTCTCGGAAGGCGGTGGCGGTGGAGGGGCCAGGGGTCCTGTCACGACCTGGGAGGGCGGAGGCGGCGGCGGCGGGGGGTGGGGGTGCGGCGAGCCCGCGGTGCCCCCGCCCCATCCGTGGACGGCCCTCAGGTGCGCCGTCATGTTGTCCTTCCTGTTGAACTTCTTGGAGCAGACGCCGCACGGGTAGCTCTTCCTGTTGAGATGCGTGGTCACGTAGTGCCGGTGGAAGTTGGACGGGTGCGTGTACGCGTTGTTGCACACCTTGCAGCGGTAGGTGTTGCCCTCCTGGATGCAGAAGCTGCGGATCGAAATGGGGCTGTCGCCGCTGCCCGATCCCAAAGGAGGGGGGCCGGATGAAGACTTCTTTGGTGACTTCGTGGACGCCGCGGCGGCGGCGGCAGCGGCGGCGGCGGCCGCGTTGCTCGCCGTCGCCGCGTTGTACAGCGCGGCCAGCTCGGCCTCGGCGTGCTGGAGGTGGAAGGAGGCCAGGTAGCTGTTGGCCGTGTCGGCGGCAGAGGCATCGGGGCCCGAAGGCTTCGACGGACTGGACGAGGTGTCGCAGATGCCGCCCTGACCGTAGAGTCCGTTGGCGAGCCGGTCCTCCCAGAACTTCTTCATGTTGATGCCGTCGTCCACCTTGGGCACGACGTCGTCCGATCCAGTCGAGTCCAGCCTGCAGCTCAGCCTGTCTTCCTTCTTCAGGCTGAGGTTCTCCGGCTGCATGTCGACGTCGCCAGTGGTCGAGTTGGGAAGCTGGAAGCTGGATGCAGAGGATCCGGAGCTGCCTGGCGAGCGGACGCCGTTCAGTCCGATCTCGGCGCCTCCGCCGCTGCTGCTCCTCTCGTCGTAGTCCGTGCTCCCGGTGGAGCCGTTCCTGTCCATGTAGAGCCTCTTCTTAGGCACGGGGCGCGGGATGAGCTGGGCTGCGGCGGCTGCGGCGGCGGCAAGAGCCAAGGCTATACATTGAGTATACAACAGGCGAAATGACGAAACGTACGGCAACGAAAAACGAGAATAAGTCGATGTCCCTACTAGCTGCTAACCCAAAAAAACGCGGCGAGAATACGCAGTACGGATACGCAATTCAAGTCCTGGCAGTGTAGGTACTGAAAACTAACCTGAGCTCCGTCCGTCATTGGAGTCAGCCTCGGACACAGTGTCCATGTGAGGCTTCGTATCTGGAAGAGATAAAGGAATCTGTTAGTGGATAGCCTCGATCATACTACATACGAACGTGGCGCAGAATTTCTTAGAGAAAGCCAAGGAAAAGTCGGGCGGGCGGGCAGACATTATCGAACAAGCGAATCGATATTGTACAACGACTGTACGTGCGCGCCCTCCGAGGACGGATCGGAAGGAGGGAGCGGCGGCGAAGGCAAGCAGCTAGGCTGCCGGCGTCGGCCGACACAATTTGCTGTGGTTCTTTCTGATAGGCGTTTAATCAATTGCGTTGCAGGGAAAGGTGGCTAGCCGGTTTAAAAATTAACAGCGCTGGAAATTAAACCTTTGCTCACCTCCAGAAGGAGACACGTCTCCACTGCCCTCGCGCAGACCCTGAAATAGATAGAATACACGCATTAGTTTGTGGTTAACACTTTACAATGCTTCCATTGCCACATAGTTAGGAGCCAATATGGTCCGAAATAGTCTCCGTATTACATATTTACGACCGGCTATCAGTACAGGAGGGCTGGCCAAGCAGCCTTCGCAGCACTGACGGCGATCGATTTTGGCCTCCAATCGATAGGAAGCTCCCTCGTGTAAGGGAAGATATACGGAACATGTACGTACGAAGGGAAAGCTTACATGTACACAGACCTATATTATTATAGGGCTTGTTACTTACCCTATCCAACTTGGCATCCATGTTGTTCTCCTCCGCCTCTCTACCTCTCGCTCTTTCGCTCTCAGAAATATCCTCCTTCTTATCTTCGACGGTGGCCGCGATTGCCGCGGCAGCCACCGCGGCTGCCACGGCTGCCTCTGCCTGCTCCTGCGCCTTCTGCTCCGACCTGGCCACCTCGACGGCCTCGGCCAGTCCGGACGCCAGGGGAACGGCCTCCGAGCCGGACAGCCTCCTCGGCTTCGCCCTCTTGCGCTTCGGCCCGACGTATCCGGACGAGACGCCCGAAGGCGGCGACGCCATCCTCTTGATGGGCGACGACGAGTCCAGCTGGTGGTGGGGCGAGGAGAGGAGATGCGCGTGCGACATCATTAGCGACAGGCGCTGCTGCTGCTGCTGCTGCTGTCCCGACGACACGGACGACGAAGAGGACGCGGACGAGGCCGTTGGAGGCGGCGCTCCGTCGCTGACCTCGGCCAGTCCCTTGATCTTGAGTCCCTCGGCGACCTTGAGCAGCGATGAGAGGTTCTCCTGGTCCACGCTGACCTCCCCCCTGTACATGAACTCGAGGAGCGCCTTCATCTCGTGGTACCTGACGTCGCGCAGGAAGACGATCGGGTGCCGGTCGGGCGTGTTGTACAGCATCGATTGGAAGTAGGGCGAGCACGCGCTAAGCACCATCTTGTGCGCTTTGAGCTGTAAGAAATCATATAATATTATAGACATTGTTTATAATTGTGCGATATATTTATTAATTAACTAACCTGTAGCCCGTCGCAGGCCAGCGTCACGTCTACGAAGGCCTCGTTATGCAGTAGGTCCTCGAAAACCGACAGCAGGTTGTGCTGGTGGTTATTCCAGCGGAGGCAGTACTGCTGCGGCTGCAGCCCGTTGCTGCCCCCGTTCCCGTTGCCGGCGGAGACGGCGGCGCTGGCCGAGACCGACGCCCCCGACCCCGACGACGGGGAGATGGCGGCGGCCGCGAACGACGAAGACATCGTGGAGGCCGCCGTACAGGCTGTAAAAAGTCTACGAGTGGCTTCGGGTGGCGTTGATTGTCATAGATGGGCGAGGCGGCGATGGGGGAGGAGGCGTGGTGCGGTGTTCTGAGAGCGAGTAAGCGAGAAGCGAATCGGCGATAGGTTGAAGCAACCTGCAAATAATGAAATGTACAATTAATTAAGATATTCAAAATAGTTAAAGCCATGCATAATATCCACGAAATACTATATTTCAATGTACCTAGAGAAGGGAAGAACTAGCCTCGACCAAGTGAAGGATGGGGGTCACACGCGAAGGCGCAGTGGGGCCTCTCTAGGACACCGTGTGCCATAAACACAGAGCACGTACACTTCAACATCACGCTCTTTATAGGTCGTACACTCTAATATGTATAACTAACACAAGTACGTATGTTTCACCGGTGTAAGCACAAAATGCCAATGAGTTTTGGCTGCGAACGCACACTACGCACACATGGCTGTTCCGTAACAGTCGATAGAATCCCACCAACTGTCAGGCAGGCAGGCAGGCAGGCAGAGCCAAAGAGAGAACGAACCCGACACTACTATATAGCTCGATCACATACGGAAAGACGAAAGAGGAAGGGGGCCGGCTAGCGCTCGCTCGCTCGCCATGCTTGCTTTCTCCCGCCGCGCGCAGGCAGCTAGCGTGCCTTCCAAGAGGGTTTTCTCGTGCTCGATAAATCGATAACTTGGTAGTGCACTCGCGAGCGAGCCCCCTCCCACATTGGCTTGCCGGCCGGCTCTCCCCTAGCTGTGGCTCTCTCTGGGCTTGGCGCCAGAGGAATGGTGCCCGGGAGGCTGCATGGAGGCTGCGCAGAGATAGGGGAGGAGGGGAGAGCGTGCGGAGAGAGAGAGAGAGAGGCCGGGGAAAGGGAATTCTAAAGCAGATCAATACCTGGTTTTGAGTGAGGGCGCGAAGCCGGGAGAAAGCGCGACTTCGATTTTTGCGACGGACGGAGGCGAGCATGGTAGTGGAAGGTACAATAGGGAGAGGAGAGGTGGCAGCGGCCGTCCATGCAGCTACGAGAGAGAGCGAGCGAGCGCATGGCAGTAGAGCTCTCTTTCTCCCCAGAGCTGCTGCCGCTGCATGGCTTATATCAGTCAACTATATAGCACATTACAACACCGAGGCTGGCTTTGGGCCTACGAGACCGCTTTCCATGGCTGGCATGTCGATCACGCAACGAGAAGAAAGACCAGCCCACACCTTTCGATCAAACACTCTGCCGAGAAATGTAGCCTTCGAGAATATGAGAGCCATTCTCTTAAATATACAGGCATCTTTAAATAGGAGCGGATGGCCGTTGGACCTACTACTACGTTGCTAGCTGCGGATAGGCGGCGGCCACTTTTTTGCCTCTCCAATTACGCCGCTCTATCCACTTCGGCTAATCTAGAATTTGAAGTTCCCGTGCAGTCGCTTTGCCCCTTCTTCTCTTCCTCTCCTCTCCTTCTTAGGGTTGGTCGCTGTTGCTATTAAAATGCCCTCATAAAGGGGTTCTCAATCATCATTCTAAAGAAGAAAATTGCCGCCCAGGAACTTTGAGCTGCAGGCAGGGCCACGCCGCCACTGGCTGGAATGCTACCTGCGCATCCGACTATTCAAACTTAAGCACGATAGCACCAGCCAAAGCCAAAGTTTAAATTCTTTACGCCATTTCTCTAGTCTTTTACACATTATTGAGCTGCAAGTATCGAAGTTCAACGATAAGACGGACCCCAACTGTCCCGTCGTTTCGTCCTGACCAACTCCCCTTTCCTCCTCACCAGCGAGACAAAAAATGAGCTGCCATTGTTGCCGCCTTCCCTCCCGAGCGCAGGTGAGGTGAAGTGGATGTGGCCAGCAGTGTGAGTGGATCGAGTGGAATGGCGGAACGGCAAGAATCTCACGCCAACGGGCAAGACTTGCAAACATTATCCTGCCTGCCTTGGAGTCGACTGGATGTGGTTTTCTTACTGCCAACGCAACGTATGCATGCACCCTCGTACAAAGAAACCACTCCACCTGTTGTTCGTCCCCTTCTCGCGGACGGACGGACGGACGTCGCCCATTCATCGGGCGTTCAACCCTATTCTATGCTTGCTCGCAAGAGGGAGGGAAGAGCTAAGGGAAGGAAGGATGAGCGAGCGACTAGGAGAATATATATAAGATAGCGACCGGACGCGGCCGGCAAAGATTGAGCAAGCGTCTGCTTTGTGGAGCGCCGCCGACGCAACGGCGGCGCGGCCGGTTGTTCGCCATCCTCCTTCCAGGTGCTCGCTCGCTCGCTCGCTCGCGTTCTCTTGCGAACGAACAAAGGGCAATTTAAAGCGACAGGCAAGGAGAGATCGAACGAAGCGAGCGAGGAAGAAGAGCATCGCCAAAAGATCCAGACACCAGCAGCTAGGGCGCTCTCTGTCTTACCCGACGCAAATGCAAATCTAGCTAAGCCGAATCAGACTCAATGCCTGACAGAGATATTGACTTAACCCTTTACTGTCGCCATTTATTGCCGCCAGTTGTCTGTCTGCGATAGAGTCGGCACGCGAGAGAACGGTTTAGAGCGAAAGAAATGAGGTGGAAAAGGGAAGACCGCTGAATTGCTGGCTGTCGGCGGTCAGTCAGTTAAAGGCGATAAGTCACCCGCAGAGAGGGACGTGCTCCGCCCACCGTCTGGCTTTACAGGAAAATGAAACGGGTGCTAAACCTACAAATGTATTCGTCCTGGGAAGCCGATTTAGCCCAGAATCGACGGTCGGCGCGGCGGTCGTAAAAGTTCAGATATCGATATACCTGTTGCAAAAAGTACAGTTATCTCTTTTCCGGCCTGGCAGCCTGCCGATACTGTCTATCTGCACCCAGGCCGGATGCCTCTACGTTCGTTCGTTCGTTCGGCCAGCAACAGTCGTTTGGATGCATTCAGCCTGCGGACAGGCCAGGCATGCAACTAGACAGACAGACAGGATGGTATGCCTTGCTCTGCCTTGCTGCAACCGCCGACCAACCTGCGCAGCCATGAGGGCTCATTTTTTATGGACGGAGACTGTAAAAACGGCAGGTAGAGAGACAGACATGAAGCAATTGCCGGCCGGGCCTGCACGGCTTTGCAGTCTGCACATGCACCATCCTAGCGGCGGACCGGCCGGCGCAGACCAATTATTTTAGGGGCTCAATTCTCCCGGCTTCTTTCCCCAACTGGCATAAGAAATGGATCTGTCCGTTGAAGGAACGAACACCAAATAGCGAACCATGCGGCTACGTAAACTGCACAGATCAGTTGCCGCACGATGAATTGACGTCGACGTGAAGGAGGAGGAAGTGTTCTCACTTAGGATCTCGATCGATTCGATTGCGTGCGGTCTAGCTGCCTGCTATCATTCAGCTGGAACGTCCGTCCGTTCGTACAGTTACACTCCTATCGCCGCCAAAAGAGCACTTTGAAGAAGCCATTCCTCCTTGCTGCTGCCTAGCTTCCCTTCCCTTCCCCTCGTCCGTTCGCCTCAGGTGGAGCAAGCTGACGTACTCAGAACGATCATGGAGCTAGGCAACGAATTCTATTCCTGCCTTCCGTCCGTCCGTCTCTTCCTTTGCCTTTGGCGCAAGCAGGAGGACGTACTATAGCTGCTTTCCTGCCGGTACGTCGAGTCGTCTTCTAGGAGCACATGTTGGCGACATACGGCGTAGGACGGACAGGCGGGCGGGCGGGCGGCAGGCATTGCATAGGTGGTGGTACGTTCGAGACGACGTGGGGAAAATGGGAGAGAAAAGAGAGAGGAGTCGGTCGGTGCCAGCCTGGTACATACTGACAGCGACTGATGGGATCAATTCGGGAACTGGGGACAGACCGATCGGAACGCAGATTTAAGAAAAAAGAACAAGAAAAAAGGTACACCATGCCTTCCCATGAGGAGTTCTCCCAAAACCATTAAATGAGAGAAACTGAATCTGTCGTGGTCGTCACGACGTCTGCTGCCTTTCTATGATGAGCCAGCGGTTAGTTATTTCCATCGATCCAAAAGTTCACAATGACCGCATCATCATTTTCCCGACTGACTGCCCGTCTGTCTGGGCAGGACGAATCCGGCGCCGGGGTACGTGGCGTACTGGCTGCTAGCCTACCCGCAACCAAGCCAGCCAATATGCCGCCATTTTTAATATGCGTTACATAAGAGGCAAGCGTACGAACACTTCCAATCGCTGGCGGAGAAAGAAGCTAGGCATTTAATACGTACGTACTACACATATCCAGCGCCTGTCGGTACGCCGTCGTCGTCCGCTCGCTCGCTCGCTACTTCCCACGTGTAGCCGACGCCGACGGACGGACGCGGACGGACAGCCACTTGTTGGCCTGAGTGCGGCGAGCGCCCGTCCCGTCCGTCCGTCCGTCCGTCCGCCCGCCTTCAGGTGAGGTTAAGGACCTCTGTTTCCCCCCGACGCCGACGCCGGCTGACTGTGTTGCGTGAGTGTAGCCTGAGCGGGCACAACCACTGCCAGCCGGCCAGGCGGTCGGTGGGGAAAGAAAGAAGGGCGCTTTGGCAATTACTACAGGGAGGCGCAATTTTAAAGCCGCCGCTCGAGAGGAAGTGCAGGTGGATATGGTTCGTCCGGCCACCCTGTGTAACAACGCGCAACAATGGTCCCACCGCTGCTAGGTTGCTCCAGGCAACGTAAATTGGGCCCAGATAGGTAGGCAACGGCGGCCGGGCCGGCAAGGCGGCGGGCCTTTGGACGAGCGACCGTCCGTCAGGAGCAAGCACCTAACTATCCAGCTAACGCGGTGTCACCAGAACGGCCGGCCCGGCCCGACCCGGAGGCGGACGGTCGGACAGACGGCGTAAATGGATAAAAAAAATCGCACCAAGCAACAGGGCCGCCGCCGCCGCCGTCCGTCGATCGTCATGTGGACGTACCGTGGTGGGTAGGCTGCCGACAACAGTGGGCGGCTGGATAACTCCGGGCTTGCTTGCTGCCAACATGATGGTTGTTGTATAGGCCTAGCCAGAACACACACAAGTCAATGCCTTCTTCTCTTTTCCGATCCTCCTCCGTCCGTCCGTCTCATCGGGATGATCGATGCACCAGAGATACCGGCTTCCAGCCCGGCACCATGCACGCATTCCTTTTGGCGGCTTCTGTCTGGCTGAGAGAATATTTCCAAAAGTTGTACAGAGTGCCTACGTAGTATACTCTAGGCGGCCAAAAATAGCCTCATATGGCAGTCAACAAGCGAACATTTCCGCATGTGCACTTACTACGGCTGTTTAATCCGGTAGCCCACCTACGGTCGAGCAAGGGAGCGAGCGAGGGATCG
>JAAUYK010016994.1_pt1 | contig 12096 bp, 8 predicted proteins | sample 7278021 | NCBI WGS metagenome assembly JAAUYK01 (sample SAMN14350223, study PRJNA611818) | marine sediment metagenome | isolation source: surface marine sediment (1.8m) | place: French Polynesia: Moorea | collected 2018-08
CTAAAAATTACCCCTTGACTGGCACTACTTCCCCCAAAAGCGAACCCTCCCACGGCAAAGGTTGCTCTTACGTCGGGTTCTTCTAAAATAGCGTTTTCTACCTTTCTCATCACCTCGCTGGTGTATTGCAAGGAAACCCCTTGAGGAGCTTGAATAATAGTGATGAAATAGCCTTGATCTTCTTCTGGGGTAAAAGCTGTGGGAACTAGGTTATATAACCAGACTGTGACCAATAATAGGGCCACGAAGACACCTATAACTGCCAAACGCAGGTTGTTAAGAGTATAAAGCGATCGCCGGTATTGTCTTCCTAACCATTCCAAAAGGTGATTAAATTGGTTAAAAATTGTTCCAAAAATTCCAGGTAACTTCTGTCCCTTTTCTAATAGTAAAGCGCATAAAGAAGGGGTTAAAGTTAAGGCTAAAAAAGTAGAAATAACAATAGAAAAAGCAATAGTTAAGGCAAATTGACGGTATAAAGCACCGGTAGTTCCTGGAAAAAATGCCACTGGAACAAACACCGCCATTAACACTAAAGAAGTGGCGACAACTGCCGATGATAATTCCCCCATCGCTTTACTAGCAGCAGCTTGGGGAGACATATCTTGTTCTTCGATATAACGGTTAATTTGTTCAACGACAATGATGGCATCATCCACCACCATTCCGGTAGCTAGGGTTAGACCGAACAGGGTTAAACTATTGATTGAAAAGTTGAATGCTTTAATAAAAGCAAAGGTTCCGATCAGGGCTAAAGGAATAGTTAAAGCTGGAATTAAGGTGGTTCTCCAATTTTGTAAAAAGATTAAAATGACTATAATAACTAAGCCCACAGCGATGAGCAAAGTTTTCACTACTTCTGATAAAGACTCTTCTACAAATTGAGTAGTATCAAAAGCAACAACATATTTTAAACCAGGGGGGAAAAATGCGGATAATCTATCCATTTCCTGCTTTACTTTTTGGGCAACTTCTAAAGCATTTGAGCCACTTCTTTGATAAATACCCATACCCACTGCTTCTTGTCCCCGAAAGCGCAGAAAAGTATTATAATCTTGCGCTCCTAACTCTGCCCTACCCACATCTTTAAAATAAACTAAACCACCATTTTCATCGGTTTTTAATAAGAGATTTTCAAAATCTTTAGGATCTTTTAATTGACTAATTGCTCGTAAATCATACTGAAATTGTTGTCCTTCGGGGGCGGGTTCAGCACCTATTTTTCCTGCACCTACTTGTAAGTTTTGTTCGGATAAAGCCACAACAACATCTTGGGTAGTTAACCCTCGACTGGCTAATTTATTGGGATCTAACCAGAGACGCATGGCATAACGACGTTCTCCAAAAATGCGAACATTTCCCACACCATCAAGACGTTTTACAGCATCTAATAAATATTGATCTGTGTAGTTACTTAAAAAGACATTATCATAACGATTATCATCACTAAATAAACCAATTCCTAACAGTAAATTATCATCTTGTCTTCTTACTTGAACCCCTGTTCTTTGCACTGCATCTGGTAACTGAGATTGCACAACAGAAACTTGGTTTTGCACGTCAACAGCAGCTAGATTGGGGTCTCTAGAAGAATCGAAGGTAACAGTAATACTACTGGTTCCGCTATTACTACTACTAGAACTAATATATTTTAGTCCTTCAATCCCATTAATCTGTCGTTCTAAAACATTAGTAACAGCATTTTCAACTACTTCAGCACTCGCCCCGTTATAAGTAGATTCAACTTGAACTCTAGTGGGGGCAATTTCAGGAAATCTAGCAAGAGGTAAATTAAATAAACTAATTGAGCCTACTAATAAAATTAGTAGGGCGCAAACAGAAGAAAAAACGGGACGTTTAATGAAAAAATCAACGAAATTCATTACTCAAACCTTTTAATTATCAATAACTGCTATCGGGCTTAATAATATTAAGATCCTACGGGGTTTTTACTTCTGCAATAGGCGCACCGTCTCTTAATTGAAGAATACCAGCAGTGACCAGTTTTTCCCCTGCTGTTAAACCATTAATTACCTGATAGCTGTTACCCTGAATTTCTCCTAATTCCACTTGTCTTTGTTCCGCAATAAAAGGTGCAGCATCTTCTTCTTGTGAGTCATTTGGTTTAGCTACAAAAACAAAAGTTTGCCCTCCTAAACGAGAAACAGCAGTAGTAGGAATCAATAAGCCTGGTTCTTGTCGCCAGATGATTCTTGCTTGGGTAAACTGACGATTTAATAGAGTTCTATTGTTGCCCTGAAAATCCGCTTTAGCTAACACTAATTGAGAGTCAGCCGTCACATTCGGAGAAATAAAGCTAATGTTCCCCCTGGCCACCGTTCCACCTTGCTTATCCATAATTTCTACAGGTAAACCCAAACGTAAACGGGGGGCATCTTCTAAGGGAATAGATAGATTAAGTTCGAGGACGTTATTAGCGGTTAAACTGGTCAAAGTATCTCCTTGATCCACAAAATCACCTGCATCTACAGGAATATTGCCAATCACACCAGAAATAGGGGCAATAATGCGCGTTTTACCCACATTTACCTCAGCCCGACGCACTTGAGCAAGGGACTCTGCCACATCGGCCCTCGCTTGAGCAATCACTTCTTGACGTGGACCGCTTTCCAATCTACGCAGGTTTTGTGCTTCCCTGTCAACCACCGCTTGTAACTCATCCACATCCATGAGACGACGCTTTTCCAGTTGAGACAAACGACGTTGGGCCTGTTCAAGTTCAGCGATCGCATTACGGGACTCTGTGACAAACTCTTGATATTCATCGGCAGAAATAGCCCCTTCTGCCTGTAAATTTTCATAACGTCCCACCCGTTGCTGTGCCAACTCCGCACTGGCCTCGGCAGCCTTAACTTGAGCCTTAGCTTGGGCAATTTCTTCTAGACTACTACCTGTTTGAGCGTTGCGTAAACGAGCTTTAGCCTCCCTTAAACGGGCTTTAGCCTCTTCAATGTCTTCCACACGGTTGCCCGCCTCTCGTTCCGCTAAACGGGCTTTAGCGTTGGCTAGTTGGGCCTGTGCTTCTAATAATTCCGTTTGCCAATCGCTATTATCCAACTCCATGATTAATTGGCCTTTGGAGATGCGATCGCCTTCTTGGACTAAAATTTCATTGATGCGGCCTCTAATTTCCGGCCTTAAAATCACGGCCTCATCAGCTTCGAGGGTTCCTACAACCTCCGAGACGCTTTTAACAACTCCTGTGGTGATTGTTGCCAATTTTACCGAAGTTGGAGGGGTTTTTTGGGCAAAAGCCCCCAATGATGTGTTATCGTTCTGTTGAGTCAACCACCAAGTAACCCCTGAGCCGGCTCCTGCTAGGATGACTAAGATGCCTATAATAATAGGCAAACGTTTCCTTTTAGACCGTAATGGTTCCTTTAGAGACATTTCTTTCAATTCCTGATTAGATACTGATGCAGTAGAAGGGGGTCTATGTTTATTGAGCATGAGTCCTTTCTTTAATTGTCTCTTTTTTTATGGTCTTTTTTATTTATATTTCTTAATATACCAGTTATGAAGAAATGTTTAAGCTAGAAAGAATACAGTTCATTTGCTCTAAAGTTACCCTGTTACTTACCATTCCCTATTACCTATAATATTGATTAATATTAACCCTTAACATCAATGGCTAAAATAACCACTAAAGTTCCAGTTTCCGTTCTTATTCCCGCTTTGAATGAAGAACTTAATCTACCAGCGTGTTTAGAAAGTGTTGCTCGAGCGGATGAAGTCTTTGTGGTTGACTCCCAAAGTAGCGATCGCTCCGTAGAAATTAGTCAAGAGTATGGAGCTAATGTAGTCCAATTCGATTTTAACGGACGTTGGCCAAAAAAGAAAAATTGGTCTTTAGAAAATTTACCTTTCCGTAACGAATGGGTTTTGATTGTAGATTGTGATGAAAGAATTACCCCTGAATTATGGGATGAAATAGCAACAGCAATTAAAGAGGATAATTACAATGGATATTATCTCAATCGTAAAGTATTTTTCTTAGGGAAATGGATTCGTTACGGGGGCAAATATCCTGATTGGAATTTAAGATTATTCCGTCATAAATTAGGACGTTATGAGAACTTAAACACAGAAGATATTCCCAATACAGGAGACAATGAAGTTCACGAACACGTTATTTTGCAGGGAAATGTAGGCTATCTCAAAGAAGATATGTTACATATTGATTTTCGTGATATTTATCATTGGTTACAAAGACATAATCGTTATTCTAATTGGGAAGCCAGAGTTTATTATAATTTATTAATAGGACAGGATGAAAGTGGAACTATTGGAGCAAACCTTTTTGGAGATGCGGTTCAAAGAAAAAGATTCCTCAAAAAAATCTGGGTTAAACTACCTTTTAAACCCTTACTCAGATTTGTTTTATTTTATTTTATTCGCTTAGGATTTTTAGATGGTCATGCCGGCTATATTTATGGACGTTTACTGAGTCAATACGAATATCAAATTGGAGTAAAACTTTATGAATTGCGACAGTTTGGAGGAAAATTAAATGTTAATGAAAATGAGACAGAAGACGATTCTCAAACCACCTCAGAACCTGTACAAGTAAAACTATAGTAAACATTCAGCATTCTTTGTTTAGCGTTTAGCTTTGAAAGAAAATATTACCTATTTTCTTCGATACTCTTTATTTTTAAAATAAAATATTTATAGCTAACCGTTACTTTTAAGCTGAATGTTTAAAATTATAAACAAAAATATTAACTAAAAAATAATGGAAAGAGAACCGAATAGTCTTCCAATTGTTGATAATAATCCTTGGGTAGATTTACGTCAATATGATCAGTCTTGGTACGATCGCGGTCGCCCTGGATGGTATATATTATTATGGTGGTTAATACAGTCCATTGCTTTTCCCTTAAGTTTACACAATGCCAATGGTTTTCGCTGCTGGTTATTACGTCGTTTTGGGGCGAAGATTGGTAAACAAGTTATTATCCGTCCTACTGCCCGTTTTACCTACCCTTGGAAAGTTGATATTGGTGACTATTGTTGGGTCGGAGATGATGTTGTTTTCTATAGTTTAGAAAGCATAAACATTGGTTCTCAAACTGTCATTTCTCAGAAGAGTTATTTATGTACAGGAAGCCATGATTTTCGAGATCCAAGCTTTAATTTAATCGTTCAACCAATCACCATTGATAACGGCGTTTGGATAGCCACAGACTGTTTTATTGGTCCGGGGATTAAAATTGGCTCAAATGCTGTTATTGGGGCTAGAAGTAGTGTTTTTAAGGATATTCCTGCTGCTATGGTAGCTTGGGGAACTCCTTGTAAACCTCATTCTCCAAGAAAAATGAATAGTGGTGGGAGTTCGGAGTTATGATTTTTACCAGTTAGTGTAGATTAACACTGTTTAAGAGAGCCTAAATTAATAACAATTTCATCAATAATTTTTCTTAATTGTGAGGGTTTTAGGTCAGATTTATTAACAATGATACTAAAAGCTAAGGGAGAATAATTTGGAGGATTGATATAACCTGATAGTGCTGAAGTTCCTGACAAAGTTCCTGTTTTAGCTTGTACTTTTCCTTCAATAATTGTATCTTTAAAACGATTTTTAATAGTTCCATTGACACCACTAATTGGCAAAGAATCACGATAATTTCTCCCTTCTGGAGTTGTTGCAATTAGGATCAATAAGTTAACTAATGTTTCTGGAGTTACTAAATTATGGCGAGATAATCCTGAACCATCTTTTAAGTGATATAAATTAGCATCTAATCCTAATGTAGTAAGTATTTCTTTTAGGTTATCAATAGAATTATCTTTTTCTGTATTATTAACTAAAAGATTTAGTAAGCTTTCTGCATATAAATTATTACTATCTTGATTTGTATTTGTAATAATTTCTTGCAAAATATCGGATCTAATTTCTGTTATTTTAACTAAATTATCTGTTTCACTCTCTCCATAAACAACTTGAGAATTTATAATATTTATTCCTTCTTGTTCTAAATAAAATTTTAATGAATTTAAAAAATATTCTCCTGGGTTAACCACTGCCATTCCTAAAATTCTAGGCTTAGAATTAATAGCTAAACTTCCTGTGATTGTTAATAAAGGTTTCTCAAAATTGCGATTAATTGAAACAGTATAAGGACTATCCTCTTCCCCTGTTATAGCTTTATTATCAATCATCCATTGTTTTGCCGCAATAGCATCAGACCATTCTATTGTTAATTTATCTCCTAGCTCTTGGGATGTTAAAGTTAAAATAACTGCATTTTCATTAAGAATTAGTTTGTTAACTGCTGGTGCGTAATAAAACTGTATATCTTCCCATTCCCATGTAGGATTAATAGATGGCCTTTCCAGAGGACTATCTTGGACAATTAAATTATCAATACGTTGAATTCCTCTTGCCTTTAATTCTTGCGCTAACTTTTCTAACTGTTCACTCTTGAAAGTGGGATCACCGTTTCCTACTATTTTCAAAACACTTAAATTAGGATATGAACCCGAAGCATAAACAGGAGTTTTAATTTGATAATTAGCTCCAAACTTAATTAATGTTGCTGCTGTTATCAGTAATTTAACATTAGAAGCAGGAATAAAATATTTTTGGGAATTTAACTCATATAATGTCCTTTTATTATCTAAGGTTTTAACTAATATTCCCCAATGCGATCGCTTTAAGTCTTCTTGCTCTAAAATAGTATCTATTTTGCTTTTTAAATCAGCTTGACAAACTGATATATCTATATCTTGTTGTTTGAGAGTAGAATTAATTTCCTTAGCTTGCAAAGGGACAGAAAACATAAATAAAAAGCACAGAATAAACCAACCTATTCTAACCCCTCTTAACCCTAAATAATAACGATTCATTAGCTCTTCTTAAGATTTTAAAATTAGTTTATATATAGCAAGACCTATTTAGGAATTAAATACACCAAGAATTAAGAATCAATCAAATTATGGATTCTTAATTCTCAATTGTATATTTATCTCCAATCACTCCAATCATCATTGAAAATAGAAGTATTGGGGAAAGTAGTCGGATTATTATTCGCGTCTAATTTTTGCCGTAATTCTTGTAATTTTTTAGAGCGAAAAATAGGTTCTTCTACTAACTGATAGGGTAAAATTTGTCGATTCATAGCAAAAGCAGCAGTGGTTCCGGCCGCAGCACCAGATGACCATTCAAAAGAGTGTACCCGATAAGCAGCAGCAGCAATATGACTAACAGCAATACTCTTACCCGTTACCAGTAAATTATCAATATTTTGGGGTATCATCGACCTTAGAGGCACTTGGAAAGGATAAGCTTGACCTTGACCCTCTCTTTCCCCTTTTCGTTCAGTATTGCCTGGTTTTTCCGCCGGATATTCAGTCATACAGGGGTGAAAATCAATAGCATAATGACCAGTACCCACAGAGTCAGGATAAATAGTCGATCGCTTGCGTCGGGTAACTTGTTCCGGGGAAGCATCTCCACTGAGAACCTTAAACCCTTCTAAACCGGCTAAAGCAGCGTGTAAACGACGATAGGTACTAGGAGAAAGGTTTTCTTGATAAAAATCATCTTGATAGTTACGACGAGAAATATCAATTTCGTTGATCATAAATCCATTTTCATAAAGAAAAGACTTACGACCAATAATACGCCTTGCTTCACGCATATAAGGGTATTTAGATAACCCATGAACCGTTCCCATAGGAGACTCTAAACCCTTTAAATAAACATGATAGGGATCGGGAGTTTTGACCCCATCTCCTAACTGGGAGTCCGTAGTTCCTGATACTAACCAATAAAAATAACCAATAGAATGTTCTTCACCTTTCCGTAGAGTTTCTGTGCGTAACCCACCCATCCACTGTCCGGGTTCTAGTTGTCCCATTTCTTCTAGTTGCCGACGACTATAGATGAGGTTATCTCTAGACGTTCCGGGGCGATAATCATTGCCCCAAGTCCAGTTTTGCATAGAAATATCCCCAGGAGTTGGTGCAGTAAAACCGATCCCCCCAAACTCCGCTTGTTCTCCCTTTTGAGGACTCCAAATACGTCGGTAAGTATAGACTAAATCAAAATCCGCTAACCTCTCCAACTCATAGCTATAATAAGGAGCGTATTGAGCATAAAAATCCGGTATATCGTATTCCTGGCGATCTTCCTTGGTTTCCATAGCAAAAGTATAAGTAAACCCTTGAGTACAATAAGGATCGCCAGTGACACTTGCGGAAGACGGTTCTAGATAAGAACGAGGATCGATACCCAAACGGTAGGGAACATCAGTTAGACCGACTATTTCCCCTGTTTCTGTGGCTTCGATAACATACCAGTCTGCCGGTCCCCCTTCATCGCGGGGTTTAGGAATAAACTTAATAATAGTCTTGTCAAATAACTTAGAATCTTCGTAAGTATAAGCATCCTCGATAGTTTGGGAGAGAGGATAAGTATTTAAAGGAGGTGCGCCCTCTCTAGGGGTGTGTTGAATAGCGATCGCACTCATGATCTGTTTTCCCGTTCCCCCGTTCGGGTTGTTTTCGATGCTTAAATCTTTGACCACCGTTGAGGGGAACCAGTTAAGTTCGCCCCCACCTTTTCTGGCCGCCTCTTCTAACATCCCCTGGAGGATTTTATGACCATCTTCTGGGAGAAAACAAGAATAACTTACCCAACAGTCTCCAGGGTTAAGTTCCCCGTAATAGTCTTCGATGCGTTCTCGTAACTGTAGATAACCCCGTGGATAGATTAACTCTGCTCGCTGGGTGGGACGTTCATCTAAAGCAGACGTTCCCTGAGAAGAAAGTTGTCCCCCAACCCAGTCCGTGATCTCCGTCATACAGACGGTTTTTCCTGCTAATAACCCCTCATAAGCGGCTCCGGTTCCTGCCAGTCCACCACCGACTATTAATAATTCACATTCTACCGTTTTATCGGGGTTACGAGGTGGTGTAGCAAGGGTTAAGGGAGTCATCCCTTGCAACATTACTAAAGTCAAAGGGAGGGAAGCAAAATAGCGACGGATACGATTAAACATAGTTGATGAGGAGAGGTTATCTAAGTTATGGTCTCAGTTACTTTCTACTCATAGAACCAGTTGACTTATGGGGTGTTCCCTAATCTTTGCCAATGATTTCTATTATGTTTTCTAATGAAAACCGCTATAACGGCTAGCTTTAAAATAATTAACTTTTTATTAACTTTCTCAAATCACAGCATAACTTCTCAAATGGTTAGTAGTAGGATTTTAGATGTGGCTTTTTTCTCAACGAGTGAGGTAGACCTTGCTTTTATTTTCTATTCCCTGTTCCCTATTCCCCGTTCCCTAATACTAAAAACCCGTGTACCTCACAAATATGAGAATGCTATATAACCTCCCGTTCTTAAAAACGGGGTTTAAACACAGGAGAATTCGATGACTTATCCACAACCACCAGAAAGCAGAGATTTTGATTCCCGTCGCCAAAAAGCACAAGAACTTCGTGATCAGACAGATCAAAAAGCTTTTGATGAATTTATAACATCAGAACCCGAGGAAAATGGCGATCGACAACGGTTTAAAAATGAGTCGGTTAACGTCAAAGGGAGGAACATTAATTTATTCGGATTTGGTTCTTTCACCAAAACCTTAAAACACAACGAGAATGGTTTGGTTGATCGTGCTTCTTTTGAATCTCTTTTAACGGCGATCGCAGCAGGAACCCAGAAAGAGTTTCAAAATGTGATTTTAGGGGGCGGAGAACGGAAACTGGTTAACCCCCTCAATGCCTACTCTTTCCAACTGATTGGCAATGACTCCAACGGGGCCCGCATGGCAGAGGCACCAGCTTTTAACACTCGCAACATTGCCGTTGATATGGTAGAACGCTATTGGATGGCGTTATGTCGAGATGTGCGCTTTGATCAGTACGAAAAAAGCCCATTGATTCAAGAAGCTTGCGATGATCTCAATAACTTGCAGTTTGACGATGAGTTTGGATTTGAAGTAACCCCAGAAAACATTTTCCGTGGTCCTTATGAAGGATGCGATGTGGGTCCCCATGTTTCTCAATTTTTGCTCAAAGACTTTAATTTTGGGAATCAACCCATTGCTCAAACCTCCCTCTACCCCAGAGAAGGACTAGACTACATGACGGATCTCGACACCTGGAATTCAGTCAATAACGGGGACAGCGATCCAACTGGTACCGATATTCTCGACGGCAGACGCTATATTATTACTTTACGGGATGCTGGTCAATGGGTTCATGTAGATTTTCCCCATCAATCTAGTCTTTGGGCAACTATTATTTTATTGGGAGAAATGGCCGCCATTTCTGCGGCGAGTCCTTATGCTAACGGAGAGATTACAACATCTGAACCCTTTGGTAGTCTCGGTGGACCCGATATCACCGTTAATAGTGCCTTAGCTGGTGTTTATGGACTCAAACACGCTTGGTTCCAAAAATGGTGTGTTCACCTACGTTTACGTCCTGAAGTCTATGCACAACGCTTAGAGTTATTCCGACGTGATATATTGGGTTCCTTTAAGGGTCAAGCCTTCAAACAATTATTTGGGGATGGGGCAGATGTTTGGGATAAGACCAAGGTACTCGATCGCATCAAGCAACACAACAGACTACAAAATATTAAGTTTGTCAGGGGAGATAAAGAGGATAAAGAAGGCACTTATTTATTACCTATGGGCTTCCCTGAAGGTTCTCCGGCCCACCCGGCATATCCAGGAGGACACTCTGTCTTTGTCGCTGCTGGTGCAACTATAGCCAAGGCATTTTTTGAAGATTGTCCTATTGCTAGTCCTCTAGTTCCCACTGCCGATGGTCAAGGTTTGACTGCCTATACTGGAGGCGAAACCTTAACAGTTCACGGAGAACTCAACAAGCTTATTGCTAATATTACCCTCTTCCGAGATGGTGCAGGAATGCACTGGCGTACCGATGGCACAACTTCTGGTCCCTCGGGTCTTAATAAAGATACCGGTGGCAACTTATTAGGGGAAACCATGGCCATCAGTATGTTACGAGACATTAAAAAGACCTATAGAGAGAATGTGGGAACCTTCTCTTTCAAAAGTATTACTGGAGAACCAAGGACAATCTAATAATCCTTGAGTTTTCTTCGGTTTTACTATTCCCTCCACAACCTTACCGAATAGAAGTATCATAGTTTTGTTGTTTTAATACTCACGTCATTTTATAGACATCAACGCTATGGATATTTTAGCTCTCGGTTGGGTTAGCGTATTAGCTTTATTTACTTGGTCTATCGCTATGGTTGTTTGGGGACGTAACGGTTTCTAGCACTGTGGAAACATCATCTCTTCTCAATGTACTCTTTCTCACTGCCTTAATATTACTCGTTTTGGTAAGTGGGGGGATACTTTATTTAACAACCGTAGAATGGCGCGATCGTCGTCGTCAAGACCGAGATAAAAAAAGTGGACGCTAAACCCTGGAGAGGACAAATATTGTCCTCTCTCCTTTTTTTTAGTTATCAGTTATCAGTTATCAGTTACCAGTTACTGTTCACTGTAAATTCACCTAGATGGGTGAATAAGAATCCCTAAGATGGATGAAGTAATGACCCAAGGTTAAGGAGTATCCTAGTGCGCATAGGACGTATAAATACAAATATTCCTTATAGGAGCGTGACACCATGTCTATTAAAAAAATAACCTTCGACACCGTTGTTATTCTTGCTTTCTTGATTGGGACAGGTTTAATTTTTAACTATATATTAGAAACTCCTTTGTCCAATCCCCTCATGGGTGATAGTGTTACCACAGAAGAAGAAGCTTAATTCCTGTCAGGAATTCATGATTAAAAAGGGCAGTTTTCTTCATTTCAATTGTGTTAATTCACCCAAGTAGATGAAGACTTTAACGAGGAAATGATGGGATAGTAATTACAGCAAGAAAAAAGTTTTCCCTACATCGAGATTTCCTCCTCAGATGTACCAGATGACCTCCTCCACCCTATTATCTAGGGTGGTTTTCGTTTTTTAACCGAATGTCGGGCAGAATTCCCTAACGTTCCATAACTTAGGGATGAATGCCCGACCAACATATAAAACTGCGAAGCATCCTTATTTCTTAGTTTCTAACCCTC
>JAAUYK010050564.1_pt1 | contig 12096 bp, 11 predicted proteins | sample 7278021 | NCBI WGS metagenome assembly JAAUYK01 (sample SAMN14350223, study PRJNA611818) | marine sediment metagenome | isolation source: surface marine sediment (1.8m) | place: French Polynesia: Moorea | collected 2018-08
CAATTCAAACCCTTAATTCGTGCATTCTTTGACCATGCTCCAAATTCCCTTTCAGCTTCTGCAGCCCGCCTGCGAGACTTACGAGCTACCGTACTTCGATTACGTAAATCCTGACCCGAAGTTCGACGAAATGAAAGCTGTTGTCTGCGACAAGGTGAGTTCTGAAGGTTGTTGCATTACGTATGGAGTACGTAGTAGGCCTACGAAATGCTCCCAGAAATCAATCCATGGATCGACGTAGCAGCTAGGTAAAGACGATAAGCTAGGCAGCAAAGTTGACATTTCACCGAACTCTCCTCTGGCTTGATTCTCGGATTATACGACTTATTGCGCATGTTGTTCGACGTCTTGATATGACCTCTCTCTCGCCGCTTGGCGTCTATTTGCCCGGAGCAAACAATACTACAGCCTACGCGCCAATTCTGACCTGGGCTAATTTAACTTGATTTCCACGAATATGTTTCGACGGCCGGATTAATTCCTCCTTCAGAAAATCCGTCCCACGTTGCCGTACCGCTGGTCGCTCTGTCCCCGCGCCCTCTCGCCGCTCTCCAAGCTCATGTCCGAGTGCTGGGCGGATAACCCGCAGGCCAGGCTGTCGGCGCTGCGGATAAAGAAGACGCTGGGGGCGCTTATGAACGCCTATGAGGAGTCACAGCTACCCGCATACAAAAGGTGAAGATTCACATGTTGAGTTATACGTAGGTGTCGTTCGCACTACTTATTTATGGTTAACATTTCTTTGCAGAATCGACTCCAAGACGGAAAGCAGTATTACAATGGAGGTCTAGCAAAGAAGACGGCGTGACGAACATTATATACGCAGACAGAGAGTGCCAACTTACACATTTTCTGGGCATTTCCACTCTACTCTGAACGCTCGATCGCCCGAGCAAACGTGCCATTCGATTTCTGGAACAGCGTTGGCGGACCCATGCAGCCGCGTGTACGCTCGTGTGATAACTACTACTACAAGGAGGTCGCCGCGGCAAGTGATCGCGACCTTCGCGCCGACGAAGAATGTGGGAGCTAATTAACGCAACAACCGAACGTACAACGCGAATCTCAACGCTCAACAGAAAGAACAAACAGCAGCTCGGACCAGACTATATATACTTGGCGGCTTTGAATTGAAGCCGCCGCCGTGTGCCATATAACTCAAGCTTCGAGGACTAAGTATAACAAGCGTGTATTCCTCAATCCCGTTTGCTCACATCGTGCCCGAGCGCTAACTCGGCGCTGCTATGCTTCAAGTGAAAAATATATATATGCCAGGAAGCTATATAAATGCAAGTTCCATATTGGACGTCAGCTTTAACTACGCACGCACTGTTCTAGCTGTCATTCAGGTCCCAGTAATTGTGGGAAATTTCCTTAATAATTTGGCGTACCCGCATTACCTTAACCTGACTGTCCACGGAGTGTGAGCACTTTAATGTTTTACGGCCGCTGTCCGAAGCGAATGGAGAGGACCTAGGCGAATGGAGAGGAGCTAGGTCTAAATGGAAGCGCGCCGAAGTACGTACATGGTACATATCTAGCATAACAAATGATAGTTGGTGCCGGGGAAGTGAGCCGTCTATCGTGCCGTCGTCCGCCGTCGTAGCCATCTGTCAATATCCTACCCGCAACAATACAGTTTACCATGAGACGCCTGCCGGCGTTTATTGCCGTCGTCTTCCTTCATATGGCGGGGCTCGTCAGCAATTGCCAGGACTCTGTGTCGGAGGTCGTCGCCTTCATGCGCGACAACGGGATGGCTCACGTGACCGTCCGGGACCACGGAGCACCCGCCCTCAGAGACTCCCTGGTTAGGAAGGCTGGCGGGGACTTTTATTTAAGGGTTGATACAGGCGCCTATCTGGACAGCGGCGAGAACGAATATGTCGTTCATCTGCTCGCAGATCCGGCGAGCTTCTCCGCACTGCTTGATCCATTGGCGAATGCGACAGTGTTGAAGTCCCTGGTTGTGATCTGCATTGACGGAATTCCGTTGGACGAAAGCGAAAATATTTTACGAGGGACATTGTCCGGCTTCAAGAAGAACTCACTGTTCTACCTAGCTCTCCTGACCTCGGCGGAGACGAGGTGGAAGCAGGTCATGAGCCTGCAGAGCGGATACACGTGGAGCTCGTTGAAGTTCCTGCAGGAGGGCAGTTTTCAGGTGAAGGAGGACTACGATCTCGGCGGGCTGACCGTGACCTCCATATCCTTGTCCTGGGAGCCGTTCATGATCATGAAGGGCTGCGACGAGAGCGGCCTCTGTACCCAAAGCTACGGCTTCATTATGGACCTATTGGACATACTGGCGCAGAGATGCAACTTTATCCACTTGATCTACAAGTACGCATGGCTGGTAGAGCCGGCTATAGTACAAATGAGTAAATTTGTTATAGGGAGATGACCAATGACTGGGGCACGCATCCCAAGAGCGGCCCGTACAACGCCAGCGGCACCTTCGGCGGCGTCATGGGCGGCGTCATCAACGACGACTACGACATGAGCCCGAGCTTCTGGCTCTGGACACTGGAGCGCGACCCGATCATGTCCTTCTTTGCTCTCAGCCATTCCAAGATGGTGCTCGTCTGGATCCCGCGGCAGTCGGCCGTCGACATCGACCTCTTCCTGCGGCCGTTCGTCGCCGACGCGTGGGCCGTGATCGTCGCCTTCGCCGTCACTCTGGTCGCCAGCATCACGGCGGTGCAGTACTTCGTGACAGACGGCGAGTTCGCAAAGACGCAGATGCTCGCGCTGAGCACCATCCTCGGCTACTTCTTTGTGCTGATCAACGCCTACTACGGCGGCGCGCTCACCATGTTCTTCACCACAAAGTCGCCGGTGCCGTTCGAGAGCATACACGAGCTGTTCCTGCAGGTGCCGCCGTGGAAGCTGCTTATCAGGTTACGCACTAAAGCGAAATCTTATTTCGATCTGATAATTGACGACTATTCAGATCGGGTATGGAGCCCTTCTTCGAGAAGCGGGCAACCACTCAGACGGACTACGCCCGCTTCGTCCAGCTTCTCACTGCGCAGCCGGACCGCCTCGTGGTGGATAACATCGACCTGGGCTTCCAGCGGCTGCAGTCCGAGGAGGAGACCGTCCTCTTCGAGGACCTGAACGCCGTCAAGAGCCAGGCGAGCGAGAGCATGAAGCGGACGCTTCAGGTGATCGCGACGGTGTCGACGGAGCAGCAGAACATCGCGCTGGCGCGGAACTCGCCGCTGCGTCCGGCGCTCGACTGGGCTACGAGGAGGGTGAGGGAGAGCGGGGCCGCCTTCTACCTGCAGGCCAAGTGGGAGGGAAAGGACCTGTCGTCGGCCGCCGGCGCCGACGTCGAGACCATCTCGCTCACCGTCGGACACGTCATTCTCGGATTCGTGCTGCTCGCGTCGCTGCTCGTGGCGGCCGCTATCGCGTTCCTGTTCGAGACTGGTTTCCACTGGCTTAAGAACAGGAACAAGGGAACAAGTAGTATATCGACATAAAGGCTGCAAAAATACGTAGCTCAGAAAATCGTTCTCACTGGCCTAAAGAACAAAGACAATGACAAACTTCCTAGTCATAAATAAAGCTGCGTATGTACAGTGCGTTGAATTAAACCAGCATACGATGGCATATAAATTCATTATTACCGTATTTGCACAATGTTATTTCCCCATCAAGATTTTGAAGCGCTGCACCATAAAGTAGGCCAGATCCAGAAAGGAGAAGCCCACGAACAGCCCGAGAGAGCCGCCGATGCTGCCAATGAGTCTGTTCAGGTCGTACACCCGGTACTCCTGCTTCACTCTGAAGCCCTTCGTCAACGATATGTAGGTCTGGTTGACAATGAAGTTGGCTTTGGTTGGGATAAAAGTTGCCTGCAACCATAGGGTAACGATACAAGCTTAACTTGCATGAAGAGGTAAGGAAGATTTCACCTGTATCTGAAGATTGGGCGTGTCGACGGCGCTGTGCTCATATTCCCAAGTTTCGCATGCGACCTTGATATACATATAGCATTTGATATTTTAATTACTCGCTGAACAATAGGCTCACCTTGCAGCCCCATTCATCCGGGTGGTCCTTTGCATTCAAATACAATGATATCGCCGCGGTTGTCGACACTACGCGCGCCAAACACGTGATCGAGTAAAAAGGGCGCTTTCGTAGACGATAAATAGGCCACCTACCCTCATATTCCGTTTGATTCCTGCAGTAGGGCAGGCCTGGAAGATCGAAGTTGTCGGGCTGGTGGGGCGCCACGCAGGAGACTTCGGCGGCGAGCCGGGCGCTGAGCTTCTCACGGAGGCAGGTGTACCGATTGTAGCCTGGCTCGCCATTGCAGGATCTGTGAAAGTTATCCAATGGTTTATGAAGCTTAGTGCAAAAAGGCATATTATATTAACTTCTTACTCCTTTGGCATCATCCACTTGGTGGCCCGCGTTGCCATCCTCGTCACGGAGTTCAAGCTTGTGACGGCCGGCTTGAGCAGGCTGTTGCAGAAGCCAGTGACGATGCACAGTTCCTACTCGAATTGGGCTATGTTGTATAAGCGGCGCCAAGAAAACGCCAGTGCAATCAATACTTGGCCGCGACTCAGAGCGTAGATCCTGGCCACGTTTCCAGGTGTGATTCGAAGCCTGCGTAGTTAGTTTTAGGGTGAAATTTAATCCTATACGTAACAATCTTCGTACCAGATGAAACTTTTCATGGGGGATTCTGGGCGAATCATAAGGCATCGCCCCTCCACGCGTCCGGATATCATGCTGTAGTTGGCCGGCAGCGTCGGGTTGTACGACCCAGGGATGACGATCTCGTCGCGGGAGTACGTGTTAGACTCGTGCTCTTCCTGCGCACAATTAATTATGAAAGTACGTGATTATTCTGCTATAGTGGTCCCAAATACTTTGGTCAAGGTTAACGTCGGCCGCTTAAATCCTTGCTTCATGCAGACTAAATAGGCTGAAATATTTGGTGGAGATGTTATACGATTGCTTGAAAGGTTCTGTATAAGTACGTACTTGGAGGCTCAGCCGCCCCATCCAAATCTGACCAGGAGGCGGTGGACGTCATCTCGCTGCCGTAGTTCTGCACCTCAACCAGGCCTTGGTACAATACTGGAAAGGAAGATAATATATCGCTTTAGCTGGCTGTACTATATATATAGTATATAGTATAAAAGTGGAGTTATACGTACCTGGCGTTAACAGATACACGATGAATGCAGGCCGATATATTTTAAAGAACCAAGCTTCCGAAGAGCGGTCCTCTCGCTTCCTAGCCGTCATTCTGTTATAATGGTCTTTCGGCAACAGGTAAGTCGATCGCTATTCGAGCGCGGTTTCTCTTGGTTGTACTCTCCATTCAATTGGCTTTCCAAAGGAAGGCACAAAGCTAAGCAACTGCTATTAAAATTGCAGCAAAAACAATTTCCTCCGGGCTGCATATGTTATTGACTTTAGACATTTGGCCACCCCTATAAGCTAATGTACGTACATATAGTAACACGATGAATTCGTGTCCATGGGGAACTGCTTGTTGCCGGTTTGCATTATTTTCAGCGCTTATTATAAGCTCATCTCCACAGCTTTCAGCCAAAAAGTTATCAATTTCAGCCTAAGGGTCTGTTGACTCAACATTAGAGAGGTCAGGGGAGGTGAGGTTTTAGGGCCAATGGGGAGGAAATTCATGGGCAGGAGGTATTGGGTTGGGAGGGTCGGATGATGGTGGTAGTTCCGGGTGGGTGGGAATGGGGGAAAACCCAATACCGCATGAATTCCCTCCCCAATGGCCTGGAACCTCACCTTCCCTGACCTATCTAATGTTGAGTTGACAAACATTTAGGCTGAAAGTGATAACTTTGTAGGCTGCAAAGCTGTAGGCAAGTATAGTGCTGAAAATAATACGAGCCCTCATTGCCATATTAGCCGGCCTTAGGCCTACTAGACGCTAGACGTAAGCATATAATTTGTGTGCACGCACACAATGTCATTCGCTATTGTGGGCAGCAACCGCCTAGTACGCAATCCACATGGTATACGCGAGCTATATTTGGTCGACTGACGTGTTGTGTCGATTAAGAAGCAAAGAGCAAGGTATATTAAATGAATGTTAAAAGCGCCCTATGACGTCTCTGATACGTTTGACTAGGGCTAAGGCAAGGTCGAGGAAGGAGAATCCTATGAAGAGGCCAAGGGAGCCGCCGATGCTCCCGATGAGTCTGTTTGCGTCGTACACCTTGTACTCTCGCTTCACGCGCACGCCCTTGTTCAGCTTGATGTAGGTCTTGTTCAGCATCCCGGCGGTAACTTGGGGCGAGTAGGCGGCCTGTGAATTAGTTAAACTTAGCATTGAATGACGTTCGTGTGATCGTTGACATAGCTTAATTTGACTGTTGGGAGTGTCCACTTCGCCGTGATCATAGGCCCAGTGGACGCAGGCCTTCTGCAATTACATGGACGTGTGCAAGTTGATTAAAGGCGTTATCCCTCCTTGCCTTGCATCCTATCTTCTTAATGTTGTTGAAAACAAACAGGTACAATCTTATGGCCACGGCCTCTGCTCCTGAAATTCGATTCTTGTAGCGCAATTATATAGTGATACTCGATTCGCTTACTATCGTGTTCGGCATAATTTCTGCACTCGGGCAAGCTGAGGTTGAAGTATTCTATCTGATAAGGCGAAGCGCAGGTCTGCTCGGCCAAGATCTTCGCCCTCAACTCATCCTTGACGCAGTGGTAGACGCTGTAGTCCGGATCGTTGTTGCAGGTGCTGAGGGCGCGACAATGCTTCAGTGACAATTTAAGGTGAGATCATTGGCTCACTCTTCTGGCCACATCCACTTCGTGGCCCGGACGCCCAACCTCATGACGGAATCCGGCTTGATGAACGCCGGCTGGAAAAGGACATTGCAGAGGCCGGTGACCAGGCACAAGTCCTGGGAGACAAAAACAAACGTTGGCACCGCCTCTCAAGGAAGGTATTAAAGGTAATCACCTGGCCTTTCTTCATGATAAAAATTCTGAGGACAAGCCCTCCTTTGGCACGAATTCTATCGACGAAGAAGTATTGGCACCTGACTTGACGCGCAGTGCAGTTGGATGTTCTTACTTCAGTGCGTCGTTCATAGGCTTCTCGGGGCTGACAACGACACAGCGGCCCTCCATTCGCGTTGCCACGAGGCTGAAATTTGCCTTCACATTGGGGTTTAGCACCGACCGGTCGAGAATGTCTTCTATCGTGTACGTGTTCTTGTCGTACTCGCTCTGCGAAATAGATTTCACTTATAGGCGACTTGACAACTAAATCGATGCTGCAAACCTTGAGAAGAGTATGCACGGGTCTCTTGAAGCCCTCTTTCAAGCATAAAGCGAATTCTGCGTTGAAATTAATGCAAGAACTATTTACTGAGGCCAGTTATACAAGTCCTTACGTGGCGGCTCGGCAGATGCGCCTCTCGCCGTCCAGGCCGCCGTCGACTTCATGCCGGTCTTGAAATTCTCAAGCTCTATCCGGGCTTGGAACAAGACTGTGAAGAGAGATCTTAGCTTTAAAGTGCCAGAATATCACTCAAGGTCGTACCCGGGAACAGCAATAGGATGAAGATTACAGGCCGCAAAATGGCAACGAGCCACTCGAAAGACTTCTTCTTCTTATTCTCCCTCGTCATTCCCCGAACCGGAAAGAACTTTCAATGTACCTGTACTATACCACGGCCCGCCCAAGATTAAGGTGTAACTTGACTAAATAAAGCCTAGCTAATAGCATCGTTCATTCGCTTTGCATAATTAATGCATTCTGTTACGTATATTGGACCCGCCCAAGTATCGCAGGGAGCGCTGGTGGATCGAGGGGAACGGTCTTGGCTAGGTTTAAGCCCTGGCGTCGCAAAATAACATAAACTCTTCGTAGTCAATAAATTTAGAGGTACTTTAATCGCCAAACAATATCACATGGTGGTTAGCATCGCTGAATTGATCATCTTTGCCTCCGCTCCGCCCTCACCCAGAGCTTGTTGAGCGGCCTCGGCGTGGGCGAGCACGCGTCCAGGTTGATTTCCGACGGCGACTCGGCGACCAGTTTCAGGTCGAACTTCCTCATGGCGGAGGCGAGCGCGATCTTGGCCTCCTGCAGGGCGAACCGGAGCCCGATGCAGTTGCGGGGACCGTGGCCGAAGGCCTGAAATTATCATTTAGGTCGTACTTCCAGCAAGCGGGCTCTTCATCGACGTAAATTGCCAGCCTACGCAAGAAACCTGCTCGTTAAGATCGAGCGCCGGCTCGAAAAGGGCCCACACCTAATCCTAATCGATAGATGGCGAACAAAACGTAGCCATTTTGGGTAGGCGTGAAGCCGAAGCCATTAGCGTATTGTGTAATTTGTGCCCTACTCTCAATGGCCCGATATAACTCATAATGGTAATATGCTAAAACGTTCATTCGTCATTGTCGTTCATATACTACATACTGTCCCAAAATAAACCACTCATTCGTCATGCGTTCAGCCAGCATGGTCGACTCTTGGGCAAACCTTGTATTTTGCTGTCTCCTTGGACTTTGCCTCCGTCAAGCAGACTCCGCACTCCGGCAGGACATAGCCATGTTCCTCAAGGACAACGGGTTCAAATACATAACTTTTGCTCTCGCCTCAAATAACAGCCAGCAGTGTCGGGACCTGAGGATCCACTTGCTCACGTTTCGGTCTTTCTACGTTGCTGATAGCAAACCACCAAAGTCGAGATCAAGAAGCTTTACTGTCATATGTACTCCGCACCCGACCGACCTGTCGGCGGTATTGACAATGGCTACGGATGCCAAGCCCCTACAGTCACTGGTTGTGCTTCCGAGTAATGGAGACCCTACGAGCAAGTTACATTCTTCGTTGGACAAGCATCGCGCCAACGGCCTGTTCTACATCACCTACGGCGAGTCAACGTGGCTCCAGGCCATTACCCTGCGCACCGGCTACGCGTTGAACGAGCTCAGGTTCGCTCCGGGCAGTCTTATGGTCAGGGAGCACTATGACCTCATGGGACTCCCGGTCAGGTCGATATCGTTGCCCTGGGATCCTTATTTCCTAATGAACAACTGCAGCGAGGTGACCGGCCGCTGCGCTCAAGAGTCCGGATACCTGGCCGATTTCGTAGACGTCGTGTTGGTGCGCACTTGCAACTTCACCTACGAGTCATACTACGAGGTCAATGGGGACTGGGGTACGACGCCGAAAGCAAACGCCAACGGGACATTGGTGTATGAGGGAGGAGTGATGGGTGGCATAGTGAGCGCGGAATACGAGATGACCACCTCTTCGTGGATCTGGAACGCCGGGAGGGACAAGTTGCTCTCCTTCGTCCCACTCAAGATCCAGTGGTTCGTCCTCGTCTGGATCCCAAAGAAGGCGAGCACCGACTTTGGCCTCTTCCTGAGGCCCTTCGTGGTGGAGTCGTGGCGCGCCATGGCGTTCTTGCTCGTCTCAGTGGGCGTGGCCCTGGCGGCGTTCCGGATGTGGCTTCCCTGGGCGCTAACGGGCCGCGCGACAACCATGGTCCTGGCCACCGTCATGTGGTACTTTTTCGTCGTCATGCACGCCTACTACACGGGCGCCATGACCATGTTCTTCACTGCGGAGTCTGGCAAGCCTCTGGAGGACATACACGACCTCTTCCGCCAGATCCCCAACTGGAAGCTGATCTTCAGGACGGGCATGGACCCCTACTTCGAGCAGCAAGCGGCTTTCGACACCGACTACAGCCGCTTCGTCAACTTTGTCCGCACCAATCCCGACGTGTTCAAGTTCGACACGCTCGAGGAGGGGATGTCGAAGCTGCGCATCGAGGACAAGACGGTCATGTTCGAGACCACGGGCACGCTTTCGGGCAAGCTGAGCGCGGCGGACCGGGCCGACCTCAGGGTGATCTCCACCGTCGGCGTGGAGTACCAGCACATGGCGGTGACCAAGGACTCGCCTCTGCAAGTGGCGTTCGCGTGGGCCGTCGGGAAGGCGAGGGAACGGGGCGTGGAAAAGCACCTGGGCAACGTGTGGGAGGGCGGCGGCGGCGGAGGGTCCAAGTTTCGCTCGGCCGCCGGCACCAGCTCGGAGACCGTCACGATCAGCCTCGGGCAAATGGTCCTCGCGTTCGCGACGCTGGCAGTGGCCCTAGCATCGTCCCTGGTCGTCCTGGCTTGCGAGAAATGGGCCTCCAGGCCGAGGCGGTATCAGAAAACGTACCTGAAATGCTAGTGGGTGCCTCTTGGCCCGCTCCTCCTTGGAGAATCTCTCCGGATCGAACGTGGTCGGGTTCGGGTATATCTTCGGGTCCATGTGGATGCCCTCCACTGGAATGTGCACCTCCCAGCCGCGCTTGATGTGTACGTCCGTGCCGGGGAGGACGTAGTCGTCGACGGTGCACTCGCGGAAGTGAATCGACATTGGAGAGTGCCGCCGGAGAGTTTCGTGAATGACCTGAACAACATGCGAATACGCTACGCACATTACAGACATGCAGTACGCACATAATGCACTTTCTAAAGCAGCGCACCTGGTCCAAGTATTGCATCTCGTGCAAGACGCCGTAGTCTAGCATTATGTCGTCGTTGGCCTGCCTCTCGAACGCCTCGTCCACCTCCGCCTGCAGCCTGAGCTGCACGTCCGGGTTGTTGGCCAGTTCCCAGAGCACATGTCCGATCGTGATCGCCGTCGTCTCATAGCCGGCGAGCAACATGACCATCGCCGACGACACCACCATCTCTTCCAGCTCTCTATCGTCCACCGCCTCCCTCTCTCCGCTCGCCATCGCGGCATTCGACTCGGCCCTCAGGGCGTCGATCATAAAGTCGACGAGGTCGTTCCTCCTCTTTCCACCGGCTGTCCTCTTCTTCCGCTCCGCAATCGTCCTCCGGATCAACTTGATGAAGAACCAGGTCGCCTGGGGCTTCATCACGGGTATCCGGCTGAGGTCGATCAGCTGTCTGACGCCGGGCACCATGTACACGATGCCCATTAGCTTCTCCTTGAGCGGGAACGAGATGGCGTCGTACGAGTTGACGACGAACTCGGAGGGGTTGTCCAGGTCGAGGAAGGAGCCGGCACGGACGCCAAAGACGCAGGTCGCCGTGCCTTCCATGCTGAACTGGCTGCCCAATAAGATCTGAGAAAAGAATAGCTTTTATATAGTCACTTGTTTTGTTTAATGGAGGTTATTACCGGGTCGAGCAGCTCTCCCGAATTGACTTTCTTCTCGATAGCCCCAATATATTGTTCAATGACCTCTCTGTTCAGCAGGAGGTTGATCTTCAGTTTTGCCGACGTGAAGACCGGCGTGAACGCATCTCGTATCCGCTTCCATTCGGGCCCCTTCAGACTGAACATCTGCTTGTTCCACAGACGGTCGGTGTAAGAGGTGCCGATGCCCAAGTTGTGGCCAAAGTACTGCTTGTCCGTGAAGCAGTGGAAGTCCTTGACTGCAAGATATATGAAACTGAGCTCGCATGTTCCCAGCCCGTGATGAAAGCTCACCTACTCATAATGTGCTCGAGCAGCTTGAGGTCCTTGACGACGAGCATGGGAGGCGTGAACAGGAACGCGTAGACGCCGAAGAACTTCTCGCCGGCAAACTGCTCGCACATCTTCCGAACCTTGGTCCCGATGTAGACGCTCTGCCTGATCACGACGTCGGCGCATGTCCACGGGTGGTTGCCGAGGTAGAAGTGGAACTCGTCTGGCTCGCTCACGCCACGCCGCTTCCAGAAACCCTTGCGCCTCTACACGGACAGGGTACAATCAGTTTATGTATACGCGTACCATTTTAACAGGTCAAAATTACAGTAAAAAATAGCCTTTCAAATCTTTTTATTTTAACTTTAATTGTAGCCTATCTTATGTAATATTTGACGCTGATTCCATATTTAGTTTAGATTTTGCTGTGGCTCAAATATTAAGAAAGTTATGTAGCATTTCCAGTATTCAGTAACTGCCCTAGCATTACTGAGTGGGTATGTTGTGTGGAGCGGTACTCTGAAGTTCGTTGTCCAACTGCTCCCAAAAATTATATGCTTATAGACAAAGGGCATACCTAGCATGTACGTACCAAAAAATCATAGAAATATTCTTGC
>JAAUYK010052173.1_pt1 | contig 12095 bp, 8 predicted proteins | sample 7278021 | NCBI WGS metagenome assembly JAAUYK01 (sample SAMN14350223, study PRJNA611818) | marine sediment metagenome | isolation source: surface marine sediment (1.8m) | place: French Polynesia: Moorea | collected 2018-08
GGCGGACATGATCGGCCGGCGCGAGGCGGTCGCGGCCGTGACCGCCCGAGCCATGGCGGGCGAGCTCGACTTCCGGGCGGCTCTGGAGGAACGGGTCGCCCTCTTCGCGGGCCAGCCCGCCTCGCTGCTCGACCAGGTAGCCGACCGCATGACCCTTAATCCCGGCGCGGCGGCGCTGGTCAAGGGGCTGCGCGAGCGGGGCATCCACACGGCGCTGGTCTCCGGCGGCTTCACCTGTTTCGCCGAGCCGATCGCCGAGACCTGCGGCTTCGACCAGGTCTTCGCCAATCGCCTGGAGGTCGTTGACGGCGCGCTGACCGGGCGCGTCCAGGAGCCGCTGCTCGACCGGGACGCCAAGCGGATCGCCCTCGAGGAGCTCTGCACCGAGCGGCAGCTCGGCCCGGAGGCCGCCTGCACGGTCGGGGACGGCGCGAACGACGCCGCCATGCTCGAGGCGGCCGGTCTGGGTGTGGCCTACCGGGGCAAGCCCCCGGCCCGCGCCGCCGCCGCCGTCAGCCTCGACCACGCCGAGCTCGACGGCATCTGCGCCCTCATGGGCCTGCGCGACGGTGGCTGAGCTTCGGCTTCGTCAGCCGTCCCGCCAGGCCCGCGACGCCTTGCAGCGGTCGCAGATCCGGTGGTGTGCGCCCTCCGACGAAAAGGTCTCTCGGCACATCAGGCAGGTTCGCCGCCGGGCTAGCTGTCCGTAGGGCATGTCCTTGCGTTGCTTGTCCATGCCTCAGTGGACGCGGAAAAGCCGTCCGCATTGGGGCGGGCCCGTGGTCTTGTCACGGCGGGGCTAGCTCTCTGCCAGTCGGCGATAGGCGCCGCGGAAGTACACCAGGGGCGGGTCCTCCGAGCCGAGCTCGATCGCCTCGACCTGGCCGGTGACGATCACGTGGTCGCCGCCGGGAAAGGCGTCGGCCAGGCGGCAATCCAGAACCGCGAGCGTTCCCGCGAGACGCGGGCAGGCGCCGTCCCCGGAGTTCGTTTCGATACCCCGCCACTTGTCGTTGCTCACCTGGGCGAAGGTGTTGGAGAGGTCGCTCTGGTCTTCCGCCAGGAGGTTGACCGCGAAGCGGCCGGCGGCCTGGAGGTCCGCCAGGTCCGGGTTGTCGGTTCCGAGGCAGAAGAGGACCAGCGGCGGCTCCAGCGACACTGAGGCGAAGGAGCTGACCGTGATGCCGATCCTGCGGCCGTCCGGCGCGGTCGAGGTGACGACCGTCACCCCGGTCGGAAAACGGCCGAGGGCCGCGCGGAAGGTTGCTGCGTCGACGGGCATGCCGCTGAGCCCCCTTTCACCAGATGAAAAAAAGTCCTCACCACAGAGACACAGAGATCGCGGAGAACCAAAGACTTTGTTGCGCGCGAGCGCGCGAAAACCCTCTTGTTGTTTCTCGGTGTCCTCTGTGTCTCTGTGGTGAGACCTTCTTTGTTGGCAGCATGGTGAGGATGAAGCGGTGATCACAGTGGCGGTTGCCGGGCTGGGGGCGATCGGCCTGCCGGTGGTGCGGAAGCTCGATGAGGGGATACCAGGCCTCACCCTGACGGGGGTCTCGGCGCGGGACCGTGCCGGGGCCGAGGCCAAGATGGCGGGTTTCCGAAGGTCGGTGCCGGTGCTGCCGCTGTCGGAGCTGGCCGGCGCCGCCGACGTGGTCGTCGAATGCGCGCCGGCCGCGGTCTTCGCCGAGCTGGCCGGCGCGGTGGTCGAGGCCGGGCGCACGCTCATGACCTTGAGCTGCGGCGCGCTGCTCGCGCACATGGACCTGGTCGAGCGCGCCAAAGAGACCGGCGCCCGGATCGTCATTCCGACCGGCGCGCTTCTGGGGCTCGACGCGGTGCGCGCGGCGGCGGAGGGCGAGGTCGCGCGGGTCACCCTGCTCAGCCGGAAACCGCCGACGGGCCTGGTCGGCGCGCCGTACCTGGAACAGCACGGCATTTCCCTCGAAGGACTGCAGAAGCCCCGGAAGCTCTTTGCCGGCAATGCCTACGAGGCGGCCAAGGGCTTTCCCGCCAACCTCAACGTAGCCGTGGCCCTGGCGCTGGCCGGGATCGGGCCGGAGCGCACCACCCTGGAGATCTGGGCCGATCCGGGGATCAGCCGGAACACCCACACGGTGACAGTGGAAGCCGAAGCGGCGCGCTTCGAGATGACCATCGAGAACGTGCCGTCCGAAGAGAACCCGCGCACCGGCCGACTGACGCCGCTCAGCGTCATCGCGGCGCTCCGGCGCCTGACCGCGACGCTGCAGGTCGGGACCTGACCGGCGGCGCGGACCGCTGCGGTCTTGGTCAACATTCTGACTTAGGGCTTCCTTAAGCCGCCTATGGCACCAAGTCTGGCTCAAGCCCGAGGTGCGCCATGAAGGGGCAACCCCACTGCATCGCCGTTCGATCCCGCCGCGCCGCGCGCGGCGCCGCGGCGCTGTCGGCGCTCTGGCTCGTGGTGGCGCCCGCGTTCAGCGTCCAGGCCGCCCCGCAGCCGGAATCCGGCGGCGCACGGCAGTTCGACGTGACGGTCGATCAGGGCCTGCTCAGCCTGGAAGCGCGCGAGGCGGCGCTGGCCCGCGTGCTGCGCGCGGTCGCCGAGCAGGCGGACTTCACGCTGCGCTTCCGTGGCGAGGTCGACACCCCGGTCACGCTCAGCCTCGACGGCGTTCCCCTGGAAACCGGTATCCGCCGGCTGGTCGGACGCAACAGCCTGGTGATCATGCATGATTCCAGGGACGTGAGCACCGTGCTGGTCGACGTGGCCTACGCCGCGCCGATCGTCGCCATCGAGCACGACAGGCCGGCCTTCACCCTCGACCGCATCTACGGCGACGTGACGCGCCCCGACCGGATCGGGCGGCTTCGGACGATCCGCCGGCTTGGAAAGCGCGGCGACATGCCCGCCTTGAAGGACCTCGGCCTGGTTCTCTCGCTGGAGCAGGATCCCATGCTGCGCCGCATGGCGGTCATGGGCCTGGGGTCCGCCGGACGCGACGAGGCGGTGCCGGCCCTGGCCTTCGCGCTCGGGGACCGCAACGCCTCGGTGCGCGCGCAGGCCCTGCGCGCCCTGGCGAAGATCGAGGGCGTGGCCGCGCAGGCCGCGGTCATCGAGGCCCTGGGCGACGAGGCGGCCATGGTCCGCGCCGAGGCCGTGCGCGTGCTGGGCCTGCGCGGCGGAGAGGACGCGGTGGAAGCGCTGCGCGACGTCCTGCTCGACGAGACCGACCCGGCGATCCGTCGCGACGCCGTGGCGGCGCTCGCCAAGCTGCCGGGCGAGGAGGCCGCCTTCGCGCTCGAGATCGGCGCGGCGGACCTCGATCCGGCGGTCCGCGAGACGGCCCTGGCCGCGCTCGAAGTGCGGCCCTGATCCCTTACGACTCGTCGGTTTCCAACTCGTAGACCGAGGGGCTGGTCTTGGGCACAGGCACGAAGGTGACCCGCTCGACCGCCTTGGCCAGAGGTCGCCGCAGCATCCGGTAGCCGATGTAGAGCGCGAAGAGGCCGAGGATCCCCGCCATGATCAGGAACAGGCTGCCCGGTTCGGTCGCCTCCATCGCGGCGCCGAAGACAAGCGGCCCGGCGACCGCGCCCATGGCGTAGAGCAGCAGAAGCCCGCTCGAGGTCTCGACCAGCGCCTCGGCCGGCGCGTAGTCATTGGCGTGGGCCAGCAGCAGCGCGTAGAGCGGGATCATGAAGGCCCCGTGCAGGCAGGCCAGGGCGAAGTCGGTCAGGTGGCTGGCCGGTTCGAGCCAGGCCAGCGTCAGGCCGGTCGCCACGGTGCCGAGACTGCAGAACGCGATGAGGATGCGGCGGTCGAGTCGGTCAGAGAGACGCCCCAGGGGCCACTGGGAGATCGTCCCGCCGACCAGGAAGGCGGCCATGAAGAAGGTGACCTCCGAGACGTCGAACCCGCGGCCCTGGGCGAAGACCGGACCCAGGGTCCAGAAGGCGCCGTCGATCGCCCCGATGGCCAGGCAGCCGATGGCGCCGGTCGGAGAGAGTCGGAACAGGGCGACGATGCGCAGCTTGGCGCTGGCGATCGGCCGCGGCGCCGGCGTGTCGGTCAGGGCGATCGGCACCAGGGCGAGCGAGATCACCACGGCGGTGAGGATGAAGAGCGACGGCTCGAGGGGGTCGTAGACGTTGACGGCGAGCTGCCCCGCCATGGTCACCACGTTGGTGACGATGATGTAGATCGACAGCACCTGGCCGCGCACTTCGTTGCTCGCCTGGTCGTTCAGCCAGCTCTCGACAACCATGTAGAGCACCGCGAGGCAGAGACCGGTCAGCCCGCGCAGGGCCGCCCAGGCGACCGGGTCGACCGCCAGGGGATGGATCAGGACGGTGGCCGCCAGCAGCGCCGCGAAGCCGGCGAAGCAGCGGATATGGCCGACCGTCTTGACCGCCAGGGGGCCGAGCAGGCAGCCGACGGCGAAGCCGGCGAAGTTGGCCGTGCCCATGAGGCCGATCCAGAGTGTGGAGAAGCCCTCGAGCTGCGCCCGGATGGGAATGAGCGTCATCAGCAGGCCGTAGCCGAGAAAGAGGCCGCCCGCCCCGACCAGCAGGGTCGCGATCGATCGCGTGCTCGAGCTCATCGCGCCCACTCCCCTTTTGCGGCCGTCCGACGAAGCCCGATAGCCCGGGCCGCTCCGCAAGGCAAGCCGGGAACGCCGCCGGCGCCGGCATCTCTTGCTAAGGCCATGACAGCGTAGGAAGATCGGGCACCCTATCGGCCGGAGGCTGCCCGTGACCACGACCCGAGACCCGCGCTACGACATCCTCTTCGAACCGGTCGCGATCGGGCCGGTCACGGCGCGCAACCGCTTCTACCAGGTGCCCCACTGCAACGGCATGGGCCGGGTCCACCCGAGCTCGGCGGCGGCGATGCGCGGGGTCAAGGCCCAGGGCGGCTGGGCCGTGGTCTCGACAGAAGAGGTCGAGATCCACCACACCTCCGACATTTCGCCCTACGCCGAGGGCCGCTTCTGGGACCGGGACGACGTGCCGGGCATTGCCCGCAGCGCCGAGGCGATCCACGAGTACGGCGCACTCGCCGCCATCGAGCTCTGCCACAACGGCTACAGCTCGCCCAACCGCTACTCGCGCGTGCCGCCGCTCGCTCCCACCGGCCGGCCGGTCGAGACCTACGACCCGGTGCAGGCCCGCACCATGGACAAGAGCGATATCCGCGACCTGCGGCGCTGGCACCGGGAAGCGGCGCTCCGGGCGCGCGAGGCCGGCTTCGATATCGTCTACGTCTACGCCGGCCACGACCTGGGTATTCCCATGCACTTCATCTCGCGCCGGCACAACCAGCGGACCGACGAGTACGGCGGCAGCCTTGAGAATCGCGCGCGCCTGATGCGCGAGATGATCGAGGACACCAAGGAGGCCATCGGCGACCGCTGCGCCGTGGCGGTGCGCTTCGCCGTCGACGAGCTGCTCGGCGACGAAGGGATCGCCAGCGACGCCGAGGGCCGGGAAGTGGTCGAGCTGCTGGCCGACCTGCCGGACCTCTGGGACGTCAACGTCGCCAACTGGGCCAACGATTCCGTGACCTCGCGCTTCGCCGAGGAGGGCTTCCAGGAGGCGCAAATCGCCTTCGTCAAGCAGGTCACCGGCAAGCCGGTGGTCGGCGTCGGCCGCTTCACCTCGCCCGACGCCATGGTGTCGCAGATCAAGCGCGGCGTGCTCGATCTGATCGGCGCGGCCCGGCCCTCCATCGCCGACCCCTTCCTGCCCAAGAAGATCGAGGAAGGCCGGCTCGAGGATATTCGCGAGTGCATCGGCTGCAATATCTGCGTCTCGGGCGACTTCAACGCCGTGCCGATCCGCTGCACCCAGAACCCGACCAAGGGCGAGGAGTGGCGCCGGGGCTGGCACCCCGAGGTCATCCCGGCCAAGGGCTCGGACGCCCAGATCCTGGTGGTCGGCGCCGGGCCTGCCGGACTCGAGTGCGCGCGTGCCCTGGGCCAGCGCGGCTACCGGGTGATCCTGGCGGAGGCCGGCAAGACGCTGGGCGGCCGGGTCGACCGGGAATGCCGCCTGCCCGGCCTCTCGGCCTGGGGCCGGGTTCGCGACTACCGGGTCGGTCAGATCCAGCGCATGGCCAACGTCGAGGTCTATCTGGACAGCGCCCTCGACGCCTCCATGGTGCGCGAGTTCGGGTTCGAGCAGGTCGTGCTGGCGACCGGCGCTGAGTGGCGCCGGGACGGCGTCGGGCGGGAAAACCACCGGCCGATTCCGGGCAGCGACAAGCCCTGGGTGTTCAGCCCCGACGACGTGATGGCCGGCCGGGAGATCGAGGGCCCGGTCGTCGTGTTCGACGACGATCACTTCTATCTGGGCGGCGTGCTGGCGGAACTGCTGCGCCGGCGCGGGGAGGCGGTCACGCTGGCAACGCCGGCCGCCGAGGCGTCGAGCTGGACCCACAACACGCTGGAGCAGCGGCGGATCCAGACCGGCCTTCTGGAGTCCGGCGTGGAGATCGCGGCGCACCGCAACCTGGCGTCGGTCCAAGACGGCGCGGTGGAGCTGGCCTGCACTTTCACGGACCGGCGCGAGACCCGGCCCGCGGCGGCGGTCGTCATGGTGACGTCGCGCCTGCCCGACGATGCGCTCTACCACGAGCTGGCCGGCGATCCCGGCGCGCTCGCGGCGGCGGGGATCACCTCGGTCTCCCGGATCGGCGACTGCCTGGCGCCTTCGACCATCGCGGCCGCGGTCTACAGCGGCCACCTGCACGCCCGGGAAACCGATCAGCCGTCGTCGGCGGATGTGCCCTACAGGCGCGAGATCCCGCTGGTGTCGCCGGACTGGCCGCTGAGCCGCGTGATGCAGATAAAGTGAGAGGCGTCCGTCCCGAGGGACGAAACGCCTCTGTATCTATATTGCCCCTGAAAATAACGGGCCGCTCCAGAAAGGCGTTAACTGCCTTTAGCTACCAATCGGAGCGGTTCCTCGCCGCTAATCCGAACCCTTCACCGTGCAACCATCAAAAACTAAAGAATAACTTCGAATAATTTCCAGAACTGTATTTCAATCAAAAGTAAAAATCAAGAAGAAATAGATTGCGTAAGAATTACTTCAATTAAGCTTAATAAAAAACCGGGCTTCCGGAAACGGCAGCCGGCCGGCCGGTGATGGCGTACTTCGGGTCGCTGTAGCCGGGGGTCGAGGGATGTCCCGGCGCGACCAGGGCGTCGAGGAAGGCTTCGTCCTCGGACGACCAGGCCTGGCCGATCGCGCCCAGATACTCCTGCCACTGCCCGAGGGTGCGCGGTCCGGCCAAGACGGCGGTGACCAGCGGATTGGCCAGCACCCAGTTGAAGGCCCACTGGCCCGCGGTAACGCCCTTCGCTTCGGCGCGGGCCCTGATCTGCTGTGCGATCACCAGGGATTCGCGCCGGAACTCGGTCTCCATGATCCTTTCGTCGCCCCGGCCCGCCCGGGTTTCCGGCGGGGGGCTTTGGTCGGGCTGGTACTTGCCGGTCAGCACGCCGCGGGCCAGGGGGCTGTAGGGCACGACGCCGATCCCGTGATGGCCGCAGGCCGGCAGGATCTCGACCTCCGGCTGCCGGTCCATGGCGTTGTAGTAGGGCTGGCAGACCACGGGTTTCGGCAGGCCCAGCGCCGCCGCCCGGTGGACGACCTCGGCGATGCGCCAGCCGCGGTAGTTGCTGAGCCCGTAGAACCGCGCCTTGCCCGCCCGCAGGACGTCGCCGACCGCCGCGAGGGTCTCATCCAGCGGTACGTCGGGCACGTCGAGGTGCAGGTAGTAGACGTCGACGTAGTCCGTGTTCAGGCGGCGCAGGGAATCGTCGATCGCCTGGAGTACCCACTTGCGACCGAGTCCGCTCTCGTTCGGCCGGCCGCTCATGGGATTGCCGACCTTGGTCGCCAGCACCCAGCGGTCGCGGTCCTGCGCGATCAGGCGGCCGACCATGGCCTCCGAGGCGCCGCGGCTGTAGACGTCGGCCGTGTCGATGAAGTTGACGCCGGCATCCCGGGCCGACGCGACGATGCGCTCGGCCTCGGGCTCGTCGGTGCGGTCGCCGAACATCATGGTGCCGAGGCAGATCGGCGAGACCATCAGGCCGCTTCGTCCGAGCGGGCGGTAGTCCATGGGGCGGTCCCTTTCCTTGGCTTGTCTCCGGTGGAGGCTCAGCCGGGGCCGCCTCCGTTCGGCGCCGCTTCGCTCTGCAGCGCCTCGATCACCGTCTCGCACTTGTTGCGCAGGTGCCGCTTGAGCACCTGGGCGAGCGCGACGCCGTCCCGCGCCTCGAGCGCACGCAGGATCTCCTCGTGCTCGGCGACCGCCGCAGCCCAGCGGTCCCGCGACATGTTGGCGACGTAGCGGGCGCGCCGGATACGCCCGGCGAGTCCCCGGTAGAGCGTCACCAGGGTCGGATTGCCGGCCCAGTCGAGGATCCTCTCGTGGATCTGCTGGTTCAGCCGGAAATAGGGCGCGAGCTCTCCGCGTTCGTAGTGCAGCACCATCTGATAGTGCAGCGCCCGGACCTCGGCGAGCCCCTCGGTCGTGATGCGTTGGGCGGCCAGTTCTCCGGCCAGGGCCTCGAGCGCCCCCATGACGGGAAAGAGCTCCTCGACCGCCTCCACGGTCAGCTGGGCGACCCTGGCGCCCCGGTTCGGCGCCAGCTCCAGGAGGCCCTCGGAGGCGAGCACCTTGAGCGCTTCCCGGAGCGGCGTGCGCGAGACCTGGAAGCGGTCGCAGAGCTCGCGCTCCGGCACCCGCGTGCCAGGGGCCAGCTCGCCCTCGACGATCAGCGTGCGCAGGCGGCCGGTCAGCTGGTCGTGCAGCGAGGGGCGGGCGATCGGCCCGGCGTCGGGACTGGGTTGTTCGGCGCGTGCGGCTTCGGGCGGCATCATTGCGCGGCCTCCCGGCTCTCTTCTTTCAGGGCGTCGGCCAGCACCCGGGCGACGTGCAGCGGTTCGCGCCCCAGGGCATCCGCGACCTGATGCCGGCAGGAGGTGCCGTCGGCGACCCAGAGAGCGTCGTCACCGGCCTCCCGCAGGGCCGGCAGCAGCGACAGCTCCGCCATCTTCATCGAGACCTCGTAGGTCTCCGCGCCGTAGCCGAAGGCGCCCGCCATGCCGCAACAGCTCGACGCCACGGTCTCGACCTCGAGCTCGGGGATCAGACCGAGCACCTTCTCGACCGCGCCCATGGCCCCGAAGGCCTTCTGGTGGCAATGGCCGTGAAGCATGGCGCAGGCCTTGCCGAGGGGCCCGAGCTCGAGCGCGAGGCGCCCCCGGTCGGCCTCGGCGGCGAGGAACTCCTCGAACAGCAGCGCCGAGCCGGCCAGGGCCTCGGTCTCGGCACCCGGCAGCAGGGCCATGAACTCGTCGCGCAGGGTCAGCAGGCAGGAGGGCTCGAGGCCGACCACGGGTAGTCCGCGGGCGACCAGGGGCGCCAGCGCCGCGGCGGTGCGCCGGGCCTCACGGCGCGCCTCCTCGACCAGGCCCGCGGCCAGGTAGGTGCGTCCGCAGCAGAGCGGCCGGCCGCCGTCGAGCGGCCGAGGCGCGTGCAGCCGGTAGCCGGCGGCGGTGAGCACCTTCTGGGCGGCGCGCAGGTTGTCCGGCTCGAAATAGCGGTTGAAGGTGTCGGCCAGCAGCACGACCTCCGGCCCGCCTTCCGCGCCGCTTTCCGCCGGCGCGTCGAAGACGTCGCGGCGCCAGCGGGGCAGGCGGCGGCGGGCGCTCAGCCCCAGGGCCTTCTCGCTCAGGCCGGCCAGTCCAGGAACCTTATCCCGCAGGTTGGAGAGCGGCGCCAGGGCCGCCGCCAGCCGCGCGTAGCGCGGCAGGTGGGCGACCAGCCTGTCGCGCAGGGAGAGGCCGTGCTCGCGGTTGTAGTGATGCAGGAACTCGACCTTCATGCGCGCCATGTCGACGCCGGTCGGGCATTCCCGCTTGCAGCCCTTGCAGCCGACGCAGAGCTTCATCGCCTCGGCCATCTCCGGGCTGGTCAGGGCGCCGGGCCCGAGCTGTCCGGAGAGGGCGAGGCGCAGGCTGTTGGCCCGGCCGCGCGTGACGTGCTGCTCGTCGCCGGTCACCCGGTAGGAGGGGCACATCACCGCGGCGTCGCGCTTGCGGCAGGCGCCGTTGTTGTTGCACATCTCGACCGCGCCGGCGAAGCCGCCCCAGGCCGACCAGTCGAGCGCCGGCGCCGGCGCCTCGGTGCGGTAGCCCGGCTTGAAGCGGAACAGGCTGCGGTCGTCCATCTTCGGCGGATCGACGATCTTGCCCGGGTTCATCAGGCCCTTGGGGTCGAAGGCCTGCTTGACCTCCTTGAAGGCCTGGACCATGCGGTCGCCGAACATGGCGCCGTGGAACTCCGAGCGCACCAGGCCGTCGCCGTGCTCGCCCGAGTGGGAGCCCTTGTACTCGCGCACCATGGCGAAGGCTTCCTCGGCGATGGCGCGCATCTTCCTGACGTCGGCCTCCTGCTTCATGTTGAGGATGGGCCGCACGTGCAGGCAGCCGACCGAGGCGTGGGCGTACCAGGTGCCTTCCGTGCCGTGCTTGTGGAACACCTGGGTCAGGCGGTCGGTGTACTCCGCGAGGTCTTCCAGGGCGACCGCGCAGTCCTCGATGAAGGAGACCGGTTTGCCGTCGCCCTTCATGGACATCATGATGTTGAGGCCGGCCTTGCGCACTTCCCAGACCGCCTGCTGGAAGCTCGGCTCGGTCGCCTCGACCACGGCGTTGGGGAACCCCAGCTCGGCCATCAGGGCGACCAGGTCCTTGAGCTTGCGCTGCTGCGCCGCAAGGTCCTCGCCCGCGAACTCGACCAGCAGCAGCGCCGCCGGTTCGCCCCTGACGAAGGCCTCGATGGTGCTTCGGTAGAGCGGGATGTCGCGCGCCAGGTCGATCATGGTGCGGTCCGCCAGCTCGACCGCGCTCGGACCCAGGGCCACCAGATGGCGGGTCGCGTCCATGGCCTCGTAGAAGGTCGGGAAGTGGCAGACGCCCAGCACCTTGTTCTCGGGGATCGGCTGGAGATCGAGCTCAATCGCCGTGGTGAAGCCGAGCGTGCCCTCTGAGCCGACCAGGAGGTGGGCCAGGTTGGCCGGCTCGTTGCCGGCCAGGGTATCGATGTTGTAGCCGCCGACCCGGCGCATCAGCTTGGGAAAGCGCCGGTTGATCTCGCCGGCCTCGCGCCGGCCGAGGGCGAGCAGCCGTTCGGTCAGCGCCGCAGGAGGCGCGGAGGGCGGCGCGGCGCCGCCGTGCCCGTTGCCCAGCCTGCCGAAGGTGTGGACGCCGCCGTCGCCGATGACCGCCTCGATCGCCCGCACGTTGTCGCGCATGGTGCCGTAGCGCAGCGAACGGGCGCCGCAGGAGTTGTTGCCCGCCATGCCGCCCAGCGTGGCCCGGCTGCCGGTCGAGATGTCCACCGGGAACATCAGGCCGTGGGGCTTGAGGAAGGCGTTCAGCCGGTCCAGCACCATGCCGGGCTGCACGGTCACCCGCCGTTTCTCGGCGTCGAAGCCGACCACCTTGTTCAGGTGCTTGCTGACGTCGACCACGATCGCCCGGCCGACGGTCTGTCCGCACTGCGACGTGCCGCCGCCGCGCGCCAGGATCGGGGCCCCGGCCTCGCCGGCGATCTCGATGGTCCTGACCACGTCCTCGACGCCGGCCGGGATCACGACGCCGAGCGGCTCGATCTGGTAGATCGAGGCGTCCGTGCTGTAGCGCCCGCGGCTGAAGGCGTCGAACAGGACCTCGCCCTCGATCTCCCGCGCCAGGCGGGCTCTGAGCGCGCCGTCTCCAGGTTCGAGGGCTGGGGATTGCTGGGTCATGATCGGGCTGCGGCCTGTGCTCATTGCCTAAGGAACCCGACATAGCAGTTTTGCATTCAAAATGCAAAGTCACACGTCGAACCGGTCCTCCGGAATCCACGAAATTAGGCGGTTTGTCGCTTGCTTCGCGCCGTGGTGTTGACGCCAGGGTAAATTGCATGCAAATTCGCACCTCGACGAACCTGCGGGCGCGGCCCGCCGAGGGCGATGAAAGGACCGATGATGTCGCACCGGAGCGGCCGCCATTTTCTCCAGATCCCGGGGCCGACCAACGTCCCCGAC
>JAAUYK010088050.1_pt1 | contig 12087 bp, 12 predicted proteins | sample 7278021 | NCBI WGS metagenome assembly JAAUYK01 (sample SAMN14350223, study PRJNA611818) | marine sediment metagenome | isolation source: surface marine sediment (1.8m) | place: French Polynesia: Moorea | collected 2018-08
ACTATCCGCGATCCAGGGCTGGCGAGCAAGGGCTCTCTGGCGGCCCGGGCCCCGTCAGGCCTCCCGCGCGATGGCGGGCGTCAGCGCCGCGATCAGCACCGCGACCAGCGCGAAGGCGGCGGCCATCAGGAAGGCGTAGGTCAGGTCCCAGTTGCCGACGGCACCGGCCAGGATGCTGCCCACGGCGCCGACCCCGTCGAGCATGACGAAGGCGAGGCCCAGCGTCGTGCCTTCCCGCTTGCGGGCGAAGTCGACCGCGGCCGCGAGCACCGCGGCCCGCACCGAGGTCAGGGCGCCCACCGACACGATCAAGAGACCGACGATCGCGAGCGGCCCGAAGTCGAGGAACAGGCCGAGCGCGCCGACGGCGCCGACCAGGTTGCCGATGATGATGATCGCCTTGCGGCCGACCCGGTCGGAGAGGTAGCCGACCAGGGGCTGCACCAGCGCGCCGGCCAGGATCATGGCCGAGAAGACCGTGCCGGCCTCGGCCGACGAGAAGCCCTTGGCGCTCTGCAGGAACAGCGGGGTCATGGCCATGATCGCAATCAGGGCCATGTTGTAGAAGCTCGTCAGGCCGGCGATCTTGAGACCGGTCCGGCTGAACCAGACCCTGAGGATCGCCCCGAAATCCGCGCGCGACATGGCGCCGTCGGGCGAGGGCGGCACGCGCGGCAGCAGGAAGAGGAAATAGAGGCCCATCACGAGCGCGGGCAGGGCCGCGATCTGCAACGTGGACCGCCAGTCCAGGTGAACCAGCAGGAAGCCGACCGCGAGCGGCGCCAGCACTTCGGCGAAGGTTCCGCCCATGGCGTGGATGCCGAGCGCCTGGGCGCGCCGACGGGGCCTCGCCTGGACCAGCACGCCGGTCGCGATCGGGTGCCACGCGGCGTCGCCCAGGCCGGCCACCGCCATCAGGATGGCCAGGGTCCAGAACCCCGGCGCGAAGGAGGCGATGATGTAGCCGATGCCGACCCACCAGAAGGTCGCGGCCAGCAGACGCCCCCGGTTGGCGACGTGGTCCGCCAGGATGCCGGCCGGCAGGTAGCCGAGGGCGGCGCCGACCGTGTGGATGCCGATCAACAGCCCGATCTCGGCCGGCGACAGGTTCAACGCGATCGCGATCGCCGGGGTCAGCAGCCAGACCGACCCGGGCGCGAAATCGTTGGCCAGATGGCCGAGCGGAAAGGAAACCAGGAACGACCGGGTCGGGTCGCCCTCGGCGCCGCGCGGCAGTCTCGCACTCTGCTCGGTCATGGCTGGGAGCCTTCGTCAGGAACGCAACCCGGCAGTGATATCACGTTGCCGCGCGCCCCGATATCGCCAGCAAGCTGTGAAGACAACCCGCGCTCTCGGGTTCCGGACCGTCAGAGCCGTTGCGCGGCCGTTTCGGCGATGCTTTCCAGGCGCGGCTCCGGCCGGTCGCTCAGGGCGACGAAGGCGAAGCCGCCGCGCCGCCAGACGACCATTTCGAGCCCGCCAATCTCGCGCCGGGAAAAGGGTGCGTCCTCCTTGCCGGTTGCGATGAAGCAGAGGCCGACGACCGATCCGGCCTCGGCGGTGTAGAGCAGCTGGGCGACCGGCTTGCCGGCGGCGACCAGGAGACGGCCGCCCCGGAAGACCAGGCCCTCGTCGCTCAGGTCCGGCACGCGGAAGCGCAGCCCGACGGTCTCGCCCAGCCAGGCTTCCAGGTGATCCTTATCCTCGGCGGGGACCTCGACCAGGTGCCGTACCTGCGTCGCGTAGATGCGGTGGTAGTCCGCGACCTGGGCCAGCCAGCCGGGCGGCGGTTGCGGCGCTCCGCCGCGCCAGGGCGCGGTCGCCGCAAAGTATCCCGCGCCGGCGCCCAGGCCGGTGAAGGCGAGCAAGGCGACCGAAGCGGCCAGCGCGAAGCGCACCCGGGACCGCTGGGGCGGGGCGGCCGGCGGGGCCTCCGCCGGCCCGGGATCCGGGGCCTCCTTTATGGAGCGAACCAGGTCCAGCGGCATCGGCTCCGCGAGCGCCGCCCGGAACCCCGCCGTCGCGGCGCCCTCGGCGCTCAGCAGGCGGTCGAGCCTTTCCCGCAGACTCCCGTCGGCTTGCAGGGCCTCCCGGACGCGCGCCGCCTCTTCGGGCGGAAGCTCGCCGTCCATAAAGGCGCTGAGCTGCTCGTCGCTGACCGTCATGGGCTTCTCACTCCGACCCCGCAGGGGATGCCGGTGGCAGACCTCTCTCACTCTCGTTAAAGCGCCGGGACAGGGCAAGGCGGGCCCGGGCGACCTGGCTCGCGACCGTGCCCAGGGGCAGGTCCAGGATCTCGGCGGCCTCCTGGTAGCTGTATCCCTCCGCCGCCACCAGCAGGAGGCTCATGCGCTGGCCCTCCGGGAGGCCCTGGACCGCCTCGAAGACGCTGGCCAGCAGAACGCGGCCCTCCGCGTCCGCCGGGGTCCGCACCTCGGTCTGCGTTTCCGCCGCGACGGTTCCGCTGCCGGTCCTCACGCGCCGCTTCCTGATCTCGCCGATCCAGAGGTTCCTGGTCATGGTGAACATCCAGCTGTCGAGCCGCGTGCCCGGCGTCCAGTCGCGGTAGCGCTGGATCGCCCGTTCGCAAGCCATCTGGACCAGCTCGTTTCCCTCGTCGGCGGAGGCGGCCAGGGTCCGGGCAAAGCGGCTCAGTCGCGGCAGGAGCGCCACGAGATCGGCTTTGAAGGCTTCGAAGTCGGCCGCCATTGGTCCTCATTAAACGAACGTCCGGGGACCCATGGTTTTTCCCTTCAAGCGGGACCCCAGGCGTCGGTCGTTACAGGTAGAAGAAATTCGCTCCGCCGGGAAGAGGACCAATCGGTCCAGGCGTTGGATAGGCGGTTCCGAGGCGAACCGCCAATCAACCATCCGTGAAAGGAACCAAGTCGGACGCCCCGGTTCTTCCGCGGCCGCCCGCGGGGGTGGCCGGCTCTTGGGCCCGGCGCGACGTTGCCTCCCTCAGCCGCCTATGCCACCTTCCCGCCCATGCGGAAGCCGAACTTCTACAGCGGCGCCGGTCTCGACCGGGCCGATCAGTTTAGGCATGACGAGGCCTGGCTGCGGGCCCGCCTGGCCGACCCGGCGACCCGCTTCGTCGCGGTCTGGCGATCGCGCAATCTCGTGATTCCGGGCGACGCGCCCCGGCCCGCCTGGCTGGGCGCGGAGCAGGTCGCGGCCTTCCTGCCCCAGGTCGGCCAGCAGGTCTTCCTCGGCGTGGCCGAGGAGCGGGCCTACATCGCGCTCGACCTTTCGCACCTGGAAGAGCCGCAGCGGGAACTGGCGCTGTCGGAACCGGGCGAGTTCCACGACCTGCGCGCGGTCGGGCCGCTCATGGCCCGCCACGAGGGCTCGATCATGGCCTACGCCCGGGGCTTGATGCACTGGCACCAGCGCCATCGCTTCTGCGGCAGCTGCGGCCGTCCGACCGAGAGCCGGCGCGGCGGCCACATCCGGGTCTGCACGGAGCAGTCCTGCGGCCTCCAGCACTTCCCGCGCACCGACCCGGCGGTGATCATGCTGGTGCACGACGGCGAGCGCTGCGTGCTGGGCCGGCAGAAGGTCTGGCCGCCCGGCATGCACTCGACCCTGGCCGGCTTCGTCGAGCCGGGCGAGAGCCTGGAAGAAGCGGTGGCCCGCGAGGTTGTCGAGGAGGTCGGCCTCGCCGTCGAGGTCGCGCGGGTGCGCTACCACTCCTCGCAGCCCTGGCCTTTCCCCGCTTCGATCATGCTCGGCTTCACCGCCGAGGTCGAACCGGGGCCGATCAGGATCTACGAGGAGGAGATCGAGAGCGCGCGGTGGTTCACCCGCGCGGAGCTGCGCCAATCGCCCGAGGACGAGACGCTGCGTCTGCCGCGTCGCGATTCCATCGCCCGCCGTCTGGTCGAAGACTGGATCGCCGAGGGCTAGAGCGGATCTGCTTAGGCCGCCTCGATCTCTTGCCGGTTCAGAACGAGCGCGCCGTCCAGCCGCACCTGCGCCTCGCGCACCACCGACCAGACCTGGTCCGTCGTCACGCCGTCGTAGCGGAGCAGCAGCCGCGCCGCGGGATCGGCCAGCAGTTCGGCCACGCTCGGCTCGCTGCCGGCGCCCATCCAAAGCCTGTTGTTCGCCATCGGTTCGCCCTCCCGCGATCCTCCCTGAGCTGACGACATAAGACGGCTCTGTCGAAGATGCCAGAGGCGTTTTGATAACTTTACCGTGTCAATTGCAAGACAATTGCAACCGCTGGAGCGGGGCCGTCAGAACCCGCCGGCACCCCCGGCATCCGTGCGGAACGGGGCGGCGTGGTAGACGCCCAGGATCCGCACCTCGCGCGAGAAGAAGCTGAGCTCCTCGAGGGCGAGGCGCACCGGCCGCTGGTCGGGGTGCCCCTCGATGTCGGCGTAGAACTGGGCAACCGTGAAGGAGCCGTCGATGATGTAGCTCTCCAGCTTGGTGATGTTGACGCCGTTGGTCGCGAAGCCGCCCAGGGCCTTGTAGAGCGCCGCCGGCACCGAGCGCACCCGGAACACGAAGGTGGTGATCACAGGCCCCTCGGCCGGATCCGGGTCATGCGGCTCCTCGGCCATGATGACGAAGCGGGTGGTGTTGTGCTCGGCGTCCTCGACGTTACCCGCCAGCACCTCGAGGTCGTAGATCTCGGCCGCCAGGGCCGAGGCGATGGCGCCCTGGGTCGGATCGCCCACTGTCGCCGCTTCCGCCGCCGCGCCCGCGGTATCGGCGTGCATCACCGCCTCGAAGCCCTGTTCGCGGATGAAGTTGCGGCACTGCGACAGGGCCTGGACATGAGAGCGGACGACCTTCAGGCCCTCGATCGTGGCGCCCTTGGGGGCGAGCAGGAAGTGGTCGACCTTGTGGAAGTGCTCGCCGATGATGTGCAGGGAGGAGTCGGGCAGCAGGTGATGGATGTCGGCGACCCGTCCGGCGATGGAGTTCTCGATCGGGATCATGGCCAGATCGGCCCGGCGGTCGCGGACCGCGGCGAAAGCCTCGTCGAAGGTCGCGCAGGGCAGGGTCGACATGGCCGGATAAGCGGCGCGGCAGGCCATGTCCGAATTGGCGCCCGGGACACCCTGGAACGCGATCCGGCCGGTGCGCGTGGAGGACTCGCTCATGAAGATTCTGTCCGAAGGATGAATGCTTAAGACCCTGGGGGCGCGAGCAGTTCCCGGGCCCGGTCGAGGTCGGCGGGAGTATCGACACCGAGCGGCAGGGTGTCAACGAGCGCCGCGTCGATGCGCATGCCGGCCTCCAGGGCGCGCAGCTGCTCCAGCTTCTCGCGCCGTTCCAGGCCGCCCGGCGGCAGCGCCACGAAGCGCTCGAGCGCGGCTCTGCGGTAGGCGTAGATTCCGATGTGGTGATAGAGCGGCAGGTCGTCGGCCGCGCCGGCCCAGGGCACGGGCGCGCGGCTGAAATAGAGCGCCCGCGTGATCGCGGCGCCCCCTGGCGCCGCCGCGGGGAAGGCCGCAGCCGCCTTGACCACGTTGGGATTGGAGCGCTCCTCCGGTCGGGTGATCTCGACCGCCAGGGTGGCGATGTCGACCGCCGGTTCGGCGAGCGGCGCCAGGACCCGCCGCAGGGCGGCCGGCTCCAGGGTCGGCAGGTCGCCTTGCAGGTTCACGACCGTTTCGAAGCCGCGTTCGGGATCGATCTCGTTCAGCGCCTGGGCGATCCGGTCCGACCCCGAGGGGTGCGCCGGATCGGTCAGGACCGCCCGGCCGCCGACCGCCTCGACCGCGTCGACGATGGCCGATTCCGCCGCGGCGACCACAACGGGGCCGATCTCGGCTTCCATGGCGCGGCGCCAGACGTGCACGATCATCGGCGCCCCGTGGATGTCGGCGAGCGGCTTGTCCGGCAGCCGCGTCGACGCGAGCCGCGCCGGGATCATGACCACCGTGGTGCTGGTTTCGACCATGACGCGTTCCAAAGGGATAAGGGCCGGCGGCGGGGCCGCCGAAGCCCGGTCAGGCCGCGCAGAAAAGAGCATCTGCCGGGCCGGCGCAAGACCGCGATATTTCGCGCTCCCGCTATTGAACGGCGGGAGGGCTGCCGCTAAGGTCCCGCATCGTTTGGAGAGGGTTTCACGGGGAAGGTCGATGTCGGATCTCGAAGGCACCAAGATCATCGGCGCGGTGCTCACCGCCGCCGTCATCGCGAGCGGTGTCGGCTTCATCACCAATCACATCCTGATCCATCCGGTGCAGATCACGGAGAACGCCTACCCGATCGCGGCTGATGACGACTCAGAGGTCGTCGAGACCGCGGCCGCGGCTGCGCCGGCGCTGGAACCGGTCGAGCCGCTGCTGGCCGCGGCCGACGTCGCTGCCGGCGAGAAGGTCACCAAGAAATGCGCCGCCTGCCACAGCTTCAACGAAGGCGGCGCCAACAAGGTCGGCCCCAACCTCTACGGCGTCATGGGCCGCGCGATCGCGAGCCACGACGGCTTCGCCTACTCCGCCGCGCTTCAGGATAAGGCCAGCGAGAGCTGGGGCTACGGCAACATGAACGCCTTCCTGGCCAAGCCCAAGGAGTGGGCGCCCGGCACCAAGATGGCCTACGCCGGCCTCAAGAAGGTCGACGACCGGGCCAACCTGATCGCCTACCTCCGGACCCTGTCCGGCTCGCCGCTGCCCCTGCCCGAGTAACCGCGCAAGGGCGCGCGCGGTGGCCGAGGCCGGAACGGAACAGGCGGCGCCCTGCCCGCAGACCCTGATCGACTTCGCCGATGCCCTGGCCGATGCGGCGCGGGCGATCACCGCCGCGGCTTTCCGTAGCCGGCTGGAGGTGATCGACAAGGCCGACGATTCGCCGGTCACCCAGGCCGACCGCGAAGCCGAGGCGAGGCTGCGCGAGATGATCACCGGGAGCTATCCAGAGCACGGCATCGTCGGCGAGGAGCACGGCGCCGAACGCGTGGAAGCCGATTACGTCTGGGTGCTCGACCCGATCGACGGCACCAAGCGCTTCATTACCGGCAATCCCCTGTTCGGCACCTTGATCGCCCTGCTGCACCAGGGCGCGCCGCTCCTGGGCGTGATCGACATGGGGGCGCTGGGCGAGCGCTGGGTCGGCGCGCGCGGCCATGCCACGGTCTTTCGGAACCGCGACGGCCGGCGCGCGGTGCGGGCGCGGCCCTGCGCGGCGCTCGGGGCGGCGGCGCTCTGCGCCACATCGCCGGACATGTTCAAGGGCGCGGAGGCGCAGGCTTTCGGCCGCCTCAGCGAGGCCGTCAAGATGCCACTCTACGGTGGCGACTGCTATTCCTACGGCCTCCTGGCCAGCGGCTTCGTCGACCTTGTGGTCGAGTCGAGCATGGCGCCCTACGACTACCTGGCCCACGTCCCGATCATCGTTGGCGCGGGCGGGATCATCACGGACTGGGAAGGCCGGTCGCTCGGACTCGCCTCGGGCCGGCGGGTCGTCGCGGCCGGCGATCCCGCCGCGCACGAAGCCGCCCTCGCGCTGCTTCAGCATGGTTAACAATTCGTTATCCAGGCCCGCTTAGCCTTGCCAGGTCACCGGCGAGGCATTACCTCCCTCCCTTAGTCCCGAACGCACGACCGCCGAGGCCCATGCGTCTTCTCTCCCTGCTCCTGATACCTCTCTTGATTGCTGCCACCGGTGCGCTCGGCGCCGGCGGATCGGTCTACGAGACGCGAATCGGAGAGGACGGGCAGAAGATCTACCGCGGCCACGCGATTGCGATGCACGGCGAGCCCAAGTACGGCCCTGACTTCACCCATTTCGAGTACGTCAATCCCGACGCGCCCAAGGGTGGCGCGCTGCGCCTGGCCCAACAGGGCACCTTCGACAGCTTTCACTCCTATATTCCCAAGGGAAGCCCGGGCGTCGGCAGCGCCTCGGAGACGCTCTTGATCCACAGCAACGACGAGCCCTTCACCATGTACGGCCTGCTCGCCGAGTGGCTCGAGTGGCCGGAGGACCGCTCATGGGTCGTCTTCGAGCTGCGCCCCGAGGCCCGCTGGCACGACGGTGAGCCGATCACGGTCGAGGACGTCATCTGGTCGCTCGAAACCTTGAAAGCCAAGGGCCGGCCGATCTTCCGCTTCTACTATGGCAGCGTCGAGAGCGCGGAGAAGATCGGGCCGCGACGGGTCCGCTTCAATTTCACCGAGGCCGGCAACCGGGAGCTTCCGCTGATCGTCGGCCAGCTGCCGATCCTGCCCAAGCACTATTGGCAGGATCGGGACTTCGAGAGAACCACCCTGGAGCCGCCGCTCGGCAGCGGCCCCTACGTGGTGACAGAGTTCGAGGCCGGCCGCTACGTCGTGACCGAACGGGTCGAGGACTACTGGGGCCGCGACCTTCCGGTCAAACGGGGCCACCACAACTTCGACCGGATCCGCTACGACTATTTCCGCGATGGCACGGTGATCCGCCAGGCGCTCAAGGCCGGGATTATCGACTATCGTGAAGAGAACACGGCCAAGGCCTGGGCGCTGGAGTACGACGTCCCGGCGCTGCGCGACGGCTGGCTGAAGAAGGTCGAGATCCCCCACGCCCAGCCGACCGGCATGCAGGCCTTCATCATGAACACCCGCCGCGACGTCTTCAAGGACTGGCGGGTGCGCCGCGCGCTGGCCTATGCCTTCGACTTCGAGTGGACCAACCCGCGCCTGTTCTTCGACCAGTACACCCGCACCGAAAGCTTCTTCTCCAACTCCGAACTTGCCGCGACCGGCCTGCCCGAAGGCGAGGAACTGGAGATTCTGGAACGCTACCGGGGCCGGGTGCCGGAGGCGGTCTTCACCACGCCCTACGAGGCGCCCAAGACCGACGGCACGGGCTGGCCGCGCGACAACCTGCGCCGGGCCTTCGCCCTTCTGGACGAGGCCGGCTGGGAAGTGCGCGACATGAAGCTGGTCAACCGGGAAACCGGCAAGCCCATGACTTTCGAGATACTGCTGGTGAGCCCGACCTTCGAGCGCATCATGCTGCCGTTCCAGCGCAACCTCGCCCGCCTCGGCATCGAGGCGCGCATCCGTCTGGTCGACTCCTCGCAATACATCAACCGCCTCAGGTCGTTCGACTTCGACATGTTCATGAGTGGTTGGGGCCAGTCGGAATCCCCCGGTAACGAGCAACGCAACTACTGGAGCAGCGCTGCCGCGGATTCGCCGGGGGCCCGAAACTACGTCGGAATCCAGGATCCGGTGATTGACGAGCTGATCGAGCTGGTGATCACGGCGCCGAGCCGCGAAAGCTTGGTTGCCCGGACCCGCGCGCTCGACCGGGTGCTTCTGCACAATCATTTCGTTATTCCGGCCTGGCATCTCAGCATGGATCGGCTCGCCTTCTGGGACAAATTCGACCGGCCGCCGGACGGTAACGCAAAGATCGGCACATCGCTGAGCTGGTGGTGGTTCGATCCGGTGAGGGCGGAGAGGCTGGAGCAGCGGCTGACCGACGAATCGGTGAATACCGAGTTTTCCGGCCGCCAGAATCCCGGCTCGCTCAGTGTCGCTCTGGTCTTCGGCGGCCTGTTGCTTGTCGGCTTCTTCGTTTTCCGCCGGGTCATGCAGAGACGCCAGGTCTAGGGAAGCCGCCGCGATGACCGCCTACATCATTCGACGCCTGCTGCTCATGATCCCGACGCTGTTGGGCATCATGGTGATCAACTTCGTTGTCGTTCAGCTGGCGCCGGGCGGCCCGGTCGAGCAGGCGATCGCGCAGATCACCGGCGAGGGCGCCGACATCACGGCGCGGGTCACCCGGGAAGGCGCCGGCGAAACGCTGCAGATATCCCAGCAGGGCGCGAGCGAGACCGGCCGCTATCGCGGCGCGCAGGGCCTGGACCCAGAGTTCATCGCGGAGCTCGAGCGCCGCTTCGGCTTCGATAAGCCGCTGCACGAGCGCTTCCTCCAGATGATGGGCAACTACCTGGTGTTCGATTTCGGCGAGAGCTTCTTCCGCGATCGCAAGGTGGTGGACCTGGTGCTCGAGAAGATGCCGGTCTCGATCTCCCTGGGCATCTGGACCACGCTGCTGGTCTACCTGATCTCAATTCCCTTGGGCATCGCCAAGGCGGTGCGCGACGGCAGCCGCTTCGACATCTGGACCAGCGTTGTGGTGATCATCGGCAACGCGGTGCCCGGCTTCCTCTTCGCCGTCTTCCTGCTGGTCGTTTTCGCCGGCGGCAGCTACCTCGACTGGTTCCCGCTGCGCGGCCTGGTTTCCGAGAACTGGTCGAGCCTGAGCTGGCCCGAGCGGATTCTGGATTACCTCTGGCACATGGTCCTGCCGGTCACCGCCATGGTGATCGGCGGCTTCGCCGCGCTGTCCATGCTGACCAAGAACTCCTTCCTCGACCAGATCAATCAGCAGTACGTCATCACCGCGCGCGCCAAGGGCCTGACCGAGGGCCGCGTGCTCTACGGCCACGTGTTCCGCAACGCCATGCTGATCGTGATCGCCGGCTTCCCGGCCGCCTTTATCGGCATCCTCTTCACCGGCTCGGTTCTGATCGAGGTGATCTTCTCGCTCGACGGCCTCGGCCTGCTCGGCTTCGAGGCGGCCTTCGCGCGGGACTATCCGATCATGTTCGGCACGCTCTACTTCTATTCGCTGCTGGGTCTTCTGCTCGGCCTGATCGGCGACCTGACCTACACGCTGATCGATCCGCGGATCGACTTCGAGAGCCGGGAGGTCTGAGCGTGGCCAGCGCGACCGTCCCCAAGGGAACGGCCCAGAACCGCTTCCTCGGCATGAAGATCACGCCGCTGAACCGGCGCCGGCTCAACAACTTCAAGGCCAACAAGCGCGGCTACTGGTCGCTCTGGATCTTCGCCGTGATTTTCGTCGTGACGCTCTTCGCCGAGTTCGTCGCCAACGACAAGCCCTTCCTGGTCTACTACGACGGCGGACTCTACATGCCGATCTTCAAGGGCTACCCGGAGACCACCTTCGGCGGCGAATTCCTGACCGAGACGGACTTCCGCGACCCGGTGGTGGCGGAGAAGATCAACGCCCAGGGTTGGATGATCTGGCCGCTGATCCGCTACCACCACCGCACGGTCGCCTGGGACCTGCCGGTGCCGGCGCCCTCGCCGCCCGACGGCGAGCACTGGCTCGGCACCGACGACCAGGCGCGCGACCTGACCGCGCGTCTGATCTACGGCTTTCGCATCTCGGTCCTCTTCGGCTTCACGCTGACCCTGATCAGCGCCGTCATCGGCGTCACGGCCGGCGCGATCCAGGGCTACTTCGGCGGCTGGACCGACCTGTTGTTCCAGCGCTTCATCGAGATCTGGGCCGGCCTGCCGACGCTCTACCTGCTGATCATCCTGGCCAGCGTGGTAACGCCCAATTTCTGGTGGCTCCTGGGCCTGCTGCTGCTGTTCAGCTGGATGGGCTTCGTCGGCGTGGTGCGCGCCGAGTTCCTGCGGGCGCGCAACTTCGACTACGTCCGCGCGGCCCGCGCGCTGGGCGTCAGCAACCTCGTGATCATGTTCCGCCACGTTCTGCCGAACGCCATGGTGGCGACCATCACCTTCATGCCCTTCACCCTGGCCGGCTCGGTCACGATCCTGACCTCGCTCGACTTCCTGGGCATCGGCCTGCCGCCCGGCTCGGCCTCGCTCGGGGAGATTCTGGCCCAGGGCAAGGCCAACCTGCAGGCGCCCTGGCTCGGCCTGACCGGCTTCTTCGCCATCGCCGTGACGCTCAGCCTGCTGATCTTCATCGGCGAGGCCGTGCGCGACGCCTTCGATCCGCGCAAGCTCTTCGCCGACGCGGCGCCGCCCGAGGAGACCGGCCCGGCGGAGGCCCTCGGCGAGCCCGCGCCGGCCGGCGGGAGGGCCGGCAAGTGACGGCGCCGCTGCTCCAGGTCGCGAACCTCGGCGTCACCTTCGACATGCCCGGCCAGCCGGTCCGGGCGGTCAGGGGGGTCTCCTTCGACATTGGCAAGGGCGAGACGCTGGCCCTGGTCGGCGAGAGCGGCTCGGGCAAGTCGGTCTCCGCGCTCTCGATCCTGCAGCTCCTGCCCTATCCCCTGGCGCGGCACCCTGGCGGCTCCTCGGTGCGCTTCAAGGACCGCGAGCTGATCGGGGCCAGGCAGGGGAC
>JAAUYK010013259.1_pt1 | contig 12084 bp, 10 predicted proteins | sample 7278021 | NCBI WGS metagenome assembly JAAUYK01 (sample SAMN14350223, study PRJNA611818) | marine sediment metagenome | isolation source: surface marine sediment (1.8m) | place: French Polynesia: Moorea | collected 2018-08
CAAACCTCCCCCTACCAAATATAGCGTAGGTCATTTCATAGGTCAGGGCTACGGGGCTAAGGCGAAAAAATCAGCTGACGGAAAAGGCATATGGCGGGCCTTAGGGCATAGCTGAGGTGGAAGGATTAGCGTGGAAAAAGTGTAAATGGGGTATGGCATATCTATGGCGGGGCGTTCGGGAGGGTAGTGGCAGTGTAGAGAGAGTGTCAGGGCTATTTAAAAAAGCGGGAGCCGTGATAGGAGGGGTCGGGGCATAGTTCATGGGTAAGTGAAAAGTTTGTTGTGGCCCGAAGTCGCCGAAAAGTCGTGACATGTGAGCGAGTGGGAAGTGAAAGGAAAGTGTACCGAATTGTTAAGGCTATAGACTTAGACGCACCAAGGCCGGATAGGGCAGGCGTCGTGTCGCCGTGAATCGACGAGAATCAGGCGAGTTAAAGGCGTAATCGGAGTTTGATCGAGAAGGAAAGGCAATACATCGTGTCGAGGAAGTGGTTCGGCACGTTCACCGAGCCCTCGCCGTCAACCCGGCTTCCCTCGGAAGCGCCACGATGAAGGAGATGTCGCCCGGATCCGGAGAGCTGGGCGCCAGCATGGTCATCAAGTGATCTGGGGAGTGTTGAAGGCCGTGGACCTATTTGTCGCGTGATGCGGCCACGAGAGGCCGGGCTCGGACAAGTATCCGTCGAGTTGAAGGCATCACGTTTCAAGGCAGCGATCAGCAAGGCTATACATCGGGCATGTATTGCCTGCGGAATGATGGCCGGCAAGTCTGCGGAAAGTAGCCTGGCGTGGAGACGGGACTCGAGGGCCAAGGCGTCGGAGTGGGGGGACCGGGCAACGGTGACGATGTCAGGGCCTGGACGGCGGATACAGGTGGCTGATGGAAGGCAAGTAGGGAGCATATATGGGCCAAGCTTTTGCATGGGGACGATAATACGACATCCCTACATGTCTACATTTCAGTCTGGTCTACCGTGTCGCGTTCGACATTTGGTGGGATAAGGACGACTTGCCGTTGAAGGTCCTCAAACACATGTTGGCGTGGCCGGCGATGCAGCAGGGCCTGAGGATCCGAGTCATCTACCAAGGGCGGCTAAAGTTTAGGGTACTCGCTGAAGGAGAAGATGAGACGAGCATGCGAGCGTATATGACGTACGTGACGGTTGGCACGCCTGTGATCGGCGACGTGTCGCCGATGGTCTGTACCACACACCACGAGCTAGTCTTGATGGAGGGATCACTGTTCGTCAACCTAGAGCGACTGGAGGAAGAGGAGAAGGAGACTGCGGAGCGGCACAAGCGCATCGAGCGATCTGGCATCGTCGAGGAGACTGAGGATGAGGACTCGGAGGAGTCGTCCGCAGACAGCGGCGACTGGCAGGATGCCCAAGAGTTAGTGTGAATAGATTAAAGACACTGGATGTGTAGTTAGTTGCGTTGAAATAAAATGCAGCAACCCGCCCGAAAGTCGCCGAAAAGTTGGCTTTGTCATGTGAGTTTAATACCCATAGGAAACCAGGTTAGGAGGTCGAAGCGACGTCTTTGCAATGGTTATGGATATCGAGATTTGTAGGTTACTACACGCCATTCGGCGAGTCGGGGGTGTCCTCGCGGTCAGGGCGGCGGACCAAGTGTCGGAGAAGACGGGGCGAGTAGTCGCCGGGGATGCGCTCGAAGTCGGCGTCGTCCTCAAGGTCGAAGCGTACGGGAACGGTGAGCAGGATTGAATTGCCCATGGAGTAGGCCACGATCGGCGTCCTGACGATGTTGCAGACGGTGCCGTTGATCGGCTGGCCAATCAGGAGGTAGATGAGGTAGCCCTCAAGGAAGTTGGTGGGACCCTCGAGCGTGGCGTTGTAAACGTGCTCGCCAATCTGCACAATCCTGCCGCGGAGGTGCAAGTGTTCGGCGGGCAGGGCGATGTTGCGGAGGTAGTCGGGCCTGGACAGGTGCAGGTCGTTGAGGAGCGCGATCGAAGCGCGCCTGAGGGCCATGGCGACTCACGTAAAAGTGTACGGCTGTTGGCGCGTTGAGTGAAGGGATCGAGCGTCGCGGGTGTGAGTAAACAGATAGCGCAACAAACGCTTGCCAAGGTTGCAAATGTCGGGTGACTTTCAAGTGATTGAAACGAGACTGGCGTACGAGGCAAGTGCGGTCCGTATCCATACTGTATTCTAACGGTGTGTATATCACGCATACGCACAGAGGGAAATTTCATGTAGCCAAATAAAGGCAGACCCGCATGTGGTGTGCGTGTTGAGAGAGACCGACATGCCACACGGGAACGAGACGCACTGCGGTCTGGAAATTTAACAGTCGTAAAGCGGAGTGCATGCTACGATTTAGCATTAGTGAAAGGTTGTAGGTAGCCAGAAGGTCGTCGAAAGTGGGTATCCTAGCTCGCTCTACGAAAACGCTTAGAAATGGGGCACTAATGGGAGCTATGTACATAAGTATGTGACTTGTCGTTCGCCAGCGGGCTCTAGACGTTGCTGTTGAGGGAGGCTTCGAGGTGGCTAGGGTTAAGGGACATCTCCATCTCGTAATCCTCACGTAGTTCCTCGTTGTCCTCGTCGGAAGTAGTGAAACCCTCAGCAATCCTGCGCCTTTTCGACGGCGCTACGGTCAGTTGGGACTTGCGGGCGCGTTCCTTGTCGACGGTATTCTTTTGGAAGGCGACCTTGCACTGGTTGAGCACCTTCGCGTGGTCGTACTGCCCTCCCTTCCCAACGGCGTTCGCGGCAGTTCTTGCCAGCGACGGGTAGAACTCTGCCATGCGCTCGGGGATGTAGGTGAGTTTCTTCTGCCTCCTGTTGGATAAAGTGAAGTGATAAGTGTTCCCTGGGACATGCAAGTTTACGGCGACTTACAGAGAGGTCGCAGGGAAGGAGTGCTTCTCCCGGTAGTTGTACGTGCAGGTCATAGCCACGGCCTCGTAGATGAAGTGGGCGGGATCCCACTTGACCGTGTTGAGTATGTAGACCGATAAGGCGGTGACCCTCTCCTGGCTTTGGAAGAATTCCTTGGTTAGCACCTGGTGGTCGAAGGGGACATACTGGTTGAGGGCGGGGTTCAGGGTCGGGTTGGTGTGCATGGCTTCCTGGGCCATGGGGAGGTCGAAGCGCTTCAGGACACGTCGGAGATTAGCAATGTCGTCCTGGAGGTTGACCAGTGTGCGCGAGTGGAGGTCGACTTTGTCCGTCAAGTTCTGGACGGCTCTGAAGGTGCCATGCGCTGCTCCGGCCGCACTCTGAGCCAAGACTCCCATTGCAACGGTGACCTGTTGCTGCGTCTTGTTCTCGAACTTCTCCTGCGCGATGGCCATCTCCGTGTCTGTGGGGCCCCTTGGTTCGCGCGGCGCCACACGGGCACGGCGGTAGAGAACTGCCTCGATCTCCCTGATGTTGGCCTTAGCCCTGTTGGTGGCGCCAGTCTCCGGGTTTTCGGCGACCGACAGTACATTCTTGGCCGCCGTGACAATGGCGTCGCAAATCTGAAATGACAATCAGGTATGCAAAGAAAGGTTAGTATGGTGTAACTAGTCTTTTTTACCTCGGGATCCGCCGTGTTCACAAAGTCCTCCTTGGGCATGATGTCGCCGTTGGATGACGACTTGTCGGAGTCGCGCTCCTCCTCCTCCGGACTGGACTCGGTCTCCGTGGACGACCCGGACGGTGGCGACTGCCAGGTGGGATCGTCGTCGGAGTCCTCTGATTCCTCGGTGACGGTCCTCTCCATCCTGCGCATGACGTGCCCGCCGTGGATGAGTCCCTCAGGGAGGTCGTCGAGACTCTCCACCACAACGTGCGTGGCGCCCTCGTCGTCGGGTACTTCTACGTCCTCGATTTCCTGCAACGGTTCGTGGACCTCCTGTCCCCTCTTCCTTGCCCTAGCGGCCCTGGCGACCGCCTCTGCCCTCTTCTTAGCCTTAGACCAGCGGCGGCATGAGGCTGGGCCTCGTCGTCATCGTCGGCTATGACGAGGACCTCCTCGCCTGCAGGAGGGCGTGGACGTCCCAGGTCACCACGTGTGGGAACCGTGGGCTGCACAGGGGCGACTTGCGGAGGTTGAGCAGGGGCGACTGGCGGAGGTTGAGGAGGGGCGACGGGCGGAGGTTGAGCCGGGGCGACGGTCGGAGGTTGGGCAGGCGCAGGTTGAGGACGAGGCGCGACGGCGGCATCGGCGGGAACCTGGCGTGGTAGCGGAGGCACCTCGCCGACCGGCGGTTGCTGGGCGTGGGCCCCGAAGCGGTGCGGGCGGCCGCGCGGGTCGTAGTAGCCCGGGCCCGGGTAGTGGTACATGGGGCCGTAGGGGGGGTAGTAGCCGGCTTGCTGTGAGTACCCAGGAGACGGGGGCGGCACGTATTGGGCGTAGGGGTCGTATCCGCCGGGTGACGGCATGACGAATGGTGGACGGGGAGAGGGTGCAGACCTCATGTAGGTCGTCTGGTGGACGTTGGTGTCCGTCGACGCGACGTGCATGTGGCCCCCTGTCTGGCCGCTGAGCGCATGAGCGGCATCTTCCGCGCGGAACTGCCATCCCAAGTCCTCCGGTAGCTCGAGGCCGCCCAGGAAGCGTCCGCGTGGCCGTTGGCCGGCAGGTGGAGCCACGGGTTGTATGGCGGGTGGGGCCGCGGGTGGGGCCGCGGGTGGGGCCGCGGGTGGGGCCGCTGGCGGGGCAGCGTACTCGGGGGGCGCCGGTGGATTTTCGCCGACGACGCCGACAGCCTCGTCTTGGGGATCGGCCTCCGGATTCTTGCCGACTTCGGCAGCAGCCGGTAGCGCGAGGGGGTCGTCGGGAGGCGGAGTACGCACTCCTGCGGCCGGCGGGCCGGTAGGATCCGGCTGATCAGCCATGGATTGCCGGGATTCGGCCGGTTGACGTCGAGTTGGAGGAGACCTCGGGCCAGGAAATGTAAGAGAACGTCCGCCGCTTTCGCGATTCACTAAGTGACTGGCATAAAGTACTGAAATTCGGTTTCACCAAAGTCGGCAGACTTTGGGGTTCCAGGCTGCCCTATAGCTAGCAGGCTGTTCGGGCCGCGTAAGGCGGGCGGGTTTTGGCGGGAAAATAATCAACAAAGTTTGTTGCATTGGTGACTCGCCTGTAGGTTGGCCATGTATTGCCGACGGAGGGAAATACGCAGATACATACGTACACTGAAATTTCAGGTAGTTACATGAATGGTCGAAAGGACGAATGAAAAATGGAATTGCGGTCTTCGGCATCTAAGCCGAGACGAGAAGTGGAAAAGTTTAAGTTGAGGGAGAGTGACAAAGTCGCCTCTTACTCGGCGGATTTTGTTCACGAAATTTTGGTTACATGGATGACTCAGTCAATAAAAGAAATTTTTTGCAGGTTCTCGCTGTTGCCGTTGACGTAGTCCCTGATGGCCTGGAGGTCAGCGGTTCCATTGACGGTTTCAAGCAACTTGCCGACAACCTCGGAGGCGGCGGTGTCGTTGTGGTACACCATTGACGTCTTCCTGATCCCGTCGAGCAGCTGCTTCCTGGTGCGCGGGCCCCCCAACTGCAGTTTTGCCCAAGCGAACGAGTAAAGGCTCTTGCCGCCGCCGGGCTCGGACGCACGTTTCCTCGGCACGACGTTCGTCTTGCCGGCGATCTGCACGTTGGCTGCGAGCTGCCTCTTCTTCAGGTTGCGCTCGGTGTTCTGCAGTAAAGCCTTTGCCTCGCGGACGAAGTCGGCCTCGTCGAATTCCTTGCCTGTCTCCTCAAGGGCGTGCATGGCGCGCGCCACCCTTACGATGTAGAGCTCCACCAGCAAGGGGAGGTACTCCCTGCCCTGTCTCTTGGTCGATCCGCTCCAGTAGACCTGGCCCTGCAGGTTGGGGGTCATCAGCAAGTTGAGGAGGTCGCTGACGAAGTTTCTGCCGTGGCCGACGTACGTCATGATGAAGATGGACAGCTTCACAATCCTGTCCTGATCACGGAGGAAGTGAGCGAACGTCGATGTGTCCTTGAAAGGAAGGAGCTTCAAGTCCGGGTCTGACGCCAGTAGGATGGCTTCCGTCGTCTTCTCGATTATGGCCGTGGCCTCGTCGCCGGCCGGCGAGTTACCGGCAACCAGACGCCTCGTGCTCCTCTGCAGGTGCAACATGTGCGTGAGAGTCAGCGAGTGTAGTTGCTGGACACTGGCGATGCCCTCGACCGTCTTCGCCATTCTTGAAAGCATCGTGTGCGAATCCGGCAATCCGGCGCAGATCTTCTTGTCGAAGACACCCGGCTCCAAACGGCGAGGCAGGACGCACATCTCCAACTCTTGTTCGTGGGGAAAGGACTTGGGGACGACCGGCCCGACGTCGGCGGCTTTGGCAGCGCCAATCTCCTTACTTTCGAACGGCCCCATGTCGCCCTCTCCGAGCATCCAGTCCATGACGAAGGTCGCGATGTCCTTGGCTAGCTCCCTGTTGATAACGTCGCGCCTTACCGACTTGTCCTTGACGACGGCTTCGCAAGCAGACGCCGTCGCGGTCGGTACGGCCTTGCCGGCGACGCTGGTTGCCGAGCTCGGCGTGCTGACGGTGTTCTTAGCCTTCTTTGAAGGCGAGGCAACAGGCGAAGAGTTACCTTCAGCGGCGGAACGGAGATAGGCGTTCATCTCCCGCAGGTCGTTCTTGTCCGGCTTCTTGCGCTTCGACGCCGCCGACCGCTCCCGCAGCTCGCTGCACAGCTCGTCGAGCTCCTCTATCTTGTGTTTCGTTGGCGTCGCCTTGGCCGAGGACAACTGCGCCCTCGTTGCAGAAATCTCGCGGTCCAACGCCGCCACCGTCGAGTTTACTTCCTCCTCAGCGTCGGCCAAAAGTTGCTTGGCGCGGCCGTTCAGTTTCTTGTACTCCTTTGCCTCGCTGTCGGTCTTGCGTGGCAACGCCTTGAGTTGATCGCGCACCATCTTCTTCTTCCTGGTGAGGATGTCCAGCTGGTCGTCCTTCTTCTGCAGGAGGACCTCGAGACGCGTGGCCAACTTCGACTCCTCCACGATCTTGGCACCGTCGGCGGTGGCCTTGCGGATCTTCATCCTGGCCTGCTTGATGTTCCGCTCGCTGCTGATCGACGACTCGGCCTCGTCCTCGGTAGTGTAACCCGGAAGCTTGCCCTCGGCGGATTTCCCGTTGGAGGAGTTCATGATCGCGTCGGCAGAGTTAGTTTTGCTGTGCACGTGCTGCGAGGCGGAAGGGGAAGATTCAGCTGGTTGTCGCTTCCTAGGGCTGCCGCACCGGCGTCAGCTGCTCGCCTCATACAACGGCCGGGAATTCAAAATTTCGTAAACATACGTAACGGATCGGTTGCCAGTGAGTTGAGGGGTGAGGACTAAGGCGAGTTAAGACAGTGAATCGGGGCCGCAAAGGAATGAGTAACGGCGGTAATTTGAGGTTAAACTTCTTACCAATCAGGCAAGACTTTTCTCTATCCATCCAACATTTTCCAAGTGACGACACTTATAAATTTGTCGCAAACTACCGCCTGCCCGGCTACGTCCTCCATCTGGACAGTTCGCTGCTCTCCCAGGCTGCCGTCCGCCGCCATCTTGAAGGCGAGGACCTCGTTGAAGTTGAGGCCAGACACGGGAACGAAGGCCGCCTGCACCGGAACGACGCGTCCTGTGGCGCCTTCTTCATCGACTTCGCTCAGCAGCAACAGTTCCTTAGAACGTAAGTACACGTAACGATCGTCTGTCTTCCCCGTATTGCGCGTCCGGAGGATTTTAGGATTGCGGCATTTGTGCCCGTACTTCAACGCCGCAGCCAAGTTGCCCATGGCTTGCGTTCCGATGGACTCGGTGCCCGGCCGGTAGCTCCTCTTGAGCAAGTTGTAGTGCGACTCGTAGGGCAGAGCTGATGTCTCGGGGAGTGGCCCCTGCTCGCGAATCCGTAGCAAGTGACTGAAGACATGGACATTGTACGAGCAGTTCCTGACGCCGAAAGCCGATTCGAAGCTGCGGTACCACTGCCTGACGGCCGCCTGGAGGCGTTCCGTGTCCATCTTGCTGTACATGTCATTATCCAAGCACGTAGCCCGAAACAGGTACACCGTAAGAAGCCACACCTCTACCGACTCACGAGGTAGCCACCGCATCACCGCCGGCCAGTACACGAGTGCCAGGTTGCGGTATTCCTCTGCCTTGTAGTTGGCGGGGTCCAAGGGTCGCGTCCGCCTCGAGAAACGGGTCAAGGACTTGGTCTTCAGGAGAATGGAGTTGAGGAAGTCGTCCGAAACTTGCCTACACTCTACATCTGCCTGCCTGAATCCTCCTCCGCGTACGGACATCGATATCATTTTCCTTACTACACCTAGGCAAATGAGGTGCATCATTTCGGCAGGCACATGTTCGACGAGGTCCAGGTGCCGGACAGCACGCAAGGGGCTGAGTCCCTTGACGCCCGCGAAGTAGGCCTCCTCTCCTTCGGTTCTCGGCGGTCGGTCTGCCACTTCATTTGCCAGCCGGCGCAAATCCTCATCTGTCCGTTCTTCCGCCCCCATAGTACTAGCTGGGTAACTTTTTCCTGTCTTCCTGGCCTTACAGTAGGGACAGGAGTACGTGGCTGAATGCTGCTTAAGACCCTGCAGACTTGCACGTTTGGGAGCATCGGCTACAACTCGCCGAATTTCTACATGGCCCAGCCGTTCTCCTTCCAGCAGGGGCTCGAGTATGACGTCGTCGCATATACCCATCCTCTTCCTCATAGGTTTCAAGATGGCCACTGTGTACACCGTGCGGCACTCTATGAAACGCACTGACAGCACCTCCATGCTGATTCCACCGGACTTTGACTGCGGGACACCGTCCAACGACATGTCCACGACTTTGCTCTTGACTGGCGTTCCATGAAGGCTGTTGTGAAAGTCCACAATGTCCTTTACATCACAGTAGTATAGCACGTAGTTCACTGTGTAGCCGCCCTCGGCAATCCTCTTCTTCGGATACACTCGCTTTCGCTGCCACAACTCTTCGCCTGCACCCGGTTTCTGGACGGCGACGGTTACGTACGACGTGGGCACGTCACGCCGGCTTTCCCGTTGCATCTGGTTGTAGCTTTGCAGCTCCCCGGCCTGGAATGTCTCCAGCAGGTCGTCCCTGTGCTCCACCATGTAGGCGACAATGTCACTCATCACCTGCTTGGGGACCTCGCGCCTAGCCTGGATAGAGCACAAAAAGTCTGAAAAGTCTTGACCTCCCTTCGACAGTCTCACTCCCCGACCCCTTCTAATTCCAGCCTCTCGCACGGGAACCTCCTCCACATCGCCATCGCCGAGCCATCCAATGGGACCCATCGACTGGTCGTCGGCGTCTGCTCCGTACCCGCCATCCGCTACCGGCCGGCCGACTGCGACAGGGTCTTCGCCATACTGAGACGGCGACAGGTCACGGGGTTCGGGAAAGGAGTCGCCCGCCGGTTCCTCCTCAGTGACAGGGGACTCAGCAGTTTCAAATTCCACGACGTTTAAAGCAGGTAATTCGTTTCTCCCCGCTTCGGGATCTCTCGCTGCGACGCCGCACTCTGCCAAACGTTGCCTAAACCGCCGTTCCTTGGCTTCGTCACGCTTTGACCGCCTCTTAGTCGCCCTGAACATGTCGGCTACCAACGAGGCAAGCTGATTTCACTCGACTAGCGTTAACCATTTATGTAAACATTCCGTTTGCGCCGCCTCCTATTCCCCCCTTTCAGGTCGAAAATGGCGCAAATTTCGAACAAGGCTCAGTACGACTTCGTCCTCCTGTGCGACCTCGCACCAGAACCGGGATTCCCTCACGTTTACCCCGAGTCCATTGAACGCGCGAGCTTGCCAGCCGACATCCCCAAGGACTTCAAACTCACGAAGGACTTGCGCCTCACCGTCATCCGACTACCCATCTACGCGGACTGCCACTACTACCACATCATCGCGAAGATCGAGATGGGGAGCACCTGCAACGAAAGGAACAGGGCGGCCCGCGCCGTCAACGACTTCCTCAGCAACCAGTTGAAGGCCGGATGCCGGCTGGATGAGGCCGTCGAGCAGGTCATCGAAGCCTTTCCTCCCAGAGTCCTCAAAAGGCAAATGTACGTCCCCAAGGGCGAGTACCAGCCTCCTTCCTACACCTCGCAACGGTCTCGCCAAAGGCCAATGGTTTCTTCCGATGACTTCGAACCCATCCTACCGCGCCCTCCGCCACCATGCAGGAAACGGACGAAGGCTGTCAGAGACCCTGCAGTCGCCGAAAAGTCGGTTAAACTTGACAAGGCCGACTACCCGCCTCAGTCTTGCTCCACTGAAACGGCCTCCTCCACGGCTAAGGTCCAAATGACTAAGACTTTGACCCCTCTCTTTATTGAGGATCCAGACCCCGAGCCCGACCCTGCCCTGCCGACTATTGACGAGGCCCACGCTAATCCCAATCCCCTCCTACATTCTGTGTCGCTTCCAGTTGATCCACAGGATATGCCAGTCACCCAAGACTCACCTCCGGTCCCTTCTCCACCCCCGCCATCTGCCAATGCCGGCCTCACCAAGCCTACTGCCTCAAGCTCGGACACGGCGCTAGCAACGCCCGTCGCTCGCCAGTACATCGGCGACGGCAAGTACCAGAAGCTCATGGAGAGGATTGACACACTGCAGAGCAAGGAAGACCTTCGCTACGACTTCACCGCAGCCACGATCAAACACATGTCCCGAACCCTCGACAACCTGCAGGAACTGGCGACAGACATCAAGGCCGCCATCAAAGTCCTTTCAGCGGCGACCGTCGAGCAGAAAGCTGTCGACATATCAATCTTCCCTCTGCACACCACCGACGAAGTCGATGCTCTGGCCATTGACCGATCGAAACAGAGAGCTCTAATCGCCAGGTAAACGCCGGAAACTTGCGACATACCCGATACGTAATAACCCTCGTTCCCGACCCCCTGCTTCTTGTCTCCCCTCCTCAGGCTATCGCAGATAGACTTCGACTGCCACTACCCGAGGAACCTCGTGTACGCCACGCTGGCTCCCGTCCTCGTCCGGTTCAAGTACACATGGCCGTCCATGCACAACACATCGTCAAAGAAGACCGACCTTCCTGAAGAAGTTGCCAACTGCCTGCTGCAGGTCGGCCTACTCAACATCAAGGGCAAGCCCATGTCAGAAAAGGCTCTCCGCAAAGGCATCGCCGCCAAGTTCTCTCAGACACGCATCCCAAAAAAGGTTCGTCCTTTCACTACCTTCAGTACTATTACCTTAAGTTGCCACCCACCTGCTTCTCTCTTCTTTGCCCACAGCTCCAAAATGCCTTTGCCGCTGCTCAATCAAACATCTCCTACGAGGATGGCTCCACGATCGCCGGCTGTACGTCGACTCCGGGCAACGCGACTTCCCCTTCAACCGCTCCACTCACAGACCCCCGCGACTCAACGGATGCCGGCGACGACGACGGAGGCGACAACGTCGTGTACTCGTCTGACGAGGACTAGCCTGAAACACGCACACCTACGGCTCTGGCCGCCCTCCCCACATCTCGCCACCGACTCGCAGCCTGGGAAGGAAACTGCCTACTATATCCGTTCATTGGGTGCTTCGCCAAGGCTATTGACTTCAGAAAAAACCCTTCTTCATGTAGCCTGTAGGTCGCCGTCAAGCCACCTACCATCAACGACGTTTTCCCCGCTGCTTTATGTACCTAAACCATACTTACATTACACTTACACTAGCCTCACACACTACTAATCGCCTACATGTAGCCTGCAGGTTGCCTAATGCAACCCAGCCCATTCACGCCTTAACGTCCCAAGGAATAAAGCACTATATCATTCACAAAGCCTACTACGCATTCCGTGCTGTATATCGCCGAAAACCTGCATCCGAAGCGCGACCGAAGCGTACTGCAACCCTACCGCGGTTTTCCAAAGGCTATAGCATGGCTATATGCAGGGCTCCTGCTGTAAGCGTAAAGTCACCGTAAAGTCGCAGGTCGACGGCTTCTCCGGCACGAAACCTCGCGGTATGGCACTGCTCCAGTTTAGCTAGGTAATCCTTAGATACGTCTTAGCTATTCATGCTAGAATAGCTCGTGCATAGCTAGCCCTTTTCTAAGAAATATTTGGTAGGG
>JAAUYK010135368.1_pt1 | contig 12079 bp, 12 predicted proteins | sample 7278021 | NCBI WGS metagenome assembly JAAUYK01 (sample SAMN14350223, study PRJNA611818) | marine sediment metagenome | isolation source: surface marine sediment (1.8m) | place: French Polynesia: Moorea | collected 2018-08
AGAAGTGAAAGAATGATGCGCCACAGACGGCAATGGAAACGCGACGCACGCACGCCTAGGTCGCGACGCGATCGACGAGGACCGACCGCCAGGCACGCATCCCAGGTCGGGTTCCTATTTAAAGTTGCAAAAAAAGTAATGGGTCTGTTACAGTAATAAACATTGCGTACATAAGTAATAGTTGCAACACATAGGCACGACGTATTTATTCCTGTAGGTTTCTTCGTCTTGGTTGCACTTTTAGACTACAGAATAGTGCTAGAGCTCTTGTTCCTCGCAGTATTAATGAGCCAAAGTTGCAATATCGTGCTACTGTTTAAATGCTTTCTTGCTTACTTGACAGGGTTGCACTGTGAAACTGTAAATAGTGCGATAGCTGGGTTAGTATACATTAGAGGAGCGCCTTTTTGCATAGTTGCGACTTTGTGGCGTTTGGGAGAGTTGTACTGTGTAGGAAGAAAAACTTTTTTTGTAGGGTAGATGTGTACAAAAATAGAATGAAGGGTGCAATACCATAGTGGTGTCTAGGTTGCACGAAAAAGATAGGTTTAGCTTTGGTTTCTTGGTTGCGATCAGTCGCTTAGATAAAGGTCTCCATTCCTGCAGTCATCATCGCTGTCATTGAGGAGACTGTACTCGTCGCTGTGGACACTATCTGACTCGCTAGTGGTCGCGTCCTGGTTGCGACCCTTCTTCTTCCTCTCGCGAGTCTTCTTGGGAGAGGAAGGGGGGCCTCCTTCTTTTGCACGCCGGTCCTCGACGGTCTCCTGACGCTTGCTAGTTGCGGTGTTGTCGCTGGCCTCCTTGTCCTTGCTGTGGTTGACGTCCCCGGGAGAGAGGCGGCCACTGGAGAACCTCTTCCTGACAGCGCAGTAGAACGTTTCGTACGACATCGAGGTGTTCTTGATTTGAACTCGACCCACTCTGAGGATCGCATCGGCCATGTCTTGGGGGACCTTCACCTTGTTGGACTTGCTCCTGAAATGGAATGGGATTGAGTTACATTTAGTTTGCAACATGTATAATCACTAAACTTGTTGCAACTTACCTTTCGACTGGAAACGTCAACTTCGTGACGACGAGTTCTTTGGTGAAGACAGAGTAGAGCAGATTCGACACGTACTTGTTCGGGAGGTAGGGAATTGAATTGAGCCTGTAAATACAAGCTAGCAGTAAAACTACAATTTATTTTAACAATATTGTTGCAACCTTACCTGGCTGTGAATTGGATCAGGTTGGTGTCCTTGTCAGGCCAGCTGATGACGTCGGCCACCGTCCGAAGAGGGAAGAGCGTCGACAACTTGTCGTTGGACGAGATGCAGAGCGTCGTGGAGACTTTGTTGAAGTTGTCGTGCAGACTGTTGAGCTGGTTGTCGAACCTCTCCATGTACCCGAGGACGGCGGAGATGTTAACAGCGTTGGCTTTGGCACGCTTGGTGTTGCTCTCGACAGCAAAGGCCATGTTATCTAAGAAGAAGGTAAAATCGCAACATTGTTGCAAAATTTCATTGATGCGACTCTTACCAATGGACAGCTTGAGCTCCTTGATTCCCTCTTGCCCGAGAACTAGACTGCCCGCTTCATTGCACAGGGAAGACGTCGAGGAACGGTTGGAGGAGGGGCGCCTCGACTATGAATGGGAAGTTAAAGTTAATTAATATATATAGCCTTTACAATTTGTGATTAAGTCACGACCTTTAGGGGCGTCTTGAACTTAGCAGGTGTGCTGCTCATGGATGAGAGGGTCGACGTGTTGGGCGTCGAAATCTTATGAAGAAGACATTGTGCAACAAAGCTTAAAAAGGATTTCGTTGCAACATTGTTACGTTACCTTGCTGCCGAGACTGGTGTTCAGTTCCTGCGTCTGCAGGTTCTGGCTGTCCTGATCGTCGGTCAACCCCTGGCTCTGCTCGAAGTGCATGTCTTGAGAGTCTTGGGCGTTCTCTTCGGCCTCCGAGCGCTTAGGCGTGTTGCCGGTCGTGTCCTCGTCCTCCTTCGACTTCGGAGAATGGGCCTTAGTCAAAGGCAGCGTATAAAGTCAAAGTTGCGACTTACTTGCTCTCCCGTTGCAAAGTTGGCGTGCCGGGAAGCGTCACGGAAGCTTTCGTTCTCCGAGGCCGTGACGTCGAAGTTGTCGCGCTTGGCTCGCACCTTGTTGGCGGAATTGACCTTCTCCGTGCGTCCGTTGAACGGCATTGAATGCTGCACATGGCTGCGGAACTCCTGGATCACCGCTTCAGCTGCCTCTTCCGAGCTCTTGTTGCGGTTAAGTTGCGACATGAAGTAGGTGTTCATCTTCTTGATGGCGCGCCTGACTTCCTGCTCAGTGCATTCTGAAGCGAATGAAAGAAAAGATATTGTCACAACTTTGATGCTAGAATTTAACGATTACATCTAGACTTACCTTTCTCAATCTTGCACAGGATTTGGAAGTACTTCTCCTCGGAGTAGATCTCGAGGATGCGCTTCCTATTGCGCTCCCTCTTGTTGAGCTGCAACATCTTGAATTCGTCGTCATTGAGGCCCGCCGACTTGATGGTGCAGGCGAAGATGTAGTCCTCCTCATGCTTCTTGGGCGAGTGGTTGAGGAGCACCACTCGGTTGTAGGCGGGCTTCACCTTCTCTCCGTTGGAGGCCATGATGCGGCTTACTACTGCGTAATTCCCCTCTGAGATCACGTTCGTGTAGACAAATTGATTACGTCTTAATTTGATTTGCAAAAGGTTAACTAAAACGTAAGTAAACGGTGTCTTAAAGGGGAAATTCCTGGACGAGAATTAGGACGACGTCCGCAAGGTTTGACTGCCAGAAACGAATGGAGCTTCCTTGAAGATCCTTCGCCTTCTGCCACGTTCAAGCGACTGACTGACGAGGCTGTCGCGTACTCACTCAGTCAGCCGGCTGGCTCGCACTTGTCGCCGGATGGTTCTACTTCAGAATAAGCCTGGCGTGTGGGCAAGCAGGCACGCAACAGCTGAACACAAAATTAAAAGCAAGACTTGTTGAAGCGTGTCGTGACAGGGTTACACGACAAAGTGGCAACAATGTCGGGTGCTCGAAGATTGAAGAAAAAACGGCCGCTTAGAGAATACGAGACTTTTGCAGACTTCCTAAGGGCAAAGCGGCGAAAGGCGCGGGACGTGCAATTTGATTCAGATGAAGATGAACATGAGGGACCCATCCCTAGTGAAGCGCCACAGAACACAAACAATGTCGCGACTTTGGCGTGCAATACTGAGTTAGACACTGGTGCCGAGACTTTTTTCTGCAATTCTGAACCCGAAGAAGCGCAGGTTTCTGAAATTTCGGACAATGAGCAGATAAAGGACCCCGAAAGTGACTCGAATGAAGATGATTGTGACAATGTTGCGACTGTTGCGGCAGTCAAAGATCCGGCAGTGACAATTAAAGACTTTGGGAACTACGTAGTGAAACTGCAAGCGAGGGGGAAAATGTCTAAGGCCGCCGCGACGAAGCTAGTTGCATTTATGCGTAAGAACAACGAAAGCATCGGACAGGGCTTAATTAACAATGAGCTACCCAGCTTTAAAACACTGCATGCGAAGGAGTTGCGACGTGTACCAGAACGCTATTTGGACATTAGCTGTGACGGTCCCGACGGCAAAGAGGTGAAATTGGAGGGGCTAAAGAAACTTCCGCGAAAAAAGTTGAAGAGGGAAAGGTTGCAACTACGGTATGAGTTGTCGTATGTCTCTCTTCTGGATGTTTATAAGCTGCACCAGGACCTGCACTCGGAAAAAGCTGTGGCAAAAACGTTCGACTTCTCCATTGATGGAGTGCCAGAAACGATATCCGGAGGTGTGAGCATCGACGTCCTATCCGTACACTTTGTCGGCTGCAGAAATGTGTACATTGTCGCAATCTTGAGGCCGAAACGCAAGGGCATGGCGCTGAGCGACAGCATTATCCTCGAAAGGTTTCTTCAAGACATCTCTCGGAGCGACCTTGCACCGCGGTATTGCATTGCTGATGCACCGAAAAGAGCGAAACTGCAAGGTTTTATCTCCCACAGCGGCAAGCAGTCTTGTCAGTACTGTTTCGCGTCAAAATTGCACGGCAAGTTTCCCGCGTCTACAAGAAATGCGGAGCCCAGAACCATGGATGCTGTGCGGAAGATAGTGAATTACGTCGAAACGGAAGCAGACGGGGACTTTGCGAACGTATCAGAGTCGCGACTGCGTGGCATAAAAGACAAAAGTCCACTCTGGTCACTCCCCAACTTTGACATTACACGGCATGTACCGGCTGAGTGCATGCACTTGCTGGACCTCGGCATTCTACGCAAGATGCTTGGATTGACTTACAAAGTGCCGGGAAAGAAAGTTATAGAGAAAGTGCGACGTGTACCTGTAACGCAAGTTAACATGCTTCTCAGAAACGTAAAAGTTGTGGCCGACTTTTCAAGGCGCTCTCGAGGGATTGATATAGGAACGTGGAAAGCTCAAGAATACCGCAACCTTGCCCTGTTCCTTTTCCCAGCCGTGCTGAAGACGTGCTCAGACCCGTGCAAGAAGATCTGGCTTCACACGATCTACATTTATAGGGCTCTGATGCTTCCCCCCGATCTCTTCGACTACAACAGGCACAAAGAGGAAGTTGCAAGAATGGTGCACAACTGGTACGCTATCTTTGAAGGTACATTTGGAAAGGAGAACTGCGTCTTCAATGTGCATACGTTCCATCACGTGATGGAAGTTCGCGACCTAGGCCCACTCACGGAGACATCTGCGTATCGATACGAGGACGAATACCAACATTTGAAGAATGCGTACGCGGCGGGCACGGCATCGACTGGTCTGCAAGCACTAAAAAACTTGTATGTCGCGACATTGTCAGGACACAGTTGCGAAAAATCGATTGAGTTGAGAGGGCGGTGCACAAGCCAGGTGAACGACCGCATCCTTTACCTGCGTGACGGAAGAATACTTGAAGTTACGACAATTGAGGACGACCTAGTCGAGGGCACAATTATTCCGCTAGAAGGAGGACTACACTTAATTCCAGGATGTGACTTCAACCTTGTACTCTGCTTCAAACGATCGAAATATGCATCCACCTCTCCCAAAAATGTCGCAACCTCGTTGCGAGAAGTTGCGGGCAAGGTGATTGACTGCTGCGACATCTTATCAGTGGTGCCACTCAACGTTCTAAGAGCGTAGCAGCTCTTCCCAACAAGGATTGAATCAAAGTCGCAACAATCGTAAATGGATAGTGCAATACGCTCATAACATTTTTGTGCGGGTTTGCAACTTATTAACAGGGACCGGCAGGTTGAGAGCATTTCTGGGATTGTAAACTGTACTAAATTTGCAACCCTGACCGTCAGCTGTTGCATCATTCACTGTCCTGTTTACGTTTGTTGCGGCCTCACTTTAAAGGTTCGATCCGATCGTCACGATTATTCCTTCAAAGTCGTGCCGTCATGGCGTCGAACGGCAAGAAGAAGTTCACGGAGGACACGAAACCGGCAGTGCTCAAGGGCCTCGACAAAATGAAGGAGAAGGCTGCGAAGGCGGCAAAGGCTACCAAGAAACCGTCTTCCGCCACGGCCACGGCAGCGTCCGGATTGGCCACCAAGGACAACAAGTTCGCAAACGAGTTGCAAGACATGGCCGACGACGAGATGGAAGCGCTCATGAAAGACCTCGCCGCGAAGCAGGCGCAAGTCGCAGCCAGAAAGGCCAAGCGTGAGGAAGAGGAGCGACTTCGTCGCGAGAAGGAGGAGCAACTTTGCAAGGAAGAAGAACGTCGTAAGAAAGAGGAGAAAGAAGCTGCCGAAAAGAAGAAGAAGGACGAGCAGCGGGCTCGAGACAAGGCCGAACAGGAGGCCAAAAAGAAAGGCCATACTAAGAACAAGAACTCCCCGCAGAATTCGGACGCAGCAGCAGTTCAAAAGAAGGTGGAACAGCTCGAGGCAAGGTCGCAACGCAAGGCCGAAGCGAACAAGAAGGCGGCCAACACGGTCTCCGGCTCGAAGCACAGGGCAGAGTTGCGACACATCACATACGTCGACTTCGGGTCCCACATCGTTCAGGGGCACATTGCCGAACTGGCCGATCTCTGCGCCCAGCACCTGCTTGATGAGGATGAGGTCACGGAGGAGGACTTGGTGAAAGCGGCGAAAATGCTACAGGAGGTAAGTCTTGAGAAAACTATTGTCGCAACTTTGTTGCAATTTTGGTATGTTCTTATAGATCGAAGCTGGCAAACGTCCGGAGGAGTTACTTTCGCCAGAGGATCGCCTGATGAAGGTCCTCGGAGCCAACGTGTTCACTTTCGGGAACAACGAGCTCGACATCGAGCTGACCAAGCTGCAGCAGGACATGTCGCTGTTCGAGGGCGATGAGACTGGTTGCTCCGCGGACTTCAGGAAGGTCTTCCGGACCATGCTGTCGAGCCAACAAGCTATGCTCCACGAGATCGCGGAACTGAGGCGCCAGAATCAGCTTCATTCGCTGACCCTACTTGAGATGAGCAAGACTCTTGTTGAGGTTTGTCGCAATATTGAAGCAACAGAGTTGCAACATTCTGATGTTTCGTCTATAACAGATTCGCAGCTTCACCGGAGGCGCAATGCTGGATGAGCAGTCCATGGAAGTTGTGCGCCGTTGTCAGCGTTATGTCACACTGGAGGCCGACTTCGACCTGGCGGCTATCCCGTTCGATTCCGCGGCCAAGCTCGTCAAGTTCTTCACCTGCCAGAAACGCACAAAGAAGCTCGCAGACTTCGTCTTCAGTAACATCCCTTACGATGTGCACTTTCCATTGCAACTTGTGCACGCGACCCTCTCCGAGCCGTACAGGATGAGCGTCTACCTCGACGGGAAGAAGACCAGCAAGTAAGTACTTAATCATCTTTTACTGTTGTCGAATTTTTGTCGCGACTACGTTGCAATTCGTTTCCTAGGATGAAGAACAGCGAGACCGTCCCCAAGGTGTACGAAATCTTCGCCATGGGTCTGGGCAAGATTGGCGCCGCAATGGCGACTCCGCCGACAACATTCAACGAAGGAGCCTTCCGGGCCGCCCTGAGGAGGTGCTTCTACAACAAGGAGTCCAACAAGCCGAAGCAGTTCCCCAAGTCGAAGCCGGAAATCCCCAGAAATTCCAAGGAGTACGACTTCTTCAAGGGCGAGGCCAAGAAGCTTGGCAAGGATAAGTGCAAGCGAAAGTCGCCTCCCAACGACGACGACGAGACGGATGGCGAGGGCAAAGTTAAACCTCCTCGCGCAAAGAAAGCAAAGGCCGGGAAGACCCTGGAGGAGAGCCAGCCAAATGAACCTGAAGACAACACTGTTGCAACCCAGTCGATTGACGACGCCCAGTCAAGGGGAATCGACAGTCCCGCTATCGATGAACTGCCCGGTCCACAGAGCAGCAACAATGAAAAGGACGAAGTCGCGATTGAGGCCGCAAACGACGAGAAGAGGATGAGCACGGCGGATGAGTCCTCCGCCAACAGCAGCGGCGTGAACGAGGCCAGCCCCAACAGCAGCGGCGTTAACGAGGCCAGCGCCAACTCGCCGTCATCTCCCAACGAGATATTGAAGAACTTCAACAAGACAGTCAAGGAGGAGGCCATGAACGAGATCGGTGATGTCCTCATCCGGCCAAATTCGGGCATCGACGACTGCAACGATGTCGCCAAAACGTACATCTTCACCGAGCTCCACAGGTTCGTCAACTTCGCCGCTCAAGGGGGACTATGCAGCGACTATGAAGGCTGGTTTGTCGAGCAAACGGCTCGAAACATGATCAAGATGGTGGTCTCTGCGGCGGAGGAGAACAACATCCCCTTTTCGAGCCTCGAGTTTGAAATCCCTGAAAGGTTTCCCATGGTTAAACATTTCGACGACGAAGTTGCGACTTCCCAGACAGGCAAAGGCGATGGTTGTGACAAGGATGAGGCCGGAGAGGAACAGCGCGAGGCGGAAGACGACGACGATGAGGAAGAAGCCGAGGAACAAGCCGAGAAGGGAGATGACGAGGCAGAGGTCGAATCAGGCGACGTCGAAGACGGGGCTGCCGAAGGCAGTGACACTGCAGAGGAGAACGAGCAATAAGCAACACTGTTGCTACATTTATGTGAGGATTTATCTCTGAACGATAGACAAGTATTTTTTCCCGCCGTAAACAGAAACCTTTCCCCAAGTTCGTACGTCGCAAAGTTGCGACATTTCTTCATCTAACAGTCTTTCCTACTATCTATGTACAGGATCTAACGGAACAAACTACCTATGCGTACTAAAACCTAACGAAATACAAGTCTTCTTTGCAACTTCCGTTCTAATTACTTTGCAACGTATAGCTAGTCTCACTGATACGATTGCATTTAGGGATTCAATTTGTGCCAATTGCTCTTTCAAGTTGACAATCGCCACATTGTTGCAATATTGTCGTCTACGCTGATCTCCATGTGTAAGAGTCTGCATTGGTCAGGTAGCCTCTATGGTTATGCTGTGTAGTCATGGATTCGCCACTTTGTTGCAACTTTATCGCGACTTAATCCTTCTTACTTAATTTGACGCCGTTGGCGAGTCGCCTTGGCCCAATCAGCCCGTTTGTTTTAGACCAGCCTTCAACAGGTTAAGGATTTCTCAATTTCTTTTTTCCCTGGGGTTTCCATTTTAAGTTCTTAAAAGCGAGATTTCGGTAATCAGCTGACAGGCCGGCTAGGCAGGCGAGCTGGGTCGCCCTTTTAACTTGGCGACCCTGCTGCCTGTGCTCGCCGCTCACTCTCAAACTTCGCAGTTTCGCTTTCGCGGCTTCGCCTAATCGCCTTAGCTTAGTCAGTCTTCTCCCGACCGTCGGCCGGAGAAGGTTGGTCAGTTCAGAGAAGAGCTTGTCTAAAATTTGGTCGCCATCATGGCCGACAAACGTCCTCGTCCTCCTGACCGAGACGAGCCAGGACCATCGAGGCAGCGTCCGCGACTTCTGTACCCCCGAATTGTCGCCGTGGGCTGGCGCGATCCGGATCTACCTCCCGGCCACCATCCCGGCTTCATTGTCGAGACCAGGCCCGGGAGAATGGAGCTCCAGACCGTCGCCCAGGTCACATCTACGGAGCAAGGTCGTGCCATGATGAGCGAATTCCATAGGAACGAGCGCAGGGTCGCTGCCTCGGCTGCGGCGGTGGCCACCGCCGGCCGGAACGTCTCGGGCAAAGTCGCCGTCACCAGCACTGCAGGTAAGACAACTCCACGACAAAGTTACAACATTTCCTTAAATATATTGCGACCTTAACAGGCGGAGGAGCTACTGCCCGGGTGCAGCTTCAGGACCAGACGGATCCCATTGACCTAACTGCCGTTCAGGTCGAAGTCGCGGCAGGACCTGCAAACCAACCGCCTGACGTCATCCCGCCTCCCCAGCAAAGGCCGGAAGAGCAGGAAGTCATCGACGTCCCTGACGACCCTATGGGCGAGGAGGAGGTCGGCGATCTGGTCATTGTTCAAGTACCGGAAGAAGATGTTGCACCCCCGGCGCAAGATCCGCCTCAAGATGCGCCGCCCGCTGGCGGCAATGGCGAAGAACCTCCCCAAGAACCGCCCCAAGAACCGCCCCCGGCCGCTGAAGAAGAGGGCGAAGAGGTTGCGCCTCCCGCTCAAGATCCGCCTCAAGGTCCCGAGGCCCTTGCAGGAGATGCCGGCGACCAGAATGTGGACCAAGACCCTCCCATGCCCCCTGGCGACGAGGTTGCGCCGAACGCTCCACCGCTGCCGGAAGGCGGTAATGGGGATGAGGTTGCGGCCGACCCTCCACCACTGCCTCCAGGCGGAAATGGCGCCGACGCCGACCCACAAGATCCGCTGGCTGGAGGCGGAAATGGCGACGAGGTTGCGCCTAACGCTCAAGAAATGCCGCCCGCTGGCGGCAATGGCGACGACGAGATTGCTGCCCAAGCACCGCCCCCGCCCGCGCCCCTGGCCGGAAATGGAGGCGATGTTGCACCAGTGGCTCACGCTGGGCCTGGTCTTCCTCCCGTGCAACGTGGAGGACTTATTGATCTCGAGCATCCTGCCATAGCCGCAGACTTGGAGGAAAACGCCGAGCAGCTTGCTCGCCAAGCCGACAGCGATGACGAAGACGGCGAACCCAATAGGCAGCAACGACGCCAAGTTGGTGAGCTGCAAGACGATGAAGTTGAGGCAGAGTTGCGTCAACTCGTGCAAGCTGAGCCAGCCGCAGCCATTCCCAATCCCCCGGTGCCTCACTACGTCACCGACGACCTCGGACCAATGACCATGGACGAGGTGACCTACAATGCATGCCGTAAGTATATTAAATTGATAATGTCGCGACATTGTCACAATAATGTTGCTACTTTCTTTCAGAGGTCTCTCGCTATGCTGCGACTCAGGCCCGTGAGGGATTGCGAGTGGCCAGAGAAGCAACGGCCACAATGAGGTTGCAATCGAGAGTCATGCTTGATCTCTCTCAGAGGCTGGCTTTGATCCAGAGGTACGTGACTCCACTCAACCCGGCTGGACAGGCCCGAGCGGCTGAGGCTGAAGGAAACCCCGACTTCGACGAACTTCTCATGGGGGTTCCGTTCAATGATGCAAGGACGGTCCGTGTTTTCTTCAAGAACAAGGCCAAGAACCTGGCTCTGTACCGCTACGTGCTGGGGAGGACCTCCTGGGACGCGAACAAGTTCGTCTACGAAGTTGTCGGACTCATCTGTACCCCACACTTCCGCAGGAACCACTTCTACCCGGGGAAGGCTAAGTAAGTCGCAACTTTGTTGCTTAAATGTTGCTAGTAATAACACTTTCCCTTTCTTATAGGAAGCGTGGCAGGGCCTACATTCCTAAGAAGCTGGCCGACTTTCTCCTCAACGTTGCAAGGTTGGCAAGCAAGCCATGGGGTGGCTTCAACGTGAGGAAGGTCAACACCCAGCTTCGCTATGCGTTCCACAAGAATCGCATTCCGGACTCCAGCGACGACAACGAGGCCGCACAGGAAGGTGAGGAGGAGGATGAGGAGGATTCGTCCGACGACGAAGACATGATGGAAGCTGATGACGACAATGTCGCGGAAGAAGTCGGGGCCGGAGAAGTCGGGGCCGGAGAAGTCGGGGCTGCAGAAGTTGACGCAGGCCAACAGGACGACTAAGAAAAAAAGGGCATGCTCACAAGAGCAATGTTGCCACACTGTTGTGAATTAGCTCACCATTTTAGGCTCCAAATTTTGACGCGCGACCTGCTCATGTTGCAACTATGCCTTATTATCCGTGCTGCAACATTTTTGCTTTAACATTGCAATTTGCCTGCGTACTTACTTTGGCCATTGGAAATTTAATGTGCATTACTCAGTGAAGATGCAATCCCAAGTGATAATTAAATGAGTGTACAAAAACGTTGCGACTTCCGTAATAAGTCCTTCCATAATTATGTACTCTAACAGAGTTGCAACACGTGCTGTGTTTGCTCGAGTGGGGTATCTTTATTGCCTTGACAGGGTTGCAGTGCGTTGTATCGTTGTAGGTCGACGATTCAAGGAAGTGCTTATACTTGAAAAAAGTCGCGACATTAGCGTGTGTTCGATCGAGGGGGTATCTTTATTTTCTTGACAGGGTTGCGCTGCGTTCGTTGTAGGTCGACGATCCAAGGAAATGCTTATACTTGGGAAAAAATCGCGACATTAGCGTGTGTCCGATCGAGGGTGGATGCTTATTTTCTTGACAGGGTTGCGCTTCGTTGTATCGTTGTAGGTCGACAATCAAAGGAAGAGCTTATACTTGGGAAAAAGTCGCGACATTAGCGTGTGTTCGATCGAGGGAATATCTGTATTTTCTTGACAGGGTTGCGCTTCGTTGTACCGTTGTAGGTCGACGATCCAAGGAAGTGCTTATACTTGGGAAAAGGTCGTGACATTCGCGTGTCTCCGATCTAGGGGGTATCTTGATTTTATTGACAGGGTTGCAATATATAGGTATGATCGCTAAAATGATGCGCCACAGACGGCAATGGAAACGCGACGCACGCACGCCTAGGTCGCGACGCGATCGACGAGGACCGACCGCCAGGCACGCATCCCAGGTCGGGGTTGCACCAGA
>JAAUYK010094729.1_pt1 | contig 12073 bp, 9 predicted proteins | sample 7278021 | NCBI WGS metagenome assembly JAAUYK01 (sample SAMN14350223, study PRJNA611818) | marine sediment metagenome | isolation source: surface marine sediment (1.8m) | place: French Polynesia: Moorea | collected 2018-08
AATCCGGGTGACCGGCCTGGGCGGCAACATCCGCGCGGCGCGGCGCGAGGAGAACACCCGCTACGTCTGGGCCTCGGGCTCCGCGCTGGTCGGCCGCCTCTTCGCCACCATTGGCTCGGCGATGGCCGAGCGCGTCGTGGTCGACGGCAACAGCGTACTCAGGAACCGGCCCTTCGCGCCCCTGTTCTCGGCACTCAAGGCCAAGGGCGTGCACTTCGAGTTCTTCGACGGCGAGGACCGCCTGCCCTGCGCCGCGCTCTCGCGCGAACTGCCCGGCGGCCTCTACAAGCTCGGCACCTCGGTGTCCTCCCAATTCGCGACCGCGCTTATGGTGCCCGCGCCGCTGGCGACGACGCCGACCACGATCGAGCTGAGCGGCACGCCCTACTCGCTCTCCTACATCCGGCAGACCGCCGACATGATGCGCCGCTTCGGCGTAGACGTCGCCTTCAGCGGCGACGAGCGGGAGATCCAGGTCGCCAACGACAAGCCCTACGAGAGCCGGGAGATCGACATCACGGGCGACTACACCTCGGCCTCCTACATCCTGGGCGCCGCCTTCGTCAGCCGGGGCGACATCGTGGTCTCCAACCTCGACCCGCTCAGCCTGCAGGGCGAGCGCGCCATCGTCGACATCGTCGAGGAGTTGGGCGCCCGCATCCAATGGCTGCAGACGCCGCACACCCTGGCGGTCGACTGCACTGCCTTGCCGGCCCGAGTCGACGTCGCCTTCGACCTGAGCGACAGCCCCAACATCCTGCCCACGGTCGCGGCGATCGCGGCGACCATCCCGGGCCGGGTGCGCCTGACCGGGGCGCGACTGACCCAGCACCACAAGTGCCCGCGCATCGACGCCATGGCCACCGAGTTGGCCAAGGCGGGCGTGACGGTCTCGGTGCTCTACGACAAGGAGGGGGCGACCGACGGACTGGAGATCCACGGCCGGGCCCGGCACAACGGGCGGACCAGCTTCTCGAACCATGGCGACCACCGGATCTTCATGTCGCTGGCGCTCTTCGCGCTCGCGTGCAAGGAGCCCTGCAGCTTCGACGAGAGCAACGACACCAGCGACTCCTTCCCGGACTTCTTCAAGATGCTCGGCCTGAAGGGCGGAGCCGACAAGGAATTGGACGATGAGTGGCAGCTTATCCAAAGCGCAGGTTGAGCAGTATCGCCGCGACGGCTTCCTCGCGCCGCTTCCGGGGCTGACCCCGCAGGAGGCCGGCGAGATCCGCGGCCAGGTCGAGGCCTTCGGGCGCCGCCACGGCGTCAAGGAAGCGCTGATCCTGCGCAACAAGGCGCACCTCAAGATGCCGTCGCTGATGCCGGTCATCAAGGACCCGCGCATCCTCGACGTGGTCGAGTCGGTGCTCGGCCCCGACCTCCTCTGCTGGGGTTCCAGCCTCTTCATCAAGGAGCCCGGCGGGCCCGAGTACGTCGCCTGGCACCAGGACTCCTACTACTGGGACATGGACCCGGCCGACGTCTGCGTGGTCTGGGTCGCGCTGATCGAGAGCACCGAGCAGAACGGCGCCATGCGGGTCATTCCCGGCACCCAACTGGTGCCCTTCAAGCCCCACAAGGCCTCGGAGCAGGGCAGCGGCAACATGCTCTTCACCTACGAAGAGGCCGACGTCGAGGTCGACGAGAAGGACGCGGTCTACTGCCTGCTGCAGCCGGGCGAGATGTCCCTGCACCACATGGGCATCATGCATGGCTCGCCGCCGAACCGCTCGAACGACCGCCGCATGGGCTATTCGATCACCTATGTCGCGTCCCACGTGAAGCACCGCGGCAAGCGGGACTCGGCGCTCTTGGTGCGCGGCGAGGATCGCTACGGCTATTACCGGGACGACCCGGTCAGCGCCGAGGAGATGGACCCCGAGGTCTGCGCCTTCATCGACGCGCCCTACGGCGGCAACCTGCCGGCGCAGCTCCGCGCCGAGCGGCCGGACCAGAGCTTCTACCGCAAGGCCTGAGGCCTCCCCCATGAGCTGGCTTCAACGAGCCCGGGCGGCCCTGCGCCGCAAGCTCACCGAGATGGATTGGGCCGAACAGGACGAGGCCCACCTTGCGACCCGAGGCGACCGCCCCTTCCCCGGCTGCCGCCCGGACGCGCCCAACGAGGAACCGCCCGAGGCGCGCGACAACCGCGTGGCCCAGCCGCGCCGCCCTAAGAGCTGATCACCGAAACACGTAGATCGGACTCGACCAGACCAGGTGGCCATCCTCCTGGGTGAGGCAGAGGTAGAGCGCGTTGTCCCGGTCGTCGCGCAGGGCGACCCGGCGCTCGATCCGCACCTCCCGGTGCGGGTTCTCGTCGGGCAGGCGGAACACGCGGACTTGTCTCCGGATGCCGCCGGCCTGAAAGACCCTGTCGTCCATACCGATCTCGGCGATCGGGATCTCGGCCTGGACCAGGGCGGTCTCGATCTTGAGCGTGCCGGCCGTCGGATCTTCCAGCCAGGCGTCGAAGCCGCCGAAGCCGCCGGTGGTCAGCGCGGTCCATTCCAGGCTGCCGGGGCCGGTCTGTTCGAAGCGCTTGTCCAGGTTGTAGCGGTTGATCGGCGCCAGGCGCTCGAAGCTGTTGCCGGTCAGATCGGCCCTGCCGTCCCAGACGGTCTCGCGGCCCCGGCCGCGGTACTCCGAGCCCTCCCAGAGCACCCGGATGCGCCGGCCCAAGTCGGCCTGCCCAAAGGGCCGGAAGGTCTCGAGGGTCTCGAGGCCGTTGCGCAGCTCGATCCGCTCGACCGGCGCCGCGGCGTGGGCGTCGATGGCCAAGGTGACCGCCGCGTCCGCCGAACGCAGGATGTCGCCCATCATGGCCTCGGTCGCCGGCCGGCTCGTCGTGGGGCCGAGATTGGGGTCCTCGTCGAACAGCTCGGCCGGTGTGTCGAAGACCGCCTTCACGTCCAAGATCATGCGGCAGCCCGTGGTGCCGTAGTGGTGACGCCGGCGCAGGGACTCGAGCAGGCCGTCGCGGGTAAAGGCGGGCGCCAGCATGCAGGTCAGCCCGCCGTAGGCGCCGAACTTGGTCGCGCCGGGGTGGCTCGCGCCCGGCCGGCCCTTGTGGCCGTCGGAGTTCGAGACGATGCCGACCCGGTAGCCCTGCTCCAGCGCGTCCTCGATCAGCCACTCGAAGGTGCCCCAGGCCGAGTGGACCTCGACCGCGCGTTCCAGGCGGATGTCGTGGGCCATCTTGATGTCGGCGTAGCGCCCGCCGATGTGGGCGAAGACCACGCAGTCCGCGTCCTTGAGCTTCTCGAACAGCTGTTCCGCCGAGTTGGCGTCGGTCTCGACGTCCGAGAGGTCGTCGACCAGGGCGTGGGACGAGCGGTGGATCGGCCGGCCCTCGGTCCGGTAGAGCACGTTGCGGTCGCCGCCCAGCCCCGTGTTGCCCGACCACTCGTAGCCCGGGAAGGTGATGAAGCTGTCGTCCTGGTTGAACTCGGCGGTGATCTCGTTCAGCCCGTGCCAGAAAGCCGTGGTGATCTGGAAGTCGTTGCCCTGGTGCGAGACGGCATCGAGGAAGGCCTTGTCGCGGGCGAAGTGGTGGAAGTCCCGCGCCGAGTTGGTGCCGATGGTCTCCTCCGACTGGCCGTGCAGGTCGCCCCAATAGGGCAGAAGCGCAGCCTCCTCGACGGCCCTGAGCGGGTTGGAACGGGCAGCGACGGAGCCGTCCTCGGCCAGAAGCTCGATGGTGAGGTCTCCCAGGGTCTCCGTCTTGAGGTCTTCGAGGATCACGGAGAACGCGCCGGGCTGGAATGTCACGGTCTCGGGCAGGCCGTCGACCGGCTGATTGGACCGGAGCCGGAAGGTCTGATCACAGCGGTCACTCGGGTTGCCCCAGGCGTCCTCGCCCTTGAGGCAGAGGCGGAAGGCCTCGCCGCGCCGCCGCAGGGTCGGCAGGGCCGCCTTCCAGCGCGCCGGCGGGCCCGGCACAATGGCGATCTCGGGCTGGACCGGCAGCTCGACGTAGTTGTAGGTCGCGATCGCGTCGACCAGGACGCGGAACTCGAAGGTGGCCTCGCAGAAGGTCTGGACCCGGATCCCGGGGCCGCCTTCGCGGCGGTCGCCGAAGCGCACGACGATTTGGTCGCCCTCGCGAAGAAAACCGCGCACGACCTTGATGTAGAGCGTCTTGTCCCAGGGCCGGATGTTGCGCTTCATGTCGTATTCGACGTGAAGCACGGCGCCGTTGGAGGCCTCGGCGGTGACGTAGTTGGGCGCCTTGGGATCGGTGAACTGGGGCCTGCCCATGTCGCTGGCGAAGCGGTGGACGATCTTGATCGAGCCCGTGTCGTCGATGCCGAAGAAGCCGGCCGTGTAGGTCAGGGTGAAGGACTGGTAGGAGCCCGCCTCGACCGGGCCGGCGGGCTCGACGGTCGCGCTGCCCATGCGGTCCGGCAGATAGGTCGAATGCGGCATGGGCTTGTCTCCTTCCCTGGACGGCCCTTTCCAGGTACCAGAGGGAGGCGGTGCCAGGCAACGTTGACTGGCTTCCGCCGGCGCAGCAGACTGACGCCAGGCATTGGAGGGTGCAGCCATGACCATCGAAGCCGTGCCCGAGGTCCAGCACGACGACGGGCGGGTCCGGGTGACCAAGTGGAACTTCGCGCCGGGCGCGGAGACCGGCTGGCACCGCCACGAGTACAACTACATCGTGGTGCCCGTGACGACCGGCGCGCTCACCATTGTCAGCGCCGAGGGCGAGACTCGTTCCGAGCTCACCATCGGGCAGTCCTACGCCCGCAAAGTCGGGGTCGAGCACAACGTGATCAACCGCAACGACTTCCCCTTCGCCTTCGTCGAGATCGAGTTCCTGAAATAGCGCTTGTCGTCACCCTCGGGCTTGACCCGAGGGTTCGCTGATCCGACTGGAACTGTCTAGACCTGACAGAGTTCGCCCATGCCCGCCTTGCGAAGACATTCACAATAGGCGCGCACCAGAGCGGTTTGCCTGGCATGTTCACGTTCATGGCCGGGGTTGAACCAGCGAACCGCGACCACCTCGCCCTTGACCAGGACCCTTTGCGCGTAGCCGACCCCGTCCAAGACAAAGGCGAAACACGATGGGGCGTCAACCGCCTTGTCCACGAAGGTCTCCCAAGACGTGAACGGCGCCGGCGCCTCGTAATATCCGAGGTCTCCTTGCAAGTGGACCAGGCGTGACTCGTAGGGACGACGCGGAAGTCCCGCTTTCGCAACAGCATGGAAAACCGATTCCTCGCCCACTACGCCTTCCAGGGATAGAGACTTTGGCCCGAAGCGAAAGGTGACCACTCTTTCGGTCGCGAAACTCGGCAAGATGATGAAGCGGGCGGCGCCGACGACACCGGGGTCCAGAGCGACCTTCTCCAAGGGCTCGAGACCGTAGCAACTCTCAATAAGCTCGCCGGAAACGTAGGTCTCGTAGAATTCCGCCTGCCGCTCGGCCTGGAGCAGGCTTTCGGCGATCTCCGCCCGCCGCTCCTTCAACTCGTCCTCGTACTTGTAGCCCGGGGGTATCAGCCTGAGGAACCTTGGGATCCGATCGACCGGGCGCCATTCATAGTTGGTCCACTTGGAACGGTACTGGGCCTTTGGCCGCACGGTGCCTGCGCGAACGAGCTCGTCGAATTCTTCGAACGTCAGTTCGACCGGTTCGTCTTGGGGTGTCGGCCGGAATTCCATAACGATGCAGTCTATCCTAAGGTAGTCAGATGTTCCCTAGCCCCGAGACGCTCCTGATCTTCCTGGCGGCGGCCCTGGTCGTGGTGATCTCGCCCGGCCCCGCCAACCTCTACGTCGTGGCCCGCGCGATCGGCCAGGGCCTGCGCGGCGGCCTGCTCGCGACCCTGGGCCTGGCGGCGGGCGGCCTGGTCCACGTGGCCGGCGCGGCGCTCGGCCTCTCGGCCGTGTTCCAGTACTCGCCGCTGCTCTACACGGTGATGAAGGTGATCGGCGCCGTGTATCTGGTCTGGCTCGGGATCGGCTTGCTGCGCGCCCGGGCGAGCGGCGAGAGGCCCGAGGCCCTGGCCGGTGCCGCCAAGTCGGACCGGCGCATCCTGGCCGAAAGCGCGCTGGTCGAGATCCTCAACCCGAAGGTCGCGCTCTTCTACCTCGCCTTCCTGCCGCAGTTCGTCGACACGGCGGCGGGCTCGGTCGCGCTGCAGTCGCTATTCCTCGGCGGTCTTTTCACCTTGATGGCCCTGATCTGCGACCTCGCTTATGCCATGGCCGCCGGCCGCGCCGCGGAGACCTTTCGCAACAGCGGAACCGCCCGGCTTCTTCTCGACCGCCTCTCCGGCTCGGCTCTGATCGGAATCGGCGTCTGGATGGCCTCCGGCGCCAGGAGCTAGTCGCGTGCGTTTCGAGGACACGCAGGATCGGGCACCGACCGGACTGGCGCATCATCTTTGAACGACTGTGAACCCCGGTCAGAACGGCTCACACCGTTCGATGGGCGCGAGAGCGGCTGGTCACGCGACCTTCAGCGTTTCCTCGGGGCGGATCGGTCCGTCGTCCGGCGTCACCAGCGACAGACCGTCGCAGTCGCGCGCCGACACGCAGGTGCTGGTCAGGGTGCGCTCTTCCTCCAAGGGCCAAGGGCGCCCGCGATGCATGGTCGCCCGTTCGTCCCAGACAAGGAAATCGCCCGGTTCCCAGCGATGGGCATAGAGATATTCCGGCCGGGTGCAGAACGCGATCAGTTCCTCGGCGAGGGCCCGGGCGTCGTCCCAGTCCATGCCGCGCGCGCCGTAAATATGGTTCGCGATATAGAGGGCTTTTTCCCCGGTCACCGGATTGGGCCAGACGGCGCGCCACGCCTGCCCCTGATAGCGGTTCACTTCCGGAAGGTCCAAGAGCCGCGGGTCGGTGTCGATCCGCGAGGGCAGGATCGAGTGCAGGAACACCGTTGCTTCGGCTCTGTCCTTCAGCGCCTGCGGCAGGTCGTGCCAGGCGGCCCGGGTCGAGACGATTTCCGTTTCTCCCCCGCTCGACGGGACCACATGGGCGGTAATCGCGTTGATCAGCGCCGGTGTGCGCAGAAAGGTGCTGTCCGTGTGCCAGTGCTGGTTGGCGATCAGGTTCAGGACCTGGAGCGATTTCGCGTCTAGGGTCCCTTCGCCCGATTTCTCCAGGTTCGAGAGCTTCGGCACCGGCGGTCGGGCGCGCGGCGCGCTGCCCGCGGCATCGGCGGCCCTGTCTTCCAAGGGCCCGAAGAGAAGCGCGAAGTCGTTATGCGCCTCCGAATCCACCTCCTGGTTCCTGAAGAGCAGGAGCGAGTGCTGCTCGAACAAGGCCCGGATCTGCGGGAAATGCCGTTCTGCGGTGACCTCCCGCAGGTCGATCCCCTGGATCTCTACCCCGAAACGAGGGTGAAGTGGTCTCGTGTCCATGACCGCATCCCACGCGATGGCCCGAACCGGCGGCGCTGTGCCGTGGTGCGGCACGCTAAACGCCTCCTATTCGTCCTGCAACCACCCCCGCCATTCGCTTTCTAAAGGGCCAGGCCCAGCTTCCGCCCCTCGTAGATCGCCAGGTTGGCCTGGCGCGGTGCGACGCAGTCGCCAATACTGCGGACCTCGATTGCGCTGCCATCCAGGGCCTGGTGCAGGGTGGTCTCGGCCTCGTTGGGGGTCGCCAATACCAGGGAGTCGAAGGGCAAGCGCCGCTCGCTGCCGTCCAGCAGGTCGCGAATCGTCGCCGCGTCGCCATGCCACTCGGCCAGGGCGGATTCGGTGAAGAAGGTTACGCCGAGACCCTTGAGACGGCCGCGCAGCGGCCCGTCGACAGCCGTGCGTTCCAGTTCCTTGGCGACCACCGGGGACGGCGTCACCAGGGTGACCGCGTGGCCCTGCTCGGCCAGATGCCAAGCGGTGCCGCTGCCGCGCCAGTTGGCCCCGTCGTCGAGCAGCAGCACGGCCTTGCCGAGGCGCGCCGCGCGGCCCATCACCTCCTCGACCGACCAGACGTTGCCCCGCTCGACGCCGGGCAGGGTCTCGAGGTGGGGCAAGGCGCGCTGGAAGCCGGTCCCGGTCGGCAGCGAGCCGGTCGCCAGGACCACCACGTCGGCGCCGAAGGCCTCGACCTCGGCGAGGTCGAACAGCGGCGTGTTGTAACGGACCTGGACCTGGAGCTTCTCGAGCTGGCCCTGGAACCAGGCGATGAGGTCGAGGATCTGGGCCCGGCGCGGCTGCAGGCCGGCCAGGCGGAACTGGCCGCCGAGCTGGTCCGAGGCCTCGGCCAGGGTCACCTGGTGGCCCCGCTCCGCCGCCACCCGGGCCGCCTCGAGGCCGGCCGGCCCGCCGCCGACCACCAGCACGCGCTTCGGCTGCTCGGCGGGGGTGAAGCGGTCGCCGCCCCAGAGATACTCGCGGCCCGACGAGGGGTTGATCAGGCAGGAGATCCAATAGTCGCGGAAGCGCCGGCCCCAGCACATCTGGTTGCACGAGAGGCAGGGCCGGACGTCCTCGGGCCGATCCTCCATGGCCTTGGCCGCCATGTGGGGGTCGGCGATCTGGCCGCGCACGATCGAGACCATGTCGGCCTGGCCCGAACCGATCACCGTGTTGGCGTTCTCCGGCGTGCGGATGTGGCTCTCGGCCTGCACCTTGGCGTGGCTCACCACCCGCTTCAGGGCCTCGGCGAGGTTGGCGCCCAGCTTGTCCTCGTAGACCACCGTGGGGATCAGCTGGGCGAAGTCGAAGTAGCCGCCGGTGCCACAGGTCACGTAGTCCATCAGGCCGCGCTCGTCGTGCCAGGCGACGATCTCCTGCAGCACCTCCAGCGAGTTGGCGACCTGCGCCCCGGTGTCGACCGAGACCGCCAGGCCGATGATGAAGCCCTCGCCGACCAGCGCACGCGTACGGCGGATGATCTCGCTGGAGAAGCGCATGCGCTTCTCGAAGCTGCCGCCCCATTCGTCGTCGCGCAGGTTGGACCAAGGCGTCCAGAACTGCTCGATCAGGCCGTGGTAGTTGGCGAAGAGCTCGATTCCATCGAAGCCCGACTCGCGGGCCCGCCGCGCCGCCTGGACGAAGCTCTCGATCATCTCCTCGACCTCGGCGCCGGTCATGGCGTGGCTGCCGTCGGAGTCGTGGTAGGACGGCCGGCCCGAGGGCGACCAGTTGGGCTCGAAGGAGTTGTCGGCGTCGCCGTGCTGGCCGACGTGGTAGACCTGCTGGATCATCACCGTGTCGTAGGCGTGGCAGGCCTCGGTGATGCGCCGGAAGGCCGGGACGATGGAGTCGTCCTCGTGGCGGAAGTTGCCGCGGGTCAGCACGCCGGTCCGGTGTACGGGTACGGGCTCGACCACGATCATCGCCGCCCCGCCGCGCGCCCGCTCCGTATAGTAGCCCAGGTGCCGTTCGCCCGGCAGGCCGGCCTCGGCCATGTTGGCCGTATGGGCGCCGAACACCAGGCGGTGCTTCAAGGTCTTGTGCCGCAGCTGCAGCGGCTGGAAGAGATGGGGAAAGAGTTTCGACATGGCCCCTGGCGCCCTCCGCCCTGGTTTAGGGGCAACGTTAGACCCTTCGGCGGGCGGCGCGCAATCGCGTGCCTCACCGGTCATCACATCTCGGTTATGAAGCCCTCCCCCGCCTTTCTTCTTCGGCCGAAGCCCGGTAGTTAGCGCCGCTCGGTCCGAGATGGAGAGGTTGCATGTCCGATTCTCTGCTGACCCTGTCGGTGGTCACGGCTGTCGTCGCGCTCGCGAGCTTTCTGCTCAGTCCCCGCGCGCGGGGCGAAGGCGCCTTCTTTCGCGGCACCGCGGTCTCGGGGGCGGCGCCGGGGGTGCTGGCACTCACTTTCTCCCAGGTCACGACCTGGATCTTCGCGCGCTCGATCATGAACGCGGCGATCCTGGGCTACTTCTTCGGTATCGCCGGCGCCCTGGCCTACGCCGCCTACTACCTCTCCTTCGTCACCGGCGCCTGGATCATAGCGGGCATCCGCTTCCGCCACGGTTTCGGCAGCGTGCAGGCCTTCCTGGAGGACCGCTTCGGCACCGTCGGCACCTCGAGCTACAACCTCGTCGTCGGGCTCCGCCTGCTCTCGGAGGTCTTCGCCAACCTGCTGGTGATCGGGCTGATCTTCGGGGGGACGGAGACCGGCGGCTACACCGCCGCCATCGTCATCGTCGGCACGCTGACCTTCGGCTATGCCGCCGTTGGGGGCTTGAACGCCTCGATCCGCACCGACGTGTTCCAGCTCGGCGTCTTCCTCCTGGTGCTCGCGCTGCTGTTGGCTTTCGCTTTCGGCGCCGGGGGATTCGACCTGCCCGCCTTCGCTCTCTCCTCGCCCGAAGCGAGCAACGCCGGCTGGGTCCTGCTTATGGTCGCCCTGCTCCAGGTCTGGAGCTATCCGCTGCACGACCCGGTCATGATGGACCGGGGCTTCATCGCTGACGAGCGCACCACCCGGGCGAGCTTCTATCACGCCGCCTGGATCGCCTTCGCCTGCATCCTGGCTTTCGGCCTGCTCGGCGTTTGGGCCGGGCTCAACGCGCTTGAGGGCGAGGGCTTCGTGCCTACGCTGACGCGGCTGATCGGCGAGTGGCCCATGCTGCTCTTCAACATCGCGCTGGTGGTCTCCTGCATGTCGACCCTGGACTCGACCTTCTCGAGCACGGCCAAGCTGGCCGTGGTGGACACGGGGCTGGCGCGCCCGACGGTACGGAACGGGCGCATCGCCATGTCCATTTTCCTGCTGGGCGGCCTGGGGCTGGTCTTCCTCGGCTCCAAGGATCTCTTCGACGCCGTGGCGGTCTCGGGCACGGCCTCTCTGTTCCTCGCCCCGGTGGTCTTCTTCTCGATCTGGCTGGGCCGGCGGGACGTGCCGGTCTGGAGCTACCTGGCCGCCTTCCTCGCCGCGCTGGCCGCCGCAGCGCTCTACTTCACCGACACGGCGGGCTACACGACGGTCATGCAGAGCCTGACCGGGCTGGAGCACAAGTACAGCCACCTGCTGGTGCTCTGCCTCGGCGCCCTCGGCATCGGCTGCGGCGCCTTCGCGCTAGGCATCCTGACCGCTTCGAAAGAACTGGCCGGGGAAACCGCCTGACACGAAGAGATCGGGCAGCCGGGACCGGCGCGGCGCCAGGAGAGTCACCGCTCCTCGTGAACCAGGCCGGTGCGGGTCAGGACGCGGGCCCGCGCGCAATTCCCGTTTGCCGCGAGCGAGACTTCTCCTATCCTGGCCGAAACGGCGCAGACCCTTAGGCTCGGCAAGCTAGGAGTAGGAGACAATGAGAAAAGCTGTCCCGATCGCCGCGCTGGCGGCGGCGGCGCTTCTCGTTTCGAGCCTTCTCTGGTTTTTCGGCGGCGATTCCCAGGACGGTCCGACCAGCGGTCCGGGCGACGGCGCGCGGGACAGAGTCGTGGTCGCGGCACCGGCCGGGACGCAGGTCTCGCAAGGCAAGACCGCCGCGCGGCCGGGCGCGGTTCTTCTCGCGGACGCGGAAGTCGAGACCGGGCGCCACGAAATCCTGGAGCACGTCTTCGAGGAATGGCGGGGCGACCTGGACGGCATGATCGAGCGCGGCTTCGTGCGCATTCTGACCGTGCACAACCCGCTCTTCTTCAGCTACGACGGCGTCCATCAGCGGGGACTGACGCACGACCTCGCCCGGGCCTTCGAGAAGCACCTGGCGAAGGTGCACAAGGCACCGCGCGGCCGGCTCAACGTCGTCCTGATACCGCTCGCACGCGACGAGCTGCTGCCCCACCTGATCAGCGGCAAGGGCGACATCGTGGCGGCCAACCTGACGATCACGCCGGCGCGCCGGAAGCTGGTCGACTTTTCCGACCCGATCTATCCCAACGTCCGCGAACTGGTGATCACCGGCCCCGGCGCACCGGACATCGCGAGCCTGGACGACCTGACCGCCACCGAGATTCACGTCCGCAGGTCCAGCAGCTATTTCGAGCACCTCTCGGCGATCAACGAGACGCGGCGCGACGACGGCCAGAAGGAGATCCCGGTCGTGGCCGCCGACGAGCTGCTGGAGGACTACGACCTGCTGGAGATGGTCAACGCCGGCCTGGTCCCGGCGATCGTCGTCGACAGCCACAAGGCCGCGCTCTGGGCC